>Ga0207687_10000289_pt1 | contig 34612 bp, 25 predicted proteins | sample KBSM54metaG_FD_184399 | JGI IMG/M metagenome (GOLD analysis project Ga0207687, IMG submission 184399) | Miscanthus rhizosphere microbial communities from Kellogg Biological Station, Michigan, USA - KBS M5-4 metaG (SPAdes) (version 2) | ecosystem: Host-associated > Plants > Roots > Rhizosphere >...
TCCTCATTGCCCGCGCCGGCCGAGATCGCGCGGCATTGGGCCGAAGCGGCGGCGCTCGCCGGGCGGGTTGCCGACAAGCTCGATTATGTCGGCGTGCTGACGCTCGAATTCTTCGCGACCGAGGATGGGCCGGTGTTCAACGAGATGGCGCCCCGGGTCCATAATTCGGGGCATTGGACGATCGAGGGCGCGGTCACCTCGCAGTTCGAGAACCATATCCGCGCGATCTGTGGGCTGCCGCTTGGCGATACCGGGCTCACCGCGGCACGCGTCGAGATGGAGAATCTGATCGGCGAGGATGCCGAACGCTGGGCCGCGATCCTGGCCGAACCGGGCGCGCATCTGCATCTGTACGGGAAGACGGTGCGGCCCGGGCGCAAGATGGGGCATGTCACCCGGCTGACACGATAGTGTTGCTCCTTCGTTGCACCCACCCGCGCGCAACGAAGAAAGCCCGCCTCCCTTTCGGGAAGCGGGCTGTCCTGAAGCGTCAGAGGCCGCTACGGGTTTAGGCGCGGGTGCCCGACATCGGGAAGGCGCCGAAAGCACCGGCGCCGACCGTGCCGGTGATGCTGTCGCCGTCAGCTGTCGCGGTGCAATCGAGCGTCATCGGCATCGGCACGGTGATGCTCATCGACCATTTGATGGTGTCGCCATCGACCGTGCCGCTGATGTCCATCGAGCCCATCGCGCCGACATAGGAGCCGGAGAAAGCACCGCCGTCGGTCTTCACCGTCAGCACCGCCTTCTGATCGCCGAGCGGCGATTTGACGACCGTATCCCAGCTTCCGTCGATACCAGCCATTTCGTCTCTCCTAGCCTGAATTCCTAGCGCGCTTCCGCAATGGAGGCGGCGGTCACCACCTCAACCGGGAGCCCGAGGCTGTCAAGCTGCGGCCGGACCTTGGCGGCATCGCCGACAACGATCCAGACGAACTTGTTCGGATCAATTGCCGCGCGTGCCGCAGCGTCAAGCTGGGGCAGCGTGAGCGCCCGATATTTTTGCGTGATCGTCGCGTAATAATTGTCCGGACGGCGATAAAGGTCATTTGCCTGCATCGCGCTCAGCACCGCGGAGGACGTCTCGAAATTTCCCGGCAGGGCACGAATCGCGCCGACAATGGTGCGATCGAACTCGGCCTGGGTGATCCCCTTGGTCGTCAGAAAATCCTTCACATCGCCCTGCAGCGCGGCGATCGACGGGCCGGTCTTGTCGGCCTGGACAGGCGCCTGGATCAGATAGGGCGAGGTGAATTCAGCGCGGCGGATGCCGCCCGAGACGCCATAGGACCAATGCTTGCCCTCGCGCAAATCCATGTTGATCCGCGACAGGAAATTGCCGCCGAGCGAATCATTCGCCGCGATGACCGGCAACAGCTCGTCAGTGCCGACGAGCGGCGTCGGCGCGGCGCCGAGGATCAGCGATTGCGGGGAATCGGGCCGGTCGATCAGCAGGATCTTCGGTGCCGACGACGTGGAGGGAGCCGTGAAGTCCTTGGTGCCGGCAGGTCCGGTCGCCGTCCAGTTGCCGAAGCGCGCGTCGAGCACCGTCCTGATCTCGGCGAGCGGCCGATCGCTGACGACGAAGATCTTCGCCTTGTCGGGCCGCAGCCAGGCATGCTGGAAGGCGACGAGATCGTCGCGGGTCAGCAGCGCCACCGCCTTGGGATCGCCACTGCCGAAACTCCGCGCATAGGGCGAGGCGGGCCCATAAACGAGGCGCGGCAGCACGCGCGACGCGAGGCCGCCGGGATTGGTCAGCTCGGATGAAATCTGGGCGAGCTGCTGCGCCTTGACGCGCTCGACCTCAGGTGGAGCGAACGCAGGATTCTCGACCACGTCAGCGAAGAGGCTGACCGCCGCGCCGAGATTGGGACTGGGTGTGAATAGCGACATGGAGGTGCGGTCCGCGCTCGCGTTTGCGGTGATACTGGCGCCCAGCCGCTCCTTGGCTTCAGCGAGATCGATCGAGCTCTTGCTCGTCGTGCCCTCACCCATCATCGACAAGGTGAGCTGCTGTGTGCCGAGCTTCGTCGCCGGATCAGCGGCGACGCCAGCGTCGAAGCTCATAACCATGCGGGTGATCGGGACCGCAGCCCGGTGCGCATAGACGATCTCGATGCCGTTGCTGAGCTTCGTGCGCTCGACCGCGGGAAAGACGAGATCCGCGATGGTGCCAACCGCCGGCAGGGCGCCGCGCGTCCCCTTTGCGGGCGGGGTTGTATCAGCGACGGCCTTGGCCGGCGGAGCGGCCTCGGCATAGGCCGCGCGCGGGCCGGGCTCGACCGTCAGCGCATAGACCGGGCGCGAGAGCCATTTGGCGGTTGCGGCCTTCACGCTTGCGGGCGTCTCGGCCGCCAGCTCGGCCAGCTCTTTTTTATAATGGTCGGGATCGTTCGAATAGAGTTCGCCCGAGGCGAGGGTGACTGCCTTGCCGCCGAAACCGCCGACCGATTCGAGCCCGGCGATCGTCCCGGAGACACTGCCGGTGGTGACGCGCTGCACTTCGTCGGCGGTCGGACCCTTGGCGATCAGATCAGCGATGATCTCGTCGAGCCGCTTCGACACCAGCGCCGGATCGACACCGGGCTTCACATCGGCAAAGACAGTGAACAAGCCCGTTTGCGCGAAGGTCTCATTGTTCGCGGTGACCTGGACGGCGAGCTTCTCGCGGCGGACCAGCGCATTGTCGAGCCGCGAGCTCGACAGGCCGCCGAGTACCCCTGCCGTTACGTCGAGCGCGACCGAATCCTTGTCGTTGAGCCCCGGCACCGCCCACATCCGATAGATCCGCGTGGTTGCGACGCGGTCCTTCATCACCTCCGACTTGGGCGCGGCAAGCCTCGGCACGTCGGCTGCCGGAACCACGCTGTCCGGTCCGCGCGGGATGCCGCCGAAATATTTCTCGACCAGCGGCTTAGCTGAGGCGGCATCGATATCGCCGGCCAGCACCAGCACCGCATTGTTCGGGCCGTAATGGCCGCGGAACCAGTTCTTCACATCCTCGAGGCTGGCCGCATCGAGATCGGCCATCGAACCGATCGTGGTGTGGCCATAGGGATGATTGGCGGGGAACAGCGCCTCGATCTGCTTATACTCGACCAGGCCGAAAGGCTGGGTATCGCCCTGGCGTTTCTCGTTCTGGACGACGCCGCGCTGCTCGTCGAGCACGCCCTGAGTCATCGCGCCAAGCAGATAGCCCATCCGGTCGCTCTCGAGGAACAGCGCGCGTTCGAGCGCCGGGGCGGGGACCGTCTCGAAATAATTGGTGCGGTCGAAATAGGTGGTGCCGTTGAAATCGGTCGCGCCGACTTCCTTCAGCGGCGTGAAGAAATCGCCCGGCGCGTTCTCGCTGCCGTTGAACATCAGATGCTCGAACAGATGGGCGAAACCGGTCTTGCCGGCGGGCTCGAACTTGGAGCCGACATTATACCAGACCGACACCGCCACGATCGGCGCCTTGCGATCGGTATGGACGATCACGCGCAGGCCGTTCGGCAGCGTGAAGTGCTGATAGGGAATATCGACGCTTTTCACGAGCGCGGAGACGGGCGCAGGCTTGGCGATATCGGGCTTGGCGGGAGCGGCGGCGAGCGGGCTCGCGAGCGCGCCCAGCGCCACGCCGGCCAGCGCGAAGAGCTTGATATTCATGGCGTTATACCTTCGAAAGAAGAGACTGTCTTGCGATGGTATAGCAGCGCGGCGCGGCGCTGCAATCAGGGGCGATAAACCCTTTCGAGATGGCGCTTGAGGTCGGCGGGATTGAACCAGACCGGCTTCAATTGGTGCCGTACGAACAGCGGCGCCTGATCGGCATAATGCGGCGATTCCGGCCGGGTAGTCGCGGCGCCGAAAGGCTGGATCGACTGCGAGCTGACCTTGCCTTGCCTGTCCCACGCGATGAACATGATGAAGCTGTCGCCGTGCTTCACCATCAGCTGGCCATCGGGCGCATCGTCCCACAGGGCAGCGGCACGCAGCACATCGGGGCCGCCGTCCATCGGCAGATCGACCTTGCCCTGGTGGACGCGCAAGATATCGCCGAGCGGCGGATCGAGCCGGCCGAAATGCGTCTTCAGATAGGTCGCGGCGGTGGCGAGCGCGTCGCGCGGATCAGCTTCGGGTCGGCGTTGATAATGCCATTTATTGCCGGCGCGGAGCAGAAGCGCCGCGATCGAGTCCGCCGGCCCCTTGCCGTCATAATTCCAGTCCCATTTTGCGAGGACCGCCTTGGCGGCGACCAAATTCCGGTCGCCCTTCGGATCGACAGCTGCGATATCGGCGAACCATTTCGCGGCCCAGCTGACATGGCTGACGCCGGTATCGAACTTGATGCGGTGGAGATCGGCGTCGCTGATCCTCGGGTTCGCCCCCATCAATTCAAGAGCGCGGGTGGCGCGGTTGGTCGTATCGGTCTCGATCCCGAGCAAGGGAGAATAGTCCGCCGGATTGATTTCCGACCCGGCCCCCGCGGCTTGATAGGGGGTGTTGTTGGCGTTGATCAGGAAGCCCGAGGCCGGGTTCACATTGCGCGGCACCTGCGCCCAGGGCACTGTGCCCGGAGCGAGATCGCGCGAGGTGTCGCCCGGCAGGACCTTGGCATAATCATAACCCGGCTTCCGGTTCGGGAAGCTGGCATTGTAGAAATAGGCGATATTGCCCTTGGCGTCGCCATACAGGAAATTGGTCGCCGGCACGCCCTGGATCGCCAGCGCCTTTTGCCATTCGCCGAAATCGCGTGCGCGGTTGAGGCGGTAATATTCCTCGACCATCTTCAACTGGTCGGCGCCGGCGTAGCGAAGCGCGAAATCGCCCTTGGGCGTCTCGATCACCGGGCCCTGCACCGCGCGCAGCACCGTCTTCGGTACCGGCAGTACGAACGGCCCCCATAATTTCACATGCAACCAGACCCGGGTCTTTTTGAGCGGGCGCCACTGGCCGTCGAACCGGTAATGGCTGCCGTCACCATCGAGCACGAGCTTGTAGACATCAGTCAGATCAGGGCGGTTGACAGTGTTGGTCCAGCCGAGAGTCTGGTTGTGGCCGAGCAAGGGATAAGGTGCGCCGGGAAAGGTCGCCCCGGCGAAATTCCAGCCGGTGCCCGAATGGACGACCAGCTCATACCAGGAAGCGCCGCCGCGCCAGGGCTGATGCGAGTTGGAGACGAGCCGGGTGAAGCCGTCCGCTGAACGCTTTGGCGCGACGACAAAGGCGTTGGAGCCATTCTCATTGCCATTGGGGCCGATCGGCGTGATGTCGGGCGCGTCGGGCAGCGGGCCGGCACTGTCGGGCGGCAGCGGCGTATCGCCCGCAAGTGCACCGAGCACCTGATCGAGCCCGAAAAAGAAGGGCGAGCGCAGCACGAAACCCGTCGCGACATCTTCGCCATTCACGGGGAAGAGCTTCGACAGCCGGATCTCGTCGGGATGCTTGTCGGCATAGTGGTTCAGCCCTGAAGCATAACCATCGAGCAGCGCTCGGACATCGGCGGGCTGCTTCATATAATCGCGCATCGCCGTCTCGCGCGCGCCGAGCAGGTGGAGGACGTAATCGGTCTTCGCGCCGTCCTGCCCGGTCATCGCGCCGAGCCGGCCGCGCGTCATCGCCAGCACTTCCTGCAGGGTCGAGAAATCATCCTCGGCATGGGCATAGGCAATGCCGTAGGCGACATCGGGATCGGTCTTGCCGAAGATATGCGGCACGCCGAAATGGTCGCGGGCGATTGTCACGTCATAGGCGTGGGCGGGCGGCGGTGCGGGGGGAGTCGCCGACAATGGCTCCCAGACTGCGAGGCCGATCGCGACCAGAACCAGCAGGACGACCAGGCCAGTCGCGCCTCGCACGAGATTTCGCCGCATACACCCTCACCCGCTTATTTGCAGATGGTGTAGCGCGCGCCGAGGGCAGGCGCGAGCGCGATTGCCGCCGCCCCTGCCCCCAAGGAGCGGCGGCTGCGCGACGATCAGAAGCCGGTCTTCACCGTGACAAAAAATTGCTGCGGCGCGCCCGCGAGCAATGTCTGGTTGTCACCGCTGTTGCCGAAGCCGTTCGAGCCGATGGTGGCGACATATTTCCTGTCGAACAGATTGGTCGCGTTGAGCTGTAGCTCGACCTTGTGCTCGCCCGGCAGCGAGAAGCGGAGCCCCAGGGTCGCGTCGAAGATCAGCTGGCCCGGCACCGACTGATCATTGGTGTAGGTGAAATAGCGCTTGCTCATATAGTTCGCACCGAACCGGCCGAAGAACATGCCCTTGTCATAGGTGATCTCGCCCTTGGCGAGGTGTTTCGGGCTATCGACGGTCGTCTTGCCGGCGGTCGCGATGGCAGGGCGCGGCGTTGGCGGGTTGGTCGACAGATCCGGCGCCACCGGCACATCGTCGCGGTACGTCGAGTCATTATAGCTGTACGACGCGAAGACGCCGAAGCCATGCCCGAGCTTCGCTTCGACGGCGGTCTCGAAACCGTAAGAGCGGACCGAGCCGACATTCGACAGGGTCGCAAGGTTGCCCTGGATGCCGGCGCCCACCGTGGTCGCGATGATCCGGTTGCTGAAATCGACATAATAAACCGCGAGCAGGGCGTTAAAACCGTGGTCGCGGTAGCGCCCGCCCGCCTCGAACGTGTTCGATTGCTCGGGCTTGAGCTTGTTGGTCGTCAGCAGGGCATTGAACCCGGCCTGCGATGTCGCGAACGGTCCGCTGGTGGCGGCCGAGACAAAGGCGCGCTTGGCCTGGGTGAAATCGCCGAACAGTTCGGCCTTGTCGCTGAGCTTGTAGTTGAGCCCGGCATGCGGCTGGAACCAGTCAGTCGTGCCGATCCTGCCCGAGGCAAGGCCCCCGCCGACGACCGGCGTCGCCGTGTTGCGCACGTCAAAGCCTTTCCAGCCGAGGTCTATCGTCAAGGCGCCGAGCGCGATCTTGTCCTGGACATAATATTGGATCGTCTCGGTGCCGTAGTTCAGCTCCCATTGGGTGAAGAACGGGTTGGTCTGGAAATCGAGCGAATTGCGGGTCGAGACCGTGTTGCTGGTGAGGCCGTAGAAGCGCCGCGCCTGGCGGAAATCATTCTTCTCGTACCAGCCGCCGATCGTGATGTCGTTGAAGGCGAGCTTGCCGCCAAGCGAGCCGAACACGCCCTTGCGGCGAATGTCATATTCCGTCGTGCGCACCGAGATCGGCGCGCCGCCTGGGGTCCCGACATAGGGGGTGAACCAGATGCCCTGGCCATGGTTGGAATGATAATAGCCCTTGAGTTCGCCATGGATCGGCGAATCCTTGGCCGTCTCGACACCGAACGAGCCGAGATAATCGACGCGCAGGCCAGCCGCGTCATAATAGACGTCGTCGAGCGTAGTATAAGGCGCGGGAAGCGGGTTGCCGCCGGCGGCTGCGTTGGCGATGGCGACGGCGAGCGGGAAATTGTTCGAGACATTGTCGTTCTTGTAGCCGAGCCGGCGGATCATATCGAGCGACAGATCCTGATAGTCATTCTCGCGGCGATCCGAAAAATCGAAGATGCCGACGATGCGCGCGCCACCGACCGGTGCGACCAGCTTCGCGTTGACCTGATGCTGGCGCTGCGACCCGAAACCCTTCCATTTATCGGTATCGAGAAAGCCGTAGGAGATATAGGCGCTGGGACCGTTCTCGCCGAGCTGGCCGGTGTCGATCCGGCCAAAGCCGCGGATGGTGTTGTTGCTGCCGAAGGTTCCATTGACGGTCGCGCCGAAGCTCGAGGACGGATCCCGCGAGACGAACTCGATCGTTCCGCCGAGATTGTTGGTTGCCTGGGTGCCGATCGATCCGGCGCCCTGCGAGACGATGGTCTGCCCGATATTCTCGGACGAGATCGCGCGGCTGATGTGCAGGCCATTGGTGTTGCCATAGCTGCCGTCGCCGAGCGGGATACCGTCGAGGGTGAAGCCGATCTGGTTCTGGTTGAAGCTGCGGATCGAGATGCGCTCGGACCATTCATAGGCGCCGAACGGATCAGCCGCCTGGAAATTGACGCTGGGGAGCTTCTCGATTGCCTTGAGTGGACTGGTACCGGCCGCGAGGATGGCAATATCGTCCTGGCTGATGCGCTGCACCTGGCGCGTCTCGCCGCGGCCAATGACGATGATGTCGTCGACGACAGGATCTGCGGCGACGGCCGGATCAGCGGCCGCATCGGCGGTCGCCGGCTTTTCGTCAGTGGCGGCATAAGCGGCGAGCGGCGAGCACAGGGCGGTGCCCGCCAGCAGGCAGGCGGAAAGATGACGCATTGATGGGGTCCCCTTGGATATCTTTCTGGCGTCGCCCGTTTTCAGGGCTGCCCCCGCCGCCTAGGCGTTGTGCGTTGCACAATTATGCGTGTTGCGTGTCGATCCTGTGAGACTGGCAAGTCACCTTTGTGACACTTACGTATCGACCGCTCCATTTGAGACTGACATTTTGCTGCGACATCTTGTGTTGCAAAAATACAACATCATATTGCGCGAGACGACATTGAAGGGACATTCATGAACCTGGAAAAATTCACCGACCGCGCGAAAGGCTTTCTGCAATCGGCGCAGACGGTTGCGATTCGGATGAGCCATCAGCGGATCGCGCCCGAGCATATCCTGAAGGCACTGCTCGAGGACGAGCAGGGCATGGCGGCCGGGCTGATCGCTGCGGCAGGCGGCGATGCCAAGCGCGCTGTGACCGAAACCGATGCGGCGCTGGCCAAGATCCCAGCGGTTTCGGGCGGTGGCGCGCAGCAGACGCCGGGGCTCGATAATGATTCAGTCCGCATCCTCGATTCAGCCGAGCAGATCGCGACCAAGGCCGGCGACGGCTATGTTACGGTCGAGCGGCTGCTGGTGGCGCTCGCGCTCGCCTCGACTACCGCGGCGGGCAAGGCGCTTGCAGCCGCCGGCGTGAAGGCCGAGGCGCTGAACGCTGCGATCAACCAGATCCGCGGCGGCCGCACCGCCGACACGCCGGGCGCCGAGGACCGATTCGACGCGCTCAAGAAATTCGCCCGCGACCTCACGCAGGCGGCGCGCGACGGCAAGCTCGACCCGGTGATCGGCCGCGACGAGGAGATCCGCCGCACGATCCAGATCCTCGCCCGGCGCACCAAGAACAATCCGGTGCTGATCGGCGAACCCGGCGTCGGCAAGACCGCGATTGCCGAGGGCCTCGCGCTGCGCATCGCCAATGGCGATGTGCCCGACACGCTGAAGGACCGGAAGCTGATGGCGCTCGACATGGGCAGCCTGATCGCCGGCGCCAAATATCGCGGTGAATTCGAGGAGCGTCTGAAGGGCGTGCTCGACGAGGTGCGCGCGGGCGAGGGCGACATCATCCTGTTCATCGACGAGATGCACACGCTGATCGGCGCCGGCAAGACCGATGGCGCGATGGACGCCTCCAACATGATCAAGCCGGCGCTGGCGCGCGGCGAGCTCCACTGCGTCGGCGCGACCACGCTCGATGAGTATCGCAAATATGTCGAGAAGGACGCGGCATTGCAGCGGCGCTTCCAGCCGGTGTTCGTCGGCGAGCCGACCGTGCCTGATACGATCTCGATCCTGCGCGGGTTGAAAGAGAAATATGAACTGCATCACGGCGTGCGGATCACCGATGCGGCGATCGTAGCCGCCGCGACGCTGTCGAACCGCTACATCACCGATCGCTTCCTGCCCGACAAGGCGATCGACCTGATGGACGAGGCGGCGAGCCGGATCCGGATGGAGGTGGAATCCAAGCCGGAGGAGATCGAGATTCTCGACCGGCGGATCATCCAGTTGAAGATCGAGCGCGAGGCGCTGAAGAAGGAGACCGACGCGGCCTCACGCGACCGGCTGGTCACGCTCGAGACCGAGCTCGCCAATCTCGAGCAGCAATCGGCCGAGCTGACCACGCGCTGGCAGGGCGAAAAGGACAAGATCAACGCCGAGGCCAAGCTCAAGGAGCAGCTCGACGCGGCACGGCTCGAGCTAGACCAGGCGCAGCGCGCCGGCGACCTCGCCCGGGCAGGCGAGCTTTCCTACGGCACCATCCCGCAGCTTACCCGCCAGCTCGAGGAAGCGGCCGGCGCGACCAAGGGCGCGATGCTGCGCGAGGAAGTGACCGCCGACGATATCGCCGCCGTGGTCAGCCGCTGGACCGGCATTCCGGTCGACCGGATGATGGAAGGTGAGCGCGAGAAGCTGCTCCATATGGAGGAAGCGCTCGGCAAGCGGGTGATCGGCCAGAGCCAGGCGGTGCGCGCGGTCTCGACCGCCGTACGGCGCGCGCGCGCCGGCCTGCAGGAGGCGAACCGGCCGCTCGGCTCCTTCCTGTTTCTCGGGCCCACGGGCGTCGGCAAGACCGAGCTGACCAAGGCGCTCGCCGAATTCCTGTTCGACGACCCCTCGGCGATGGTGCGCATCGACATGAGCGAGTTCATGGAGAAGCATGCGGTCGCCCGGCTGATCGGCGCGCCCCCCGGCTATGTCGGCTATGAGGAAGGCGGCGTGCTGACCGAAGCCGTGCGGCGACGGCCCTATCAGGTGGTGCTGTTCGACGAGGTGGAGAAAGCACATGGCGATGTGTTCAACGTGCTGCTCCAGGTGCTCGACGACGGGCGGCTGACCGATGGCCAGGGCCGCACGGTCGATTTCTCGAACACGCTGATCATCCTGACCTCGAATCTTGGTAGCCAGTATCTGTCGAGCCTCCCCGATGGTGCTGATGTGGCAAGCGTCGAGCCGCAGGTGATGGAGATCGTGCGCGGGCATTTCCGCCCGGAATTCCTCAACCGGCTTGACGAGATCATCCTGTTCCACCGCCTTGGCCAGAACGAGATGGCACCGATCGTCGATATCCAGGTGTCGCGCGTGCAGAAGCTGCTCGCCGACCGCAAGGTGACGCTCGAGTTGACGGACGGCGCACGGGCGTGGCTCGGGCGGGTCGGGTATGATCCTGTCTATGGTGCGCGGCCGCTGAAGCGGGCGGTGCAGCGATACCTGCAGGACCCGCTCGCCGACCTGATCCTGCGCGGTGATGTGAAGGATGGCGCGACTGTGCGGGTAGAGGAAGGTGACGGCAAGCTGGAGTTGGCAGTGGCCTGACTTTAGCGAGGTGGGGCGATGTCGAAGGCGACGGTCAGCCGCTCGCCTGAGGCAAAGGGCCGCGTACCGTGCCACATGATGGAGGGAAAGAGCACGAGCCGGCCGGGTCGTGGCTCGACCCGCCGTGTCGGCGGCAGATCGATGCCGAGCCCGGCCGGCGGCTCACCGAGCACAAGCCAGCCGGCATCGCCCGGCCCGCGCTCCGCTTCGTCCGGCACGGCAACATAGAGCGCCGAGCTGAACCATCCGGCCGGATGGACGTGATTGCTATGGTGTCCGGCGCCGCTGAGCCGCACCGACCAGGCGCCCGCGAAGCGCACCGGCCGGTCGCGGCGATGGCGGAGCGTCGGATGAGCCCGGTCGATCGGCGGCAACTGCGCGATATGGGTTTCTACCGCCGCGACCATGGCCTCGCGCAGAGCCCGGATTTCCGGCTCGATCCGCAGCAGCAAATGTCCGTCGGTCTGCGTGCCGCCGCGTACCGATTGATCGAGCGGCTGGGCACGGGCGAGATGCAGCGCGCGCAATCTCGCGGCAAGCCCGCCCAGATCGGGCAACCGATCAGCAAGGTCGATCACCGAGACAAGCTGCTCGCCCGGCTCGAGCCAGTGTTGACGCGGGTCGTCAGCGATGCGCCAGACAGGCCCGGCATAGGGCCAGATCGCAGTCGCATCCGGCCGTCCGGCCCAGGCGTCGATGATCCGCAAGGCGGGGGCCAATCGGCCAGTGCGCAGCAAGTGCCGGAGACGGCGGACCGCAGTCGCTTCATCGTCATTGTCCGGCATGCGACCGAAAATATTGTCCGCACCGGCGAGGTCGCCGACCTCCGAGAGCAGTGAGGCTTCATCAGCGGCAAGGAACATCGAATCCTGCAAGGCCGCACGGCCATGGCTGAGCGCGGCCAGCGCGGCAGCATGGTGCTCGCCTTCGATCAATGTCCGTACGAAGACCTGCCACAGCTCGAGATTGCGCGGCTGGGCGGCGAGCGCGCGCTCGAAGGACATGGTTGCGCGGTCCCGCTCGCCCATCATCGCGCGCAGCCGGGCCAGCGTCACATGGCCCTCGCTCCATGCGGGATTCCGCACCAGCAGCGCGTCGAGTTCGTCGATCGCCCGCGCCGCGTCCGCGCCAGCGAAGCGGGCAGCGGCCAGGCCCAGATGCACGCTTCCATCGCCCGGATTGAGCGCCCGCGCCCGCTCGAACAGCGCGACCGCGTCGCACCCCGCTTCAAGCGCTACCTGGGCTCGTCCCTGCGCGATCTTCGCATCGGCCGGTGCAAGGCTCGCCGCGCGCTCGAAGGCTGAAAGCGCCAGCGCATGCTCCCCGAGCGCGCGCCGGAGCAGGCCAGTGCATTGCCACAGCAAAGCGTCGCTGCCGATCTGCTCGGCTGCGGCCTCGACCAGCGGGAGCGCTTCCGCCTCGCCGGCATTGTCGAGCGCCTCCAGCGCATATCGCGCCACTGCTGCGGGGTCATCGCGTCGCGGCGAACCCGGCACGGCGTTCACAGCCCGCTGGCCCCCGCCCCCTCAGCCTCCATCATCGCCGTAACAGCGGCCTGTTCCACCGGGCTCAGATCGGGATGCCAGACATCGATGATGAAGACGACCCGCAGGGCATCGCTCGGGTTCATCGCTTCATGTTCGATCGTGTCGTCAAACACGAACGCTTCGCCGCGCCGCCATGGCCGCGTTTCGGCGCCGACACGGAACCAGCAGCCTTCAGGCACGATCAGCGGCAAATGACAGACGAGCCTTGTGTTGGAGACGCCATTGTGCGGCGGAATCCGTGTGCCGGGCGCCAGCAGCGAGAACATCGCGTTGGGCGAACAGCCCGCGATCCGGGGCTGCGGCAGGGACTCGAGCAACGTCATGGTCCCTGGGCAAAGGCTCGCATTGGCGTCGATGCGCCGCCCATTTTGCAGCAGATGGATCGCGGTCCAGTCGAGATTGCGGTTGAGCGCCCGCCATTGCCTCAGCGGCGCGTGATCGGGATATTGGATATACGGCACCAGTTCGGCGCGCTGGGCCGCCATGACTGCGTCCAGCTCCGCGGCGATGATAGGGGTCGCCGTCTCGAGATCGGCGAGCCAGGAGAAGAGCGCGCGCGGATGGAATTCCCGCTCGGTGAGTTCGGGGAAATGGAAATGCGTCGGCTCGCTGTGGAATACGCGCGTGCGACGGAGCGCGTTGCTGCGGAAACGAGCGATGCGCGTCCGCTCGGCAGCGTCCGCCCTGGCTTCGGCTTCGGTCATCGCCGCCTTCAGCCGCGCCTCGCGCGCGTCCAGCCAGGCGCCGTGCCGGCGCTCGGCTTCCTCGACCACGCCTGCGAGCTGCGGCGGTATGGCGCCGTCTGGGCGCTGTGCCAGCGCATTGCCCCAGGCTTCTCCCGCCGCGGGATCCTCGATCCTCTGGAGCAGGCTCGCGCGCATCAGGAGCGCGGTAAAATCGAGCGGCGAGATCGCAAGGGCACGTTCGACCGCATCGAGCGCCACGCGGGGCTGCCGGAGTGCGCGGCTGACGCCCGCCAGCCGCATCAGGATGGGAAAGTCTTCCGGGCTGGCCGCCGCCGCCTCGCGCAACAGGCGCTGGGCACGGCCGAGATCCTGCGCCGCCAGAGCCTGATCGGCCTCCGCCATAAGGGCGGCGGCGACGCTCAAAGCGTGTAACCGAATGTCTCGACCCAGGGCGCGAGGGTCGGCAGCACTGGCTCGAGATGCTGTCGATAGCGTTGCCACCGGCCCGCCGCCCGCTTGTAGATCGGCTCGGTAACCTGCGAATAGCTCGCGGTGGTGATCAGGCCCCGCCCGCGTGCGGTGCTGACATGATCGAGCGCTTCGTCCCGCCAGTCGAGGTCGAGAAAATCGAACAGCGGACGCACCTCGGCTTCGACATCCTCGACCAGCCGCTCATAGACCACGGTATGGACCTTGAGCGGGAGCAGCTCGCGGGCGCGCTCCCAATAACGGAACGTCAGATCGTAGAAGTCGGCAGCGTCCTGCAGGCGCAGGAAATTGCTCATTGCCGAATTGAGCCGGAAATTGCTCATATAACAGCTCAGCAGCACATCGCAGGGATGGCGCAGAGCGAGGATGAAGCGGGCGTTCGGAAACAAGCGGTGGATCAGCGGTACCTTGTGGAGGAACAGCGGCGACTTGTCGATCAACAGGCTCGAGGGCGGCGCATCCTCGATGCTGGAGACTTCCTCGAAATAGCGCCGGCGCGCGGCGACGATTGCGGCCTCGTCGAGCCCCGCTATCCCCGCGAACTCGCCGATGCCGATATCGACATGGTTGAGCGGCGGCTGCTCCTCGAGCACGACGGTGCCCGCATGACCCATCAGGATCGTATCGAGCAGGGTCGTGCCCGAGCGCGGAAAACCGACCAGGAAAACCGGATCAGGCCGTTCCGGCTCGGGGGCGGCAGGCGCCCAGCTCGCCACCCAGGCTGGGGTGAACCGCTCGACTTCGCTCTCGATCGAAGCGCGCAGTTCGGCCGCACGGCGGACCGGCTCGGTCGGGCCCTCCTGCCGCAACCGATTGGCTTCCTCGAACGCGGCAAAGGCCTCGTCGCTCCGGCCCAGCCGATCGAGCACCGTCGCGCGGATATGCTGGGTGCGTTCGGGCTCGACATCCGCCGGCACCAGCAAAAGCGCCGCGAGCGCTTCCTCGAAACGCTTCTCCCGCCTGAACTCGAGCGCCCGCAAAAAGGCGATCGCCCCCTCTTCCAGTCCATTCGCTTCAGCGAGTGCGATCAGCGGCGCGAATTGGTCTTCGCGATTGGTGTGCTCGAACTGGATGGCGAGGCCGAAATACGCATCGGCCGAGGAGGGATCGAGCTCGATTACGCGCCGAAAAGCCCGCTGGGCATCCTCGATCCGGCTGACAATGCCGCATTCCACGCCGAGCTTGAGCTGGAAATCGGCATTGTTCGGATCCCGCTCGACCGCCTGCTCGAGCGCTTCGAGCGCGTCGCTCTGGCGCATTTCGCGTTTGCAGAGCACATAAAGGCCGTGGACCGGACGCGCGTCCTCGGGAAAATCCGTAGCGGCCTTGCGGAGCACTGCTTCTGCCTCATCGGTTCGGTCAGCGTTGCGGAGCGCCTCGGCAAGATTGAGCCGGGTGGGCGCTGCGCCGGGATCCAGCGCGACCGCGCGCTCGAGCGCCGAAACGCTGCTCGCAAAATCCCCCAGCGCGTTATGGGCGTTGCCGAGATTGTTCCAGCTTTCGAAATCGTCGGGCGCCAGGCCGACCACCTGTTCATAGGCGCTTACCGCCTCGTCGAACCGCTCGAGTGTTTGCGCGAGAAAGCCGCGATAGCGCAGCACGCTCAATGTCGGACCCGCCTCGGCGAGCGTTTGAGTGGCGATTTCGAGCGCGGCCTCGTTTTCGCCCGTCTCGATCAGCACCGCGATAAGATTGCAGGCGATCGTCACATCGCCGGGACGCGCGGCATTGGCGGCGCGCAGATGTGACGCCGCCGCGGTCGGATTGCCCGAACGGGCGTGCAACATACCGAGAAACGCATTGAGCGGCGCGACATCGCCACCGCGCAACAGGGCGCCTTCGGCCAGCGACCGCGCGCGCTGCAAATCGCCGCCCTGCACAGCGCCCATGGCCTGCCGCAGCACATCGGCGATTTCCGGATCGATCATGGATGTGGTTGCCATTTTTGCAGTGTGGACCGCCCTGCCGCCTCAACGCAACCTGTGGCGGCGCGGTAAGCAATGAGCAAAAGAAAGGGCGACCGATCCGAAAATCGGCCGCCCCATGGTTTCGATCAGGCGCGCCTCAGAGGTCGAGCGTCACGCCGGCAAACAGATACCGACCCAGCGCATCATAGGTCGCCGGATAGGTGTTGCCGTTACACGGACCCGTCGGACACAGGTTCGAGCCGTCGCGACCTGCGTTGCCGCTCGTCACGAAAGGCGGCGACTTGTCGAAGATGTTGTTGACGCCCAGGCGGAAGGTGAACTTGTCCTGTACCTTGGCCGTGAAGGCGAGGTCGAAATAGCTGAACGACTTGATGTGCAGGCCAGGATCAAAGTTGAAGGCGCCGTTGAGCGACTGATTGTTCTTCTGAAGCGTCTCCGCCTTGACCGGACCGATGTAGCGCCACTGCGCAGAGAGGCTCAGGCCTGCGGGCAGCGTGAACGTGGCGCGCGCCTTGTGGCGCCATTTCGGCAATGGCGCGCCGCTGCTGACGGTGCCACCGGCACTGCAGGTCGGACCATAATAGCCGGCACAATCATAAGGCTGTGTAATGCCGTTGTTGACGGCATATCGGCTCAGATAGGTGCCGGTCATGCTGAGGCCGAGATTGCCGACATTGAACACATTGGTCGACCAGGCGGAGCTTACTTCGATGCCGCGCGTGTTGATCGTGCCGAGGTTGTTCGGCAGGTTGTTGACGTAGCCGCCGGGCGTCAGCCAGAGAGAACCGCCGGCATCACGATGAACCAGGCCGCACGAGATCGGCGTGAAAGTGGCCGTTGCGTTGGCAACGCAATCCTTCAGAATCGCGTCCTGCGCCGGCGGTGCGATGGTGTTCCTGATCTTGATGTCGAACCAGTCGACCGTCAGCGAGAACTTGGGCAGGAAGCGCGGCTGAAGCACCACGCCGAGCGTCTTGGTGGTCGCAATTTCCGGCTTCAGATTGGGATTGCCGCCAATCAGACCGTTATACTGGCCCGAGGGATTGGCCGACGTACCTTGACCGACCGCGAGCCCCTGCGCACGACACCCATAGTCAGTGGTTTTTGTCGTGTTGCCGGCGCACGGATCCGTCGCACCGTTCAGCCCGACGGTCGGGGTTGCGAACAGCTCCTGGATGTTCGGGGCGCGCGCCGCACGGTTGTAGGCGGCGCGGAAACGAATGTCCCTGATCGGCGCGAATTCGACATCGAGCTTGTAAGTGTCGGTCGAGAATTTGTTGTTCGAGCTCGTGCCGTAGGACGAGTGGCGATAGCCGCCGTCGAACGACAGATCATAGATACCGTGTTCGCGGACGATCGGAATCTTGGTTTCGCCGAACACCTCGAACACATGGAAGTTGCCGGAGATCGGCAGGGTCGCACCGCCCTGTCCCGTCAGGTCGCCCGTCTGGAATTCAGTATCGGTTTCCAGGTTGAGCGATTCCTTGCGATATTCGACGCCGAGGTTGATGGCGACGCCCTGATCGGCCCAGGGGCTCTTGAGCCCATAATCGCCGAGCAGGCCGGTGACCGTTCCGCTCGCGATCTGCTCCGAGGTTTGGCCCTTCTGGAAGCCGGTAGCCGAGAGATAGGCGACCGACGCGGCGCTTGCCGCACCCGCGCCGCCAAAGACATTGTATGGAACGCAGTTGGGGTCCGATCCGTCGATCACCGCGCGGCAGACCGGCTGACCCAGGGTTGCACTACCCGCACGCGTATCGGTGACGACGTTCAGCGCGCGCGCCAGGCGAGCAGCGGAGAACTCGTTCGAATAAACCTGGGTGTAGCTCGTCCGCCCATATTGATAATAGGCGTCATAGGACCAGATCGGGCTGATATCGCCCTTCGTCCCGATGACACCGCGGAAGTTGGTGTGCTCGAGCGAGGCGCGCCGAGGCCCGCCTTCGGTATTGCGGCGGAGCAGCTGGAAGAAGCCCTCATTGTAGGTGTGGCCGAGCGAGTCGGTGAACACCACCGGCGGCGCGTTCGGGTTGGTATTGTAAGGCGCGCTCTGCGCCGTCGGGAAATTCCCGAGGAAGCCGTTGATGAGATTGTCCGAATCGCAAACCACCGCACGCTGCTGCGCGGACATCAACGGGTTGTCGCAATTGACCGTCAGCGTGTTGCCGAAATCGCCCGACGGCGCGATCTGGGCTACCGTCTTGTCGTCCATGAACATGAATTCCATGTACGGCTTGATCGCGTCGTTAATCTCGTAGTTCGCGAACAGGCCGGCGGTGTAGCGTTCGTCATTGCGCTGATAGAAGTTGGTCGGCGCGAAATTATACAGCGTTGTGGAGTTGGCGAAGCCACCGTGCGGCGTGAAAGTGTAGATCGTCGACGTGCCCTGCGTCACCGCGGTATCGAACAGCACCACATTGCCGTTGCCCGAGGTCGCCGAGCCGCCGCAGCGGGGCACGCCGCCACCGCTATTCTGCAGCACGCAGGCGCTGTAGTCACGGCGGGCCTGCGTAATCTCGTTGGCCTTGCGATAGCCGAAATAGACCGTCGCATGGCCGCGATCATCGGCGAATTTGCTGCCGATCGACAGCGTGGCGTCGACCGTGCCGCCATCGGCCACATGACCTTTCGGATTGTCAAAATTCTTCGCCGCAAGATAGGGCGTCAGGAATTTGTCGCGGTTGTTGTGATCAAACAGGCTGTACTGGCCGTCCACCCGGACACCGGTGAAATCGGTGTCGATGATGAAGTTGACCACGCCCGCGACCGCGTCCGCGCCATAGGTTGAAGACGCGCCGCCGGTCAGCACTTCCACCCGCTTCAGGATCGACGCGGGGATGATGTTGATATCGGCAGCAGAGCCGCTCGTCGGGCTGGGATCGCCCGGAAGCAGGCGCCGGCCATTGACCAGGGTCAGGGTGCGCGTGGTGCCAAGGCCGCGAAGATCGACCGAGGCCGTGCCGTCCGAACCGTTCGAAAGGGTCGACGCCTGGCTGGCGAAGACCGATGGCAGCGAATTGAGCAGATCCTCGACCTTGGTCGTACCTTCCAGTTTGATTTCCTGGCTGTTGACAACGGTGATCGGGCTGGCTGAAATCAGGTTGGCCGACTGCGGAATGCGCGACCCGGTCACGACGATGTCGGTGGGCGCCGAATCTGCTGCCTGGTCGGCGGGAGCGGTCGGCGCGGTCTGCGCCAGCGCGGGCATCGAGAGCAGGGCGAAGCCGAGAGCGATCGGCGCAGCGCCGGCCTTGAGCGTTGCAGTGGTGGAGAATTTTTTCACGGTGCCGAGTTTCCCTCTGTTCGATCGCGGTCTGCGCCGCGGCGTTTCGGTCGGTACGCGATCAATATTTTGTTCGCGGGCGACAATTTTTTCTGGGTGCTCCACCGCTTCGGCGCTGTAAACGAAATTCAATGTTGCGGTGCAACTTTGTAGCGGAAGTGTTGTAACTCGGTCACAAGGGCCGGTCGTTCCCATTCACATGAAAGCACCATCTCCGGGAATGACGGCCGTGAAGCAGGGAGCGGAGTAGATGCGACTTTCTAATTTTGTGTGGATGGCCGCGCTGGTCGCGGCGCCCCTTTCCGCAGCTGACAAGCCGGCCCACACCAGGGCGCCAGCGTTTCAGCGGCTCATCGACTGCCGCTCGGTAAAGGATCCTGCTGAACGCCTCGCCTGTTTCGACCGCGAGGTCGCAGCGCTCGACACCGCGGAGCGGACCAGCGAAATCGTCGTCGTCGACAAGGAGCAGGTGCGCAAGACGAAGCGCGGCCTGTTCGGCCTCTCATTGCCGAACATCAAGCTGTTCGGCGATAACGACAATAGCGAGGACGTGGCTCAGATCGAATCAAAGATCGCCTCGGCGTCCGAAGGCGTGGACGGCTGGACCATCAGGCTTGAGGACGGGACTGTCTGGCGCCAGACCAGCACCGACCCGTTCTACCGAACCCCAAAGGCCGGGCTGGCCGCTGTGGTCAAACGCGGTGCGCTCGGAAGCTTCGTCATTCGCGTCGGCGGCTCGCCGGGCGTGAAGGTCAAGCGTATCCAGTGAGGTGTGGTGACGAACGCTTCGGCTAGTCCGCGATTCCCGTTTGCCACCGGCCTGCCGCCGGTCGGCGAGATCAAGCCCGTCACCAATATCATAGGCGCGGCGTGCGACACGCGGCGCTGCACAATGTGTGATTATGGGCATTCGCTGTTCAGGTGCTTGGCCAGAAGGGGGCCTTGTGTCGCAATAATGTTACGCTGGAGCCGGCCTCCGCAGGCGCCGCATTTCAGCGGTGTTGCACTTTGGTTACACGTCCGCTTGAAAGCCATGGGTGGAAATCAATGCCGGCTTTACAGTCCGGCTTCGCTTGTCGCAACACGCCGCCATTGTCCCTTGGGCGCCGTATTTCCGGACGGCCCATAGGGCTGCAGCTACCCCACCGGATCGCAACACCGCGAATGGGTTGGGGTCGAGCGAGGGGAAAATCCGTAATGAATTCGACTAATTTCGCACGCAAAGCATGCTTGCTCGCAACCGCGGCACCATTCGCAATGGTTTTGGCAGCGACCCCGGCGTTCGCGCAGGATGCGCCAGCGACCATAGCGACTCCGGCCGCCGCTCCCGCCGACAACTCGGAGGACATCGTCGTCACCGGCTCGCTTTTCAAGCACGCCGAAACCGCGAGCGCGTCACCCGTCACCGTACTGACGGCCGATAACCTGCAAAAGGCCGGTATCACCAATATCACCGACGCGGTCCGTTCGATTTCAGCAGACAGCGCGGGCTCGATCGGCAACGGCTTCCAGAGCGGTTTCTCCGCCGGCGGTTCAGCAGTTTCGCTGCGCGGCCTCGGCGTCTCCTCGACCACGATTCTGGTCGATGGCCTGCGCTCGACCAACTTCCCGCTCAACGACGACGGCCATAACGCCTATGTGGATCTGAACAGCATCCCGATCAGCAACATCGAACGCGTCGAAGTGCTCAAGGACGGTGCATCGTCAACCTATGGCGCCGACGCGATCGGCGGCGTGGTCAACATCATCACGCGCAAGCACATCACTGGCGTCGAGGGCGGTGTTGAAGGTGGCGTGGCCCAGGCTGGCGACGGCGAGAAGTTTCGCGGACACCTCATTGCCGGTTACGGCGATTACGACTCGCAGGGCTTCAACGTCTACGTGAGCGGCGAATATGAATATGACGGTCGGATTTCCAACCATTCTCGCGGCTTCCCGTACAATACGCTGGATCTGACCTCCATCGGCGGCATTGACAATAACCGCGCCGACGACTCCCTGACCACATCGACCCCGGACGCGATCGTTACCCGTGTCCATCAGACTGATCTAAACAACCCGCTGGCCGGGTCGGTCGCGAACATCACCTCGCCCGCCCTGTTTCAGACGCTCAGCGCGAGCTGCGCGAATGGGACTTTCTCCGTTAGCAGCGCCACCCAGAAAGGCACCGCCTGCAAACACAACCTGCAGGACGAATATCGCCAGATTCTCCCGCTGCAGGAGCGCTATGGCTTCAGCGCACGTCTGAGTGTCCGTCTGAGCGATACGGTCGAGGGATATCTCACGGGCAGCTATATGCATGACCGCGTCGATATCATCGCGCCGCCCAACGGCATTCGCGCGACCCAGCCCTTCGGCTCCCCCGATGGTTCGCTTTCCTCCACCAACCCCGGCATCGTGCTGCCGGTGTATGTCTGCTCGGCGGGCGTCAATTGCGCGGTGGCGGCCGACCGACGGCTCAACCCAAACAATCCTTATGCGGCTGCCTATGCCAATGATCCGTCGAACGGCGCCGCGCGCATCTACTATCTGTTCGGGGATGTCCGGTCGGGAAGCTCGCGTACCAACCAGACGTATCGCGGGACGGCTGGGCTGAACGGCCACTTCGGCGATGGCTGGGAGTGGAAAATCGACGCAGTCGGCGCCAAGGACGACTTCGTGGTGACCGACTATGGATTCCCGAACATCGCGGGGCTCCTCAAGGCGATCAACACCGGCTCGTACAATTTCGTCGACCCCAGCCTGAATACGGCCGCCGTGCGCGATGCCGTGTTGCCGGCCGTCACCACGGCATCGAATTCGTGGATGATCGCGGTGGATGCCTCGATCAGCCACAAGCTGTTCGCGCTGCCGGGCGGCGATGCGCAGATCGCGGTTGGTGGCCAGTTCCGTCGTGAGTCCCTCACGAACAACAGCCGCAATCCCAATCTCGCCACCTATACGCTGACGACCTCGGCGGCCTTCGGCAAGCATAGCGTCGAAGCAGCCTTTTTCGAAATCGACGCACCGGTTCTGGATAGCCTCAACGTCAACCTGTCGGGTCGCTACGACCATTATTCGGAAGGGTTCAGCCACTTCTCGCCGAAGGTGGGGGTGAAGTTCAGCCCGACCGAATGGTTCTCGGTACGCGGCACCTATTCGCAGGGTTTCCGGGCACCGACATTTGCTGAGTCAGGGCCGCGCAGCTCCTATGCCGGCTTCTCGAACTATGTGCTGAGCTCGGCCTTTAAGGCCGCCCACCCGTCGAACTCGTCCTATACGACCACCTATTCTCTCGGGAGTGGGGCGACGGGCAACCCGAATTTGCGGCCGGAGAAATCGCGTAGCTTCACCGCCGGCGCTATCTTCCAGCCGACCCACAAGATCAGCTTCCAGATCGACTATTTCAACATCAAAAAGTCTGACCTGATCACGGCGGGGCCGCGGGCGGGAGATGCCAAGGACGCATATTATTCCGTCGCTAACCAGACCTTCGCCTCCGCGTCCGCGGCAGCGGCAGCGGGCTGCGCGGCTCTTGCGGCGGTTGGTGGGCCCGGCTATTCGTGCAATGTCGTCGATGCGGCCGATCCTTTCAGCCCGAACGCGTTGCCGCGCCTGCTGATTCTCAATGTGCCGTTCGTGAATGCGGAATATGAAGTCATATCAGGTCTCGACTTCGCTGCTCAGGCGCGGGTGGATGTAACGCCTGGCCTGCGTTGGACGACGCGACTGGAGGCGACGGATACGCTGCAATTCGATCTCCATTCGGGTGGCGCGGTGTTCAAATTCGCTGGCACGCTGGGCCCGCAGGAGTTGTCGTCAGGCAACGGCACCCCACGCTGGCGCGGCAACTGGCAGAACACGCTTGACTTCGGAAAGTTCTCGCTGACCGCGACGTCTTACTATGTGGGCCGTATCAAGGAAGTGGCGGCGGATGAAGTGGCGGCCAATACGCCGCTGGATTGCGCACATGCTCTCTACAAGGCGGCGGATGGGTCAGATAAGTTCTGCTATGTGCATAGCTTTATCTACACAGACCTGAACGCGACCGCTCATGTTAATGACAAGTTCGAGTTCTACATTAACGTCGGCAACATCTTCGGCGCCCACGCGCCGATCGCGCCGGCTGGCTACACCAGCTCACCGAACTACCTGACCAGCTGGCACACGCCAGGCCTGATCGGCCGGTCATTCCGGGCAGGCGCGAACTTCAAGTTCTGATCGCTTCAGAACTGAGTGAATGACTGGGGCGGCTCCGCAAGGGGCCGCCCCTTCTTTTTGGCGATGTCGGAAATTGTGGAGGCCGGCGCTCAACCTAGCTTGGCTCCCAAGCGTGAAAGTCAAGCGTATCCAGTGAGGTGAGGTAACGAAGGCCTGCAATCGGGCAACCCGCCGATCTCAAAATATTGCATTCCGCTCGCGGCAGAGTGCTCAATGTGTCGCAGGCCAAAATTGGCAACAGCCCGGATCAATTTTCGGCGACACGCCATCAACCAGAAGACCATCGCCAAGTGGAAGGGGCGCACCTCGACCGCCGATCTGCCGACCGATCCAAGATCGCAAAGTCCACGGTGTTGTCGATCGAGGAAGAGGCCGTGATTGCTTCTACGCCCTCCATGCCAGCATCCCGCGCCTGACGCGCTCGTAACTGCATTGCTGCCTCCAGCGACATGGTATCCCACAGCTTCCCGCTGTCGAAGGCGACAAGCCAAGCCGGCGCAAGTTCAGCTCCTACCATCGGCTACTTCCACATTGATCTCGCCGAGGTCCGCACCGAGCAAGGCAAGCTCTATCTGTTCATCGCGATCGACCGCATCTCCAAGTTCGCCTTGTCGAGCTTCACGAGAAGGTTACCGCCAAGGTCTCGGGAGACTTCCTGCGGCACCTCATCGGCGCGGTGCCATATAAGACTCACCGAAAACGGTAACCACTTCACAACCTCCGGCGCTGGCGGATCAGCCGTGCCAGACATCAAGCCGGCTATCGCCAATGGCGAACGGCTTTTGGGCGCACTCGTTCGAACTGGCCTGTGCCCAGAACGAGATCGATCATCGCCTCGCCAAGCCGCGGCACCCATGGATCAATGGCCAGGTCGCATGGATGAACCGGACCATCAAGGAAGGGACTGTCAAACGATACCAATACGAGACACACGACGAGCTTCGACAGCGCCTCGGCGACTTCGTCGCCGCTCACAATTTCGATCGCAGGCTCAAAACTCAGGGGCCTGACACCCTACGAAGCCATCTGCAAAGCGTGGCCTCTCAAGCCCAAGCGATTCATGTCCGATCCGACCCACCAAATCCCGGGGCCAACTATCTAGCGGTCGAGAGCTGTAAAGCTCCCATTCAGATTCGACCCGCGCCTTTCAGGAGGCGTGCATGCTAAATGATACGCACGCGAAATGTCGGTACAGTTTACGCCGTCAATGCGTAACTTTATTGCAGGGACGAAAGCGCAACTTGCTACTGCACGACTGGCATCGGCCCCGCGACGAGCAGCGGATCAATCCGGGAGTCGCGCCACTTCATGCTCCAGTGGAGATGCGGACCGGTCGCGCGGCCGGTCATGCCGACGAGTCCGATGGGCTGGCCGCGCTGCACCCGATCACCGACATGGACCATGATTTTCGAGAGATGGAGAAAGGCGCTGTTGAGCCCCATGCCATGATCGATCATCAGCAGATTGCCCTCCAGTGTGAAGGGGTGATCCGCCGCCAGAATCACGACGCCATCGGCAGGTGCGAGCGCAACCGTGCCGGTCGGCCGGGCAATGTCGATACCCGAATGATAGGAACCCGCCTCGCCATTCCTGTAGATGCGCTGCGAGCCGAACAGGGTCGAGATGCGGCCGAGCACTGGCCACATAAAGGGCTGCCGCCAGCCGTCCGACACCACCTGGATATGCCGCGCTGCATTGATCTGCGCGAGCTCGGCCGGACGGAGCTTTTCGAACTCGGGCGCGGGCACAGGATATTTGGGCAAGCTATCGAGCCGCGAAATATCCCAGGCGCGGGGCGCGACCGTGAGCGTGTCGTGCAAGGTACGGCCATCTTCGAGCGTCGCGACCAGCGTGGCGGTCGGGCCGGCGTCACGGTCGAACGCGATCAGGAAGCGGCGGTCGGGCGCGACGGGCACCGCGGCACCTTCAAAAGTGAGCAGGCTGGTGCCGGCCGGCGCGGTGCCGATCACCAGGCCACCCTGGATCATGCTCCCCGAATAGCTGAAGCTGGTGGCGGACTGGGTTGGGCTCGACGCAGGCCTGGGCGGCAGTCTTGGCACCGAGGCGGGTGGCTGGGCAGGCTGGAGGCTGTGGTGAGGCTCTGCCGCCGCGGTGCAGCTTCCCAGGATCAGCAGCGCGACACTTCCCCCAATCCAGCGCCGCCCCCTCTTCATTGCGGGCGCTTCATTGCGGCGCGAGCGCCTGTGTCGCGAGTTCGGGAGTGGCATAGGGTTCCTGCCGTGCGACGCTCCAATAGCGAAGGTCCTCCAGCGTGATGCGAACGCCCGAGATCGCGCAGACGACATGATCGCCGGTCGCAAGCACGCGGAAGCCATTGGCCATATAATGGAGGCGCGCTGGCCGATCGGTATTCGACATCAACATAAGGCTTTGCTCACAACAGGCTCGGCTGGTCCGGGCTGGTCTTCTCATATGCCCTGCCGCCCGCGCGCTCAACCCGTGCATCGACCGCACCGTCCTGGAAGTGGAGCGTAAGGGCGCCTGCCGCACGCGCCGCATGTGCCGAGCCGGCGACTTCACCCGAGATGCGCGCCGTCACATAGGCATAGCCGCGATCGAGCACGCTCTTGTGGCTGAGCGATTCGATCAGTCGCCAGGTCTGTTCGAGCCGGGCCTTCGACGCGGCGAACTGACGATCGAGCATCGATATCCTGAGCGCCCCCGCGGACCGGTCGAGCACACCCCGTGCCAGAGTCACGCGGCGTTCCAGCCCGCGATCGAGCCGGGCTGCGAGATCGTCGGCGCGCTGGCGTTGCGGGCCGAGCAGCGCGTCACGCCTGGGGATCACGCGAACCAGGGCATCGAGCCGCTCTCGGGCGCGCTCGTGGTACCGGCGGGCGCAGCGTTCAGTGCGCTGGCCGAAGCTGTCGAGCGTGAGCCGAAGATCGGCGAGCACCGGCACTGCCATCTCGGCCGCCGCCGTCGGCGTCGGCGCGCGCAGATCGGCGGCGAAATCGGCAAGCGTCGTGTCGGTCTCGTGGCCGACTGCGGAGATCAAGGGAATCGAGCAACCGGCGATCGCGCGGACCACGACTTCCTCGTTGAATGCCCAGAGATCCTCGATCGAGCCACCACCGCGCGCCACGATGATCAGATCGGGGCGCGGCACCGGCCCGTCCGGTGCGATTCCGTCAAAGCCCCGTATCGCGGCGGCGATTTCGGCCGCCGCGCCGTCGCCCTGGACCTTGACGGGCCAGACGATGACACGGGTGGGACAGCGATCCTCGAGACGGTGGAGAATATCGCGAATCACCGCGCCCGTCGGTGACGTCACCACGCCGATCACCAGCGGCAGATAGGGCAGCAGCTTCTTCGCGCGAACGTCGAACAGGCCTTCCGCGGCAAGCTTCGCCTTCAACTTTTCGAGCAGCGCCATCAACGCGCCTTCGCCGGCAAGCTCCATTCGCTCGATGATGATCTGGTATTTGGAGCGCCCCGGATAGGTGGTGATCCGCCCGGTCGCGATCACCTCGACGCCGTCCTGCGGCTGGAAGGCGAGGCCCGAAACCTGCCCTTTCCAGATTACCCCATCGATTACGGCGCTATCGTCCTTGAGGCTGAGATAGGCATGGCCCGAGGCGACGCGCTTATAGCCGGATATCTCGCCGCGCAGCCGGACATGACCGAACTCGCCCTCGACCACGCGCTTGAGCTTCAGCGCCAGCTCACCGACACTGACCGGCGCGGCGTTGTCGCCGGCGGTCGGCTCGGCTACGAGCCGGCCAGCCCGTTCCTGGGCGCTGTCGGAGAATGGGTCGGCCATGAATGTCCTGCTGATCGGATCCGGTGGTCGCGAACATGCGCTGGCATGGCGTCTCGCGCAATCGCCGCGCCTCACGAAACTTTACGCCGCACCCGGAAATCCGGGCATCGCGGCGCATGCCGAACTGGTGCCGCTCGACCCTGCGGACCACCGGGCGGTGATCGATTTCTGCCACCGCCACTCAGTCGGCCTGGTCGTGATCGGGCCCGAAGCGCCGCTGGTCGACGGTCTTGCCGACAATATCCGGATGATGGGCATTTCCGTGTTCGGGCCAAACAAGGCGGCGGCGCAGCTCGAAGGATCAAAGGGCTTCACCAAGGATCTGTGCGCCCGCGCGAACATACCGACCGCCGGCTATGCCCGTGTCACCTCGCTCGACGGCGCGCTGGCGGCGCTTGACGATTTTGGCCTGCCGGTGGTGGTAAAGGCTGACGGTCTCGCCGCGGGCAAGGGCGTGACGGTCGCCACCACCCGCGATGAAGCGGAGGCGGCGATCGCCGACCTGTTTGCGGTGCGCGGGGCGGAGGCAGTGATCGAGGAATTCCTCGAGGGCGAAGAGGTGAGCCTGTTCGTCCTCACCGATGGCGACGCGATCCTGACCTTCGGCTCCGCCCAGGATCACAAGCGCGTCGGCGAGGGCGATGCGGGCCCAAACACCGGCGGCATGGGCGCTTATAGTCCGGCGCCCGTGCTGACACCCGAGCTCGAACGGCGCGCGATCGATGAGATCGTCGCGCCGACAGTGACGGCGATGAAGGCGGCCGACATGCCCTTTTCCGGCGTGCTCTTCGCGGGGCTGATGCTGACGGCCGACGGCCCGAAGCTGATCGAATATAATGCCCGCTTCGGCGACCCCGAATGCCAGGTGCTGATGACCAGGCTCGAGGACGACCTGCTCGAACTGGTGCTGGATACCGCAGAAGGGCGACTCGCCGCCCGTGCCCCGCTGCGCTTCTCCCCTGAAACCGCACTCACCGTGGTGATGGCGGCGAAGGGTTATCCCGGCACGCCCGAGACCGGCGGCGCCATCGCCGGAATCGACGCCGCAGAAGCGCTTGGCGCGCGCGTTTTCCAGGCAGGTACGCGCCTCGATGATGGCGCACTGATCGCGTCGGGTGGGCGCGTGCTGGCCGTCACCGCCACCGGTGCCGACCTGGCCTCGGCACAGCAGGCGGCCTATCGCGCGGTCGACGCGATCGACTTCCCCAGCGGCTTTTGCCGCCGCGACATCGGCTGGCGCGAGATCGCCCGAACCCGCTGACGGCCTGACACTCCGGCCCGCCTGCACATATCTCGCCGACTACAGCCTCGCCGATATGTGCGCTGGCAGCCGCTCGCTGGACTATTGCGGGCTGGAATCCGTCAGACTGATCCGCTCGGCCGATGGAAAGCCCCGCCGCGACTGAGGAGAGCATGGTATTTGGCGGTGCCGCTGGGGTAAGGCTGGTCGGCAACTCCACGGAAGCGGTCACATGGAAAACACCCTTATCCTCGCCTTCCTCGCGCTGCTCGCGATTGGCGTCGTCTTCGCCATCTGGTGGGGCGCCTCGCTCAAACGCCAGCGCGTCGCGGGCGAACGGCAGTTGGTAGCGAATCGCGAAGCCGCTGAAAAAGGGGCGCCGGGATCCACAACGGTGCATTCCGCACCACCACCGCCAGAGCCCCCCTCGCCGCTCGCCGACGAGCCGGTGGCCGCCGCCGCGCCGCTCGATGCCAATCCCGCTGCGCTCGCCGCCGATCTTCCGCCCGAGCCTGTCGCGCCTGAGGCACCGGCGGCGCAGCCCGCCATCGAGATCACGCAGCTCAAAGGCCTCGGCCCCAAGCTCGCGGCAACGCTGGCGGAACTTGGCTATACGCGGGTCGATCAGATCGCCGCACTCACGCCCAGCGAGGCTGAACATCTCGATGCCCGGCTAGGCGCCTTCAAGGGGCGAATGGCGCGCGACCGATGGATCGAACAGGCAAAACTGCTGAACGCCGGCGACAAGGCTGGATATGAGGCTGAATTCGGCAAGCTCGGCGGGTAGAGCGTCATTCCCGCTTCAAGGCGCGCCTGACCAAAAGCTTGTCGATCCGCCGTCCATCGAGATCGACAACCTCGAACTTCCAGCCCTGCTCGACGAAGCTCTCGCCCTCACCGGGCAGATGCCGGAACACCGCGAGCGCGAGCCCGGCCACGGTCGCGTAATCACGGTCCTCGGGCAGATCGATCCCGAGGCGCTCCGCAAGCGCATCGACCGCCATCTGCCCCGCGACCAGCAGCGAGCCATCATCACGCTCGACCACTGACGGCGCCTCATCGGGGTCGGTGTCCGAGGCGAACTCGCCGGCGATCGCGGCGAGCAGATCGGCCGGGGTCACGATCCCTTCGAAATGGCCATATTCATCATGGATCAGCGCCATCGGCACCTCCGCCTGGCGGAGCGCGTCAAGTGCGTCCATCGCGTCGATCTGATCGAGCACGACCGGCGCCTGACGCATCAGCACGCGAAGATCGAGCGGCTCGCCCTTGAACAGGGCGATCACGATATCGCGCGCCTGCACGACGCCGATCACTGTGTCGACTGAGCCCTCAGTGACGGGCAGCCGGCTGTGCGAGGCGGCAACCAGAGCCGCACGGATGCCGGCATCGTCGAGCGTCGCGTCGATCCATTCGATATCGGTGCGCGGCGTCATCACCTCGCGCACCGGCCGATCGGCGAGGCGAACCACGCCCGAGATGATCGAGCGCTCATGCTCCTCGATCACCCCCGATTTCGAGGCCTCGGCGACGATCAGGTGGAGCTCCTCCGCCGTGACATGATCCTCTGTCTCGCGTTTCAGGCGCATCAGCCGGAACAGCAGCCCGCTCGACGAATCGAGCAGCCAGACAATCGGCGCGGTCGACCAGGCGAGCGCCGCCACCGGCCCGGCCATGGCCGCCGCGATCGGCTCGGGCGCGCGGAGCGCGATCTGTTTGGGCACCAGCTCGCCGACCACGAGCGAGGCATAGGTCGTGATGGCGATGACGATGCCGAAGCCGATCGTCTGGGTGGTTTCCGCCGACAGGCCGAGAAAGGCGAGCCGCGCCGCAACCGGGCCGCCCAGGCTCGCGCCCGAATAGGCGCCGGCAAGGATGCCGATCAGCGTGATGCCGATCTGCGTGGTCGAGAGAATCTTGCCCGGATCGGCGGCGAGCGCGAGGGCGGTGCGGGCGCCGCGTCGCTTCGCCCGCGCCATCGCCTCGAGCCGCGCCTTGCGCGACGAGACGATCGCGAGTTCGGACATCGCGAACACGCCGTTCAATACGATCAGCGCGAAGATGATCGCGACGTCGATCCAGGGGAAGGGGGAAAGCGGTGCCATGGCGCTCCCTGTTCCTTGGCTTTTTTCTCGGCTGTTCACAACCGTACGATGAGGGACGGCCGAATCGGTTGGGAAAAGGCCTCAGCGCCGCGCTGCGAAGAAGTCCCTGAGCAGGGCGGCCGCTTCTCCTTCGCCGATCCCGGGATAGACCTCGGGCCGGTGATGCACCGTCGGCTGGGCGAACAGCCTCGGGCCATGCTCGACGGCACCTCCTTTAGGGTCGCTCGCACCGTAATAGAGCCTGGCGATACGCGCATGGGCGATCGCGCCCGCGCACATCGCGCAAGGCTCGAGCGTCACCCAGAGGTCGCAGTCGGACAGGCGATCGCCACCGATCGCCTCGGCAGCGGCACGAATCGCCAGCATCTCGGCATGCGCAGTCGGGTCGTGAAGGGTGCGCGGTGCATTGGCGGCGACAGCGAGAACTCTGCCGTCAAGCACGACAGCCGCGCCGACCGGCACTTCGCCCGCCGCGGCGGCGGTGGCGGCGGCATCGAGCGCAGCGCGCATCGGGGCAGGGATCGGAAACACAATGCCCTATTGGCGCAGCAACGCCGCCCGGGCCAGCCCGGACGGCGTCGTCTGCCTGCCCGCTTTTCTTATTTGGCGGCGGTGCTGTTGCCGGTCGGCTCGCCAGGCTTGGTCATCGTCACGGTAGGGACCGTAATCGTCTTCTCGGTGGTGGTGACGGTCGGCACGCTGATCGTCTTGTTCTCGGTGCCCATCGTCACGGTCGCGAGATTCGCGTTGACCGAGGGCGCGGAGCCGCCGTTCAGGCTGACGGTCGGGAGCGAGCCCGGCGTGGTCTTGAGGGTCATCAGGCCGAGCGAGAGCATCACGGCGACAACGACGGCGGCAAGCCCGATCAGGGCGAGCAGGAAGCGCATGGGCATTCTCCAGAATTTCGACGCGTAAATCGAATCGTTACCGTAATTAACGCTACTTCACCCGAGAGGTTGCACGGGTAAAGGCTGAATCGGTTGACGCCCTGTCCCGATCCGGCTATCCGCGCCGCCTTTACAGGGCTGTTGCAGCCCTTTGGCCGAACCTCAGGATACGACTTATGTCGCGGATTTGCGAACTGACCGGCAAGGGCCGGCTGGTTGGGAACAATGTTTCCCATGCCAACAACAAGACCAAGCGGACCTTTCTGCCGAATCTGCAGAATGTGACGTTGATGTCGGAAGCGCTCGGCACCAGCGTGAAGCTGCGTGTCTCGACCCACGGCCTTCGCTCGGTGGAGCATGTCGGCGGGCTCGACAACTGGCTGGTGAAGACCGCTGACGACAAGCTGTCGCTGCGCGCGCGCCGCCTGAAGCGCGACGTCCGCAAGAAGCTGGGAGCGACCGCGGTCGCTGCCTGACCCTTTCGGGTTTTCGAAAAGGCGATTCGGCCTGCTTCCCGTCCGGGAAGCGGGCCGGTGTCGTTTTTAGCGCGCCACTTTTGTTTTTGGGGCGGGCGCAGGATCGGGCTCGAGCCTGAACTTCAGCAACAGGCTGCGCTGCAGGAAGAACTGATTGTCGTCCGAGACGATCCACAGGATCGTCGCCTTGCCCTCGCGCGTGACGGCGACGCCTTCGAAATTGTCATGGATCAGCGGCCTGGCCAGGGTCGCGATCTCCCGCCCGCGCACCAAGGCGCCCGGGCGAATCGCCCCCGGATCGACCACCACCAGCTTCGCCGCGAATTCGAATGGCAGCCTGAATTGCCGGGTCAGGACGAGCAACCTCCCGTCGGGCAGCTGCGTGACATCGCTCGGGTTGAAGCCGGGCGGTGGCAGAAAGCTGAAAGTGAAGCCGGCGCGCGGATGGATCGTCGGATCGCCCGCAAAACGAATCGCCGCCCTGCCCTTCCCCCTTCCCCTGCCCCGGCCTTTACCGGTGCGCGGCCATGGATCGGTCTCGCTGATCACGATGAAGCCGCCATCCTTCAGCCTCACCATCGATTCGGCACCGCCATTTTCGGACCAGTTCGCCATCGCAGGCGGCGCCGCATGCGCCTCTCCTCGATCAAGCCCCGGCGCATAACGCCAGATTTCGTTGGCGCGTTCGAATCCGACCCAGCTTTGCCCGGTGACGGGATCGACCGTCATCGATTCGCTATCCCGGTCTTCCTTGCTCCATCCCGTGCCCGGGCCGGCGGGCAGCTCGGCAAAGCTCCGCTCGCTCAGCCGCCCGCGCGAATCCATCCGGAAGCGGACGATATTGCCGCCATCGCTCAGCAGGGTGAAATGATCGCCCGACACATGCAGCGAGGAAAAGCCGCCAAAAGCGGGCCCGCTGCCGATCAGCTCGACCCCGCCAAGCCAGGTGAGCTGGCCGACCCGGCGCAGACCAGGATTCGCCGGATCGAGCGCAACACGACGCGCCTCGAACACGGGATCGGGGCCGAGCAACGGCAATTGGGGCGGCCCCATCCAGGCGGGCACCAGGAAGAGCAATAGCAGGACCGAATAGAGGATGCGCATCGCCCCGCCCTGATCGACCGGAGAGCCCCGCGCAACCGCGATATTCGTGCCGGAGCGGCCGCGACATTCCTGAAGGAGCAACTGCGATATTCCTGAACGCCGGCTAACGACTCCATTCAGGACGCGCTCAAATCGGCGGCGCCATAACCGGCTCAACGACCCAGGAAAGGAGAATCATCATGTTCAGGAAGCTCAGCCTCGCCGCCGCGGCCCTCGCCATGGGCGGCTCCGCACTGATCCCCGCCACGCCCGCCGCGGCGCAGCGCTATGACCGCTATTATCAGGATCAGCGCTATGGCGACTATGATCGCGGCTATTATCAGGATCGCGGTTATCGCGACTATCGCAGCGACTATCGCGATCATCGCCGCGACTATCGCAGGAACCGCTGCAACAACGATGCCGGCACCATCATCGGCGCGATTGCGGGCGGCCTGCTCGGCAACGGCATTGCGGGGCGCGGCGACCGTACCCTCGGCACGGTATTGGGCGCTGGCGCCGGCGCACTTGCCGGCCGCGCGATCGATCGGTCGGACGATCCGCGTTATTGCCGCCGCTGACGGATTCCCTCGCGTAGCGTATCGAGGGAGAGGGCCGGTTCCGCGAAGCGGGGCCGGCCCTCGACTTTTATGGGCCGGTTTGCAGCGTACGCGCCGCGTGATCGCGCTTGATAGTTAGCGAGCGCCCGACTTCTTCGAGAAAAGGCTAATCAACCGCAGAACCGTATAGCCAGCAACGATCGCCATAACGCCTGCGAGGCCGATTGCAGGCCATTGCGAGACTGAGCAACTATGCAGGATGTCCAGCAACAGGTGGTAGACGCTCACAACGAGCAAGGCGAAAGCGGCGAGCCAAAGGTTACGCATAATCGGAGCCTAGCATCCATACTCATGCAAGAGGCACGGGCGCGCCGGCGGCAAAGCCGCCGTCGGTCGGGTTGGCTTTGCCCACCCGCCGGCCGTGCCGGGCGCTGCGCGGCCTTGCCGCGCATCGGGGTCGGCGTGGCGACCCCTGCGCCCGTCAGTACATATGCTGCCCGCCATTGATCGACAGCGTCGACCCGGTCACGAACCCGCCCTCTTCCGAGCACAGGAAGGCAACGCCGCGCGCGATTTCGTGCGCCTGGCCGAGCCGCCCGACCGGAATCTTTGCGACGATCTTTTCCAGCACGTCAGCCGGCACCGCCGCGACCATATCCGTATCGATATAGCCCGGCGCTATCGCGTTGACCGTCACCCCGGCCCGGGCGCCTTCCTGGGCCAGCGCCTTGGTAAGGCCGTGGATGCCGGATTTCGCGGCGGCGTAATTGACCTGGCCATATTGCCCGGCCTGGCCGTTGATCGAGCCGATATTGACGATCCGCCCCCATTTGCGCTCGCGCATGCCCGGGAACACCGCCTTTGCCATATTGAAGCAGCCGCCGAGATTGGTATCGATGACCTCCTTCCACATCTGGTAGGTCATCTTGAGGATCGTGCCGTCGCGGGTGATGCCGGCATTGTTGACGACCACGTCGACCGGCCCGAGCTCCTCAGCGACCTGCGCGCAGCCCGCCTGGCAGGCATCGAAATCGCTGACGTCCCACTTATAGGCCTTGATGCCGGTGCGCTCCGTGAACTCGGCCGCCTTCTTGTCGTCGCCGGCATAGGTCGCGGCGACAATCATCCCCATGTCCTTGAGTGCAAGGCTGATCGCCTCGCCAATCCCGCGGGTGCCTCCGGTAACGATCGCAACGCGTGCCATGGCTCTCTCCTTGCCTTTTCACCGCCAAGGCTAGGGGGTCGCGTTCCAGCCTTCAAGCTC
>Ga0207687_10000298_pt1 | contig 33998 bp, 32 predicted proteins | sample KBSM54metaG_FD_184399 | JGI IMG/M metagenome (GOLD analysis project Ga0207687, IMG submission 184399) | Miscanthus rhizosphere microbial communities from Kellogg Biological Station, Michigan, USA - KBS M5-4 metaG (SPAdes) (version 2) | ecosystem: Host-associated > Plants > Roots > Rhizosphere >...
GACGCCCGCCGATGTCGAGCTCAGCACCGCACAGGGCGCGCGCAAGCAGGTCCACATCCAGGTCCGGCTCGCCGGCTATCGGATGGCGGATCAGGTGATCGACCCGAGCACGATGCAGGACTCCGACGACAAGCTGACCACGTCGGTCGATGCCAAGCTCGTCGTCGCGCCGGTCGTGGTCAACACGCCGCCGCACAACAACCCGACCGGCAACGGTTCGGCTGCAGGCTCTGCTTCGACGGTGACGCCGGAGAGCGGCTCCGGCGCGGGCAGCGCGACGCCGACGAACAGCGGTTCGAGCGGCGCCGGTTCGGCCACGACAACGACGCCGCCGGTCGAGAAGCCCGCGGGCAGCGGCAGCGGCGAGCCCGAGCCGAGCTGGTCGAAGCCGAACCCGTAACGCGGGGTTATCCGCCGCTGTGACGTGAGCGCACGTTGCAGCTCCAGGTGCCGGTCTTGCATTCGACAGATGCATGCCGCTGCGCCTCGAAGACTACGCCCTCATCGGCGACTGCGAGACGGCAGCGCTCGTCGGCCGCAATGGCTCGCTCGACTGGCTGTGCTGGCCGCGGTTCGATTCGGCGGCGTGCTTCGCCGCACTGCTCGGTGGGCCCGAGCACGGTCGCTGGTGGATCGGTCCAGCAGATCCGCAGTTCCAGATGGCGACCAGCCGGCGCTATCGCGGCGACTCGCTGATCCTCGAGACCCGATTCGAGACGCCGACCGGTTCGGTCGTCCTCGTCGATTACATGCCGCCGCGCGATGCCGATTCGAACGTCGTGCGGATCGTCTACGGCGAACGCGGCACGGTCGAGATGCGCACCGAGCTCGTGATCCGGTTCGACTACGGCACGATCGTGCCGTGGGTACATCGCCTGCCTGATGGCGGGCTGCGCGCGATCGCGGGACCGGATCAGCTCGTGCTGCGCACGCCGGTCGCGGTCCAGGGCGTCGATCATCGGACCGATGGCGCGTTCACGGTCAACGCGGGTGACGCCGTGCCGTTCACGATGTCGTATCGCGCGTCGCACCTCGAAGCGCCGCCGGCGTGCGATCCGTTCGCCGGGCTCGCCGCGACCGAACAGTTCTGGGCCGAGTGGGCAGGTCGCGCGCGGCTCGTCGATCCGGGCGAGCGCGCGACGATCCTGCGCTCGCTGCTCGTGCTGAAGGCGCTGACCTACGCGCCGACGGGCGGCATCGTCGCCGCGCCGACGACGAGCTTGCCCGAAACGCTCGGCGGCGCGCGCAACTGGGACTACCGGTTCTGCTGGCTGCGCGACGCGACGCTATCGCTGCTCGCGCTGATGAACGGCGGCTACTACGAAGAGGCGGCCGCGTGGCGCGACTGGTTGTTGCGCGCGGTCGCGGGCTCGCCCGACCAGGTCCAGATCATGTACGGGCTCGCCGGCGAGCGCGCGCTGTGGGAGCACGAGCTTCCCCACCTGCCCGGCTATGCGAACAGCCGGCCGGTGCGGATCGGCAACGCGGCGCACGGCCAGCTCCAGATCGATGTCTACGGCGAGGTGATGGATGCGTTCTATCAAGCGCATCGCGGCGGCGTCCCCGACAGCCGCGAGGTCTGGAAGGTCCAGCTCGCGTTCCTCGCCCACCTCGAGACGATCTGGCAGCAACCGGATCGCGGGATCTGGGAGAGCCGCGACGAGCCGCGCCACTACACGTACTCGAAGGTGATGGCGTGGGTCGCGTTCGATCGCGGGATCAAGATGGTGCGCGAGAACGGGTTCGAAGGTCCGGCCGAGCGCTGGGATCAGATCGCCGCGCAGATCCACGCGCAGATCTGCGAGTACGGCTTCGATCCCGAGCTCGGCTCGTTCGTCGAGTCGTACGGCACGAAGCGGCTCGACGGCAGCCTGCTATTGATCCCGACCACCGGCTTTCTGCCTCCCGACGATCCGCGGATCACCGGCACGATCCGCGCGGTCGAGCAGCGGCTCGTCGCCGACGGCCTGGTGATGCGTCACGATCCTGCGCTGACCGAAACCGGCCTCGCGCAGGGCGAAGGCGCGTTCCTCGCGTGCAGCTTCTGGCTCGCCGACGCGCTGATCATGACCGGCCGGCGCGACGAAGGTCGTGCGCTGTTCGAGCGTCTGCTCGCGCTGCGCAACGACCTCGGCCTCCTCGCCGAGGAGTACGACGTCCGCGCGGGCTGCCTCGTCGGCAACTTCCCGCAGGCGTTCTCGCACATCGCGCTCGTGACGACGGCGCAGAACCTGTGGCGCGCGCAGGCACCAGCCGCGCAGCGCGCGGGCCGCTAGTAGCCGCTGATCCCTTTGACCCACTTCGACGGGTCGCCGACGCGCGGCTTCTCGCCGCCGCGCACCAGGTACTTGACCGCGTGGTTGAGGCCGTCGAGCGTGAGCGGCCACATCGGGATCGCCGATGCGATCACCTCGATCGTCGTGCCGCTCCAGAACCGCTCCGGCTCGGGGTTCAGCCACGCGCTCGACCGGAAGTGATGACCGAGCCGGCGCAGCCACTCGATCCCCGACGCGCGATTCTGCGAGTACAGGTACATCGAGCCGCCCGGATCGAGCAGCTCGGCGGGGTGCATCAGCGCGTCGCCGAGCACGACGAGCTTCTCGTCGCGATCGCTGGTCGCGAGCAGATCCGCGACTTGCACCGGCTTGCGAAACGCCGCGTCCTCGTAGACCGAGTTGTAGACGCAGTTGTGGAAGTAGTAGCTACGGAACTTCGCGAACCGGCCACTGCGCGACGCCGCGGTGAACATCCGCGACACCAGCTCGGCGTGCGGATCCATCGAGCCGCCGACGTCCATCAGCAGCAATACCTTCACGCGATTGCGGCGCGGCGGGCGAAACACGACCTCGAGCTCGCCGGCGTTGCGGCCGGTCTGCTCGATCGTCTCGTCCATGTCGAGCTCTTCGACCGCGCCCTCGCGGCCGAGCCGGCGCAGGTTGCGCAGCGCGACGTCGATCTGGCGAACGTCGAGCACGATGTCCTTGCGGTACTCCTTGAACAGCCGCTCGCCGGCGACCGCCATCGCGGAGCGGCCACCGCCGCCGCCGACGCGCATGCCGGTCGGGTTGCGCCCGTTCGTGCCGAAAGGCGACGTGCCGCCGGTGCCGATCCAGCGGTTGCCACCGTCGTGGCGCTCCTTCTGCTGCTTGAGGCGCTCTTCGAATTTCTTGCGCAGGCCCTCGAGGTCGAGGTCCTTCAGCATCTCGCGCTGCTCGGCGGTGAGCTGCTCGAGCATCTTCGGATCGAGCATCCACTCCTGCAGCTGCTTCGTCAGCTCGAGCGAGCTGACGTGGACATCCTTGAAGTACGCGAGGAACGCCTCGTCGTACGCGTCGTAGAGCGCGATGTCCTTGACGCAGATCGTGCGGCACAGGTGATAGAAGCCGTCGAGCGACGACTCGTGCAGCCCGAGCGCCATCGCCTCCATGAGCGCGAGCCACTCGTGAGTGGACACCGGCACCTTCTTGGCGCGCAGCTCGTAGAGGAAGTCGATCAGCACTAGGCCTTCGCCCTCTTCTGCACGAGCTCGACATCCGCCTCGGTCTTCAGCAACGTGCCGAGGAACGGGATGCCGTGGCCGACCTTCGCGAGATCGATGCCGGCCTTCTTGAGCGCGAGGATCCAATCGATCAGCTCGCTCGTCGAAGGCTTCTTGCGCAGCTTCGGCGTCGAGCGCAGCGAGAAGAACATCTCGAGAGCGTTGTCGAGCACGCGGTCGGTGATGTCGGGATGGTGGACCTTCACGATCTCCGCCATCAGCTCGCGATCGGGGAACTGGATGTAGTGGAACACGCAGCGGCGCAAGAACGCGTCGGGCAGCTCCTTCTCGTTGTTCGACGTGATCACGACGACCGGGCGCTCTTTCGCGACGACCTCGCGGCCGGTCTCGTCGATCTTGAACCGCATCGCGTCGAGCTCGTGCAGGAGGTCGTTCGGGAACTCGATGTCGGCCTTGTCGATCTCGTCGATCAACAGCACGACGCGGCTCGGCGCCGACAGCGCTTCGCCGAGCGGGCCGAGCTTGATGTACTTCGCGATGTCGTTGACGTCGCCGCCGAATCGCGAGTCGTAGAGCCGCGCGACGGTGTCGTAGATGTAGAGGCCATCGCGCGCCTTCGTCGTCGACTTGACGTGCCAGCGAACGAGCGGCATCTCGAGCGCGCGCGCGAGGTTCTCGGCGAGCAGCGTCTTGCCGGTGCCCGGTTCGCCGCGCAGCAACAACGGCCGGCCGAGCGCGACCGCGACGTTGACTGCGTGCTTGAGCTCCTCCGACGCGATGTACGTCTCGGTGCCCTTGAACTGATCGAAATACTCGACGACTTCCACGTCGAGAACTGTAGCTTACTTCCGACGGCCCTGAATGTAGGCGTCACCGACGGCGTAGACGTGGGTCGCGAGGTGAACCAGGCCCAGCACGCCGCCGATCAGCGGCAGGCCGCCGAGGAATGCCGCGCCGGTCGCAGCCGCGACGACGAACACGCCGATCGCCTTGTCGGTCTCGCCGTTGATCAGCTGGCCGACGCCGGGGATCACGAGGCTGCACGCCGCGGGAACCAGGCCGCTACCGCCACTCGAGGACGACGACGACTTCACCAGCGCGTTGCTCATGGCATTCAACATGACACCGATTTGATGTCCGCGCACCTGCGACGACATGGGACGCCCCTGTGACAGAGCCACAAGTGTCCGAACGTACACGTACACGTGTCACGTGCTCGATCCGACCTCGGTCGTAACACGCGATGGCGATCGAGCCGAGCTCGCGACGAGCTCGCGACCGATCGTCGAACAACCGTCGTCGCAGATCGGGATCGCAGCCGGCGTACGTGTACGTGCACGAGCACGTGACACGCGCACGCTGTTCTAGAACCAGGTCGAGGCGCCGAGCATGATCAGCAAGTAGTACGACCTATACGTGCCCTGATTGACGGGCTGCTCGATCTGCGAGCCGGGCGCGATGATCGGCACCGTCGGATCCGGGCCTTCGCGCGTCGGCTGGCCGTTCTGCTGGTAACCATCCTGCGGCTGCGGGCCGTTCGGGCCACAGCCTTCCGACGACACCGGGTTGCAGTGGCGATCGTTCGTGCGCGAGCCCTCGAGGATCACGCCGAAGCCGGCGTCGAACTGCCACTTCGGGAGCTTGTACGAGCCGCCCGCCGAGATCATCGTGCGCGCCGCGCCGTCGAGATCCGAGCGCTCCCAGCCGGGCTTCGCCGCGCGCGTGTCGTGGCCGATGCCACCGCGCACGATCAGGCTGTTGTCGGGGCCCTGGTCCCACGACCAGCTACCGCCGAGCCGGATGCCATACGTGTCCTGGAGGCCGTGCTGGATCAGCGTCGGCTGGAGCGCCACCGCGTTCGTGCTCGCCGGCGTGACGATCTGGCCGTCGACCGTGACCCGATAGTCGCTCGGGTTCTGGCACGTGACGTCCTTGGTGTAGTCACACGTCGCGCCCCAGTGCTCCCAGTCGAGATCGAGCTCGACGTCGCCCTTCAGCTTGCCCTTCGCGTCGAGGAACTTCCAGCGCCCGCCGAGCTGCGCGGTCATCGGCAGCTCGATATCGGCGCAGGCCTTCAAGCTGGCGGCCGTGCCGCCGGCCTCGCACTTCACGACGTCCGACGGGACGACCGAGACCGGTGCGCCCGCGAGCGTGACGCCCGGCGCGTTCGCCGCGACCGCGTTGCCCTTCGCGTGGATCATGATCGGCAGCGTGTAGTTCGCGCCGAGCTCGATGTTCGGACCGAGCCGGTACGCGAGGCCGAGGCCACCGGTCTCGACGACCGCGCTCGCGTCGACCGAGAAGATGCCGTCCTGCTGGATGTACTCCTCCTCGTTGAGGAGGCCCATCACGCCGACCGTCGACTTCAGCTGGGCGACGCCGACCGAGCCGCGCACGCCGATATCGAAATCCGGCGTGATCGAGTACGCGATGTCGAGCGACGGCAGGATGATCGCGGCTTCCTGCTCGACGATGTCGTAGCGGGTCGGCGGCGGCGGATCGCCCGTCGTCGGGAACGTGTAGCCGTTGCCCGACTTCACGAAGTAAGGCTTGCCGTTCACGTTGTTCATGTCGCGGAACGGGTACGCGTTCGGCGCGTAGATCCCGAAGCCGGCATGGAGGTGCGGAATCGCGTTGTTGAGATCCGAGACGACGCCGATCACCGGGACAGGCTGGAACGCGCCGATGCCGAGCGGCGGCTTCGCGTCGTTCGTCATCTTCGGGTACGGCGTGCCCGCGTACGACGTCGCTTCTTCCTTGATCGGGTCGTACGTGCCACCGCGCTGGAACGACATCAGGTAGTCGATCGCGGCGATGCCGATCGTGATCTTCGTCCCCGTGGTCTTCGCGATGCCCGCGGGATTGAGCGCGATGGCCTCGGCGTCGTCGGCAGATGCGACGGCGGCACCGGCGCGCGTCGTCGAGACGACGCCGGCACCGGGCAAGAACAAGCCACCCGCCGACGCCACGCCGCCACTACAAACCACGAATAGGTAAGCCAGCCCCTTAGCCTTCATGTGGCGACGAAGCTACCTCGCCGCCCTTACGCGCGAAAAGCCCTATGTGCGTCAACAGGATCGCGATCGCCGCGGGGGTGATTCCGCTGATCCGCGACGCTTGACCGACGGAGCGAGGTCGGATCGCTTCCAGCTTCTCGACGACCTCGTTCGACAGCCCCGGGATCCGGCGATAATCGAGACCGTCCGGAACGCGGACCGCATCGGCGCGCGCGACGCGAGCCGCATCGGCCTCTTGGCGACGGAGATAGCCCGCATACGCGGTCTCGATCGCGACGCGCTCGAGGACCTCGGCGGTGTGCGGCGACGCGGCGACACCGCCGGCGTGCGCGACTTCCTCGACGGCGCGCCAGTCGAGCTCGGGCCGGCGCAGCAGCTCCGCGAGCGTCGCGCGGCGAGCGACGAGCGGCGCCGAGCCGAACTTCGCGAGCGCCGCGTTGACCGCATCGCCACCGACGACGCTCGCGCGCTCGGTCCGCTCCGTCGCGGCCGCGAGATCCGCGCGCCACGCCTCGAACATCGCCCACCGCGCATCGGGGACGAGGCCGAGCTCCCTGCCGATCGGCATCAGCCGATCGACGGCGTTGTCCTCGCGGAGCAGCAGCCGGAACTCCGCGCGCGAGGTCAGCATGCGATACGGCTCTTTCGTGCCGCGGGTGACGAGATCGTCGACGAGCACGCCGCCGTACGCCTGATCGCGGCGCAGGATCATCGGGTCGCGCCCGAGCAGCGCGAGCGCCGCGTTGATCCCGGCGATCAAGCCCTGGACCGCGGCCTCCTCGTAGCCCGAGGTGCCGTTGATCTGGCCGGCGTGATACAGGCCGCGCACCCGGCGGGTCTCGAGCGTCGGCAGGACCTCGCGCGGATCGATGAAGTCGTACTCGACGGCGTAACCGGCGCGCGTCATCTCGGCGCGCTCGAGGCCGGGGATGGTCCGCAAGAACGCGAGCTGGATATCGAACGGCAGCGACGTCGAGATCCCGTTCGGATAGACCTCGGCGGAGTCGATGCCCTCGGGCTCGAGATAGATCTGGTGACGGTCTTTGTCTGCGAACCGGACGACCTTGTCCTCGATCGACGGGCAGTAGCGCGGGCCGGTGCCCCGGATGTCTGCGCCCTCTTTCTTGTAGAGCGGCGAGCGCGGCAGGCCTTCGCGGATGATCGCGTGGGTCTTCTCGTTCGTGTACGTGACCCAGCACGCGATCTGCGGCAGCGGTGGCGGTGGGCCGCGCCACGCGAACGTCGGCGGCGGATCGTCGCCGGGCTGGAGATCGAGGCCGGCGACGTCGATCGTCTTGCGGTCGATCCGGCACGGCGTTCCGGTCTTCAGCCGCGCGAGCGGGAACCCGAGCTCCGCGAGCGATGCGCTGATCCCCAGCGCCGGCGCCTCGCCTGCCCGGCCGCCCTGCGCGCGCGCTTCACCGACGAAGATCGCGCCGCGCATGAACGTGCCGGTCGACAGCACGACGCTCTTCGTTCGATACGTGATGCCCATCGTGGTCGTGACCGCGACGATCTGCTTGCGCCCCGACGGCGTGTCTTCGGTGTGAAGCTTTGCGACCTCGCCCTGGCGCAGCGCGAGGCCGGCGCAGTTCTCGAGCCGCATCCGCATCTCGTCGCGATAGCGCCGCTTGTCGGACTGGCAGCGGGTCGAGCGCACCGCCGGGCCCTTGCTCGCGTTGAGCCGGCGAAACTGGATGCCGGTCGCATCGGCGACGCTGCCCATCTCGCCGCCGAGCGCGTCGAGCTCCTTGACGATGTGGCCCTTCGCGACGCCGCCGATCGCGGGATTGCACGACATCTGCGCGACCATCTCGAGCGAGCCGGTCAGGACGAGCACGCGCACGCCGAGCCGCGCGGCCGCGAGCGCGGCTTCGCAACCGGCATGGCCGGCGCCGACGACGACGAGGTCGTAGCTATCGGGGTACTCGTACACCGGGGCGCGGTCTACCACGCCTGCGCAGGTAGCGCGCAGGCAAATGGCTGGGGCGCCGCGATGCAGCGCTGGTGATCGCAGGCGTGCGACGCACAGTCGTCGGCGAGCACACAGCCGGCGCCGTCGGGCCGGCGAGGCTCGCAGCGCAAGTGATCGTTGCAGAACAGGCCGCGTCCACAGTGCTGGGTCCGGCACGCCGCGCCCTGCGGCTCGGCCTCGACGCACGTTCGCGAGGTGTCGTCGCAACGACCGTCGTCGCCGCACTCGTCGTCGCCGGTGCACGCGACGCCGCGCGGCTTCGACGCCGTGCACCGGCGGGTCGAGCGCTCGCAGTACAAGCCCGCGTTCACGTCGCATGCGATGACCAACTGTGAGTCTTTCTGGATCGCGAGCGCCTGGTTGCCGTCGCGCTGGTTGCCGAAGCACGGGCCAGCGCCGAGCTTGGCGCTGACGGCGACGAGCTGGCAGGTCGACGGTCCACACGTGAACGCGCAGGTCGAGCCGGGCGGTAGGACCGGGCAATCGCGATCGGAAGCGCACGCGATCGGCGCATCTCGCGGAGCGACCGCCGCGTCGCGAACGATAGGCGCAGGTACCGGCGGCGGAGGCTCTTGATGGCGCTCGCGCTCGCACGCGACGAAGAGGACGACGACGACAACGACGGCGACAGCGCGGTTCACGGCGCCGCGGCGGAGCCGTCATCGCCAGGCGCGTCGCTGCCGGCATCGGCCGGCGGACGGCCCTTGCCGCAGGTGTCATCGCCGTGCGGCTTCCACGGCGCGAACCGATAGACGTCGAGCTTCATCCGGACGAGCACGTCGGTCGGGTGCTCGCCATCGGGCGCCTTGCTCTGGTCCCACGACAGCGCCTTGATCTTCGTCGACCCACACTTGTCGTGCAGGTTGTGCGGCATCGCGGCGTAGTCGGCCTTGTTGCGATCGAGCTCGTCGTACGAGCACACGCCCGGAACGCCGCAGTTGAAGATGAACGTGTCGTAGTAGCTCTTCGTCTTGGTCCCGAGCTCGCGGATCGCCCAGCCGCCCGCCGCCCCGTCCTTGTTCGACATGCGGAGCTCGACCGGCGAATCGCCCGAAGGCAGATCGACGTAGAAGCACGCGTCGGCCCGCTCGGCGCTCTTGTAGAGGTGATTCGTCCCGACCGTCGCCCACAGCTCCTGAGGCGAGGTCATCCGGATCTCGAACCGCTTGTGGGTCGCGTCGGTCGGCAGCCCCGCCCCACCGTCGCCCGCCGCGTTGAGATCTCGGCACTTGCACTCGGTGCCCGCGCACAACGGGCCCGCCAGGATGCCATCTGTCACCTTTGCAGGCGGAGGCCCGATCGAGATCTGGTGCGCGGTCCCCGAACAGGCGAAGAAGAGCAGAGCCAGGCCCAGGCGCATTTCCTATCTATATCAGGCATCTCAGGCAACCGGCGCCCGCCCGGCCGGGTCGTAGCAACGTTGATCTCCCGCTTCCGGCGGGTGTATGAGCGGAAAGTCTCGATGATCAAACCCCTTCGTCTTCTGATCGCGCTGGCCCTCCTGTTCGGTGCGGCCGCGTGCGGCGCCAAGGCCGGCGCGAGCTCCGTCGACTACTCGGTCTCCGCGCAGAAGAACTACGAGAAGGGCCTGAAGGAGCTCGACAACAAGGACTGGGTCGCGGCTTCGAAGTACTTCGCGTTCATCAAGAGCCGGTTCCCGTACTCCAAGTATGCCGTCCTCGCCGAGCTCCGCCTCGCCGACGCCGAGTTCGGCGCCGAGCAGTACGTCGAGGCGATCGACAGCTACCGCCTGTTCATCAAGTTTCACCCGACGCACGAGATGGTCGCGAACGGCTACGCGTCGTTCAAGATCGGCGACGCGTACTTCCTCCAGCTCTCCAGCGACTTCTGGCTGTTCCCGCCGTCGTACGAAAAGGATCAGTCCTCGACCGAGGACGCCGCGAACGAGCTCAAGGCGTTCCTCGACAAGTTCCCGGACTCGCCGTATCGCGACAAGGCGAAAGAGATCCTGATCAAGGTCGGCAAGCGCCTCGCGGATCACGAGTGGTACGTCGCTCGTTACTACTGGGATCGCGGCAAGCCGATGGGCACCGTGCTCCGCCTCCGCCGTCTACTCGAGCGCTATCGCGGCGTCGGCTACGATGTCGAGGCGCTGTGGCTGCTCGGCCGCGCGTACGTCGCCGTCGACATGCCGGATCGCGCGCGCCTGTCGTGGCAGGAGCTCGTCGCGAAGTACCCGCAGAGCTCGCGCGCCGGTGAAGCCAAAGGTGCGCTGGCATCTCTCGCGCCTGCGAAGAAGTAGCGCGCCTCCAGAGCTGTTAGGCTGGGGTGGATGAGCAGTGACCGTGCCCAGGTCAGCGTCGAGCAATTGATCGCGCTCGGCCGCGAGCACTACAACGCGAACGAGTACGAGCGCGCCGAGCCGTTTCTTGCCGAAGCCGCCTCCGCCCGCCCCAGCTTCCCCGACCTCTACAACATGCTCGGCGTGATCTATCACGCCCAGGGCCGGTTCTCCGACGCCGAGGAGGCGTTCGAGAACGCGCTCCGGCTCAACCCTCGCTACACCGAAGCCGCGCTGAACCTGTCCGTCACGTACAACGATCGCGGCAAGTACGAGCGCGCCCGCGAGGTCTACACCAAGGCCGTGTCCGCATCGGTCGGCCAGCCGAACGCGCTCGATCGGTTCGCGCGCGGCAAGCTCGCGAACATGCACGCCGACCTCGGCGCCGCGTACGCCGGGCTCGCGATGTTCGACGAGGCCGTCCGCGAGTACTCGAAGGCGCTCGACCTGTGCCCCGACTTCGCCGACCTCCGGGTCCGGCTCGGCAACGTCTACCGCGACATGGGCATGGTCCACGCCGCGGTCGCCGAGTTCGAGCACGCGAAGAAGATCCGGCCCGACTTCATCCCCGCGCGGATCCACCTCGGCGTGACGATGTTCTCGCTCGGGCGCCGCGACGCTGCGCTCGTCGAGTGGCAGGAAGTCCTCAAGATCGATCCGACGAACAAGAGCGCGCAGCTCTACATCCGGATGGCGAACGACGAGCACGGCCCACAACCGGGCTCCGCCCTCCCGCGTTAGCGCTACGCTGGAGGGATGACGCCTCTCCTCCAGGTGTTCGATACCAACGAGTCGTTGAGGTTCTACGCGGCGGTCGGATTTCTGGTCGTCGCGCGGTCGCCGACGGTGACCACCCGCGAGGGCACGTTCTCGCATTGGTTGCTGCTCGCGCTCGGCGACGATCACGTGATGCTGAACACCGCGTACGACTCGAACGAACGCCCGGCGTCCCGCGATCTCGCGCGCACGCAGGCCCATGGCGATACCGCGCTGCACTTCGACGTTCCCGACGTCGCGGCGACGCACGCCGAGCTATCGGCGAAGCTGAGCTGCACGGAGCTTCGCCAGGACCACGGCCGCCGCCACTTCTCGATCACGGACCCGGACGGCTTCGAGCTCGTGTTCCAGACCAGCTAGTCGTCTTTGTTCTGCTCGCGGAGCTGCTTCTTCACGTCTTCGGGCATGTCGAGGACGACGAGAAAATCGGTCATCGGCTTCGCGAGCTCCTCGGCGACGCCGCCCTGGCCGTCGTCGATCACGCTGCGGATCGACACGACGTCGGCGATGCCGCGGCGCTTGATCCGGTTGACGATCGCGGAGTCGTGGCAGTGACCGCTGCCGGCGAGGATCACGATCCGGCCGTCGCGGTTCGCTTGTAGCCACTTCGCGGCGGTGTCGGCCATCGTCTCGTCCCAGATCACCTGGACGGTGTAGATCGCGTCTTCGCTCGGCATGTCGGCCGGCGCGCTGCCGCTGCCAGCGCCGCTACCCGTGGCATGTGCGCTGTGCGGATCGCCGCCAGACATGTCCGACATCAGCGCGTCGAACCACGCCCGGTGCTTCTTGTCCTTGAGATCGAGATCCGCGGCGAGCTGCGCTCGCTCCTCGGGGCTCAGCGACTCGAGCCCGTGATGCGCGACCTTCTTGGTCAGCTCCTTCGCCGCGTTGAGCGCGAGGAGCGTCGCGTGCGCGTCGACCGCTGCGGCGATCGTCGGCCGATAGAACCCGAAGTCGTAGCCCCAGCGATCTTCCCAGCCGGCGCGCGAGCGCAGTGCGTTCTCGTCGATCCGCTTCGCGGCGAAGTCGTCGAGCACGCCCTGGAACGGACGCTGGAACATCTCCATGCCGAGCGCGCGCGGGGCCGCGGCCGGCCACGCCTTCATCATCTGGCGCACGACCTCGAGCTCGACCCAGTGATGGTGCGGGTTGTTGTGCTCTTCGCCGACGCAGATCGCGCGCTCGGTCCCGAGCTTCGTCCAGAACGCGTTCGTGTCGACCTGGTGGCCGGACTTCGCGTCGAGCACGGTGTACGGCAGGGCCGCGTCTTCGATCCCGCGCTTCGGCTTGGCGGCAACCGCCTTCGTCGGGTGCGCGGGCGGTTGGCCGCCGTACGTACCGCCGCACGCCGCGAGCAACATGACGGCGAGGACGCGCCACTGCATGGTTCCGATGTTACACCACGCGCCGTGGACCTGCCCTATCTCACGGCCGAGCTGCCCGGAATCGGCGGCGTGCTGCGCACCACCCCCGAAGATTTCTTTGTCGACGAGGAACCGGCCTATCCGCCGAAAGGCGAGGGCGAGCACGTGTTCGTGAAGATCGAAAAGCGCGGGCTCACCACGCAGATGGCAGTCGAGCGGATCGCGAAGGCGCTGAACGTCAAGACGCGCGATATCGGCGTCGCCGGGATGAAGGACCGCCACGCGGTGACCCGGCAATGGCTCTCGCTGCCGCCGCCGACCCAGCCCGACGCGGTCCAGGCGCTCGTCGTCGATGACCTTTCGATCATCGAGGTCGCGCGCCATCCCCACAAGCTGCGCACCGGTCACGTCCGCGGCAATCGGTTCGTGTTGCGCGTGCGCGGCGTCGCAGACAACGCCGTCGCCAAGGCCCAGGCGATCCTCGCGCGGCTCGCGCAACCACCGGGCGCGCCGAACTGGTACGGCGAGCAGCGGTTCGGCCGCGACGGTGACAACGCCGCACGCGGCCGCGCGATCGTCAACGGCGAGGGTTTTCCACGCGATCGCAAGCTCGCCCGCCTGCTCGTCTCTGCGCTCCAGTCGGAGCTGTTCAACCAGTGGCTCGTCGCACGGATGGCCGAGGGCCTCTACGCGACCGTGCTCGCCGGCGACGTCCTTCACAAGGTCGGCGGCGGGATGTTCACGTGCGAGGATCCGGCGACCGATACGCCGCGCCTCGCCGCCGGCGAGATCGTGCTGACCGGGCCGATGTTCGGCGACTCGATGCGCGCGGCACCCGACGGTACGCCGGCGGCCGAGCGCGAAGCCGCGATCCTATCCGGGGCTGGCCTCGCGCGCGATTCGTTCAGCGCGGTTCGCGCGATCGCAGAAGGTACGCGGCGCGACGCGACGATCGCGGTTGCCGAGCCAACTGTGACGGCGATCGACAACGCTGGCAGCGATGCGGCCATCGAGGTCGCGTTCTCGCTGCCCGGCGGGGCCTATGCGACCGCGGTGATGCGAGAGCTGATGAAATGAACTAAGGTCCACAGCGATGGATCTGTCGGGCCACTTCGTCGCATTCGCTCAGCTCGGCGCCGGCTGGGTGCTCTGGCTCTTGATCGGCCTGTCCGTCGTGTCGGTGGGCGTGATGATCGATCGCGCGCTGTGGTTTCGCCGGCGCGATACCGATACCGAGCGGTTCACCCGCGAGCTGCGCGGCGCGTTCGAGCGCGGCGAGGTCGGCCGGCTCGAGACCAAGTACAAAGACGACCCGGCGATCTCGGTCCAGGTCGCGCTGCGCGGCCTCGCAGAGCGCGATCGCGGTCCCGCCGCCGTCGCCGAGGCGATGCACGGCGAGCGCGCGCGCTGGCGCACCGCGGCCGATCGCAACCTGATCGTGCTCGGCACGCTCGGCAATAACGTGCCGTTCATCGGCCTGTTCGGCACGGTGCTCGGCGTGATCAACGCGTTCGAGCACCTCCGCGAGAAGACCGCGATGGCCGAGGACCGCACGCTCGACCTGATCGCCGAGGCACTCGCGGCGACCGCGTTCGGCCTGATGGTCGCGATTCCGGCGGTCATCGCGTTCAACTACTTCTCGCGCAAGCTGCGCGTGCTGCTCGGCGGCGCCGATCAAGCTGCGCACGCGGTCCTGTCGCTGGTCCACGGCGCTGACGCCGAGAAGCTGAACCCGATGCCGGAGTCCACTTCGAAGGCGGACGCGTAATGGCGGGCGGCGCGAGCCTCTACGACGACGACGACGCGACGCCGGCGATCACCGACATCAACGTCACGCCGTTCGTCGACGTCGTGCTGGTGTTGCTCGTCGTGTTCATGGTCACCGCGAAGTTGATCGTCGCGCGCGGCGTCGACATCGACAAGCCGAAGGCGGCGACCGGCGGCGAGGTCCAGAGCACGCTGCGCGTGTCGGTCTCGCAGGATGGCCAGCTCTACGTCAACGGCGACAAGTTCGACGACGACGTGAAGGCGATCGCGCGGATCAAGGAGATCGCGGCGACGACCTCGAAGCCGAAGGCGATCATCGCGGGCGATCGCAAGAGCGCGTACGGCGGCGTGATGCGCGCGATCGATCTCGTGCAGCAAGCCGGCGTCACCGCGATCGCGCTCGAGAACGAACGGCCGTGACGACGAAGCCATGCCCCTGTGGCACTGGCCGCAACGGTGATGCCTGCTGCGATGCGATCCTCGCCGGCCAGCGCCGCGCCGCAACCGCGCTCGAGCTCATGCGCTCGCGCTACACCGCGTACGTCCGCGGCAACGTCGACTACTTGCTCGCGACGCATGCACCCGACGCAGGGCCGGTTCACGATCCGGTCGCGCGCCGTCGCGAGATCGAGCTGTTCACGCGCGCGACGCTGTGGCTCGGTCTCGAGATCATCGCGACCGAGCGCGGCGGCAAGAAAGACGCGGAAGGCATCGTCGAGTTCGCGGCCGCCGGCGTGACACGCGGCAAGCCGTTTCGCCAGCACGAACGTTCGCGGTTTCGCCGCGATGCCGACGGCGCGTGGCTGTACGTCGACGGCGAGATTCGTTGATACACGCAACCTGATCGGGTGGGCTGTTGTCGCATCGGCATGGACCTCCGCGACCCGCTCGAGCTCGCGACATGGCGACACGCCGCCGGTACGCTGAAGCCGTGGGTCCGCGTCGTGCTCGCGCTCGCGTGCATCGCGACCGTGCTGCTGCCATTCGCCGGCGCGCGCGTGCTGTGGTTCCAGGGCGGTGAAGACACCGGCATCCCGGGCTGGGCGTTCGAGAACGCGCTCGCCGTGATCGCGATCGCGGGCATCGCGGTCGCGGCGGTTCCGCGGTTCGCGCTGTCGCGCTACGTCCGGCTCGCGGTGGCGTTACCGCTCGTCCACCTCGCGCTGGTCGCGCTCGCGTGGCCCGCGTGGCTCGCGATCTCGAACAAGCTCGTCACCGTGCGCGAGTACTACTACCTCGCGCGCGACATCCCGCTGTCGGCGATCGTCGTCGGAGAGCTCGTCGTCGTCGGTGTAGCGGCGTGGTGGATCACGCGCTCGCGGCGCGACACCGCGGCGAGCCACGCGTTCGTGATGACCTCGCTGGTCTATCTCCTGTTGCTCGGCCTGTGGCTCCCGCTCGTCGCGTGGGCGACCACGCGCGGCGCGTGGCGGATCGAGAACGATCCGAGCTTCACGCTCGCCCACCCTGCTCGGATCGCCGCGTACGCGATCGTCCCGCCGCTCGTCGTCGCGATCGTGTTCACGTCGTTCGCGATCGGCCGCTCGGAGATCGCGAAGGACTATCGAATCCACCACGTCGGCGCGGTCGCGACGCTGTTCGTCGCCGCGTTTCTCGTCCGGTTCGACTCGGTGCCGTCGGCGCGCGTCGTCTACGCGAACTTCACGCACGTCCTCCTCGGCGCCGCGGCGGTCGCAGCGGGTGGCCCGCTCTTGATCGGGATCGCGATGGCGTGGCGCGCTCGCGCACTGCGCCGCCGGCTCGCGAGCGATGCAGGTGCGATCCGCGGCACCGTCGTCCGCGACGACCCCGACGAGCCCGTGATCGCGGGCTACGAGGTCGCGACCTGGTTGCGGCCGCCGCGCACGCGCGTGCGCTCGTTCGTCGTCGCGACGCCGACCGGCGCGATTCCGGTCTCCGGCGCGCGCCTGATCGCGCCGCTCGATCCTGCGACCACCGCGCTGCGCGTCGGCGAGGCTTTCGGCGTGCTCCGCGCGGGCGATCCGATCGTGATCAGCTCGACTCGCTCAGCAGCGCGCGACGGCGATCCGTTCCGCGAGTCCGCCGGCCCGCACGTCGGCGGCGACCCGGTGATCGCGCCGTACGGGCTGCCACATCTTACCTTCTCGGATCTCGCGCTCGCGCTATGGCGGCCGACGGTCGCCTACCTCGTGATCCTCGTCGCCGTCGCGGCCCCCGCACTCGCCGCACTCGCGGCCTCGCAGCAGTGACTCTGCTACGCTCTGCGCGTGCGAACGGAGCCGTTGCCCACCGAGCCCAGGGGTGGGGAGTGGTGGGAATCGCCGTTCGTGCTCGCGCTCGCCGGTGCGATCGCGATCCACCTGCTCGTCGGCACGTTCGGCGACGCGCTCGTCGTGCTCCATCCGCCGCGCAAAGATCTGGCGCCACCGCCGAAGCTCGAGCTCGTCGATGTCGAGGTGCCGCCGGTGGTCCAGCCACCGCCGCCGCCGCTTCCCCAGCCCGAGCCACCTGTCGAACCGGTGAAGCCAGCTGCCGTCGTGCCGCAGCATGTCGCGACGCACGCGCCACCGCGGGTGAGCGAGCCACCGGTCGCACCGCCGCCGAGCCTACCGACGAGCCCCGAAGGCGGCGGTCCGGTCGTCGCGATGCCGGATGTCGCACCTGCAGCGACCGGGGTCGCGGTCGCGAAAGGCCCTACCACCCAGCGCGTCGGCCGCGGCGGCAGCGGCACGGGAACGGGCGCCGGTAGTGGTAGCGGTGCCGGCGAGGTTGCCGCGATGTCGGTCGCGACGATCAAGACCCGGGCGATGCCGCGCGGCGACTACTCGTACGAGGAGTCGAAGGACTACCCCGCGGACGCGCGCCGGCTCGGGATCGAGGGCCGGATTAGAGTGAAGCTGATCGTCGACGACACCGGCGCGGTGAAGTCGGCCCAGCTGCTGAACAAGCTCGGCCACGGCCTCGACGAGCTGGCCCTCGCACGCGCGACGAAGATCGCGTTCGATCCCGCGAAGGACACCGACGACAAGCCGGTCGCATCGGTCGTCGTGTGGACGTTCAACATGGCGCTGCCGAAGTAGTTTAAGATGGGGCTCAATGCGCCGTTGGGGACTGCTCGTAGCTACGGCTCTATCCAGCGTGGCGGCACCACGCCTCGCCGCGGCGCAGGCGATGCCCCCGGCGGATCGCGCGATCGACGTCGAGAACTTCGCCTACTCGATCGGTCCCAAGACATTCTTCTCGGTCGATAACGGCGCGGTCGCCGACAAGAAGCAGCTCGCACTCGACGCGCTCGTCACGTTCCTCACGAACCCGTTCACGATCTACAACACCGTCGACAACGGCACGCAGATCGGCACGCAGCGCGACCAGGTCGTGTCGTCGCTGACCGAGATGCAGCTGACCGCCGCGTACGGCATCACCGACAAGATCCAGCTCGGCGCGAACCTCCCGTTCGTGTTCTCGCTCGCCGGCGACGGTCTCGATCCGACGACCGGCATGCACGCGCCGCAAGGGCTCCAAGTCACCGGGCTCGGCGATCTGATCGTCGAGGGCAAGATCCGGCTGTGGGAGAACCCGGAGATCCGGCTCGCGGCGATCGCCGGCGTGTCGCTGCCGACGAGCATCGGCAGTGATGGCTCGCAGTTCATCGGCGACGATCTGCCGACGCTGCGCGGCCGGTTCGCGTGGCAATGGTCGCGCGGGCCGGTCTCGATCGGCGCGAACGGCGGCTTCATCTTCCGCAAGCCGCGCACGGTGTACTCGAGCACGATCGGCCAGCAGCTCGTGTGGGGCGCCGCCGCCGCGTTCGCGGTGACGCCGCGGTTCAACATCATCGCCGAGTCGTACGGCCGCACCGGGATGACCTCGTTCGCGGTCGACGAGAGCCCGATCGAGGCGATCGGCGGTCTGCGCGTGATGATCACGAGCTCGGCCGCGGTCGTGATCGGCGGTGGCGCGGGGCTCGATCGCGCGATCGGTGCGCCGAACGCGCGCGTGTTTGTCTCGGTCGGGTTCGCGCCCGACATCCGCGACAGCGACGGCGACGGCATCGAGAACTCGCGCGACAAGTGCCCGCTCGTCCCCGAGGACAAGGACGGCTTTCAGGACGAAGACGGCTGCCCCGACGACGACAACGACGGCGATCGCCGTCCCGATGCAGTCGACAAGTGCCCGAACGCGGCCGAGGACATCGACGGCTTCGAAGACGACGACGGCTGCCCCGATCTCGACAACGACAAGGACGGCATCCCGGATCTTCAAGACAAGTGCCCCGACGATCCCGAGGACGGCAAGCCGCCGTTCCCGCACGACGGCTGCCCCGCCGACAAGCACGACTCCGACGGCGACGGCATCCCCGACGACCGCGACGCCTGCCCGCTCCAGGAAGAGGACAAGGACGGCTTCGAGGACGGCGATGGCTGCCCCGACCTCGACAACGATGGCGACGGCATCCCCGACGATCAGGACAAGTGCCCGCTGTGCCCCGAGGACAAGGACGGGTTCGAAGACGCGGACGGCTGTCCGGACTTGGACAACGATCACGACGGCATTCCCGACGCGCAGGACAAGTGCCCGAACGATCCCGAAACGATCAACGGCGTGAACGATGAAGACGGCTGCCCCGATACCGGTGGCCTCCAGGTCGTCACGCTCGACGGCGATCGCCTGGACGTCACCAAGATGCCGACGCTCGATCGCGGCGGGCTGTCGGCGGCGGGTCAGATCATCGTCCAGGAGATGGTGCTGACGATGCGGTCGCATCCCGAGGTCACGAAATGGCTCGTCGCGGTCGCACTGCCAAACAAGGCAGATGCGGAGAAGCTCGGCGCGGCGATCAAGGCGCGGCTCACCGAGAAGAACGTCGAAGGCGTCGACATCCTCGCCGCCGCGGGCACCGCGAAGCTCGGTGCGATCGTCCAGGAGCGCGCGGATGCGAACGCACCGCCGTCGTGCCCCGCGAGTCTTCAAGTCAAGCCGCGGCCCGCTGCATCGCTGCCCGCTCCAACCAAGTAGCGTTATGCTCGCGCGATGCGGGCACTGATCGCGTTGGCTGCGCTTGCGGGATGTTCGAGCGAGCCGGCCGCCGGCGACCCGGATTGGATGGCGAAGCTGCCCGACGGGTCGAGCCTCGCGGCGTTCACGATCCCCGGCACCCACGACTCCGGCGCGATGCACGAGCCGGCGGCGGGTCTCGCGAAGACCCAGACGCTGACGTTCGCGGATCAGCTCGATGCTGGCATTCGCTACTTCGACGTGCGCTGCCGCAACTTCAACGATCAGTTCCTGATCTATCACGGCTCGGTCGACCAATCGCAGTCGTTCGACGACGTGCTCGCCGCGATGTACGCGTTCCTCGATGCGCATCCCCACGAGACGTTGATCGTATCGATCAAGGAAGAGCTCGCGGCGCAGGGCGCGACGCTCACGTTCGAGCAGCTGTTCCAGCAATACGCGGCGAAGGATCCAGCGCGCTGGTTCCTCGACAACCGGATCCCGACGCTCGGCGAAGCGCGCGGCAAGCTCGTGCTGCTCCGCCGGTTCGACGCGACCGCTGCGACACTTGGCATCGCCGCCGCTCCCGCGGTGTGGACCGACAACGCGACGTTCGACATCGCCGGCCCGCCGGTGCTCCACGTCGAGGACAACTACATCGTCACGGACGATGCGCTGAAGTGGTCCGCGATCACCTCCCTCTTCGGGGAGGCGACGTCGCTCGGCGATCCTTCCGCGCTCTATCTCGCGTATACGAGTGGCTACCAGATGATCTCCGGCCTCCCCAACATCCCGAGCGTGAGCGACACGATCGATCCGATGCTCGACTCGTACTTCGCATCGGCCGCGAAGGCGCGTTACGGCGTCGTCGTGATGGACTTCGCGACCGCGGCGCGTGCGCACGCGGTCCTGACGAAGAACTGATCATGAGCGCGATCGTCAGCATCCGCGGCGTCTCGAAGACGTACGCGAGCAAGGTCACCGCGTTGAAGACCGTCGACCTCGAGATCGAGCGCGGCGAGATCTTCGCGCTGCTCGGCCCGAACGGCGCCGGGAAGACGACGCTGATCAACATCATCTGCGGGATCGTCCGGACCAGCACCGGCAGCGTCATCGCCGACGGTCACGACATCGTCACCGACTTCCGCGCCGCGCGCTCGAAGATCGGGCTCGTGCCGCAGGAGCTATCGACCGACGCGTTCGAGAGCGTGTGGGCGACCGTGAGCTTCTCGCGCGGCCTGTTCGGCAAGAAGCGCGACGACGCGCACATCGAGAAGGTGCTGCGCGAGCTGTCGCTATGGGACAAGCGCAACGCGAAGATCATGACGTTGTCCGGCGGCATGAAGCGGCGCGTCCTGATCGCGAAGGCGCTGTCACACGAACCGACGATCCTGTTCCTCGACGAGCCGACCGCAGGCGTCGACGTCGAGCTCCGCCACGACATGTGGGACATGGTTCGCGAGCTCCGCGCGAGCGGCGTCACGATCATCCTGACCACGCACTACATCGAAGAGGCCGAGCTGATGGCCGACCGGATCGGCGTGATCAACAAAGGCGAGCTCGTCGTCGTCGAGGAGAAGCAGAAGCTGATGCGCCGGCTCGGCAAGCGCCAGCTCGCGATCTCGCTGCAGCAGGCGCTCGACAAGGTCCCCGACGGCCTCGACCACCTCGAGCTCTCGAAGGACGGCATGACGCTGACCTACACGTTCGACGTCAAGAACACGGACACCGGCATCGCACCGCTGTTGAAGAAGCTCGGCGAGCTCGGCATCGACTTCAAGGATCTCCACTCCAAGGAGTCATCGCTCGAGGACATCTTCGTCAACCTCGTGCACAACGGAGCCGCGTCGTGAACACCACCGCGATCCGCGCGATCTATCGGTTCGAGATGGCGCGTGCGTTCCGGACCTGGATGCAGAGCATCCTGTCGCCGGTGCTATCGACGTCGCTGTACTTCGTCGTGTTCGGCTCGGCGATCGGCGGCCGGCTCAAGACCGTCGATGGCATCGACTACGGCGCGTTCATCATCCCGGGGCTCGTGATGCTGTCGCTGCTCGGCGAGAGCATCTCGAACGCGTCGTTCGGGATCTATCTGCCGAAGTGGTCGGGCACGATCTACGAGCTGCTGTCCGCACCGGTCGCCCTCGTCGAGGTCGTCGTCGGTTACATCGGGGCCGCGGCCTCGAAGTCGATGATGCTCGGCGTGCTCATCCTCACGACCGCGCGGATGTTCGTGCCGTATCACGTGGTCCACCCGGTGTGGATGGTCGCGTTCCTCGTGCTGACGTCGGTCACGTTCGCGACGTTCGGCTTCATCATCGGCCTGTGGGCCGACAGCTTCCAGAAGCTGCAGACCATCCCGCTGATGATCATCACGCCGCTGACGTTCCTCGGCGGCGCGTTCTACTCGATCGACATGCTGCCGCCGTTCTGGCAGAAGGTGACGCTGTTCAACCCGGTCGTCTATCTGATCTCCGGCATGCGCTGGGCGTTCTACGGCAAGGGCGACGTCGACGTGACGATCAGCATCGTCGCGATCTGCGGCTTCCTCGCGGTCTGCATGGCCGCGATCGGCTGGATCTTCAAGACCGGCTACAAGCTGAAGAGCTAGCGCGTCCCGGTCAGGATCTTCGGCGGATCGCCGATCTCGAGCACCTGGATCGGACCGTTGTAGTAGCTCGCCATCCCGACGTCGATCCGCCACAGCGCACCGTCGCAGGCCGACGTGATGCCCTCTTTCTGCGGCGTGTGCGCGACGACCATTCTCTTCGCGCCGAGCTTTTGGAGCACGTCGGCGAGCTTTCCGCAGTCGACCGGATCGCTGCCCCACACGCGCGTCCACACCGGACTGTCGTCGGCGGTCAGCGCCATCGTCGGTGAATCGGCGCCGCCTTCCTGACCGTCGAGCCAGCACCGCGCGCGCTCGTTGACCTCGTCGAGGTGGGTGGCCCACTCGGCGGTGACGCCGGCGTGCGAGAGCACGGTGTCACCGACAATCGCGATCACGTTGTGAGTCGCGAGCTTCTTCGCCCATACGCCACCGGGACCGAGCTCGTGGTCGCGATCACCGTCGAAGTCGCGCTTGCCGCCGGGCGTCACGTAGCGAAAGTCGTGCGCCGCGTTCATCAGCTCGTGGTTGCCGAGCAGCTGGATGACCTGGCCGCCGCTCGCATGCGCGTCGGTCGCGAGCTTCGCGAACAGGTCGAGGATCTGCGACTCGCCGTCGCCGCGGTCGAGGATATCGCCTGTCTGGATCACGGTGAGGTCTCCGCCGATCCACTTGTCGCTGCCGTCGATGGCCCCGGCCGCCTTCAGCGCGGCGCGCGCGGCGTTCAGATCGCCGTGAAGGTCGCCGATCGCGACCGCGCGCTTCGGCATCGGCACGCGCAACGCGAGCGGAGCCAGCGTGCACGCAGGTGAGGTGGCAGGCGTCGGCGCGGACGGCTGCGGCGCGGGCGGCTCGTGATGGCCGCGATCACAACTGGCGAGGAGCAGGAACAGCAGAGCGGCGCGCACGGGGCGTTAGCCTACTCCGTTGGCGGCTCCGTCGCGATCGGTGCCGCGACCTCGCTCGGCGCGCCGTGAAGCTCGCTGACGGGGATAAAGGCGTCGGGATCGAGTGCCGCGCCGTCGCGCCGACACACCTCGGCCCAGTCGTGGCCGGCCTGGAGCTCGATCGCCTTCTCGATGCAGACGGAGGCCGCCTCGATCGCGCGCGCGCGCAGGGGATCCGCGACGGTCTTCATCGCGTCGCAATACGCGGTGTGCTGTGGCTCGACGCGCATCGCCTTCGGCAGCTCGCCGAGCATCAGCGCCCGCCAGAACACCTGGGAGACCCTGCTGATCCGGGCTGCCGCGGCGACCGAGCTCGTCGCGTCCTTCTGCATCACCACCGCACTGTACGCGTTGGTCAGCTTTCCACCGAGCTTGGTCTCGGCGTCGAGCCACTGCGAGAACCGCTTCTGGCCGTCCTTCTTCATCACGTCGAGGTCGCGTGGAAACGGCAGCGCGAGCATCGTCTCGAGATCGTCGTCGGCGAGCGCGAGCCGGGCCATTGCCTGCGCGTGACGCGCCGCCGGATCCTTCGCGACGTCCGCCAGCGCCACCGCCGAGGCGTACTCCGCGCGCGCCTCGCGATTCTCGGCGCTCCTCGTGACCGCGACGAGGTTCGTCGCGCCGGCGCCGCAGTGCGGTCCCTTCACGGCGACGACCTTCAGGCACAGCCCGTCGATCGCGCGAACCGGGCAGGACTTCGTCCGCAGCCGATCTGCCAGCGCGACATGCGCCGCGATCGTGAGGTCGGGATCCTCGGCGCCGTAGTCCTTCAAGTACGCGCGCACGTGCGCGATCGCGGCATCTCCGTCGAACGCGTCCAAGAGAGCGTAGTCCGCGCGCGCCGCCGCTCGCTTGTTCTTCGCGCCGTACATCCGGATCCACAGCTTCGTATCCGCGATCTGCTTCGCGGTATCGCCGAGCGCCGCGCGCAACCGGATCGCATTCGCGAGCGTATCGGCCGCATCCTTCTCGCCGGCGTAGCGCGTCGCGTAGCTCTCGTACCGCTCCGCCGCGCGATCGAACATCGCGATCTGCTCGTACATCCGGCCCGACAGCGCCGTCGACTTGGCGACCAGCTTCGAATTCGGGAAGCTCTTGATGACGAGCGCGTGCATCTGGAGCGCGGCCGAAATCGCTCGCCCTTCCTCGAAGCACCGCCCGGCATTGAACAAGACCTCGTCGTTGCGGTCCGCGGTGGGATCCACGTTGTAGGTGTCGAGGAAGGCCTGGCCGCACGCGACGAACGCGGCTGGATCCTTCGTCCGCTCGGCCTCGGCCGCCGCACGCTCCGCCGCCGCGCGATCCGCCCGCGCGGAGCCAGCCACCGCCCCCACCGCCGCAAGGACCGCCATACATAGCCAAGGCCGACACCGCATGGCGATCCGACACCGCGCAAGTCCGCGTGGTTTCAACGAACCGAGCGTGCGAGTCACGCCGCCCGCGCGTCTCGTGTCTCGCCTGACCCGACTACCCCACTTGCCGGGGCTCGTGCGTCCACGTGGTTTCGCGGACCTGCCGCCGGCAATCGATGGCACGGGCCGTGCTGAATGTTCAGCTATGGCCACCGTCGAGACCATCCTCGCCTTCGGGCTCATCTTCGCGACGATGTCGCGGATGTTCGTGCCCGCCAAGCGTTAGGCGTTCGAGATCAAGCCGACGACGACCGTGATGTTGTCGTCGCCGCCGCGATCGTTCGCGAGCGCGATCAGGGTCTCGGGCAGCTTGCGGTACCAGGTCATCGCGATGATCCGCTCGAGCTCGCCGTGCTCGACGTAGTTCGACATCCCGTCGGAGCACAACAGGAAGCAATCGCCGGGCGACACCGGCACGGACTTCAAATCCGCATCGGTGTCGCGCTCGAAGCCGATCGACTTGGTGATCACGTGGCGGAACTTGGAAGCTTTCGCCTCTTCCAGCGTGATCGAGCCGGCCTTCAGTTGCTCCGCGATCCACGAGTGGTCGTCGCTGATCTGCCGGAGCTGACCGTCGCGGAACATGTAGCAGCGCGAATCGCCGGCGTGAACGAGGTGGGCCTTGCCGCCGTGGACGAGGATCGCGGTCAGCGTCGTGCCCATGCCGCGCAGCTCGGGCTTGGCCCACGCGTGCTCGAAGATCGCGCCGCTCGCACGCCGGACCACGCCGCGCATGACCTCGAGCGCGGGCGAGAACAGCATCTGGGCGCCGCCCGGCGCGAGCGCGTCTTCACTACGGACGGGAATCGTCGGCGCGAGGTCGCCGGTCGGCTCCTCGATCGCTGCCATCTCCTCGGTGTGGCGGACCGCGCCGGCGCGCTGCTTGTCGAGCGCCGCATCGAAGTCATCGCGCGCATCGGCGAGCTCTTTCGCGAGCAATTCGACCGCCATCCGCGATGCGGTCGCGCCGCCTTGATGGCCGCCCATGCCGTCGGCGACCGCGAGCACCCCGGTTTCGGGATCGACGAGGTAACTATCCTCGTTGCGCTCTCGCTTGCGCCCTGGATCCGACTGCCCCCACGCCCATAACCGCAAGTTACGTGTACTCCGCGGAACGCTCGGAGATGTTGCCGTCCTCGCAGCGGAGGAGCTTGCCCTTGTTCTCGATCTTGGTGAGCAGCGACACTGGACGCGTCCACACCTTCGCGGCGTTGCGCAGCGTATCGCGCGCCTGGCCACCGTCGAGGTCGGTGCCCTCGTGGATATGGCGGAGCAGGAGCTCGCTGCGATTCTCGAAGTTGCCGTCCTCGACGACGATCACCGGCTGGCCGCGGTTGGTCAGCATCTTCAACAGCTGATCCTTCACCTTCTTGAACTCGCGGCTCATGATCTCCCAGTTGCCAGAGCGCTCCTGGAAGCCGAACGTGTAGAACTTCTGGTCGATGCAGAACTCGAGCGTGAAGAACTCGTCGAGGAACGTGATGTCGTTGTAGAGCTTGCGGACCTCGAACAGCTTCTGGCGACCGAGGCCGGTGCGGCGGTCCCAGTTCTTCTTGAGGTCCATCGAGTCGCACTCGTCCCACTCTTTACCGAACTGGCCCTTGTTCCAGCGGTCCTCGATGTTGCGGAGCAGCTCGACGCCGAGCTTGTACGGGTTGAGCCGGCCCGGCGACGTCGCGAGCACGCCCGAGCACGCATCCGCATAGTCGATCACCTCGGCCGCGGTCAGCGCCTTCTCGGTGAGGATCTTCGAGTGCCAGTACGTGGCCCAGCCCTCGTTCATGATCTTCGTCATCGCCTGCGGCGCGAAGTAGTACGCCTCGTCGCGGACGACCTCGAGGACGTCGCGCTGCCAGTGCTCGAGCGGCGCGTGCTCGATCAAGAATTGGAGGACGTCGCGCTGCGGCTGCTCGGGGAAGCGCCGGCGCTGCTTCTTCGCTTCCTCTTCTTTCTTCTTCTTTTGCGCCTCGAGGTAGCTCGGCGGGTTGATGAACGAGTCCATGTAGCCCTTGGACTTCAGGCGTCCGATCTCGGGCTCGGCCTCTTCCTCTTCGCGGGTGCGCGGCGGCCGCTGGCGCACGATGTACGCCGACATCGGATCGATCAGGTTCTCGAGCGACAGGCAGGTGTCGATGAACTCCTCGACGACGTCCTGGCCCCAGCGATCCATGTGGCGGCGCACGCGCGCCGCGTGGTTCGCCATCCCGTCGATCATCTTGCGATTGGTCTTCGAGAAGTAATAGTTGTTCTTGAAGAAGTCGACGTGCGCGCAGACGTGCGCCATCACGAGCTTCTGATCCGTCGTCGAATTGCCCTCGAGCAAGTACGCGTACGCCGGGTTGGTGTTGATCACCATCTCGTAGATCTTCGACAGGCCCCACTCGTAGCTCTTCGAGAGCTGCTCGTAGTCCATGCCGAACCGCCAGTGCGGGTAGCGCGTCGGGAAGCCGCCGTACGCGGCGACCTCGTTCATCGTCTTGTAGTCGAGGACCTCGTAGAGGATCGGGAAGAAGTCCAAGCCGAAGTTGCGCGCGTAGCCCTCGACCTCTTCCTGGATGTCGCGGAGATACGCCGGCAAGCGCTTCAGTGCCGAGACCATCTACTTGCCCTTCCCGAGGAACTCCTTGATGGAGTCCATGATCGCGTCCTTGCCTTTGATCTCGCTCGTCACCACGCGGTCGTCCTCGTCGAAGTGCTCGGTCAGGTCCTTGATGAACTGACCCGAGCCGTACGGCGACTCGACCTGGCCGTAGGCGAAGAGGTTCACGAACGGCAGGACCTCTTTCTTCAACAGCTCGACGCAGGTGTGGGTGTCGTCGACCGACCAGTTGTCGCCGTCGGAGAAATGGAACGGATAGATGTTCCACAGGTCCGATGGATACTCGTCGCTGATCATCTTCGCGCACAGCTTGTACGCCGAGCTGATCATCGTGCCGCCCGACTCGCGCGTGCGGAAGAACGTGTCGCGATCGACTTCCTTCGCCATCGCGTCGTGGATGATGTAGCGGCTCTCGATGCCGTGGTACTGCGAGCGCAGCCACGTATCGATCCAGAAGCTCTCGATCCGGACGATCTCCTTCTGCTCGTCGCCCATCGAGCCCGAGACGTCCATCATGTAGATGATCACCGCGTTCGACTGCGGCAGAGGTTCGCTGCGCCACGACCGGTAGCGCTTGTCCTCTTTGATCGGGATCACGATCGGGTTCTTCACGTCGTACGTGCCCATCGAGATCTGGCGACGCATCGCCTGACGGAACGTGCGGCGGAAGTGACGCAGCGACTCGGGACCGACGGTGCGAATGCCCGAGTACTTGTCCTTGTACGCGACGATCTTCTCGGTTCCCTTCGGCTGGATCCGAGGCAGCTCGAGCTCCTCGCCCATGATCTCGGCGAGCTCTTGCACGCTGAGCTCGATGTCGAGCAAGTGATCGCCGGGGCGATCGCCCGCCTCGTGACCCGAGCCCGGCTGCTCTTCGCCCTGGCCGAGTGCGTCGCCCGGCTCGCCCTGCCCCTGCCCCACGCCGCCCTGCTGCTTGTCGCCGTGCTTGAACCGCGGGATGTCGACGGACGGAATCGGGATCGAGACCGTGTCTTTGCCCTTCTTCGCGATCATCTCGCCCTGCGAGATGTACTTGCGAAGGTTCTGTTTGATCTTGCCGCGGATGATCTGACGGAACCGCCCGTGGTCGAGGTCGATCTTCTGCGACATGGCTAGAACACCACATCCGCGGCGTCGCCGCGCTCGTTGACGAACATCAACCGCCCCCCTTGCCGCTTCGTGCGTTGCACCATCTCGAGCAACCCGAGCGCGCGAGAAATCACGCCGGTGTAGTCCTCGGTGTCGAGCTCGATGCACAGCTTGGCGAGGAGCTCCGCCAACGTGTTGTTGAGCTCGACCTGCACGGTCCCTACGCCGAGCGCATCGCTCACGACTTGACGTCACCTCGCGCGAAGATCGATGCGACGAAGTTCAGCACGTCGGTCGCCGAGACTTCGTCGTAGCCGAAGTTCTTGATCAAGCGCTGCTTCACGACATCGATCTTCGCCTGGGTGTCGCGGTCGACGACCGAGCTCACGAGCGACGTCAGCTTGATCGAGTCCTTCTGGTCCTCGAACAGCTTCGCCTCGAGCGCCTTGTGGAGCCGCTCGTTCGTCTTGTAGTCGAACTGACGGCCCTCGATCGCGAGCGCGCCGATGTAGTTCATGATCTCGCGGCGGAAGTCGTCCTTGCGGCTCTCCGGGATGTCGATCTTCTCTTCGATCGACCGCATCATCCGCTCGTCCGGCTCTTCATCCTGGCCGGTGTACGGGTTCTTGACCCGCTCCTTCTGGGTGAAGGCCTTGATGTTATCGATGTAGTTCGCGCACAGCTTCGCGATCATGTCCTCGTCGGCGCTGATCGCGCGCTGGACCTCGTTCTTGACGATGTCCTCGTACTCTTGCTTCACGACCGAGAGCATCTCGCCGTAGCGCTTGCGTTGATCCTCGCTCGAGATCAGCGAGTGCGAGCGCAACCCGCTCTCGAGCTCGTTCAGCACCATGAACGGGTTGATCGCGCCGTCGGCCTTGTCGCTGACGAGCGCGTTCGCGATCTTGTCCTGGATGTAGCGCGGCGAGATGCCGTCGAGGCCCTCGCGCTGCGCTTCCTTGCGGAGCTCCTTGATGTTGTCCTGGGTGAAGCCCGGCAGCGTCTTGCCATCGTAGAGCTTCGACTTCTGGAGCAGCGACAGCGAGTGCTTCTTCGGATCCTCGAGCCGGGTGAGCACCGCCCACAGCGACGCGACGTACAGCGTGTGCGGCGCGATGTGCTTGCCGACCTTCGAGAGCGTGAAGTCCTTCGCGTAGATCTTGACCTCCTCGGACACCTTCGTGATGTACGGGATGTCGACCTTCACGGTGCGGTCGCGGAGCGCCTCCATGAACTCGTTGTTGAGGAGCTTCTTGTACTCGGCCTCGTTCGTGTGGCCGATGATCACTTCGTCGATGTCGGTCTGCGCGAACTTCTTCGGCTTGATCTTGCGCTCCTGGGTCGCGCCGAGCAGGTCGTAGAGGAACGCGACGTCGAGCTTCAAGATCTCGACGAACTCGAGGATGCCGCGGTTCGCGATGTTGAACTCGCCGTCGAAGTTGAACGCGCGCGGATCCGAGTCCGATCCGAACGTCGCGATCTTGCGATAGTTGATATCGCCGGTCAGCTCCGTCGAGTCCTGGTTCTTCTCGTCCTTCGGCTGGAACGTACCGATGCCGATGCGATCCTGCTCGCTGAGCACGAGGCGCTTGACCTTCACGTGGGTCATCACCTTCTCGAAGTTGCCGCCGTAGTGGCGCATCAGCTCCTTGAAGATCAACCGGCACGCCGGGTTCACGTCGCCGTGGACCTTGACCTTGAAGTCGTCGTTGCCGAGGCCGAGCTTGTCGATCGTCGCTTGCCGCCACTCGTGCGGGATCAGGCGGAGCGGCTCGTCGTGCATCGGCGACGGGAACACTTCGCTACCACCGGCGAGCTCGGAGAGCGCGCCCGGCAGCGTCCAGTAGTACGTGTAGAGCGCGCCATCGGGCGTGCGCGAGTAGTCCTCGATGCCCTTCTTCAGCTGGCGCGCGATCGTCGACTTCGCAGAGCCGACCGGACCGTGGAGCAGGATGATCCGGCGCTCGGTGCCGTAGCCCTGCGACGCGCTCTTCAGCACGTTCATGAGGCGCATGAGAGGAACGTCGAGACCGAACACGGCATCGCGGCCACCGTGCGCGTCGTCCTTGAAGAACTTGTAGCGGACGAGCTTCTTCTTGTTGTCGATGTACTCCTCGACGCCGTGCGAGAGCACCATGTCGTACAGGCGCTGATACGCGTTGCGCGTCACCTGTGGATTCTTTCGGACGAGGTTCAGGTAGTCCTCGAACGAGCCCTCCCACGACAACTCCTTGTAGGTGGCGTAGTTCTGCAGCTCTGCGATCTGTCCCACCAAGCTCATGAACCGAAAGTACCACGGTTGCACTGTGTGGCGACGGTCTCGCTGTGCAAACAACGTCGATTGAATCGCGCGTGCTCGTCGAGAAAAGTGAACCGTAGGGGGTTTTCATCGATGAAGCATTCGCTCCTCACTAGTCTCGTTTTGTTCGCCGCGTGTGGTGGTTCTCCGCTCGATCCGGGCGCTGGCAACAACGCCGGAACCGGCACGTCTACGCTGCTCGTCACCGGCTCCGCGACGGCGACACCGCGGCTCGCAAACGCGCAACAGGCGAGCGATTTCGATACGGCGTTCTCGGTCCGGATCCAGCTCGCCGGCGCACCCGTCGTGACCGGTAGCGTGACGATGACGAGCTCGCATGGCGCGACGCCGCTGACGTTCACCAGCGTCGGCAACGATGCCGGCCACTGGACCGGCGACGCGAGCGGCTACGATCAAGTTTACCAACTCGACGTGACCAGCGGCGCCGACAAGGTCAGCGGCGTGATCGTCGACGGCCCCGACATCCACGTGATCACCTCGCCGACCGCCGGCGCGACGATCGACTCGACGATGCCGTTCACCGCGACGTGGAATCGGGCGGCCGAGGCCGACGTCGCGCGCTGGGAGATGGGCGACGGTGGCAACGGCAACGGCATCGTCGTGCCCGATACCGGCACGTACTCGGTCGCGCCGCTGACGCTGAACGCGTCGAAGGACAAGGCGCAGACCAACACGATCCGGCTGACCCGCGAGAACCGGGTCACGCCGGCCGGCGCGACGACAGGCTCGGAGCTCACGGTCGGCGTCGAGAACGAGCTCGATGTCGTCGCGGCGCCCTGCCCGAGTTGCTAGCTCGCCAAGCGCCGCGCGATAGTACGCGGCGTGAGCGCGATCATTCCGCCCAGGATCAAGCGCGGCCAGGTGCTCGGCATCGCCGCACCCGCGGGGCCGGTCAAGATGGAGCGCCTGCACGCGGGGCTCGCCCGCCTCGGCGATGCATTCGCGCTGCGCCTCGCGAAGTCGCTGACCGCGCCGCGCGAGAGCAACCTGCCGAGTTACCTCGCGGCGAGCGACGAGACGCGCGCTGCCGAGCTCAACGCGATGATCGCGGATCCGGATGTTCGCGCGATCCTGCTCGCGCGCGGCGGCTACGGCGTGATGCGGCTCCTGCCGCGCCTCGATCCGGATGCGCTGCGCCGCGATCCGAAACCGATCGTGGGCTTCAGCGATGCGACCGCACTCCTGTCGTGGGCACACGCGGCGGGCGTACGTGGCATTCACGGACCGGTCGGCGTTCAGATGGAGCGCCTGCCCGCGAGTGATCTGGAACAACTCATCGCTCTTCTCACCGAGACACGAGCGCCCGGTGTGCGCGCGTGGTCGCTCACGGCGCGCGGCCGCGGCGTCTATCGCGGACCGTTGCTCCCGGCGAACCTCACGATGGTGTCCGTGCTCGCGAGCACGCCGTGGGCGCTGCCGCTGCGCGGATCGATCACGCTGATCGAAGAAGTCGGCGAGCGGCCGTACGCGATCGATCGCTATCTGACGCACCTCACGCTCGCGGGCGAGCTCGCGAAACCGAGCGCCGTGATCGTGGGCGATCTGATCCGCTGCGTAGATCCGCAGCCGCCTGCAGGTGGTGAAGATCCTGCGACCGCGGCGCTCGACACCGTGCTCGAGCGACTGCATGCGGCGGGAACGCCCGCTGCGTTTGGCGCGCCGATCGGTCACGGCGATCGTAACGAGCCCGTGCCGTTTGGCGCGGCGGCGATCCTCGATCTCGATTCCGGGACGTTCGAGATCACCGACGCGGCCGTCTCTTAATGAAACGTCGGATCTTCGTCGGTGCCGAGCTCGATGCGGCCGTACCGCTCCTCGTATCGCTCGAGGTTCTTCTGCAACGCGTTCAACAGCCGCTTCGTGTGGCGCGGCGAGCTGACCACGCGCGCTCTCACCTTCGCGCGGCCGTTCGCCGGCTGGATGAAGGCAAAGTCGAGAACGAACTCGTTCTCGGTGTGATTGAGCAGCACGAGGTTCGCGTAAACACCCTGCGAAATGTCGTCGTCGATCTGAACTTGTAACTTCGGCGCAGCGGGTGGTTCGTCGGACATGTTGCGCAACATTATTTACTAGTTTGTCGAAGCACCGTCAGCGGGTGGCCACCAGACTGGCCAGACTGAGAACACGCGGTGACAGAAGTAGTCGCCGGCTGAGCAAAGCTCGTCGCTAACCGCCCGTTTCTTGGTCGTCGATCTCGGCCCTTGCGCTGGCACCGAACGTGCTCATGTTTTCAAGCAACCGAGAGGCAGTTCAGAGCCTCCAAGGAATAAGCAGCTCGCTGTTCCCGGTTTTGAAAATTGAATCCCACGCGCGACGAACGGGTGAACGTTTCGACTCGGTGGATGACTGGTGGTTCCCTCCCCCTCATCCCGCTGGTCTCCCCCACCACCTGAGGCAACAAGTAGCTCGTTCGATCTGCGCTCAAGGCCCTGCAATCCCCCTTGCAGGGCCTTTATTTTTGGCCCTAATTACCCGCGTGAAAGCGCTCGGCCTCGACGTCGGCATGAAGACGATCGGTCTTGCTGTAACGGACGATGCAAACATTGCAGCGCATCCGGTCGGCGTGATCGAACGATCCGGAACAGACAACGACGTGTCGGCGATCCGAACAGTTGTTGTCGAACGCGACATCACCGACATCGTGATCGGAATGCCATTCGAGCTCTCGGGCAAGATCGGACATCGCGCGAAACGAGTACTGGAGTTCTCGACAGTGCTGCGCGCAGGTCTCCCTGCGACGTTGAAATTTCACGAACAAGACGAGCGTTTCACCACCGCGGAGGCGACGCGCGTTCTTCTCGATGCCGATTTGTCACGCGGGAAACGCAAAGAAGTGATCGATCAGCAAGCCGCGACGCTGATCCTCCAAGGCTGGCTCACCGTGTGGCAAAGCCAGAACAAACCCGAGCTATAACGAGCACGGATGTCCCAGCGCTCGTTCAGAGTTGCGCTCGCGGTCGTGATCGGCTCGGTCGTGATCGTGCTGGCGATCGCCGGTTTCTTCATCCATCGCGCACTCGCGTATCCGGACGCGCGCCACGATGGCACGGGGCGAGATGTCGAGATCGAGGTCAAGACCGGCATGACGTTCCCGCAGATCGCGACGATGCTTCACGACAAGGGCGTGATCGATCGGCCGACGTGGTTTCGGATGTACGCGATGTGGGAAGGCGACACGACGAACGTCAAGACCGGCAAGTACCTCATCAAGGACAACCAGACGCCGGCGCAGGTGCTCGCGGTGTTGATCGCGGGCGTCAAGGAAGTGACGACCAAGGCGACGCTGCCCGAGGGCAAGAACATGCTCGAGGACTTCGCGATCCTCGAGAAGAACAAGGTCGCGAG
>Ga0207687_10000300_pt1 | contig 33911 bp, 31 predicted proteins | sample KBSM54metaG_FD_184399 | JGI IMG/M metagenome (GOLD analysis project Ga0207687, IMG submission 184399) | Miscanthus rhizosphere microbial communities from Kellogg Biological Station, Michigan, USA - KBS M5-4 metaG (SPAdes) (version 2) | ecosystem: Host-associated > Plants > Roots > Rhizosphere >...
TTTCAGCTACTACATCAACTTCGATTACGGCCAGGAAAGCTTCCCCGGCGCCAGTGCCGCCAAGTGGGGCGGCATCGCCGGCGCAATGCGCTACCAGACGAGCAAGAAGACGGCGTTCGCGGCCCGCACCGAGTACTTCAAGGATGCGGACGGCTTCTCGACCGGCGGAGCAGAAACCGGCGCCGACTTTGGCGCCGCGGGTTGCGGCGCTGGAGCCGGTGCCGCTGGTGGCGGCGGTGGCGCGGCGTGTTTCGTCTCGCCCTCCGACAGGGCGATGAAACGCAGTCCGAACACGTTCTTGTTCGCGAAGAGCGCCCCGATGCGGTCGGCAATCCCTTGCGCCTTCGGCACGTCGGTCTGATCGAACGCCGCCTTGCCCGCTTTGTCGCGCATGTCGATCACGCCGACGAGCGTGCCGCGCAGGTACACGGGCGCCGCGAGAAGGCGCTCGCTCGCGCTGTCGTACATTAGCTGCGAAAAGCGCGGCTCGACGGTCAGGCCGTTGATGAAGAACGGCGTGCGTCCGCGGCCGCAGCGGTCGACGATCGGGTCGTTGCGATCGGCCGTCGTGCGCAGCGCGCCGCGAAATCCGTACTCGGTGACGAGCTCGAAGTTCGTCCCGGCGGGATCAGCGAGGAAGAGCGCGGCCTTCGTTGCGCGGATTTCCACAGCGCAGTCATAAAGGATTTCCTTCAGTTTTGGCCGAAGCTCCTCGACCTCTGGGTGCACGCATGGAGCTTACTGCATCGACCGGAGCTTCTCGACGATCTCCTTCTCCGATGGAAAGCGTCCTTCCTCTTTCTTGGAGAAGAGTTTCTGATCGCCGACGCTCACCACGAAGATGCCGCCGCTGCCTCGAACGAGATCGCTCTCGAGTCCGAGCTTGCTCTTGATCTCAGCCGCCAGACTGGAGGCTCGAGGAAGGTAGTTTCAAACGCCGCAGTAATCGATTCGTACGCGCATGGATGGTTTCTTAACTCACGACTCGGCGCGGATCAGGACGGCGGTGATGTTGTCGAGACCACCGCGCTCGTTGGCGGCATCGATCAACTGCTGACAGGCTTTCTCGAGATCTCCGTCGGAGTCCGTCACGACGCGCAGGATCTCGTCTTCGGGAACCATGCCGGTGAGTCCGTCCGAACAGAGGAGGTAAATGTCGCCGGGCCGCGAGTCGATCTCCGTCGCATCGGGAACGACTTGCAGCGCGCCGCCGAGGGCTCGGGTGATGACGTTGCGAAGAGGATGCTTTTCGGCTTCCGCTTCGGTGAGCATTCCGGCCTGCACCTGTTCGAAGACCCAGGAGTGATCGTTGGTGATGCGCGAGAGCTGCTTGTCGCGAATCATGTACGCGCGCGAATCGCCGACGTGTGCGATGGACATGCCTTTGTCGTCGGCGAGTCCCGCGACGACGGTCGTTCCCATCCCGCGCAGGCGCGCGTCTTTGCGCATCGCCTCGAGCACGCGCGTGTTCGCGAGACGCACCGCTGCCATCAGGCGATTCGTGGTGCGTTTGTAGGCTTCGTCGTAAGCGTGCGGCCAGGTGCCGTCGTCTTCTTTCGTATGGAGGATGAACTCGGAGATGGAGTCGACGGCGATGCGCGACGCGATCTCGCCCGCGGCGTGACCGCCCATGCCATCGGCGACGAGAAACAGATGAGCCTCGTTCTCGACGAGGTAGGAGTCCTCGTTGTGCTGGCGCTGCCGGCCAACGTGCGTCAATCCGACTCCGACTGCCTTCACGTCCATCCCATCACCCTTTCTTGAAAAGGGTGAACCCCTTTCCCGCCTCGGCGCGCCCCTGACGCAACTCGGCGAGGGCATTCTGAATCTCGATGTTCTCCGGGTCCCACTGCGTTGCCTGTTCGAGGTACCGCTCCGCTTTTGCGGCAAGTCCGACGCGCTTGCACATCAACCCCGCGTCCTTCAGAAACGTCGGATTGTGCGGCTCTCGCTGCACGGCCGTCTCGATCGCCTGCACGGCCTGGCGTGCGTACGCCGGAATCCGTGAGGCGGCGAGATAGAGATAATGCCACGCCTTCGCATCCTGCGCGTTGTGCTTCACGGCCATGTCGAAGTTTTCGTAGGCGTTACGGATGTCGCCTTCCTTGTATGCCTTGACGCCTTTGGCGACGTACGCCTTGGCCACCTGAGAGAAATCGGCCGCCGAACCTTTGTTGCCGCCGGCGATCTCGGAGTCGTGTTGTTTGCGGCGCGCCGGGTTGGTCAGAACGTTGACCGCCTCGGTGAGCGTCTGGAAGCGGCGCTCGGCCTCGGCTTTGTCGTCTCCCTGGTAACGGTCGGGATGGTTCTCCCGCGCCATCTTGCGAAATCGGTCCCGGATCTCGTCATCGCTCGCCGAGCGCTCGACCCCCAGGACCTCGTAATAGTTGACCTTCATTCAAGTTAGGACTTCTGGGTTTTGGCGATGTACATCTTCTTCGCCAATTGGCGCACGGCTTCTGCGACGTTGCGATCGTCCTTCAGACCTTTCAAATCCCGTAAGGTTAAACGATTGATCAACGGCATCACAACCCCTATCGGCGCGCGCGGATTGTGGATCAACTGGCTGATGATGGCGTACTTCTGCATCCAGTCGCGACGCATTCCGATGAGGCGGAGAACCTCGTCATCGACGTTGCGCATGCCGGCGATGTTCTCGACTTCGCTCTCGGTCATGCGCGGGTTGCGCATCGCCGCGGAGCACACCATCTTGTTGCGCTCGCGCACGAGGATCATGCGCACGGTCTTGTCGCCACGGAAAGCGAGCATCACCTTCTGCGCGACGGTCATGTTCTGAATCTTCGCCCACGTCGACTTCTCTTTTTCGTCGATGACGTGCGGGGGCGGCGGCGCGTCATCCGGCGGAGCCTCGGGCAGCTTCACCGCTTCTTCGATCAAATCCGCGATCGCATCCATCGGCGCGTCGACGAGATCGGGCTCCTGCAAGTCGATGACTGCAGCGAGCGCCTGACGGGCGCGCTCTTTCTTGTCGAAGAACTCCTCGCGTGTCTCGAGCGCGCGGCGCTTCGCGTCGGGCGTGAGGCGTGGATTGATGAGAAGCGCATCGAGGATCGACGGCGAGCGAAGGATGCGCGCCTGGTTGATGACGATGACGTCCTGCACCGCCGGCTCGGCGATGCGGGCAAGATCGGCGACCGCGTCATCGGTCAGTGCGCGATTGCGGATCAGCGCCTCGAGGACGTTGATGTCCGCGGTCGCGCGCACGAGGTTGGCGAGGTACTCGCCGTTCGCGTTTTCGTTCGAGGCGAAGGCGGCGATGACCTTCGGCGGCATCTCGGCGAGCGACGTGCGCGCGGTCGTGGCGATGTCTTCGTCGCTGGAGACGCCGAGGTGCGCGAGGACGGCGACGACGTCCTCCTGCTCGAGCGGAAGAAATCCGCGCGCGAAGTTGAGAACGAGCTCTCGCGGATAAACGCCGGCATCAACTTGTTGGATGATCGCCGCGGCGCTGAGCTCCGCAGGCGTAGCGCTGCTCATGGTGTGGGGTGGGCTCCCTCCGCCGGGTGCGACTTGAGCCACTCGCGATCGAACATGCGGTCGTGAACGACCTTCCCGACTTTGCCGAGCGGCGGCACGCGTACGTCATTCATCGTCAGGATGACACCGCCGGCGTTGCCGACGGTCTTGAAGAAGAACGTGTCGTGCGCGTCGTACGTGCGGCGATCGCCTTGTTTGAGCTCATCGCTCACGACGGTTTTTCCGTCGGCTTGCAGCGTGACCCACGAGTCGTCGGTGAGCTCGACGGTCATGTGGAGGAGATCGTCTTTCGGTGCAGTAGTCGTGGGTGCCGATGATTGCGCCGGCGAGGGCGCCGGCGCCCCACTTGGTTTCAGTGTCGCCGCATGCACGACCGAATCGACGGCTTCGGTGCGCGCGTCGCGTTTGAAGCGCAGCGCCCACCACGTCACGATCGAGAGCGCGATGACGATCACGATCAACAGCACGATGTTGCGATCGACGCGCGCGCGCGGAATGCTTTTCGGCACCGTCGGCGTCGCGGGACGCACGAGGCGATCGAGATGCTCGGAGTGCTCGATGCGATCGTCGCCCGCGGCCGCGTAGTTGTAGCGCGTCACCATCTCTTCGGAGTTGAGGCCGAGGTAGCGCGCGTACTCGCGGACGAAGCCGCGCGTGAAGACGGGAGCGGGAAGTGTTTTGTGATCGTTACGCTCGATCGCTTCGAGAAATCGCTTGCTGATTTTCGTCGCGTCGGAGATCTCTTTGAGAGAGATGCCGCGGATCTCGCGCTCACGCCGCAACTCCTCGCCGAACGAGGCGAGCTCGGAATGCGGGGAGTCGGGTTCCGGCATGAGTGCACACATTTTAGTCAATTCGTTTCAGTCGCGGGGCCGAAGATGCTTGGCTCGGCCTGTGGCTCGAAAGGCGCTCGATACATCGTCGCACGTAGACCGTTGTCTGCGGATGCGCATGAATGCGCTTCAAGTCGTGCGCGCGAAGGTACCTCAATTGCGCTGCGGCGGCCGATCGCGGAGTCAGTGGATTCGCGGCGAGCGCCTTGCGAATCGCGTAACGCGAAGACCATTTTGTGTCGGCAGCGAGCATCGCGAGCTGCATCGGGCCGGCATTCGGCGACGACGCGTAATACAGCAGTTCTTCTTCGCGCAAACGCGAATTGATGAGCAGCGACTCGAACACTTTCGGATCGCGATCGAAGAGCAAGACCTTGATGAGCGCCGGGCTGCATCGCCGCGCCGACGTGATCCGCTCCCCCAGCGTCAACTCCTCGGCGCGCGCGATGAGCTGGTTGTCGATCGCCCGTCGAACCGGCGCGGGCACAGTGACCTCGACCGACAGCCGCACGAGATCGAACCAATAGAGATAGTGAACGAACTTCGCCGCGAACGCCTGCGGCGTCTGCCGGTGCGCGACGAGCTTGAGGCGGACGGAGTAAAAAGACGTCAGTCGCGGGTTCTGAGCGATCTTCTGGCAGATGGCCGGCGTGACGAAGCGGTTGTCGAGAACGGTGAGCGCTTCGTCTTCGTTGAGACGGTCAAATTCGATCGCGTCGAGCGCGGCCCGATCGTCTGACTGACGGCGGTAAGTCATGTATTATTGGACATTCCTCGGATTCGTCATCGCGGCAGAAAGTAACGAGCCATCAACGCGTTAGCATGCTCAACAGCCAGTCCAAACCGGACATTCTGAACTCGGTGCTCCTCCGGATGCCACCCGCGCGCGTCGCCCTCCTGGCGACGCTGCACGCGATCATTTTCACGCTCTGCTATCCGTTCGCGTGGCTCATTCGTTTCGACTTCAACATCCCGCCGAGCTACCTGGTGGTGATGAGAAGCAGCCTTCTTTATGTCGTCGCCATCGAGCTGCTCGTGGGCGCGCTCTTCGGGTTCTATCGCGGCTGGTGGCGATACGTCGGAACGCATGACGTCATCCGCCTCGTCGCCGGATCGGCGACCGCGCTCCTGGTCATGCTGGCGATCTGGTTCACGCAGGACTTCACCGGTATCAACGCGTTGCGCGGCGTTTCACGCGGCGTGCTTCTCGTCAACTGGGCGTTCTCGCTGCTCACCGTCTTCGGCGCGCGGCTGTTCGTGCGCCTGGCGAAAGACTTCTTCCGCGAAACCGCGGGCGGCGAGTTCTCCAACGCGCTGATCATCGGCGCCGGCGACGCCGGTGAAGCGCTCGCGCGCGAGATTCAAACCCGCCCGCAGCTCGGACTGCGGGTCGTCGGATTCGTCGACGATCAGCGCGCGAAGTGGAAGTCTCACATCCGTGGCGTCGAAGTGCGCGGACCGATCACCGATATCGCGCGCATCGCCGACCTCACGGGAGCGACCGAGGCGCTGGTCGCGATCCCGACGGCGAGCGGCGCGCGCATGCGCGAGATCGTCCAGATGCTCGCCGGCGCAAAGCTCCCCTTCCGCACGATTCCCGGACTCGATCAACTCGTCAGCGGTAAAGTGCAGGTGACGCAGCTTCGCCGCATCAACGCCGACGATCTCGTGCGCCGCAAGGAAATCATCCTTCCCGGCGATCGAGTGCGCGGACTGTTCCGCGGCAAGCGCGTCGTCATTACCGGCGCCGGCGGCAGCATCGGATCGGAGCTGGCGCTGCAGATCCTCGCCTTCGAGCCCGAGCAACTGCATCTCATCGAACGATCCGAGCTCGCGCTGTATGAACTGGACAAGCGAATCGAGCGCGAACGTTCGAACGGCGCGGCGCGCGCGGCGCATCCGCATCTGATGGATTGCGACGAAGCCGGCGCGCTGATCGCGTCCGTTCGTCCGCACATCGTCGTTCATGCCGCCGCGCACAAGCACGTTCCCCTCGGCGAGCTTCACGCGGCCGAATACGTCCGCAACAACTGCGTCGTCGCGCGAACGCTCGCGGCGGAATGCGAATCGGCGGGCGTCGAGCGCTTCGTCTTCATCTCCACCGACAAAGCAGTACATCCGTCGAGCGCGATGGGTGCGAGCAAGCGCGCCGCGGAAATCGCGCTGCTCGACTTTGCGCGCACGGCGAAGATGAAGATCTCGGTCGTGCGCTTCGGCAACATCATCGGATCATCGGGCAGCGTCGTGCCGCTGTTCATGGAACAGATCGCGGCAGGCGGACCGGTCACCGTGACCGATCCGAATGCGACGCGCTACTTCCTTCGCCGGTCGGAAGCGATCTCGTTGATTCTTCAGGCGACGGTGATCGGCGAAAGCGGCGGCATGTACATGCTCGACATGGGCGATCCGATTCGCATCGTCGATCTCGCGCGCGATCTCATCCAACTCTCGAATCACTCGCTCGACGACATCCCCATCGTCTACGTCGGACTTCGTCCCGGCGAGAAACTGAACGAGAGCATTCGCAACGACAAGGAATCGCACGGCCGCACCGAGCACCCGCACATCATCAGCGTGACGTCGCCGCTTCCGACGGAGATCGCCGTCGATGCGTGGTACGGACGCTTGCAGCAAGCCGTGCGAACGCAGCCGTCCGCCGTCATTCCGGTGCTGCAGGAGTTCATGCCCGAGTACAAGGCCGACGACGTTCGTCCGGCTGAACCAACGGAGACTTTCGCCGTGCGCACGATGCAAGCCGTTCCGTGCGCAAGCTGATCGCTGCAACCGTCGTTCTCCTGCCGCTGATCACGACATCGGGCGGCATCGACAACTTCCGTCAACCAAAAGACTCGCTGCTCATCGCCGCTGCATCCGTGCTGCTCGCGATCGCGGCGATCACGTTCGTCGTCCGCCCGTTTCAGATCAAGATGACGCGCGAGCTGATGCTCATCGGCGCCGCGCTCGCGTGGACGCTCGTCTGCACGCTGACGTCGACGAATCGAACGCTCAGCGCGATGTCGCTCGTCTGGTTGCTGTCACTGCTCGTCTTCGGACTCGCGACCGCGGCGCTGGCGAAGGAGGAATCGCTGACGGTGATTCTTCTGCCGCTCGGCGTCGCCGCGATCAATGCGGCGATCTTCCTTCTGCAGCGATTCGAGATCTGGAATCCGATTACATTCACCGACGACATCGCGCCGCATTTTCGGTACACGGCGCTGATCGGAAATCCTGACGACGCGGCGAGCTTCTTCGTCGCGCCGACGGTGGTCGCCATCGCGTTCATCGCATCGACGCGCGGATGGCGTCGCGCGGTTGCTGCGATCGCGTTGACGCTGCTCGTCGCGGCGCTTGTCACCGGCCGCCTCACTGGCATCGTCGCTGCGACTGCCGGCGCCGCGGCGTTCTTCATCATTCGCTATCGAAAACGGGGCATCGCGGCGGTCGCCGCGTTGATCGCGATCGTGATCGTCGTCGGACTGGCGTGGGCTCCGTTGCGAACGCGCGTCGGACAAATCGTCGGACAGATTCGCGCGGGCGACTACGCGGAAGCGACGTCAGGACGCGTCACGCCGTTTCTCGCCGCGGCGGCGATGACGAAGGATCACATGATCACCGGCGTCGGTCCGAGCTGCTTCGCGTGGGAGTACTTTCCGTACAAGGCGCGCATCGAGCGGCGATTCCCGCAACTGGCGAGCGCGTGGGCGCACTCGTTCGTGTTTCGCGACGTTCACAATGATCATCTCGAGCTGCTCGCGGAGTGCGGCGTCATCGGATACGCGCTCGTTCTCGCCGCGATCATCGCAATCGTGCGCGCGACGTGGCGCGGCGAAAACGCGTTCGCGGCGATGGCGATTCTTCCGCTCGCGATCTCGCTCGCCGTGTTGTGCCTCGCCCACTTTCCGTTGCATCTGTCCGCGCCGGCGTTGATGTTCGTTTACTTCGGCGCGTTGATGTGGGGATCCAGTGGAGGACAGGCGCCCTCGCCTGTCCGGACAGGCGAGGCGCCTGTCCTCCACTGGACTCTGAGAGCTGTTCTCGCCGCGTTCATCGTCAGTGCTTCCGCTTACGCGATCTACCGCTTCGCCTACTTCCCCTATTCGTGCGAAACGATGACGCGCGAGATCTCCGCACGCACCGACGCCGCCGAAAAAGCTCCCGAATACGCCGGCGCTCCGATGGCGCGACGCAACCTCGAGCGCCTCGCCCCGTGCGTGCGTCGCGTGCAGGAGGACATGAGCATCTACATGCTCGCCGCCGCCAATCACCACATCCTCGGGCAACTCGCCGAGGCGCGCGCTATGGAGGAGACGGCGCTGCGATACCAGCGGCGTCCGGAGCTTTACTACGCGCTCGGACGGCTGCAACTCGAGGCCGGCGATCGCGCGGCCGCGCTCGAATCGCTCTACCACGCCGTGCAATTCAGCCGCGAATATCTCGGCGAGCTGCCGGCGGACGTCGTCGCCGATCTCACGGCGCGTCTTCAGCGCGACGACTCGCACCTTGCCGGCCGCTGAGGTACTCCTCGAACTCCCGCAGACCATCCGGCGATCCGATCTCGTAGAAGCGCTGCGTCACTTCGAACGCCGAAAGCTCGTGGCGCGCGACGAGATCCGCGTAGACGTCGGCGAGATCGACGGAAGCATCGCGCGGATATCCGTCGAGCGCGCGATGATGCAAACCGCCGAGGCCGTAGTCGATGTGGTGCATGTCGTCGGTGCGATTTTTCTTGTCGTAGCGAATGATCGCGCCGTCGCGATACACGATGTTGCTGCTGTCCCAACGGCCTTCGTTGCGCAGCACCGTCATCAATCCGAGCTTGCCGCTGTCGACGAACGCGTGCTCGGCGCCGGCGTAATCGCAATCGAGATACGAATCGCCGTAGATGACGAGAAACGGATCGTCGAGGAGCGGAAGCGCGCGAATGAGCGCGCCGCCGGTGCCGACGAGACGATCGCCGTCGTGGCTGTAGCGGATCGACATGCCGAGCTGCGATCCGTCGCCGAGCTCGCGCTCGACCATCTCGCCGAGGTGGCCGATGCAGAAGACGACGTCGCGAAAGCCGTTCTCGCGAAGCAGCTCGAGTTGATGCACGGCGAACGGCTTGCCGGCGACTTCGAGCAGCACTTTCGGGATGCGTTGCGTGAGCGGACGCATGCGCGTGGCGAGTCCGCCGGCGAGGATGGCAATCGGAAGCGTCATCGGCGAAAGAGTGCGGCGAGCGTTCGGAACATCAACTTGAGATCGGTGAAGAACGTGCGCTGCTCGAGGTACGCGAGGTCTTCGCGCAGCTTGTCGCGCATGATGACATTCACGTATCGCTCGTGCCAGTCGTCGCCGTGAAGCAGTTCCTCTTCGCGGCGATAGCGAAGCGACGCGGCGCTCGTGAGTCCGGGACGAACGCGCAGGACACGACGCTCGTCTTCGGTGTACAGCGCGACATATTCGGGAGCCTCGGGGCGCGGGCCGACGATGCTCATCTCGCCGCGCAGGATGTTGATCAACTGCGGCAGCTCGTCGAGCTTCGTGCGCCGCAGGATCGCGCCGACCGGCGTGATGCGCGGATCGCCGCTGCGTGTGATTCCCGGTCCCGCTTCGACGCGCATCGTGCGGAACTTCAGAATGTTGAACGGAGCGCCCTCGCGGCCGATGCGGGCGCCGCGATGGAGCACCGGACCGCGCGACGTCAGTTTCACGACGATCGCGATCGCGAGAAGCAACGGCGACAAGATGACGAGCGCGATCGCGGACGTGGCGGCGTCGAAGAGTCGCGTCACGAATGCGACGCCGCGTTGCGCACCGCTTCGATCACGCGCGCGACGTCGCCGTCCGACATCAGGTTGTAGATCGGGATTGAGACTTCGCGCTCGTACTCGCGCGTGCTCACCGGAAAATCGGCGTCGGTGAGTCCGAAGCGATCGCGATAGAACGGATGGCGATGCAGCGGAATGAAGTGCACGCTCGTACCGACGCCGCTCTCGCGCATCGACGCAATGAATTTCGCTCGATCGAGTCCGTTGAGCCGCAGCGGATAGAGATGCCACGCGTGATCGTGCGGATCCTCGTGCGCCGGCAAGTCGAAGCGCGCGTCGCCCGCGAACGCGGCGTCGTACTGCGCCGCGATCTGTTGCCGCCGCTCGCGCATCGCGATCACTTTCGTGAGTTGCGAGAGTCCGAGCGCCGCGGCGACGTCGGTCATGTTGTACTTGAATCCCGGCGCGACGACTTCGTAGTACCACGATCCTTCGGCTCGATAACGATTCCACGCGTCGTGACTGATGCCGTGCAGCGCCATGACGCGGACGTGCTTCGCGCGCTCGTCGTCATCGGTGCAGAGCATTCCGCCCTCGCCCGTCGTGATCGTCTTCGTCGCGTAAAAACTGAAGCAGGTGAAGTCGCTGATCGAGCCGATGAGACGGCCTTTGTAGCGCGTCGGAAGCGAATGCGCGGCGTCTTCGATGATCGGAATGTCGCCGGCAACGGCGCGAATTGCGTCGAGATCGGCAGGAAAACCGCCGATGTGTACCGGAATGATCGCTTTCGTCTTCGCCGTGATCTTCTCCGCGACACGCGCGGGATCGATGTTCAACGTGCGCGGATCGACATCCACGATCACCGGACGCGCCCCGAAATACATCACCACCTCGGCCGTCGCCGCGAAGGTGTAATCGGGAACGATGACTTCGTCGTCAGTCGCGACTCCGATCGCTTCGAGCGCGAGATGCAGCGCGGCCGTGCAGGAGTTCAAGGCGATGGCGTGCTTCGCTCCGACGAAATCGGCGAAGCGCTTTTCGAATTCGTGAGTGCGCTCGCCCGTCGTGAGCCAGCCGGAGCGAAGGACGGCGGTGACGGCATCGATCTCCGCGTCGCCGATGTCCGGTCGCGCGAACGGAATGAACGGCTGCGCGTCGCGCGAATACTCGACGAGCGCGCGTCCTTCGTCGGTCGTGTACGAGCGCGACGGCGTGAACGCGAGGCCTTCGTAGAACGTCTTCACGCGCTCATTTTCGTTCGCATCCGTCGTCAACCACAACCGCGTCGCGCCGCGGCGCCTCACTTCGGCGGCAAATGCCTCGACGAGGGCGCGCCCTTCGCCACGGCGTTGCTGCGCCGGATCGACGGCGAGCGACATCAGCTCGGCGCCTTCCGGCGTCGTTCCGATGGTGCGGCTCGTGGCGCGTTTGAAGACGCGCAACAGCGTCGAAGGACGCCGCAATGCCGGCGCAACTAACGCGAGCGAGACGGGAATGAAACGGCGACGCAGAAGGCGCCGATAGAACGACTGCGATTGCGTGACGCCTGCGACGAAGCCGGTGACGCGATCCTCCGAAGTCGCGACGAGAGCGACACCATCGCGAATCGTCGCCGTGTAGAACTCGCGCAGGAACCGCGGCCCGAGAAACGAGAGAAAGAAATTCGGGAACGCAGCGAGGTGAATGCGGACGACGTCGTCGAGATCGCCGGTGCGCATCTCGCGAATCATCGGATCACGCTCTCGATCGCATCGGCGTATTGCTCGTAGAGCACGCGCGAATCGAATTGCTTCGCGCGCTCGAGCGCTTCGTTCGACAGCGCAGCGCGCCGATGTTCATCGCGCAACGAAAGAATCGCGTCGCGCAACGATGGGGCGTCGCCCGCTTTATAGCGAACACCGCCGACATCGAGCGAAGTGATCACCGGGAGACCGGCGGCGAAGTAGTCGAAGACTTTCAGCGGAAGCGCGACCGTCGATCCGGCGGAGTATGTCGCGACGCCGGCACTCGCGTTTGCATAAAGACGCGCCAACTCCTCGGGCGCAACCACGCCGGCGAGGTGCACGTTCTTCAAGTTCCGCGCGCGGATCGACTCGAGCGCCGGACCTTGTCCCGCGATCGTCAGCTCGATGTCGTCGCCGATCGCAGCGAGCAGCGTCTTGATGTCGTATTGCTCGCCGAGGGTACCGGCGTAGATGAGGGAGAACGCGGCGCTCCGGTGGGGTGGGAGGAAGGTCGAGCGATCGACGCCGATCGGGATCACCGTCGTTTTTGTCGCGACGTGCCGGTATTCATCGGCAACGACGACGACGAGCGAAGCCGCGCGCATGTTGCGTCGCCGCGTCGCGAACATCGGCTGCACGCCGAGCCACACGAACGGCCGCAACGCGCGCGGCGCGACGCGCACGAAGAGCTCCGGCCAGAGATCGAGCACGTCGAGAACGAGCGGGACGCCGAACTGCTTCGCGAGCGCGCGACCCGCGGCGCCGCACGACTGCGGCGGATCGGCGGCGATGATGACGTCCGGCGCCGGCATCGACGTCGCGCGCGAACGAACGCCCCGCGCGAACGCGCGCTCGAATCGCAGACGCGCGACGCTGATGTTCTTCGCGTACGACGGCGTCGGCACGAGCGCGACGCGAAATCCGTCCGCGTCGCGTGACTCGCCGGCGCGCTGCCGCTTCGTGTGGTGGTCGAACGACGCCGTGAACCACGTGACGTCGTGCCCTCGCTTCGCCAGCGCGCGCGCGGCGAGGGTGAAGCGATAGTCTCGCCACCCCTCGCCCGGAATCGGGCCGTACGGATTCAACATCCACACACGCACGGCCACGATGATGCGCGCGCTTTACGCGGTCACAAAGTCGAGCGCGAAACCGGCCGCCTTCGCGTCGTTGTAGAACATCTTCACCGTGTCGAGCGAGTAGTCGGCCAGATCCTTGCCGATCAGATCGAGCTTCTTGAGGATGTCGTTCGTCGCCGTGATGATGTGGCAGCCGACCGAATCCGCCTGAAAAACGTTCAGAAGTTCGCGCGGGCTCGCCCAGATCAGCTCCGCTGCCGGAGCGTCGCGCAGGATGCGCACCGACTCCGCCATGATGGGAACAGGATCGACGCCGGTGTCGGCGATGCGCCCCGCGAACACCGAGACGTTGCTCGGCGCGCCGCCGCTCAGCGCGTCGACGACCGCGCGCACCTGCTCGAGCGTCAGGATCGCGGTCACGTTCAGCTTCACGCCTTCATGCGACAGCTTGCGCACGAGGTCGTACGCCGGCTCGCGGCGCGTGTTCGTCACGGGAATCTTCACGTAGACGTTCGCGCCCCACGTCGCGATCTCCAGCGCCTGCCGCTCCATCTCGTCGAATTCGTCGGAGAAGACTTCGAACGAGATCGGCCGATCCGGGATGGCTTCGAGGATCTCGCGCGCGAAGGCGCGGTAGTCGGTGACGCCGGCTTTGCGCATCAGCGTCGGGTTCGTGGTGAAGCCTTTCACGAATGGCTTGCGGTACATCTCCAGCATGCCGGCCTTGTCGGCGCCGTCGGCGTACAGCTTCACTTTCAAATCAGCGGCGGTGGGCATTACGGTCCTCCTGGATTTCGTGTGATCGTATCGACGGCTTCGGCAAGCGACCGCACGCGCACGAATGGCGGCGCGGGCTGCTTCTCCGCATATCCGTAGTCAATAAAGTATGTCGTACAACCGGCGCGTTGACCAGCTTCCACGTCGCGCCAGCGGTCACCGATCATATGAGAGTTCCGAAGGTCGATCTGGTGACGCTCCGCGGCCTCGAGCAGCGCGCCGGGCTTCGGTTTGCGGCAGTCGCAGCCATCCGCGTCATCGTGATAGCAGGCGATGAATTCGTCGATCGGCAACTGCGCGCGCAGCGCGTCGTGAATCGCCTCGACTTCTTCGCGGGACTGCTTGCCGCGCGCGACGTCGGGCTGATTCGTGACGACGATCAGCAGGTATCCCGCATCGTGCAAACGCTGCAGCGACGACGCCGCGTCGTCGACGAGCTGCAGCTCGGCGAGCGAGTCCGGCGGATACGGTTTGCCGTCGCGCACGACGGCGCGATTGATCACGCCGTCGCGATCGAGGAACACGGCACGCTTCATCAAGTCACTGAATGTATCCGAGTCCGCGCAGCTCGATCGGTGTTCGCGCGCGCGAAGCGTTCGCATCCGCGATCAACTTACGCAGCGGCTCGATCTGGGACGCGTCGACATTTCGCAACGGCTGGACTTCTTTCGGGTCGGCGACGTAGTCGTAGATCTGTTCGCCGCCATCGCTCGAGAGGAGGACGTGATAGCGGTTGCTCGCGGCGCTGAAGCCGTAGCGTTTCGTCACTCCGCCGAATTCGAACTGACAATGTGCAACGGGAGCACGGCGTCCGGCGTCGAACAAACCGGCCCGGCGCGTACCGAGGCCCGCGGAATGAAGGAGCGTCCAATAGAGGTCGGAGATGCTCACCGGATCGGCGATGCGCTGCGCCGGCGCACCGGGATCGCTCACGATGAGCGGCACGTGCAGCAGTTGCCGGTAGAGCGAGTTTCCATGGCCAACGAGGCCGTGGCGGCCGAACTGTTCGCCGTGATCGCCGACGACGGCAATGATCGTATTCTGCGCGTCGGGCTGCTGCTCGAGCGTTCGAAACAGATCGGCCAGCGAGCGGTCCAGACAGCGTGCCGCCGCGCGATACTGCGCTCGCGCCCGAATCGCGACGTCGCGCGGAAGCGGCGTCTGTTCCGCGAACGCCGAGTCCAAGGCGTTGCGCGTGGCGGCGTCGATGATCGCGGGAGAGCCATCGTCGCGGCACTTCGATTCGACGTAATACGGCACGTGTACATCGAGATAGTTGAGCGCCATGAAATACGGACGCGGCGCGTGCTCGACGAAGTCCGCCGCGCGTGCGGTGACGTGCGACGCGACGATCGGATCACAAACCGGGCATCGCTTCCCCGCGTGCACATAGAAGCGGTTGACGAGATGCATCACCCCGGAGGCGCAGAGGCTCGACGGCGCCGCGACTTCGATGTGCTCGAAACCGCGTGAAACGCCGCTCTGTGGACGCAGGAGCGCATTCGCGAAGACAGCGCCCGTGCGATAGCCACGCGCCGCGAACGCTTCGCCCAGACCGACGCCCTGCCGCGCGAAGCGCAGAGCACTCGAGTCGAATTCGACTTTCCACGGATCGACGCCCGTGAGCACGGCGAGATGCGACGGCAGCGTCCATGGCCCCGGAGCCCACGCGTTGTCGAAGACCGCGCCGTGAGCGCCGAGTCCTTCGAGCGAGCGCATCGTGCTCGCGTCGTCGTAACGGAGCGTGTCGAGAAAGATGAGGACGACGTTCTTTCGCGAGTCCGCCGCGATCGTCTTCGTCTTGAAGAGATGCGGCGTCACGAAAAGGCAGAATCCGAGGAACGCGGCGGCGACGAACGGCGCGACGATGAGACGGCGCTCGAATCGTTGTGGCGGGGCGACCGTCCTCGACGCGATCCATGCCAGAAGCACCGCAACTCCAACACTCAGCGCGGTTGCCAGCGCGAGCGAGATCGTCGTCTGCAGACGCAACCACGTGCCGAGGCGGCTGATGACGAGAAGTCCGGGACCGGCGAATGCGACAGCGCCGGGCAATGCGCGACGGAGCGGCCCGATCGAGAAGATGACGGCGACGCAAAGACAAAGCACCGACCACGCGAGAGGCAGGACGAACCACGCGCGCACGGGGTCGTAAACGCTATGGGTCGTGACGACGAACACCGCGTCCGCGAGTCCGGTTGCGACACCGGCCGCGACGGAAAACGACAAGGACTTACTCATGGAAAACGCCAGCGCATCCGCCTCTGAGACGGATGAGCACTCAAAAACGTTTACGAAAGTGGCGGGCTCAGGCGGTAGGGACTGCCGGTGCGAGCGCCGCCGACTCCCACTTCGTCTGCTTCGCCTTCAAGAGCGGATGCGAGACGAGGAGATGCCACACAACCGCCTGAAATGCTTCGACATGCGGCGTGATCGTGTCGGGATTGACGGTGGGAATGACGACGCAGTCGTTCGCGACGCGCGCCGTGTAGCCGCCGTCGCGGCCGACGATGCCGACGATCTGCGCGCCGACGTTCTTCGCATGCTCGAGCGCGCGGACGAGATTCGGACTGATGTTTTTCTCGAGATTGCCGCCACCGACGGAGAGGATGAACAGCATGTCCGCGGCCGTGAGGCGGCTCACTTTCAGCCACTCGACGAACACCGTTTCCCATCCTTCGTCGTTCGTGCGCGCGGTCAATTCAGAAACATTGTCGGTCGGCGCGTACGCTTCGATTCCTACGATCTTTCGAAAATCGTTGACGGCATGCGACGCGTTGGCCGCGCTGCCGCCGACGCCGAGGAGAAAGAGGCGGCCGCCGCGCTCGCGCAGGCTCGCCAGCCGCGTAGCGACGGCCTCGATGGCGTCTGTGTCGAGTCGGGCAATCACTTCGCGCGCTTCGTTCAAATGTTGTTGTGAATAGCTCATGTCGGGGTCCTTTTTTGGTGCGCGGATTATCCTACGAAAGAAGAATCTTCGTCCCTTCGAAGTCGAATCGGAATCGCACTTCTTCGAGTCCGGCGCCGCTCATGGCATGACGCAGGCGCGCGCGATCTTCCGCATAGAACATCAGGAATCCGCCTCCGCCCGCGCCAACGAGTTTTCCGCCGATGGCGCCGTTTTTCATTCCCAGGTCGTACCACTCGTCGATCTGCGGATTCGACATGCCGCCGGAGCGGCGCTTCTTGTGCTCCCAATGCTCGTGCATCAAGGATCCGAACTCCTGCAGCTTTCCGCCGACGAGCGCATCGTGGCTGCGCACGGCGAGCTCCTTCACGTAATGAAGGTTGTTGATCATGTCGGCGTCGCCGGTCTTGCTTCGCGTGTTCTGGTCTTTGAGGATGCTGCCCGCGCTTCTCGAGAATCCGGTGAAGAAGAGGAGGAGATTGTCCTCGAGCTCCGCCATCGCATCGAACGAGATGCCGAGCGGCGTCGCTTCCACGGATTCATCGGGATGAAAGTGAAAGCAGGTGATGCCTCCGTACGCCGCGATGTATTGATCCTGTTTTCCGACCGGCTCGCGCAGGCGGTCGATCTCGATCTCGCACGCGAGGCGCGCGAGGTCGCTCGGCAGGACCGTCTTGCGCCGGTGCGCGAAGAGCGCCTTCAACAGCGCGGTCGTGAAACTGCCGGATGATCCGAGGCCGGTGCCGGCGGGGATGTCGGCGAGGGTCGTGATCTCGACTTGCGGCGTCCGGAACTCGAGCATGCGAATCGCCTCGCGGATGATCGGATGCTGTACGTCCTGCAGTTCCTCGACGTGCTCGAGCTGCGAATACTTGAGAAAAATGCCGGAGACGAACGGCCGCATGACGGTGACGTACACGTATTTGTCGATGGCGGCGGCGATCAGATATCCGGAGTGATCGCGGTAGTACGACGGGAGGTCGGTACCTCCGCCGCCGAGCGTGATGCGAAGCGGGCTGCGAGCAATGATCATGATTCAGAATCCTCGATGAGAGATGAGTGCGCCGGCGGCGAAGCCGACCAGCGGAATGCGAACAGGCACGTCAGTCCGGCGATGAGCACCGGCACGACGACGATTGCATACAACGCAAACGAATAGCTCAGCGCCGCCGTGCGGTCGACGTGGAAGATCGCGAGCGCGAGCACAATCAGATATTGAAAGAGTCCGATGCGTCCCGGAAGCGACGGCGGCGCGACGCCGAGTCGCAGGACGATCATCAGGAGAAGCGCGGCGACGGGAGGAAGCGACAGATTCATCGCCAGGAAGACGCAGTAGTTCGTCGCCACCGACACCAGCAGGATCGCGATCGAGAGCAGCCAGACGAGCAGCGCGAGGCGCCAGTCGCGTAGCGAGCGCAATCCGCCGAGCGCGCTTTCGGCCACACGAACCAGCCGAACGCCCCAGTGCTTCGGGAATCGCTTCGCGATCGACTCCACGAGTTGCAACAGTGCGCCTCCGCGAAACGTCAGGACGAGCGTCGCGATCAGGAGAATCACCGACGTCGCGACGAAGGCGACGCCGGAGCGCGACATCCAATCCGGCAGCGTCATGCCGAGAAGCAGAAGCACGATCGACACGGCGAACGTCGCGAGATCGGTGACCTTCTCGACTACGATCGTCGCGGTCACGCGCGCCTTGCTCACGTGCTCGCGGCGCGAAACGAGATAGATGCGCGCCAATTCGCCGACGCGCGCGGGAATGACGATGTTCGCCGCCTGGCCGATCAACACCGCGCCGGTGAGGGCGGACCACTCCAGACGCTTGTGATCCGGCGCGAAGAGCAGCCACCATCGCGCCACCAGGAGCAGTACGCCGATCGCGACGCAAAGCAACGCGAGGAGCACCATGCTCGCGCGCGTGTGCAGAAGCGCGTTGCCGACCGACGGCCAGTCGACGCCGCGCACCGCGAGCATGAGCGCAGCGGTGCCGACGATCGCGCCGATCGCGATCTGCGGAATCGATTGCCGGATGCGGCTGCGCCAGTCGGGCTCTAACGTTTCCATGGAAAGACGAACGCGCGATGCCAGCTCCACGACGCGACGCACACGGCCGCGCCGATGATCCACACGGCATGCGCCGCGACGAAGAACCAATCGATCATGCTGCGAGCTCCTGCATCGTCTGGCGATGCAGTGCGGCGACGAGCGCCAGCGCGATCCAGAACGCGATGCCGACCTTCGAGCCGAGCGGGATCACGTCGGCGGTCCCGAAACCAAAGGACGCGAGAAACGCCGCGCCGAATGCGCCGGCGATGAGCTGCGTGCGGCGATCGCGTGACGCGCGCAGCATCGTTGCGATCATCGCCGCGACGCCGAGCCAGAGCGCGAGATAGGCGACAAGTCCGGGAATGCCGAGGTCGAGCGCGGCTTGAAGAAGATGATTGTGAACGTGCGCGACGTCGACATCCGACGGCGTCAGGAGTGCCGGATACATCTTCGGCATCACGCGCCGAAAGCCGTTCATGCCGATTCCGGTGAACGGAAAGTCGCGAACGATCGCGATTCCGCGCGACCACAGCTCGAGGCGTCCCGCGACGTCATCAGGAACACCGCCGGCAACGGTGCGTTCCGCCGTCGTTCGCGCGAGCGACGCGATCACCGCGCCGGCAATGAGCGCAGCGACCGTCGCCGCGATCACGATGCGGCGCGCGCGGGAGAAGTGCCACGCCGCCCACGCGGCGGCCGCGATCGCGAGGCTCAGCCAGGCGTTGCGCGACTGCGTCAGGAGAAACACGCCGCTCGTGAACAGCAGTGCCGCGATTGCAGCGAAGCGGCGAATGCGCGCAGACGCGAGAGCGGCGATCGCGAATTGCAGCGGAAGAAAGAACAGCAGCGCGCCTGCGATCGCGTTCGGATGAAAGCCTTCGGTTTGTCCCGGAACTCCGCGAATGACGGCGGGAAGATGCGCCGTGATTTTTCCGATGACCGGCACCTTCACGAACCATGCGGTGCCCAGAAGTCCGAGCGCGGCCAACGCTACGCCGGCGAGCACGAAGAGATCGAGCGCGCGATCGATCGCGATCGCGTCATCGAGCCGCCGCACGATCGCGAAGTAGACGGCGACGCCGAGAACGACGCCGAGAATTTTCGGCGCAGCGTAAAAGAGATCGAAGATCACGGTGAGACTCAGGAGAACGGCGCAAAGAAGAACAAGGATGCTGCCGTTCAGCGGCGTTGCCGGCAGCGCTTCGAGCCCGCGGCACGCCGCGACGATCCACATCGCCGGCAGTAGCAGCGCGATCCAGAGAAGCGGCCGTCCGAGCGGCGGGAACGCAAGCAGCGGCGCGATCAGCGCAACGAGCAGCCATTCCCATCGAAGAACTGTCATCGCACGGCGATCAGCGACTTCGTGATTCCGAGAAGCCGTTCACCGCGAATCCTCGCATCCGGAAAGAGCGAATGCATGTCGCTCGTCGTCAGGAGATTCCAGTCCGTGTAGCCGCCCGTCTTCTTGATCCAGATCCGCTCCGACACCTTCAACAGATCGACGGTCATGTTGTGCGTGAACCAGTTCACGAACGGCAGCCACATGTGCGACTCGATCGGAAAGTTGCGATTCGGCGTCTGCACGAAGTAGCGCTTTCCCACGCGGCGAGTCTCGTCGGCGAACCATCGCTGCGACTCCAGGGAGCGTCGCCGCCATTCCGCCTGCGGCAGTTTCGACAGGCATTCTTTCTTCGGCAGCGTCACGTGTTCGATCACGGAGATGCTCAGCACGTAATCGAACTCGCCGTCCGCAAACGGCAGCGGCTTCGATTCCTCGAGCTCCACGAATTCGAACCCGCGCGCGAGCACGGCATTGCGATGTCCGGTGTCGAGCTCCGCGACGACGTAACGCCCTCGGGCAATGGATGGTTGGAGTCGCGCGAGGAAGTCGCCGCTTCCGCCGCCGAGGTCGAGAAAGCTGGAGCCGGGGGGCGGGCGGAACTCGTCGAGAAACGCCTGTGCGCGCGCCGAGTGAAAGTGCTCGCGCACGACTCCGACTCCAATCCTGCGCGACAGCGGCACCGTGTTCTCACTCATATCCGGAGGCTTCGTAGATCTTTCGCACCACTTCGAGCGCCGCGCGCGCTTCGGCGAGGCCCGGCGACGGCGTTCGCCGTTGCTCGATGTCGGAGAGGAACTCCTTGAACTCGATTGCCCACGATTCGTCGCCGCGCGGATACTCCCATGCGGTCGTCGCGGGCGGTCCCATCTCCGGCAACATGCGATAGAACGTCAATCGTTCGACGCCGTAGCTTCCGCCCAGGCCGTCGATGGCGATCTTGCCCGTGCGGCCGTAGATCTCGAAGGCGAAGAGGTTTTTCCACTCCGTGCAGCTCACGTGGAGAAACGCCGCGCGATCGTCGTCGGTACGCAGCAGAAGAAACGCGTTGTCGTCGACGGGCATCTGCCAGAAGTACGTCGCGGCGAAGCCTTCGACTTTCGGGAAGTCGCCGAGGAACCAGCGCGCGAGATCGATGACGTGCACGCCTTGATCGATCAACTCGCCACCGCCGGAGAGCTCGGGATTCGCGCGCCACTCTTTGTCGTAGCCGACGCGGCCGCCGTGACCGTAGCGCGCGCGCAGGAACATCAGCTCGCCCGCTTCGCCGCTGTCGACGATCTCGCGCGCCTTGCGCAACGCCGGGTGATAGCGATGGTTGAAGCCGACGCGCACCTGCACGCCGTTCTTCTTTGCCGCTTCAATCAGCGGATCGACTTCGGCGACGGATCGCGCCGCCGGCTTCTCGACGAGAACGTGCTTCTTCGCTTCGATCGCGCCGAGTGCGACCTTCGCGAGAGACTCGTTGGTCGTGGCGACGATCACGATGTCGACGTCGTCGCGCGACACGACGTCGCGCCAGTCGCTGCACGAAGCGGCGTTCGCTGTCTTCGCGAGCGCATCGGCGCGCTCGGCGACCGCATCGCACGCGACGGTGAGCCGCGCGGTGCTGAGCGCTTTCGCGCGCTTCTGTCCGATCAGTCCGCAGCCGACGATGGCGACGTTCATTCGCCTCCCCATGTGAAGCCGCGATCCTTCGGCACGATCCGGCGCAGCGTGTAGATGTCGGTCTTCTTCAGATCGTCGGCGTGATCGGGGAACTCGATCCACGGATCCCAGACGGCGCTGATCAGTTTTCCGGTGATGCCGTCGCTCGCTGCGGACGCGAGAAAGACCGCGAGCTCCGCGCCGCGATCGAGTCCCGCGCCGCCGGTTTCCTTCTGCTTGAGCGAGCGTTCGTAGAAGTTCGCACCGACGCGCTCCGGTCCCGCGGCCAGCACTTCATCGAGCAGCCGCGTGTTCAGCGCGCCCGGCGCAATCGCGTTCACGTCGATTCCGTCGCCCCTCACCTCTTCCGCGAGCGTCTCCGCGAAGCGTACGATCGCGGCCTTCGACGCGGCGTACGCGCTGATGCGCGGCAGCGGGTTCGTCGCGCCGCCGCCGGAGAGCTGCACGATCTTTCCGTAACGGTTCTCGCGGAAATGCGGGAGGAGCGCGCGGCAAAAGAGAATCGAGCCGAAGAGATTGATCTCGATCGCGCGAACCCATTCGGCCCAGTCGATGGCGTCGAGTGCGCCGAGTGGTCCGTAGACGCCGGCGTTGTTGACGAGAATGTCGATGTGACCGAATTCACGCAGCGCGGCGGCCACGAAGCTCGTGACGTCCGCTTCGTTCGCGACATCCGCCGTGCTCGCGAAGACGCGCTGTCCGCTCGTCGCGAGCGCACGCAGTTCTTTTTCCGCGACGGCCAACGCGTTCGCGTCGCGCGCGCAGATCGCGACGGATGCTCCGGCTTCGACATACGCGCGCGCGATCGCGAGACCGAGTCCCTGACTCGCTCCCGTCACGATCGCAGCGCGATCCTTCAGCTCATCACTCATCACACTGCCTTTCCAACCGTCGCATACACGATCGTCGAATTGCCGGCCAGCTGCGCGGCGAGGAAGCGATTCGCGTCGAGCACGAGCCGCTTTCCGCGGAGCGCTCCGGAAAGCGCGTCGCCATCGACGGCGCGATAGTCCGGCCACTCGGTCATGATGACGAGTGCGTCGGCATCGCGCGCGGCTTCGATCGCGTCGTCGTGTAGCGTGACTCCTTCGAGCGGCAACGACTTCACCGCGGGATCATGCGCCGAGACTTCCGCGCCGTTTGCCGCGAGCCACTCGCACAACTCCACGGCCGACGATCGGCGCAACGTATCCGTTCCCGGTTTGTACGTGAGTCCCCAAACGGCCACGCGCTTTCCGGCGACGCCGTCAAGCAACTCCGTGAGACGCCGCCGCGCCCAGCCGCGGTGCGCGTCGTTGCTCGCTTTCACGCCGCTGATCAAATTCGTCTCCACGCCTGCCTCACGGCCGACGTGCGTGAGAAACACGACGTCGCGCGCGAGCGTGCCGCCAGCGAACGCGGCGCCGGGACCGAGGTAGGCCTTGGGACCGATGCGCTGCTCGCTCTTCAGCCCGCGCTCGACTTCCTTCGCATCGGCGCCGACGTGCTCGCAGATCGCGGCGATCTCGTTGATGAACGAGACCGACGTCGCGAGAAACGCGTTGAGCGCGTGCTTCGTCATCTCCGCCGACTCGACGGACATCCATTCAATGCGATTCGTAAACGGCGCGAGCAACTCCGCAACGCGTGCTCGGTCTTCATCGCGGCGCACGCCCGCGATCACGCGATCCGGTTTCGTGAAAACATCGATCGCTTTTCCGAGCCGCAGGTTCTCCGGCGAATAGCCGAATGTGATCTTTCGTCCTGCCGCTTTCGCTTCGAGCGCACGCGTCGATCCCACCGGCATCTGCGACGAGATCAACACGAGCGCGTCGTACGCGATGTGCGGCAGCAACGACTCGCTCTCTCGCATCACGAAGTCGACGTCGGCGTTGTCGTCGTCATCGACGGGCGTGTCGTACGCGATCCAGACGATCTCCGCATCGCGCAGCGCATCGGCGCGATCGGTCGTGAAACGAAGACGGCCGTCAGCGATCTCTTTCTTCACGAGGTCTTCGAGTCCCGGCTCGAAGATCGGCGGTTTGCCTTCGCTGAGATTGGCGATCGTCTGCGCGTTCGCATCCCATCCGGCGACATCGTGACCGCCGGACGCGACACACGCCGCCGTCACGGTGCCGAGATGCCAGAGTCCCGCAACGCAGACCTTCACGCGCGCGCCTCGTAGATCCACGGATTGTGCATGAGGTATTCGAGCGTGCGGATCACGCCTTCGCGAATGGTGAGCTTCGGCTCCCAGCCAAGGCTGCGAATCTTCTTCGTATCGAGAAAGATGAACGGGCTGTCGCCGACCCATCCGCGCTCGCCGCCCGTGTAGCGCAACTCCGGCTTCACGCCGAGCGTCTCGGTGATCCAGCCGATCGAGTCGTTCACCTGACAGTACTGATCGGTGCCGAGGTTGTAGACGTGAACGCGCGCCGTGGGATGCCGCATCGCGAGCAGGATCGCGTCGATGCAATCCTGAACGTACAGATACGACTTGCGCTGGAGGCCGTTGCCGAGCACGCGAAGCTCTCGCGGATTCTCGCGAAGGCTGCGATAGAAATCGAAGATGTGGCCGTGCGAGTAGCGCTCGCCGAGAATCGACACGAAGCGGAAAATGTAGCCTTCGAAGCCGTAGCCTTCGCAATACGCCTGAATGAGTCCTTCGCAGGCAAGCTTCGACGCGCCATAGAGCGACGTCTGCAGCGGGAATGGCGCGGTCTCCGGCGTCGGAAAGACGTCCGGCTCGCCGTAGATCGATCCCGTCGACGAGAACGCGATCTTCTTCACGTTGCCGGCGCGCATCGCCTCGAGCACGTTGAACGTCGCGATCGTGTTCTGCTCGAGATCGCGCCGCGGCTGATCGAGCCCGAAGCGAACGTCGGCATTCGCGGCGAGGTGGAAGACGACATCGCATCCGGCGGCCGCCGATGTGAGCGCCGGCAAGTCGAGAAGATCGCCTTCGATCAACGTGAACGCGTTCGACGCACGCGCCTTCTCGAGGAACCGCGCTTGTCCCGTGGAGAAGTTGTCGTAGCCGACGACGGTGTGTCCGTCCGCGAGCAGCCGGTCGGCGATGTTGCTTCCAATGAAACCGGCCGCGCCGGTCACCAATGCTTTCATCAATGAACTTTCTTTTCGCGTGCCGCTACGAGCCGGTGCCTGCGACTACTGCCCACGCCGTGCGCACGAGGATTTTGAAATCGAGCCAGAGCGACCAGTTGTCGATGTACTCGAGGTCCATCTTCACCCAGTCGTCGAAATTGGAGATCTTGTTTCGCCCGCTCACCTGCCACAAGCACGTAATGCCGGGCCGGATGGCGAGTTTGCGCTTGTGCCAGAAACCATAGCCTTCGAGCTCGTGCGGAAACGCCGGACGCGGTCCGACGAGCGACATGTCGCCTTTCAGCACGCTCCAGAGTTGCGGTAATTCGTTGAGGCTGAACTTGCGGAGAAATCGCCCGACCTTCGTCACGCGGGGATCGTCCTTGATCTTGAAGACGGGGCCGGACATTTCGTTGTTCGCGAGCAGCTCTTTGCGGCGATCGTCGGCGTCCTCCACCATCGTCGTGAATTTGTAGCCGGTGAAGCCGCGTCCCTTCATGCCGATGACTCGCCACTTGTAGAACACGGAGAGGCGCCGGTTCTCCAACTTGATCGCGATCGCAATCAAGAGGAACAGCGGCGAAAGCAGGATGAGCCCAACCGCCGACACCACAATGTCGATCATCCTCTTCACCAGCATCGCCTCGGAGTCCAGATGCGGCGGGACGAGAACGACCGCGGGAAGCCGGAGCGCATCGTTGCGATAGAGGATCTGCAGGTCGCGGGTCTGCGGCGTGAGCAGCCCTTCCGGGACGATGCGCAGCGTGACGCGAAAGTAGTCGCAGCTTTCGATGATGTTCGGCAGCGCGTCGAGGACGGCCGGCGACTGCACGACGACGACGTCGTGAATCGGACGGTTGATGAGCAGGTCGCCGAGCGACGCGACGTCGCCGAGGCACGGCAGATCGCCGGCATCGGACTCCGCTTGGCCGATACGCAGGTAACCGAGGAGCGCGTATTCGTGCGGCTCGACTTCCTCCGCGATGTGCTCGGCGATCCAATGCAGCGCCTTTCCCGGCGCGACGACCACGACGTTCTTCGCATACGCGCCGCTGCGCAGACGACTTAGCAAATACGCGCGCAGCATCGATCGCTCGGCCGCGAGGAGAACGCCGGTCGCGCCCGCGAAGCAAAAGACGAAAACGCGGCTCCAACTCTCGCTGCGGATCGCGAAAAGGCCGAGTGTGATGACGCTCAGCGCGGCGAGCGGCGCGGCGATCGATCCAAAGAGGACGCGCGCGCGGGAGAGGCGCACCGGCGGCTCGTACAAGCCGAAGAGATCGACGAACAGAATCGTCGTGGGAACCATGGTGACGAAAATGCTGAGCAGCATCCGCGCGGGGCGGAGGCCGTACGTGCCGACGGACAGCGACAACTTGTCCGCGGGCAGCGTTGAGAACGCCCAAAGCTGCACGCTCGGCGCAACGACGTATGCGATCGCAAACGCCGCGCAGAGAATCAGCAGATCGAGCGCGAAAAGGAACCTACGAGGAAGCATGTTGAAGGCGAATCGATTCTACAGACGTCGATTGAGCGACGTCGAAAGTGGCTGCCAGCACACCGAGCATGGCCCAGAACAGGCCCGCACCCCAAAGAGAGTTCGTCATCGAGCCCGTGAGCACAGTTAGATAACCGCCGAGGAGAGCCAGTGTCGGGATGGCGAACGCTCCGCCGGCGCGAACCACGCCCCACGCTCGCCAGCAGATCGCTCCGATGACGCAGATCAACGGGATGAAACCGACTAAGCCGCTGGCGTGAAGAACTTCGAGGAAAAAGTTTTCGGTCGTGATCACACGCGTGTACTTCTGATAGGAATCCATTCCGCGTCCGCGAAACGGATTCCGGCGAACGTCATCGAGCAGGTTCGACCATAGATCCAGGCGATCGGTGACGGTGCCCTGAACGTATTTCTCCGCATGCGTCATCTGCCCGACTCGCATCCTGAATGTCGCCGTGAGCGGGCCGCCGTGATCCGGCAGCATCGCGAACACTCCTGTCGCGAGCAGAATCGCCGCAAGAGTGACCGCGACGATGCGCAGCATTTCGCGGAACGCTCCACGCATCGCCAGCACGAGAAAGACGACGCCGATGCCGATCGCGAAACCGACCAGCGCGCCGCGTGAGACGCCGACGAAGACACCGAACACGCACACGAGAAAACAAACGAGGTATCTCCAGCGTGCCGCTTCGCCAGCCAGCGCTAGAGACATCACCGCAATTCCCGCGAGGAAGGTCACTTTGTTCGGCACGCCGACGAGCCGAGGAAGTTGCTCCAGCACCAGTTTGCCGTCGCGGACGAACCAGTCCCACACCATCGTGCCTGTGTCCGGCGGCAGATTCATCCCGCGGCTCACTGCGATCGTCAGAAGAACCGTGAGCACCGCCATCGCCGTGCCGAGAATCACAAACAGATCAGCGGCGCGACGCAAATCACGCGTGCGAAGAACGAGAAGATAAGCCGCGCCATAGGTGACGAGATTGACCGCGATCAAAAACACGCGTCCGATCGCCACGATCGGCTTTTCCTCCGCGTGACTCGTCAACGTGTGCGACGCCGCGGCGTAGGAAGTCCAGAACAGAAACGCGAGCCAGGTGATGAACAGCGGAACCGTGTACCGCGGCCAGAAACGCATCCCTTCACGTCGCGACCACAAGAGATAAACGACGACGATCGGCAGGACGACCTGGTTCATGCGCAGGTTGAGTCCGCGGACTTCTCCGAGCACCGGCATCCAGATCGACCAGAACAACGACGTCAGGAACGCGATCGTCATCCACGCGTCGACCTTCGCCAACTTCGAATCCGTCATCGCCGTTTCCAGGCGCGTTCGTAAGCGTCGAGGAGCGCCTGTTCCTGCGCCTCCCACACGAGATGATCGATCGCGCGCCGATGTGCGCGCTCGGCGAGATTGGCGCGGCGATCCGGATCATCGATCAACGACACGATCGCATCGCCCAGCGCCTCCTCGGTCGGCGGCGTGACGTACACCGCGGTGTCGGCCGCAGTGCGACGCGTTTCCGTCAACGGAAAGGCAATGACCGGCTGACGCATGGCCATGTATTCGGCGACCTTCGTGATCGTCGACTTGTCGTTGAAGCGCGTCGGCGGCTCCGGCGAAACGCAGAGATCGGGCGCGGAGAGATACCGCTGCCATTCCTCGAGCGTCACGGCGAGACCGGGCAACGTGATGTAGTCGCTGAGCTGCGATTCTTTTGCGTAGTCGGCGAACCACGGACGCATCGGGCCGTCGCCAACGATCAGAAACTGGATGTCGGTGCGGCCAAGATCGCGGACGATGTGGCGGATCGCGCCAGCGAGAAGCGGAAGACCGTCCTGCGGTCCCATGATGCCGAGGTAGCCAACGAGGAATCGGCGGCCGTTGCGAATGGCGGGATCGACGTCCACCCGTTTGCAGCGGTCGAGCGGAGGACCGTTTCGAAGAACGACGACGCGCTCTTCGCCGACGCCGCCGCGGCGCATCGCCACTTCGCGATACGACTCATTCGTTGCCATCACGACGTGTGCAGTACGAATCGTCATCCACTCCGCGATGAGCGCGATTCTGCGCAGCAGCGCGCCCTTCGCGCCGCGCCACCGCTCGGCGATGCTCTCCGGCACCAGATCGTGGTGATCGAAGATGAAGCCGGCGCCGCGCATCCGGCACATCCATCCGAGCGGAAAAAAGAAGTCGGGCGGATTGCAAACCTGCACGACGTCGACGCGTTGCTTTCGCCAGATCTTCAGCGTCAACCGGAGCGTGTGCCAGAACGCGCTCACGTACTCCTTCGCAAACGCAATCGGCCCGCCCTCGGCCTGATCGAGCGCGTAACGATGAATACGGATTCCTTCGCGTTCTTCATACGACGCGTCTTCGCCGGAAACGCTGCTCCCGCCTTTGCTGTACGACGAGCCTTTCGGCGAGATCACCGAGACATCCCATCCCGCGCGATGAAGGCTCAGCGCTTCGCGCCACACACGGCGATCGAAGGGGACGGAGTTGTTCTCCACGATGAGAAGTGCGTGACGCTGCATCGACCTCAGCGCACGGCTTCCGCGTAGAGCGAGATCTCGGGACGGTTGTCGAGCTCCGCCATCTTCTGCGACAGCGGCTGCGTTCCTTTCGCGTACTCGCAGCGGCGGATCTCGCGGAATCCGGCGTCGCGAAGAAGCTCTTCGACGAAGCTGTAATCCATGAGCAGTCGGTGATTGCTGTTGTCGAGCACGTGATCGCTGAAGAGACGGCCGAGCGATTCACCGCTGCCGTGGAAGTATTCGCGATCGCCGCGGAGGTACGCCTGCACCGCCGGTGCGACGTCGGGAACGACGACGCGAATGACGCCGCCCGGCTTCAGCACGCGATGGCACTCGCGAACGATGTGCGCGGTCTCGTCGAGCGGAAAGTGCTCGAGCACATGCGACGTGAAGACGCCGTCGACCGATGCGTCGGGAAACGGCAGCGGGTTGCGGAGGTCAAGCCACATGTCGCGCTTGAAGAAGAGATTGACGTCGACGTTCACGTAGTCCGCGCGATAGTCCTTGCCGCATCCGAGGTTGACGAGCACCGGCGCGGCGGAGCGGCGCGGGAACGCCGTGAGCCGCGCGCGCCACGCCCAGCTGTTGACGAGCGACGGCCAGCGCAGCACGTCGTTGTAGTACTCGCGCACGCGTGCGGAGACGCGCGACCGTTTGTATCCGCCGCCGGTCGTCACGACGGCACCTCTTGATTCTCGAGCAGTCCGGCGAGCGCGCTGAACATCGTCGCTTGTCCCCAATGCAACAGCGGCGTGCGGCTCACGAGCCGCTTGTGACGCCGGAAGTAGAAGTAGCCGTCGCGGTCGCGCAAATTCTCGAGCGTCCATTCGGCGACGCGGCGCGCATGCTCGACGCGGTCGAACATCCGCAGCGTCTCGATCGACTGCGCCGCGCATTGGATGTCGGCGGGAAAGGCCTTGTCGGAAAAGTAGCGCGGCATGCCGTCGTCTTCGAAGAACGTCTTCTCGTAGTACTCGAAGCCTCGTCGCAGCGACTCATCGAAATAGTGATCGCCGGAGGCGTCGCGATAGATCTGCATCGACTCGAGCACGTAGCCGGTGTGGAAGTTGTCGACCCAGCGCAGATTCTCCGCCTCGCCGTACCACCACGAGCCGTCGGATCGTTGATGCGCGGCCGTGTACGCGATCGCGCGCTTGGCCGTCGCGATCAGCTCTTCTTCGCCCGTGATCTTCCCGACGCGCGCGAGGAGCGATGCGCCGAGGACGTTCGCGTTGTGCACGGGATGGTCGCCGATCGGGACGTAGCTGATGCACTCCGTGCCGTTTTCATGATGGCGAGGCAGATCGCGGAGGATGAACTCGGCGGCGCTGCGCGCGATGTCGAGATACTTCCGATCGCCGAGCTGTTCATACGCATCAACGTAGGCGTGCGCGTTATGCGCCGTCCAAACGACAATCGGCGTTCCCGCGGGCAGATAGAAGAATCGCGTGATGTAGTCGAACTTGTTTCCCCAGCAAGCGCCGGAGTAACCGCGCTCGGCATCCTCATGCAACCGATCCAGCATCTCGACAGCGCGCAGTCGAAAACGCTCGTCGCCGAGTGCCGCGTACAACCTCAGATAGCCGCGCGCGAAAAAACCGCGCGCTTCGGGACTCGTCGCCGCGCGGATTCCGAGAAGCGGCCGCAGGTTCCACGGCGAGCGAAGCACGATCTGCTTCAGCGCCAGCAGCAACGTGCGGTTGTTTCCCGCGAGCCGCCGCAGCGGCGTGTTGAGGCCGTCGTGCGGCTCCCACGCGCGCCACTGATGCCGGTCGAGCCACTGCTCGAGCGATGTGATCGCGCCAACGATCGTCACTCGGACGGCTCCGCGTCGCGACGCAGATCGATCTGCAAGCCGCTTCGCATCGACTCGAGGACCCCGAACGTGGCGTCGGTGACTTCGGCTACTTCTTCGAACGCAATCGGCAGCTCTTTGCCGCCGCGCACCGCGTCGATGAGCAACTGCATCTCCGCCGCGTGCCCTTTGTCCTGCTTGCCCGTCCACGCCGCGTCGCTGCGCTCCTTCACAAACGCGGTGACGCTCCGGTAGTCATCGAGCACGATCGACGTTCCGTCGCAGAACACTTCCGCGCGTTCCTTCGCCATGCCGCTGTTGCCATTGCCGGTGTACGTCAAACTTCCGATCGATCCGTCTTCGAACGTGAAGTTCGCGATGACGTTGTCGTCGCGATACGTGCCCGCATTTCCCGACACGACCGCGGAAACGGTGCGGATCGGCGAGCCGACGAGTGCGCGCATCCAATCGATGAAGTGACATCCCTCGCCGATCATGCGTCCGCCGCCGAGCAGCGGATCCTGCAGCCAGTGATCGGCCGGCAGGAGTCCGGCGTTCACGCGATAGTGAACGACGATCGGCTCGCGACGACCACGAATCAGTTTCATGACCGCGTCGGTCGCCGGAGCGAAGCGGCGATTGAATCCGACCATCAGCCGCGCGCCGGTCTCGCGCTGCGCTTCGATGATCTGCGAGAGTTCTTCGCGCGTCAGCGCAAGCGGCTTCTCGACGAAGACGGCTTTGCCGCGACGCATCGCTTCGACCGCGAGACTCGCGTGCGTATCGTGACGCGTGGCGATGACGACGAGATCGACATCGGCGTCGCCGAGCACTTCTTGCGGATCCGCAGTGCAGTAGTTGAATCCGAACTTGTCCGCGGTGAATCGCGCGCTCAAGCCCGTCGCATTCGCGACGCCGCGAAGCTCGACGCCGGTCATCGCCTTCAGCTGCGGCAGAAGCGTGCCGCGCGCGAAGTTGCCCGCGCCGATGACGCCGACGCGAACGCTTTCACCCGCCGGGCGCGGAGCCGCCGCGTTGAGAACCACGCGCGCCGACGCGCGCGACGACTGGTCGTATTCGAAGACGACGCCGAGCACGTGCGAGCTTCCGCGGTTCTTCACTTTTTCATACGCATCGGCCGCCTGCTCGAACGGCAGCCGGTCGGTGATGATCGAGTCGAGTTGAATCGCGCCGCGCGCGGCGAGACCGAGGAAGCTTTCCATGTTGCGCTGCTCGGTCCAGCGCACGTAGCCGAGCGGATAGTCGACGCCGTGCACTTCGTACGTCGGGTCGTAACGTCCCGGCCCGTACGAACGCGATAAGCGAATCTGCAGCTCTTTCTTCACCGCTTTCTCGAATGGCACTTCGATGCCGACGATGCCGAGGACGACGAGCGTGCCGCGATCGCGGCAGAGCGTGATGCCGAGTTGCACCGGATCGCTCGACGACGTCGCGGCGGTGACGAGCACCGCATCGAGTCCGCGTCCGTTCGTCGCCGCCATCACGTCGCGCTCGAGATGCTCGGCCGATCGCGGAAATGCCGCCAGAGCGCCGTGGCGCACTGCGAGATCGCACTTCTGCGGATCGACGTCGATGCCGACCACCTGGCAACCGCCGGCGCGAAGAATCTGCGCGGCGATCTGACCGAGGACGCCGAGGCCGATGACGCCGATCGTCTCGCCGATCGTCGGCGCGGCTTGACGGACGCCTTGCATCGCAATCGCGCCGATCGTCGCGAACGCCGCCTGATGCAACGGCACTTCGTCCGGCACTTTGACGCAGAGGTTTTTCGGCACGAGCACGACTTCGGCGTGCGCGGCGATTCCTTCGCCAGCGCATGCGACGCGGTCGCCGACGCGCAAGTCGGTCACACCCTCGCCCACCGCCTCGACGATTCCGGACAAGCTGTACCCGAGCGCGTTCGGCACGTCGAGCTTGTTCATCGCCTTGCGATACGCGGCCGAGACGCCTTCGCGCTGCACGGTGCGCATCAACTGCCGCACCTGGTCGGGCCGCTCTTTCGCCATCGCGAGCAGCCCCTTCGCCGCGCGCGTCACCTTCATTCCTTCGGTGCCGACGCTCACCGCCGAAAACGCGGTGCGCACGAGAACGTGCTTCGGCTGCACCACCGGCGCGGGCACGTCGAGCAGTCTCAACTCGTTCGTCTTGTAATTCAGAGTCACTTGCTTCAAGGAGATACCGTCCTGTCGATGAAAATGCGAAACCAGAGCTCGAGCGTCAGCAGCGTCCACATTTGATGGGAGCTGGTGCCGAGGCTGCGGCGGCTCATTTCGATTGTCTGTTTGACTGCGTCGTAGTTGAACAACCCGCGCCGCCGCACACTCTCTTCGGAGAGAAGGTCGTCGACGAGCGGCACGAGATCCTTGCGCAGCCATCCGCGCACCGGCACTCCGAACGGCGCCTTGCGGCGCGTGAGAACCTCGTCCGGTACGATGCCCCGAACCGCTTCGCGGAGAATGTGCTTCCCGGTCGAACCGTGCAGCTTCCAATCCGCGGGGATGCCGCCGGCGAAATCGACAACTTCGTTGTCGAGAAACGGAACGCGAAGTTCGACCGACGCCGCCATCCCGAGTTTGTCGCTGTAGTTGAGGATGAGATCGGGCAAGTGCGTGCGCAGATCCATGTAAAGCAACTTGTTCAGCGTCGCGCTGCTCGCCGCTTCGTCGAAATGACGCATGTACCGATCCGCGGGACGCGAGCCGTTGAGCGACGCCGAGAACTCGCGCGAATACAAACGCGCTTTCGCGTCGCTCGTGAAGTACGCGTGATACGCCGCGTGCCGCGCCGCGGGACCGAGATACGCGTTGCGCGTGATCATGTCCGCGAAGCGGCGAACGGCGAGCGCACGTCCCGCGAGCGATCCGGGCGCAACGCGACTCGCCGCTCCGAGCGCGGCCTGAATCGCGTTGCCGGTCAGTGAACCGATCGGCCGCGGGAGATGACCGAACATCGTCGAGTAACGATGCGCGGTGTAGAAGTGATATCCGGCGAACACCTCGTCGGCGCCTTGTCCCGCAAGCAGCACTTTCACATCACGCCGCGCAGCCTCGGAGATCAGATACGTGCTGATGGCGGCGGGATCGCCGACCGGCTCGTCGAGGTGCCACGTGATCTTCGGCAGCAGATCGATGACGCGCGGCTCGACGACGATCTCGCGATGCTCGGTGCCGAAGCGCTCGGCAACGAGGCGCGCGTAAGGTCCTTCGCTCGCGCCGCGCTCCCAACGCTGATCACCTTCGCGATAGACGATCGTGAACGTGCGCACACGCTGCGAAGACGCGCGCGCCATGAACGCGACGAGAAGACTGGAATCGAGGCCGCCGCTCAGGAACGCGCCGACCGGCACATCGCTGATCATT
>Ga0207687_10000302_pt1 | contig 33480 bp, 14 predicted proteins | sample KBSM54metaG_FD_184399 | JGI IMG/M metagenome (GOLD analysis project Ga0207687, IMG submission 184399) | Miscanthus rhizosphere microbial communities from Kellogg Biological Station, Michigan, USA - KBS M5-4 metaG (SPAdes) (version 2) | ecosystem: Host-associated > Plants > Roots > Rhizosphere >...
GGACGACAAAATGTACCGATGCTCCGGGTCAGAATTTGGATTGCCAATATGGTTTAACACGAATTATTTTCGATTGGCAATTGATTATAAATTCGAATTAAAAAAATAAAATAAGTTTTCAATCGCACATCCAAAGCCTAAAGCGCACCTTTGGATGATCTGTACACTGTGACCACACAAAGCCCCGCCGCCAACCGCCGACCGTAAAATATAACCAATTAAAGGTTCGTCTCAACCGGGGCGTTGACCGTTTTGGTCGTCGCGTCGCGCGCGCTTGTTTCGTAATAACTAACGTGCACACGCATACGCGCACGCGCGCACCGCCAACATCGTAGCAGGAACCGAGCAAAGTGTGACACATGGCCAACGTACGACAAACCAAGGCATTCATGCGCGCCGAAGTCGAGGACGCGTATCAGTCGATCGCGGCGCAGTTCAGGGAGTTCCGCGACACGGCACGCGTGTTCAAGCGCGTGACGAAGGAGGGCACGGCGGCGCACGACGAGCAGGTCGAGCAGCTCGCCAACGGCCAGCTCGGGCGAATCGTTGTCGCGTTCAAGGGCATCGAGAAGTCGCTGGCGCTGCTGTTTGCCGAGTGCGATCGCATCTTCTACACCGTCACACCCGAGCGACGCAAGGCACTGCACGCTGGCGGACGACCGATGAAGTACCTGCTCAACAGCGTGCTCGATCGGTACAAGGCGGCGCCGCTCGAGGGCCGACTGACACTCGTCGCGTTCTGGACCGTCGCGTCGTCGCTCAGCGCGTACTTTGCCGAGCATCGCATCGTGACGGCGCACTGGAAGCCCGACATCACCGTCGTCGACCAGCTGCTCGAGGAGTCGAAAACCTACGAGGACGAGCTGCGCAAGTTCAAGGTCGCCGTGATGAAGTACGTCTCGTCGGCGCAGTTCACGGGCGTCATCACACGCGAGCGACTGGGTGAGAAGTGGAACATTGGCAACGAGGAGCACGAGGGTGAGGACGCGCTCGCCGAGGCGGAAGCGCAGCTGGCCGATGGCAACGACGGTGGCACTGGCGATATCTCGAACAAGATCGAGTACGACGACGAAGCGGCGAAGCTCAAAGCAACGAAGAAGAAGCTGACGCGTGACGGTGAGCGTGCGCTCGCCGAGCTGGCGCGTCGTGAGGCGATGGAGTTCATCAACGCAACGCCGTCGAAGAAACGTGCGCGTGCAACCAAGGCTGAGAACGGCGGCGGCGGTGGCGACGATGATAATGATGACGACGACGATGAAGATGCCGACGGCGACGATGCAGTTGTGCCCAACGCGTCGGCCGACGACCTGCCCGTGCCGAAGCGCGTGTCGAAGCGTGGCGGCAAGAACCTGCGTCGGCGCACGCGCACGCAGATCGCACTGCTCAAGGCGCAGGCGCGTGGCTCGCGCACGCAAGTTGGCGGTGACGACGACGATGCTGACGACGAGCAGAGCGACAGTGTCGACGATGAAGGAAACGCCAAGCAGAAGAACGACGACGACGGCGGTGTCGACGAGCCGTCGGTGAGTGGCGACTCGGAGGGCGTTGGCGACTTCCACCCCGACGAGAGTGATGACGACTCGGACGATGCGAACGATGCATCGCAAGATTCAGATGATGAAGATGACGATGAGGACGACGACGACGACGACGACGACGATGATGACGCAGGCGATGACAATCAGGACGACGACGACGATGACGATGAGGATGATAACAATCGCGACGACGACGAGGACGAGAGCGAGAAGAAGCCAGCACGCAAACCAGTCGCCAAGCGTGCAAAGCTTGCAAACGGGACGAGCAAGCACAAAGCACACACGACAAATGGCACCGCAAGCACAACGATGACGACGACAAACGGCCACGCACATACCGCACGCAAAGTCATCGATCTGGACGAAGATCGAGATGACGGCGAAGACACAGCATCGGAGCCAGCAACCGTTGTCGTTGCGCAAACACATACCGCTTCAACATCAACGACAACAACAGCCGCACCAACGACATTTGTCGATCCGTTTGCCGACCTCGAGTTTTGACGATATAAACGAGCGCTCTGTTGTGCCACCCATTGAACACACACCGCACACGCGAGTTTGCGGTTGACTGATTTCGTGCACATGGGCCTAACCACCGAACAGATCGCATTCATTGACCGTCAACTGCGCGGCGTTGACGCCGATTCGATACGCGCCACGGCACTCGAGCGTCGAGAGGCCATCGGCCTCGAGCGCTTGTTGCCAGGCGACTGGCGCGAGCAGGCACGCACACTCTCGTTCACAGGCGAACAGAATCGCGCCATCGATAGCGTGTTCACAGCACTTCACTCGTACCACGGACTCGAACAAGAGCTGCCGCCGGCACGCATCGCCGAGCGCCTCGAACGAGTAGCGGCCGTCGGTGGCAGCGAACAGGACAACCTGGCACGCTACGTGTTCGCACCGCTGCTGCAACTCGTCGAACTCGAGCGTCAGCTGCGCGATCGTGTGAAACGCTCGTTACTGGTCGACACCGAGCGACTGAGCCCAGAGCAACTGCCCGACGCACTGCAACGCCTAGTCGAGGCTGAAGTAGCGCGCGTGAATCGACGCAACGAGTTCTTCGATGCACGCACGCTCGCGCAACTCAAAACCGCCGGTCAGGAGGCCGTTGAGGCTGCCGAGCGCGAGATGGCGTTGTTCGACAAGGTATTCGAGGGACCCAACGAGGAGCTCGAGTACATTCCCATTCTCGACGAGCGCGGCGTCATTGTGATGTCGGTGTGCTCACGCGTGCGACCACGTCGCCGCACCATCGCACGCGGCAACGACGACGATGACGACGACAACAACAACGAGGAGAACTACGAGAACGACAATGAGAACGACGAACTTGCGCGTCGTGTGGCGGGCGGCGGCAATCGCATGACACTCGACACGGCGCTGTTTGCCATCCTGTGGCAGGCGTTCAAGTTCATCGCCTGGCATACGCTCAGCGATGGACTGCCGGCGGCGGTTGAGATCCTCGTCGCGTTCTACAACTCGGGCTACAATCAGACGACGCTCAAGGCGCAGTACGAGAATCTCGGCTTCAAGGGCTACGAGCGCGCCGCCGACGTGCCGATCGAGAGCTGGCTGTTTGGCGAGTACGGCACGGGCCTCTACCTGATGGAAGGCCAGGTTGAGGCGACAAAGAGTGTGTCGCTCAATCTCTACAAGACAATCGAGGGCTACGTCGAGACGCAGCTGATTCGTGGCGCCGCCGTCATGTTTGGTCGCGACAAGTCCTTCCTCGCCGTGCTGCTGACGGCGATCGTTATTCGCACACTGATCAATCGCACGGTGCTGCTAGGCGGCTACGTCTACCACCGCATGATCAGCCGCGTGCGGCGCTACGGCAATCCAAAGGCGTCGACCTGCCCGCACTGAGCGGTCGTCATCCAAAGAAATTGAAATTCTTTGGATTAACAAGTTGGTGTTTGTTTACACGCCCGCCCACCGCCACGCACCGATAAGAAAAGTCTCTGAGTCACTCACTCGCACACAGACACTTCTCTCGCAACCACAAACCAAACACACAAACTCGAAACAAAAAGAAATGTCAGAAAACAAAACACTAACCAGTGCCGCGAGCGCCGCGATCGCAGACGCCGCCGGCAAGCAGTCGGCGCGCGTCGTTGGCGTCACGTCGAGCAAATCGACGAAGAAGACGGCCACACGCTTCGATCGCTCGAAGCACGACTACTTTGACCCGACCAAAGTGATTGCGTACCAGAATCGCGAGAACAAGGACGACATTTCGGCGTGCTGGCTCGCACCAGACGGCAAGTCAGCCGAGCGTAACCAACAGGCCGAGATTGAGCTGCCGCCGTTCCTCATCGCGCGCGGCTCGAAGATTGTCGGCGAGGGCGACGCGTTCAAGGACGTGCAGAACAAGAAGGGCGTGAAGATCTCGCGCGGCTCGGCGCACTTCCGCCTCGTGCTCGTCAAGGAGGTCAGCGACGAGATGCACGCCATCTACCCCGACTGGCGCGCGTGGCAGGACAAGGCGGTTGCCAATGTGCGCGCTGCGTCGATCAAGCTGATCACCGACACGTTTGAGTGGAAGACGCCGCCGAACAACTGGGTGCCCTTCCGCAACAACGCGTGGAAATCGGCGCGCAACGCGCTCACGATCCCGAATCGCAAAGAGCTGACCGACGTCGAGATCGACGAGCTGATCGAGGCGTCGCCCGCGCTCAAGAAGGAGGAACGCGAGCTGGCGCTCAAGTTCTACATCAAGGAGTCCCGCTACCCGTTCAAGCCCTCGTTTGATGAGGCGACGAAGCTTGAGAAGGCCGTCATCGCATCGATCGAGGCCAAGGTGTACGCCACCGTCGACTACAAGGAGGACGTGTACACGAACGAGAACGTCGGTCCGGGCGAGATTGCGTTCCCCTCCAAGGCGACGATGCCCGAGGTCATCCACGAGGTGATTAAGATTATGAAGTCGCAGCCCGGCAAGGGTGGCAAGGGCATCGACGTGCGTCTCTACGAGCCGATCAACTTTGTCAACGCGATGGCGAAGCGCGAGCCAACCGAGCGTGAGAAGAAGGCCGAGAAGCGCGAGGCCAAGGCACGCAAGGCAGCGATTGAGGCGGCGAAACGCGAGGGTCGTCCGCCGCCACCACCGCCCACCAAGAAGGCCGACCCGATTCAGGATCGTCCGCTGATTACGCTGGCCGACGGCACGCAGGCGCCCAACTACTGGTGGAATCCAACTACCGTGCAGAACGGTCGCGAGGTGCAGTCCTACGGCGTGGCTGTCGGTGGTTTCCAGCTGACGGCATCGGAGCTCGGCGGCTATGGCGTCAAGTTCATCATGCGTAACAAACGCAAGCTGTACGTTATCGACTACGAGGATGTGCCCGACCGCGACACACCCGACTACGGCAAGCGCGCACACGAGCTCGATCGCGCGCCCGAGAAGGAGGTTGAGGATGATGACGATGATGACGACGACGACAACGATGATGACAACGACGAGGAGGAGGAGCAACAGCCTGGACAGAAGCGTCAGAAGAAGAACGATGCCGCAGACGAAGGCCGTGGTGAGCAGACACCGGAACCGACAAACGCAGACGCCGGTGCCGGCGGTGATGACGATGAGGATTTCGCACTGTAGTAAACGTACCTAAATGACTTGCACACGCCACGAATGTGCAAGCTACACGCGGCGCACACACGTACATGGCCAACTTCTTCGCACGCCCCTCGTCAGAGGCAGTCAATGAGATGTTCCGCAAAGGCCGCACGTCGATGCGCGATCGACTGGCCAAGATCGTCGGCGACGGCGCGCGTGTCGACGCCACGCCCGAGCAGATTGTCGACACCGTCAGCGGCGGCCTGCTCGATCGCTTCACAATCCACACCTCACGCCCGATGTCGCCGCAGAGCCGCGTCGTGCTCAACGCGCTGGCGGCCAACGTGTTTGTCGGCGATCGACACGCCAAAGTCGACATCGCGTGGAGTCGCTACGACACGCGCTGGTTCGCCAGCGACTGGACGTCGCAGCAGCGAACACTCGGTGCCATTACGGTGATCTTTGCGCTGCTGATGCTCGGTGTGGCAGCGTGGTTCGAACACTATCGCACAACGCAACTGGGCGGACCGGCGCTGTTGCGGCACAACATCACCGACCTGATCGATATCGAGAGGCTCTGGAACACGTCCGCCAATACGCTGGCGGGCGTTACAGCATCGTTGAATCCGGTTGAATAAATCACCAGCTGTCTAACGCTCGCGCCGAGTGTTCATTTTGCTAGGCGCACCGCACACACGATGGCAGACTTTATCCAACTCCCAGCAACCAAGCTGGCGCAGATACGCACCGAGCTGGGTGAGCGCGCCGGCGCCGATCGACAGACGAGTATGGTGGCGAACGTGCTCACCGCGCTGGCGCGCAACTGCGAGCAACTAACCGGCCATCAGCCCGTGTTTGACTTCAAAGTTCGCCGCAACGCCGCCGCCGTCCTGCTCGACGTGTCGGGTGTGCCATGCGTTAGCTTCGCTGGCGCCGACGCGATCATGGACCTCTACCCGCGTCACATCGCCTCGATGCGCTTCATTTTCACAAACGATCAGACAATGGAGCGTCTCGAAACGGGCTGTGTGAGCGTTAGCTTCTGGGCCGACGAAGGCACCGAGGCGCAGGCAGCGCAAAACACACGCGCGCCCTACGAGCCGATCAAGGTCAATAAGCGCTTGAAGCGCTACGTCGAACTCGACTATGCCGATTTGAACACCGACGTCGATGATCGTGCCACACTCGAAGCGCTGGTCGAGTGTCTTATTGCGATGTCGCGACTGATGCCAGAGATCAACCTGTCAGTCGAGCCGTTGATGAAGACGAGCAACGGGCTCGAGTACGTCGCCGCGCACACGTCGCTGGCATCGGTCGCACCGAAGAAGCGTCATCGAGCCGCAAATGGCCACAGTAACGGTGCCAACGGGCACGCCGCGGCAGCCGACGACGACACAACGCAAGCCAACGAGCACGATACACGCGCCGTGCCACCAAACGACGCCAATCACGTCGGCTATTGCCTGTTCTGTGCCAACGTGCCGAGTTTCGACTTTGCCTTCCTCCGCTACTTGAAGGATAAGTTCACCAATCGGCTGCTCGATATGGTTGTCGTGGCGCCGGCAAAATGGGTCAACACGAGCGGCAGCGCGACCGACGCACTCTTCACACCGCCCGAGCTCGCCATTTCCGTTCGTCGTGCAAGTTGTACCGAGGCCGAAAGTGGGCAGTACGCTTTACTGGGCTCGCATCGACTGCAGCGTGTGATGACACGCAACGCCAAAGCGTTTGGCGGCGTGCCGTGCGTGTGACGCACTGAACGAACACGATGGCAGCTCACCAAATAAAAATTCATTCACAAATCGGTGTCGTCGAAGTCTCCCAACGTCGCCTCGGGAATCACAGGTGGCAGCATGTCCGTGCTGCTGGCAGTCTGCGAATCAGTTGCACTCGTCGTCGATGCGGGCGCCGGATCAGCAGTCGATGCTGTCGTAGCCGTCGTGGGCGACTCCGAGTCGGCAAACGCATCGATCGCCATTCGCACCTCGGCGTCGCGCGCCTGTCGCTCGCGTCGGAGCTGGCGATAGCCATCGAGTACGTACTTCATGCCAGGCAACGCACGACTCTGCCGCGCTAAACGCGGGTCGACGTTCGTACGAAACGAGCGGCGCGTGCTGCCCGAAATCAACTCTTCCATGCCATCGCTTTGCACGTCTTCGCGCAGCTCGACGTTCGAGCCTAGCGACGAGCCATGTTGTGCGTCGACCATCTCGCGCAGTCGTTTGCTGCGACTGGAATTGAACAGTGCCTTGAACGCATCTTCGGGATACTTGCCACCCACGTCGTCGACCTCGGCCTTCCACGCCGCGTCGGCGCGTCGAGGGTCGAAACGCGCCAGCAGATCGACGTTGTTCCACGGCAGTGCGATGCGATGGAGACGCACAGCGGTGGCGTACTGATCGACGTGACAGTCGACGACAAACGCCTCCTTCGTCACCCAGGGCGGCAGTTTGCGACCCGACGTCTTCGCAGCCTTCAAGTCGCGCTCGATCTCGTGACAGTGCGAGCCGCCACGCACCCATTTGCTCGCCTCGGCGTCGAGTGTGGCACGATTGTACACGATGTTGGGTCGATTGCGATTGACCATCGGTTTGACGGCAAACAACGAGGGTGTGTCGTCGCGGTAGGGAAAGCCACTGAGGTAGACCTCATCGCGAAGTGAAAAGCGATCCCAGCACGCGTCGATGACGGCGGCCGCCGGGTTCGACGTTGGTGCAAAGAGTAGCGCTGACGCAATGAAGATGCGCGTCTGCTCCCAGTCGATGCGCATTGCCAAAATCTTATGCTCCGACAGATCCTGCGGGTCGGGCATCAGCGGGTGCGGATGGCCCGGCGCACCGTGCTGCGGATCCTGAATGTAGCGCCGTGTCTTAATCGTGCGCTTCGACATCGCTTTCATCTCCTCGATGATCTGCGCGGCGCTCAGCGGGCGCACGGTTGAGTACATCAGCTGCTCGAGACGTCGTGCGAAATCCTGCACGCTGCCCGGAATGACGGCGAACTGAAAGTTGTATCGATTGAGGTACTCGGGATTGATTAACGCGAGGCCAGACGGCGCAAAGCCGTACGTCAACGGCTTCGGAATGCCGCCAACGAACCCGCCCAACGACGTCGTCGTTGCAACCGCGCTCAGCGCCACACCGATTGCGCCCATTTCACGCGTTGCGCCGCTCGTCGCATTGAACGCCGCACTGCGCGCCGCGCCGCCAAACACGGCACTGTCTGTTGCAGCGCGTGTCGACGCCGTCTGGCCAGCGAAGCTGGGCGTGACATGTCGCGTTCCCATATCGCTGTCGGTGGCCTTCTTTGCTTTCTTCACCATGCGTCCCGCCTGCGATTCGGCCGTCGGCGGTGCCGGATCGTTGAACTCGGTCTCAAACGCCATCGACTTTGAGCCGCCCAACGCACCGTCGTTGGTGCGGTCGAACAGCTTCACGTCGGTGTGCAGTGCCTTGACGAACGCGCGCACTCGATCGGTGAGGATCGTCTCGTAGATGTCGACGTACTGATCGAGCGCAAACTCAAACAGCCAGAACACCATCTTCTGGTTGTCGCGCAGCCACGGATCGATGAACTTGAGCTGATTGATGCGAAACGGCAGACCGCGGTAGGGCGCGCCGGGCAGCACGTACGCACGCCAGAGCGCCTCGCGAATGACGAGCACGCGCAGCAACTTCTCCATGCGATACATCGTGCGAATCGGCACCGACACGCTAAACTGATCGGCGAGCGTCTTGCGGAAGATCGGCATGTAGAGATTGAACACAGCCAACGACGGCTCGGTCAGCGCGCCAGTGTACACGAGCTTCTCAACGTGATAGTGCATCAGCTGAAACATGCGATAGTCGTGCTTGACCTCGGCGCTAAGCGCCAGCGTGATGCGATCCGACGCCGCCGCACGCGCCGCTGCATCGGTCGACGCCATGTCGTTGTTCTCCGAGCGCATGACGAGCATGGCGATCGCCCACACACGCGTCAGCATAGGCGGTGCAATGTCGGTCTTCTTCAAATTCGTCGCTCCACCAAAGTTGCCGATCTGCGACGAGTGCGCCAACAGCGACGTACGTCGCCCATCGACCGTCATGTGGAAGTATTCGGTCGTCACGCGACACGTGCCGATGCGCTCCTTGAACTGATCGTGCTCCTTGTTCGTTGGATCGGGACGATTGCCACCACCACCAGCACCGCCGCCCGACGAAGGCGCGACGAGCCAGGCGGCGCGAAACTCCTGATAGACGTCCATCACGTCGTCGCGCGACTCGTCGATGTTGGCTGCCGCCGCCGTTTTGGCGTTGATTGAGCGAATCGTGCCATCGATCGCCTGCCGCTCAATCAGCTCGAGAACGAAACTCTTCGACACTGCTGCCTCGCCGTAGAACAGCGGATTGATGTGCAGATTGTACTCGTGTCGGTAGGTGTCACACGCCGCAAACGTCAGCAGCAGCGCCTCACGATGCGCCGCGTAGACGGCACATGCCTTGTCGTAATCGAGCGTCATCTGCGACACAATGATGCCAAACGTTGCCAGACGCTTGTCGACCATCTTCAACTCGATCATCACGCGATCGTTGTTCGTCGCCGCCTCGGTCTCCCAGAAGCGATTGATCGTGCAGCCCGTTGCCGAGATATTCGACGTCGACGCGCAGCAGTTGTGCTCGTACTCACTGAACGCCAGATCCTGATCGGTCGTGTAGCGCAGCGTCAACTCGGTGTCTTCAGCGATGCGTCGTCGCTGCGCAGGCAGGTGCTGCTTGAAGTGCTGCGCCAGCGTGTCGAGCGCCGTCATACCCAGCCCGCCGCTCGCTGTTTTGTTGACCTGTCGCTCGTGCTTGCGCGTCTTGGCGTCGCCGTGATCGTAGGTAGAGAGACGTGCGCGCTCCGCCGCCGACACGGCCTGACTGCTCGTCAAGGAACGCTCGCCCAGCGCACTGTTGCTGCCCGAGTCAAGCAAAATGGAACTACTCAAGGTACCACTGAGTAGGACGGTCGTTGCTGTCGCCGACACTGCCAATGAGTCGGTTGTGCTTTCATCGCCCATCGATGCGCCCTCGGGCAGCGGCGCGTTGTACACCGGCGGCACGACATCGTCGCGCCAACCGTTCAGCGTTGTCGGGTGCTTCGAGCCAAACTTGCTCGAGAACGTCTCGAGCAGCCGCTTGCGCTGACGCTCGACTTGCGCAATCTCGGCCTCGTTGCGAATACCGTTGACAACGATGGCGCCCAGATCGGCGTTCTCCTCCAACTCATCCTCGAGCCGCGAGGCGGCGTCGGCACGCGCCAGTGCATCGAGCTCGTCGTCGGTATCCAAGCCAGCATCAGATGCTGTGACCTGTGTTGCACGTGCCTCGGCCACTGGATCGAGCAGCCGACGTGCGCGCGCAGCCGCCTCACGCGCCGCCGCCGACTCGGTGCGTGCACCACTTGCGCGTGCTTCGCCACGCTGTAGTGCCGCGAAGCTCGACGCCGATGCCATCACTTTGGCGAACAGTGTCGAGCCACGCAGCCGACAGATCGGCGGGTAGTGCACTTTCGACAGGCGCGGCTGAATGACACGCGCCTGATGATCGGGCGTCAGTTTGCGACAGAACGCCGCCACCTCCATCGTCTCGACGGGCACCTCGATGACGCACGACGTCAGCGGGAACGTGAAGCGGAAGCCGTTGTTGGGCAGCGCGCGCCAGTAGTTCTCGAAGCGCGCCTGCGGGCCGTAGATGTGTCGCAGGTACTGCTCGTCGCGATCAAAGTACAGCGACGGTGCGTAGATATTGTTCGGATTGGCCGGATTGTTCTCGTTGTTCAAGTCGACGGCCGTCGTCATCGCGGCGCGCGCGATCGCGTCGGTGCCAAACTGTGGGCGGCCCGTGTACGTTGCGACGAAGCGCATGTAGGCCTTGATGTTCTCAAAGATGACCCAGCGCTCGTTGTCACCCGCGACCGCCGACGCCTTGTTGATCTCGGACGCCAGCTCGCCCGTTGCGAGCAGCGCCGCGACCTGCTTCATCGTCACTCGATCCTCGGCGGCGAGGCCGTTGGGCGTCACACGCTTCTCGTGCCAGCCAAACGCCAGATGCAGCACGTCGTTGATGCACTTGTTAAAGTGCATCGTGTTGTCGTTGCACACGAACCACAACCGATACTCGCGCACTTCGCGACCGGCTTCGATCTCCGACATGAACGTCGTCAGCGTGTGATCGACGACGCCGCCCTGCGCACGCGCCACACGCTCCAAATCGGCGTCGGAGAAGTTGAGCACGTCGCGCATCACCTGGTGTCGCACATTGTGCACACCCGTAGCGATCGCTGTCACGCCGCCCGCGCCAGCCAGTCGATCGAGACGCGCCTCGTCGCTCTCAAACACCACCTCGAGATAGATCTGCAGCGGGTAGCTCTGACTGTTGCTCCCGTTACGCTGATTGAGGTAGCACACGCGGAAGTGCGACGCCGCACGCAGCATCAGCTGCAGTGCCGACTCCATGTTCGACGCCACTGGATCGCTGCGCTGGAAGCCGTCGAATGCCGTCAGCGTGTTGCCGTTGCCGCAGTGCTCGCGCCGCAGCACGAGCAGGTGCACACTCGTCAGGTCGTCACGCTGAAAGTCCTCGCGCAGATGCGCCTCTTCGGTATTGAGTGCCCACAGGCGATCCTTGATTGGAATGCCACTGTAGAGCGAATTGGGATGCGTTGTCATTCGTCGATGGCGATGTTACGACTGATTGTATTTTTCGATGGTTCAGCCTCGAGGTACGCGACACTCGAACTTTTGCTATTGGTGTGTGCCGACGTCGGTCACCGTAAAGTCACCGAGCGATGCCGTCATCCAAAGTTGGCAAACTTTGGATGTTCGTGTCACGCAGCAGTGCTCGCCTACAGCGAGCATCCAAACGCAAACGCACGCACGCTCACAGCGGCCGTGCTGCATCATCAAAAAACTTTCTCGCAAGCGGTCGGCGTTGTGTAGACCACCGCGGAACGCGCCGCCCCCAACAACAACAAGCGGTGAGTTCGTCTCTCTTCTTTGTTGTTACTTTCGTTTACACCCCTACTAAACACTAACGTTTTGTGTCTGCGCGCGCACGCACGCGTAGCGTCAGACGACTTCGCTTGCCGCTGATCAACTCGTTCGCAGACACTACCCTCAGTTTGACCAGCTCGGAAAGCACTTCAGCCTCCCAACACGACCTTCTGAACGACAGAAACAACAACAGCAACAAATGGACGACGATCTCGATCTCGGCGATGGTGTGGCGCTCGGTGTCAGCGCGCCGACCGGTGAAGAACCGATTAAGATGAAGGTGCTCGACGCTGCGACGGTCGCGCGCGCTTTGGATCCCGACCGCATTAGCGCGCCCGAGGAGCGCATGGCACTCGCCAAAGACTGGCTCTCGTTCGAGGCGTGCACGATCAAGCCCAACGAGACCAAGCCGGTCAAGATGCCGAAATCGTGCGTCAACATGGGCTGGAAGCCCGAGGCGCTCGAGAGCGCGATCGTTGTGACGCACAACTCGTCGTCGACCGTGCCGCCGCTGCCGTGGTACGCCGGCGCGAAGCTCACGACGGCCGACATGCTGCGCATCTACTCGCAGCCGCTGGCCTTTGCCGGCGCGCTGCAGATCAACGCGCCGATCATGGGCGGCGACGCCGTCGTGCTGTTCCCGGGCGAGGACGCGAGCGGCGACACCGCCGACGAGGCGCTGCCGCTCGATCCGCCGCCGAGCGATGCGTTCTCGAGCAACTTCAGCGTGCCGGTGATGGAGCGCGCCGCCGTCGTGCTCGGCACGTACCCCGACGGCTCGCAGCGTGCCTACCAGTGCGCCGTGCGTCGTGTGCGTCGCTCGGGCAAGATTGTGTTGGAGCACCTGCAGGTCACCGTCGACATGCTCGGCAAGCTGCCCGTCGAGGACGTCGCGAAGATCGGCGCCTCGCAGATCGTGAAGATCAAAACAGCGGCGCTGCGTCAGCTCGAGCTGGTCAAGGCGTTGGTCGCGCAGGAGGGCGCCGGTGATGCCAATCATCTGCAGCTGGTGATGCACGAGTACAGCGTCGCGTACTGGAACGGCAAAGAGACGCCGTACATCAAGTACGTCAAGACGCCCTCGCCGCTGCTCGACGCCATTGTCGCGACCGACGACAAGTTCAAGCTGCTGGTGACGGCCGAGTGCAAGCGCACGACGCCGCCGTCGACGATCAAGTTTGCGATCTCGATCACGGTCTCATTTGCGCAGCCGCCCTACCTCGCGAAGATCAAGGAGCGTCACGCAGCGCTCAAGTCTCAGAGCAAACCAGCCGCAGCTACCACTGCTGCCGCCACCACTGCCACACCAACGGCGGCAGCTGCGTCGACGCCAAAGACAGCGCCCGAGGCCAAGGATCTCGCACACGCGACGCCCGCTACGACCGAGAAGGCCGTCGCCGCCGTCGTGAAGAAGGAGGCGAGTAGCGCCGGCGCGAGCGCTGTTGTTGCCGAAGTGTCGGCCAACCTCGCCGCCGTGCAGGAGCAAATGGCAAAGACGCCGCTCGTGCCCGTCGAGGTGGAGAAGGCAACAAAGACAACGAAGGCGACGAAGCCCGAGACGGCCGAGCTGGGCACAACGACGGCAGGCACAACGTCGGGACCGCAGAAGGCGCCGAGAAAGAAAGCTGCCGGCAAAGTCGAAGTCGATCCCGATGCCGACGTCGATGACAAGGTGCCCGCAGCGGCAACGAAGCGCAAACAGTCAACAACCGACGCAGTGGCGGCCGAGCCGGCGACCAAGGTGGCAGCGGTTGCCAACGGTGCCAGTGCAACGAAACCGACGAGCAACGCGTCAACGGCGGCGGCAACCAAGACAATCGACGCCGATGCGCACATCTACGCGGCGCCAGTCAAGCCAGACAGTGTCGAGCATCATGAGATGTGTCTCGGCATCACCAACACGATGGAGGAGATCCTGCAAAAGCTCAAAGCGAGTACGGGCGCGAGTGATGCACGCAAGTACGGCAAACTGCGTGGCTGGGTGCCGCAAGTCGACGATGCCGAGAAGAAGAAGGCTGCGCTCGTCGTTCAGCGTGCCGCCGCCGCCGAAGTTGTGCAGGCGATGGTGCTGCTCGGCGTTGCTGATCAGGTGATTGCGCTCCTCAAGGAGAAGCACACCAAGCCATTGGAGGTGCCGCAAGTCGCGGATGTCGATGAGGAGCCACTGTGAGCGAGCGTTCACCTGTATTGAATCTTATTGAACCAAGCAAACTTTCACTGCACTCTGATCAGGTTGACGTTTGCGCGCGCACTGGCGACGTGCGATCAAAATACATTCCTGCGTTTAGCATCGACAGCGCCGTACACGGCTTGCGTGCACACCGTTTCATTGAACGTCCACGTAGGAATCTTCCTACTGCCCCGATCCTCCTACAACATCCAAAAAAAAAAAAAGAAACACTTACGCGATGAGCAGTTCTTCAACTGGAACAGTTAGCTTTCGCCAACGCAAGCAGACTGCCAACGCCAACGTCGCGCGCTTCAACGACGCAATGTGTGTGCAGTTGGCGGCCGCGTTTCGCTACGTGAAGCAGCGCGCGTACGCCAGCGCCGACACCTACGGCGCGCATTTGGCCGACTTGACATCGGCGGCGTTCACTGGCAACGAGCCGTGCACGGCTTCGAGCTGCACTGCTGCATCGTTTCCGCTACGCCTCTACCGTTACGAGGCTCGCGACGATGCCGAGTTTGCATCGCTACACTCGATGCCGGGCATGTTCCTACGCCACGACGGTGTCGAGTACGCGGCTGCGACGGGCGTCATTACTGGCACGCGAGCCTCGCTGGCACGTGTCGTGTTGCACGTGTGCGCACAATTCTGTCAGGGCTTCGAGCGTGCGCATTTGGATCCTCTCCACGCCGACGAGGTGCGCAGCGAGGCGCTGCCATCGACGGTGCACTTCTGCGCTGGCCACTCGCGATTCCACATCTGCGACCCGCTGTGCGCCTATCAGTCGGTGACGGGCGGTGCGACGACCGTGTGCGCGCTCTCGCGCATCGTTGGCTCGGTCGAGGCACAGCAGTTCTCGTTTGGCGACGGCACTGGCTCGAAGGAGCGCGCCGATAAGGCCGAGGCGAACGCCGATAGCACGGCCGATGGTGGCGGAACGGCAGGCGGTGGCGAGAAGCGACGCAAGCGATCGGCATCGACGCGCATCACCGTGCGTAGTACGAGCACGGGCGCGCAGGTGCCTGCGACGAGCAAGCCGCCAGCGACGAAGAAGACGCAGGCTGCGCAGCGTCGACGCACCGAGTCGGTGGCGAAGCGCAAGAAGGCGAGCAAGATGCGCGGTGCCAATAAGCCCTCGCAGATCAACCACGATCCACTGCTCGTTGATCTGGGCGCCGACGATCTCAAGTACCTGCCCGATTCGTTGCCGCCAGGCACCATCGTCACGGGCGGGCAGGTTCTCATTCGACCGCGCGCACCGTTTGAGTATCGCAAGCACGGCACGTACGATCGTGAGTATGCGCTCGACGAACTACGACGGCTGCACAATCGCACGTGGCTGTTGAAGCAGTTCATGCTCGGTCCGAGCGTCGATCGCAACACGTTCTTCACCGACGAGATGCTACTGGCGCGGCACCTCGAGATGGCGTACCAGATCGTCGAGTACGTGCTGTTTGGCGAGCAGGTTGCGGCGATTGCACGTGCGGCACACGAGCGCTCGCACGCCGCGGCACGCAAGGCGGTGCAGCAGTACATCGCCGACTGTCGTAAGAAGCAGGCCGTCGTTGTGTTTGACGCACTCGACAAGGTCTACGTCGAGGCACTGACGAACGCGCATCGCTACGTCGCTGTCGTGATCGATGAGAAGCTCAAGCGCACGGCACTAACCTACTACGCTCTGCTGATCGTTGAGTTCTTCTTTGGGTTGATGGCGCTGGAGGTCGACGTGCCGCCCGAGGACGAGCATGCCGCGTACGCCACCGTTCGCCGCGAGTACACGTTTGAGTATTTCGTACCCGTGATCGCCGACATGATGCACTCGGTCGACTACGTCATCGACAACACGTGCGTGCTGCCACGCGACACGTTTCTGCTGGGTCAATACTGTCCCGACTCGGGTGTCATGCGAACACTGGGCGTGTCGGAGCACCAGGCCAACACACTCAAGACGCTACTCAAGCAGCTCATCGAGATGGCACGCCGACGTACACCGATGCGTGTGCTGCAGGCAACGACGCTGTCGTGGCCCGATCTCTGCGAACTGGCGCGTCTCTCGAGCGTCGACGACGCTGGCGCCAACACAATCAAGCTCTTTGTTGCTGCGCGTGCACGTCGACTCGCCGATCTGACGCGTGTCGTGTCGCCGATCGACAATCCGCATCCCGCAGTTGTAGATCTGACACATTTGGAGGGCGCGCCGCTCGTCGACGACGATCTGGCGATTTGAACGAAGAGTGAAAGCTAAAACTATTACGTTCGGTGAACATGTAAACGTTGACAGGCTTCGAGTAGCTCACGCGCGCACACACACCCGCAGCGACAATGGACGTTGATTTCGACGACACCAATGAGGAATCTGTAACGACGCGTGCGCTTGTTGCGCGCAGCGGTGCAACGCCCATCGTTCCGCGTGGCGTGCGTCGTGTTGAGCCGACAGTGAGCGCGGGCAGCAGTTTTATTTATATCATCGGCCACGTCGGCTCGGCGGCTACAGCGACAACATCGACAACGAGTGCTGCCGCTCGCCTCGCTGCGAAGCAGCAAAGCACGTACATCGGCACGAGTAGCAACCCGGGCGAGGCGATTCGGCAGTTCAATAACACGCAACGCGGCACGTGTCCCGCCGTCATTTGCGTGTGCATATTCGTCCCCGGCTGGCGTCGGCTGGCGGCGCAGGAACTTGTGCAACTGTGGCATCGCTCACGAAAGCTGGCGTGTCGCATGCGATTCGGCATCATGATGGCGTGCGAGCTCAACCTGCCATGCTTTGTGTCGCCACTCGCACTGACAGGCGACGCCACACGTCGCGCGTTGCCGCACCTCGTTGCACGCTACGAGCGCGAGCAGAGCGAGCTTGCCAAAGCGACAGATGACGATGGCGTCGACGGCGAGTGGCGCGACGATCTCGCTGGCACGGCACCGTCAAAGACCAAACGAAAACGTCGCAGCGCGTCTACGTCGTCAGCAACAACGACAATAACGCGAACGTCTCGAAGTTCCGCGGCGCCAACTCGACGCCGTACTCGACGTCCATCGATGTACGAGCAACGCGTCACCGCGCACGTGCAGTTTGGCGATCTGTCGGCCGACGTTGTTATGCAAACGATGGCCGCGTGCATTGCGAGCGAACGACCGGCCGAACTTGACGAACGCGCGCTCGATCGACTCAACACGATCGTTCACAACGGAGCAACAGTTTGCTTTACACAGGGAAAGCAGCGACCGCCAAAACTGGTGGCGGCGTCGGCTGTGAAGGCAAGGAAGCCACGTCGCAAATCGACAGTGCAGGCTTCAGCGCTCACGGGCACCGACGATGACGACGCTGGTGACAGCGATGATGAAGATGATGATAACGACGACAACGACGAGGAGAGTGCGCGACAAGTCACCACAACCGCACGTCCGAAACGCAAACGACTCGAAGTGGCCGATGACGAGGCTGCGCTCGCGCCACTGCGCCAGCGCAATCAGCAGGAACTGGCGGTCTACCAGCGCACGAGTTCGGAGAAGAGCGCAACGCCAACGCTACTGTCGTCCAGCTCAGATGTTGAGACGACGACAACAACATCGTCGACAACCGCCGCGCCACTCATGGTGTCGGCCGGTCAACGAGCAGCGCAGGAGTGCACCGTCGACGGCACGCTCGACAATCGCACACTCGTCGAGCGAGCCGACGAGTGCTTCACCGATGCTAACGAGTACATCGCACGTCCGTTGAAACGTGTGCACATCGAGCGAGTGCAGCGATGCGTGTGTGGCTCGCGCGACAGCTACGTGGGCGGTGTGTGTCGTGACTGTCGACGCACAACGAGTTCGGTGCGTGTCGTGCGCACCAACATCGCTGCACTGCGCGAGCAGGCGACAAACCAGCCCTGCTCGCCACACGACCGTCGCGAAATTAGTCGACTGGTTGTGCGCGCCGAACGCGAGACGCCGATCGACGAGTACATTCGAGCGACGACAGAGCAGTTACGCGAAGCGTTGCAACAACAGCAGCACGAAGTGGCACAACAGAACGCATTTCGCACGCGTCAGCACGCCGACACGTCGACGTCGTCGCCACGCGGTGTACGCCAACCGAAGGAGATGCGGTTCATCTCAGCAACGCTGATGCAGACCGATGTGTGCAAATGAATTGCGTGTGTCGCTTCACTTTTTTCTGTGTTCAAATTGAGATGTGATACGAGCGAAAGCAGAGCGGTCCAGGTCGCTGCTTGCCGTTGAGCCAACCCATCAGACGATTGGCGTGCCACTTGCCCACTAGCACGCGCGCCTTCATTACACTGAGGTTCATCTTACCCGACGGGAGGAACTCGGTTTCCTCACTTGAACTCTCACTGCCGCTGGTCGATTTGTCGTCCTTCCCACCGCCATCGTAGCGGTATTCGGGCATTTGGTCCTTCTGTCGTTGTGCTTCCTCGACCGATTTGCGTGGCGCAAAGATGTCGTCCGACTCACTTGACGCGCCGTCGTCGTCGTCGTTGTTCGCACTCGCATCGCCGTCGTGATGTGGCTCATGTTGGTGTGTCGTTTCGAGTACCGTCTCGTTCTTCAGGTGAACATCGACCGCCTCGACGAACACCAGTGTAACCTTGTAGATAAAATGCTTGGCGACATCTTTCAAGTTCATGCCGTCGAGATAGTCGTCATCTACATCGTCGTAAATGTACATCTCCTCGTCGGCCTCTTCGACTACAGGTCGCAACTCACGCTCGTACACCTCGCCCAGCTCGGTGACCATGCGCCGCCGTGCCGACTGGCTCTTCTCGTCGCGGTTATTCTCAACCGTACGTCGCACGCAGCGAAACTCCATCACGATCATTGTAGTTTCGTCGTTGGCGTAGTGCTCATGACCGCCACATAGCGCAACGTCGTTTAGCCCACCGTCACCGTGCACGATGTACGAGCCGTAGTGTGCCGCGTCGAGTGCCAGCGCCAGGCGCGCCTTCATCTTCACGCGCTGCATGTCGACCCACCGCGCGCCCGCCATCATCATCGACTCGATCACTTCGAGTGAATTGAAGTGCGACTTGGCAAACTCCTCCTCGTAGAGTAGTGGGTTGAGCAACGACACCACAGCCTGCATGTCGGGCAGCGCGAGCAGTCCAAGCTGCAGCTTGCGTCCAAGCTCGCCAAACGGGCTCAGCGTCAGCATCTTCTCAAGTTCGGCGACCGTCACTGCACTGGCTTGAGGCGGTTCAAACACAGCCTCGGCGGCTCGACGATCGGCGGCACGTTTGCGCAGCAAGTCATCGATTGCCTTCTCGCGTGGATCACGCGGTCGCAGTCGACCGATTCGTTCAACACCGTCACCTACCGTCGTCGTTGAGGTTGGTGCTTTGTCGTTGACGTCTGCGTCTTCATCGTCATCAGCCGTTTGAGCGCGCGCAGCAGCGGCGGCAGTCGGCGGCACGCCTCCACTCTGAAGAAACTGTCGATCGCGCTCGGCGAGCGCAACTGCACGCGCCGCCGCCAATCGTTCAAACGCAGGCACCGACTTCTCACGCATTTTGGCACGCACAAGCTCCTCGTTGTGTGCCGCCGTGCGCACGATCGCCTCGCGTTCGACGAGCTTCGCCACGCGTTCGGTGCCCTTGATTGTTTTGCTCTTAATCTTTGTCAGAAAAGTACGATCGCTGAGATCGGTGCGCAGCTGCGTGATGTTGCCAGCCGACTCGCGTGGCATCGCCGTACGTTGGTAGTCGCCCTCACCGTCGCCCAGCTCCTCGCCGGCATCGACGTGCGCCTCCTCGTTTGCTTCGAGCTCCAATCGTTGCAGCGCCAGTCGACGCGCAGGTGGTACAGGATGATTGTCGGGGTTGAAATCCTCCTCCTCGTCCATGTACAGCGCCTGACGTGTCGCTTGGCGCGGCGCGCGCGAGCGACCAAAGCCACGCTCAACGTCGGTGACAAACACCTGCGCATCGACACCGAGCGAGTGCTGTGCAATCGCTGCGTCGGCCTTTGGTGGCATCGTTGATTATAATCGGTGTCGATGGTCAGAGACAGGATGTACGCGTCAGTCTTTCTCTCCCAACGCGCTCGTGCGAAACAAACGCGAATGACAACCGTTCAGCCTATCGATCCAAACGTTATTCCGAGGCGCAGGACAAGTCAGCGGGAACCGCGTGCTTCCGACGACGATGACAACAACAATAATAATGACAACAGTCGACAAGGCAGCCGACGTCTCTCGTACGCAACTTTACTCGCTTCGCCTGGTCGAGCGATGCGTATCTTCTACAACGTCGACAACGGCCAGCTCGATCCGCAGGGCGACACCGAATTGCGCGCGGTACATCTCGAACGCCCGTTCGACTTTGGCCGATCGGCCGAGGATTTGCTCGCGTACGTGGCACTCGTCAGCCGTCCATACGTTATTTGCAAACGGGCCAATGATGAGCCAGCAACGCCGCTCGCTCGAGTGCCGGTAGGTGCAACCGTTCGGCTGCTATTCGCACGACCACCGCGGTCGAGAGACGAGGCGGGTGATCAACCATCGGTACCGTTTGATCTCAGCTCAACGGCTGGCACTGCGGAGCCGATCGTGGTGTTTGACGACGCCACTCTGGTGCCGCTTCTCTTGTGTCGCATCGCCGCCGCCGAGGTGCCACGCAGCGGCGCTGCGAGCGGTATTGTGTCGGTGGTGAAGGAGGCGTCGGAATAGTTGAGCGAGCCATCGTCAAACAATGAATGTTCTGTAACAGATCGATGAAGAGACCATTGCGGGAGTGAAGCGGCGCGCTGCCGCGTCTCGACCGCCGTGTTTGTCGTTGTCGTTACAGTTGTCGATGTGCTGATTGTTACACTGGCAACGAACGGTCCCGTTGCGACTCGACCGCCATCTGCAACGATCGCAGGCGGCACGCTCGACATCGGCTGATTGCTTGCATCGGGAAGTGGCGCGGTGTGCGCGCACACGCAACCACGGCCCACGTTGACGTAGTCGGCAATCTGGCCCACCGACACGCCTCTGCGAAACTGCCTGTCTTTGCTTTGCGCCGATAAGATCGCGTTCAAGTGCGAGGCTCGACGAGCGTCAACGTCGGTGGCTTCGATTGGCTTGTCCATCTTCACGCTCGCCAGCACATCGAGTGAGTCGAGATTCTCAAGCCAGATGTTGAGATGTGTAACGATCACTGTGATATCACTCGCAGCAATGATGGCGGCACGATTGTACGCCAGCACGCGATAGACAAACGTGAACAGCGCCGGCGCACCGCCCATGATGATCGCGTCCCAGAGGCGTACAACGTTGCCGTAACGCATCGAGCCGACAAACATGGGCGAGAGCCATTGCGCACACAGCGTGTGTAGAACGATGTTCGGAATCTGCATCTGCGGCTCGTCGTGCTTGAGCAGCGCGTCGCTCAGCTCACGATCTCGGCGCCGCACGTAGTAGGCGATCAATGCAATGTCAACGAGCAGGCCCAGTGTGCTGTTGCGCATGAAATAGTGCGGCAATATGCGTGTGAGGATGTAGTCGAGCGCCCAGAACTGCTGCCACGGTCGATCGAGGAACACATCGACGAGCACAAGTGCCAAGCGATTCATCGACTGCGCGTAGCCGATTGCGCGGTTGTAACACGCACTTGCACACAGCAGGCGATAGATCGCCTCGGGCTGTCGACTGGCCGAAAGGAACGGAGGCGGCAGCGAGTCGAGCGTGCTGTACGTGCGCGAGACGTCCTTCGTCAGCTCGGTGTAATCGATGTACTCGAGTCCACGCGTCTTGACCAGCTCGTGAATGTCGATCTGTGGACACAGTGCAAACCCGAGTCTCACCGCCCACATCTTTGGGCGCATGATCGGTCCGAAGCCACACCAGATCGCATTGTGCAGAGCGCTCTCGTTGTACGCGCTTGCGCCACCCTGCAGGTACCCGAGCTGCGTCTCGTTGTTGTGCGCAACGAGTCGTGCGTTTTGCCACGTAAAGCTCGCGAACGGATCGATCTTCGCAGGCGGCGGCTCGTTGGCAACAACCGATGATGCAGATGCTGCCGAAATCGTCAGTTGGTTCGGTTTCGACGTTGCGGGTGCCACGATGACAGTTGTCGACGATGGACTGCCACTTAGGCTGCTCGTTGACTCGGCTCTCGCGTCGGTGCGCGGTGTGTTGACCGCCGATGAACCAGTCGCAGTCGTTGTCGTGTGACTGTCGGCGTCGGAGCTCATTGTCATTCGCTCAACAACGTCGTCGCGCGGCGTCACAGCCGAGCGCATCGCTGAATCCTCGGCTAGCGTCCGAATGGGTAGAATCGCCACGTCGTCGGTGCTGTTCGTTTCGCTCTCGTCGTCGGTCTCACTCGACGAAGACGCATCGTCGATGCCCATTGCAGCGTTGACAGGCGAACCGCGCTGCGAAGGAATATCGCTCACGCTGACGATTTCTGGTGAACCGGTTGCGACGCGAGACGGTCGGCTGCGCACTTCAACCAGATCGGCGAGCAGTGCTAGCACCTCGTTGGGCGTGACGATTTTGTGTGGGTAGTGCCACGGCGGCACAAACAGCATTGAGTTCTTCACACCGGCCGACGACATTGCTGCTTCTGAGTGTTTGCTAATGAAAGACACTTGGTGATGTGTGGGTGCACTCATCCGTTGCCGTTGTGTGCATTGTAATAGAAGTTCATTGCATTCTTTCACTCGCAGCGGCTCTAGCGATTGAGAAATGATAGGTTGTCGGCAACGAAATCGTCGTGTGCCATCAACATGTGCGCGTACATGTGGCCAACCGCCGCACGCATCACCGGCACTCGCGCGGGCGGTGGCGCCATACTCGTGTTGATCTGCGGTCGTGTCGGATCGTACTCCTCGACACGCGCCGGCGCGTCATAGGCCGGCGATGTCGGATCGTACTGCGTCTCCATGCCCAGCTGCTTGGTGTTGTGTGCGAGCAGTTGTTGGTACGAAGCATGCACATCGGCGAAGATGTCCTCCTCGCCATCGCTATTGTCGGCAGACATCATGCCGTCGGCGTTGCGAACGGGCGAGAAGCAGGCGGCGACATGCTCGAACATGTTGGTGCCCGACGGATCGATGCTGGCGAACAGCGGATCGTTGCCAAAGATGCGCGCATCCGACTGATCGGCAAACTCGATGTCGCCACTGATGTTGTGCGACGGCGAGCCCTCGCCGGCGTAGGCGCCGTACGCGTAGAAAGGCTCGAGGTTCGGCATGCGCGCAAACGGATTGACGTTGCGCCCGCTCGACACCGCTGCGATCTCCTTCTCGAAGATGTTGCGCGCAGCAAACGACTCGGCACTCTCCTGCTCACCGTACGCACGCTCGTCGATCGGCGCACTCGGGTCGAAGCGCAGATCGATCGCACTCGTGCCGAGCCGACGCACAGCGACGCCAAACGCAATGCACGTCGACGGCGAGATGACGCTGTTGACGGCACGACGCGCCACCGCATCGCGCAGCATGACGGCGGTCGTCTCGAATGACATCTGTTGGAACACGTCGTCGCTGGCGTACTTCAGACCGTGCACGGTGAATGGCATGCACCAGCCACGCGCCCACTGTACCGACGCGAGCAGCGCCAAATGCGAGCGATCGACAGTGGCGTTGGCAGCGCGTACGATCGCGTTGAGCTCGGTTGCAGTTTTGTTGCGCGCCGCCATCTTGCCTAGCACCTGCTCAATGTCGGCGATCGCGTTCGTTGTCGAACGACGATGATCGACGAAACGCTCGCTGATCACACGCAGAAAGTTGCGCGAGTCGAGCGCGACCGACGGCGTGACGCGGCGCACAGCGCCCCGATCTGGCAGCACGACGAAATGCGGTGTGCGCTCGACGCACATGTTGCGCGCCTCGGCGTCGACGGTGCCCAGACGCAGGCGTTTGATGATCTCGAGCGATCGATGCAGCTCGGCGATTTCGACCTGCGTCTTGATCTGCTCGGACTCGTCGGCCTGCAGCTCCTCGTACGTGCGCTCGACACGCTCGATCTGCACGTGCCCGTCGGGCGTCTTGCTCTCGACGGCGATCGAGAACTTGAACTTGCTCACGATGTCGGTGTCGTCCTCGACGTTCGCCAGCGGATCGATGTTGTCCATCGGCACCGGGCTGATGAGCGGCACGCCGGTGTCGCGGTAGATCTCCTTGGTGGGCGGCTTGCCACACTCGGTCAACTGGTGCTTCGTCGTGTCGCGCAGCGTGCCCGCCTGCCGCGCAGCCTGTCGAGCGTCGAGTCGATCGTAGACGGTACGAATTACCGCCTGCGCGTCGTTCTCAAACGAGTAGATGTGCGACGGTAGTTCGCGCACGACCAGCGTCTGCAAGTCACGGCGCGGCGCTGTGTTGCGCACGAGTCGCGTTGTCTCGCCGATCAGCACGCGCTGAATGTGTCGACGCAGATGCTTCTCGAGCGCCGGCTCCTCGATCACCGTCAGCCCGTTGTTGCTGCCTGGCACACCGCTACCACCTGAACCGCCGTTCTCGGTGGCCAACGCCGCAGCCGCAGCAGCAGCTATCGCCGCCTTGGTGCGACGCGCACGCGGCGCCGGCTCGTCGCCGCCCGGGTCGTCGGCCGTCTCGACGTACTCGCTCATCAGTTTCTCGTCGAGCAGCGGCCGACAGAAGTCGTGGTGGTGATTCATGTCGACGCGCTGCGTCAGCCGATCGAGGCCGCACACGTGCAGTCGCACGTGAACGACAGTGTCGGGCACAGCCTTCTTCTCGTCGGGCGCGCCCGGCTGACCCATAATGATCGAGTGATCGTGCCCGAGCGCCTCGCACAGCATCGACTCGATCTGCGGGTAGTACGCCAGCGCCAGCTCGCCACGCGACGCCAGGCGTAGCTCGAGAACAAACGACGACAGGCAGCGCACGTCGGGATCGCAACGCGCGTGCATCGGCCGCGCCGACGACGTAGCAGGACGGCCGTTGACGTCGAAGAGACGCGCGTCGCTGCCGTCGCGGCAGTGCGTGCACCCGATCTCGTTGTTCGCCGACTGCTGCCGGTAGAACGTCTCGATGTCGTCGCTGAACAGCGGCTCGCCGTTTGGCTGCTTGTCACGCACACGCAGCTCGTTCGGGTTGTCGGCGCTCGGCACGAGTGGCGCGTACAGAATCGACACGCTGTTGATCAGCTCGGTGAACGCCGGCCGCACCAGTCCGGCACGATGCGCCGACGAGAGCACCTCGTCGTAGTCGTACACCGCCGTCTGCCCGCAATCGCTGACCTCGCCGACATCGTCGCGCAGCACTGCGTTGCGGAGCGTCGTCTGCGGGAGCGTGAGCTTCTCGAGCAGCCCGGCGTAGCGCTCGTCGAACAGCTCCATCGCCTCGACTTTGAGACGATCGGGACAGAAGACGTAGGTCTCCGACGCCGAGTCGCGCAGCTCGGTGAACAGCGTGCGTGCGTCGGCACGGCGTGCCTCGTTGCCGCGTGATTGCTCCGACACCACGTAGCGAAACACAACGCCCGTCCAGTGCTCTGTGCGCGCGTCAAACGTCGGCTCAACGGTGCACAGGCGCTTGCGACCAACGAGTGGCGCGAGCGCCGACCACATTGAGTGGCGCACGAGCAGCTCGATGTACGCAGGAGCGAACGTCACAAACGGATTGCCCGGCGCGACGTCGGCACGCAGCGCAAAGTCGTCGTCGCCCGTCGCGGGCGCCACAAGCTTGGCCTGCCGCCAGTTGCACAACAGCGAGCCGAGCGTGTTGCCGCAGTGCTGCTTCGCGCCAGCGGCGCACACGTCGAGCGCCTCGCCCAACAGCGTCGCAAACTCCTCGCGGCGCTCGCGTTTGGCAGCCGACAGCTCGTCGGCGAACTCGGCCTCGCGAGCCGCGTGCGCGCGCTTGCGATTGCAGCGCGGTTGCTCGAGCTCGGGCAGTTTGGTCGACGGCCGACGATGCGACAACTTGACGAGTGACGCGGTGAGTGTCTCGCGACCCAGCTCACGCCACGCATCGGCGTACGCACGCGCATCGGCAGGGCAGATCAGCTCGACGATGTGTTTGGTGCCGCTCGTCGCGTGGCGTGCAGCAAAGCCACCACCCGGCAAGTGCGCAACGACCTTGGGCGTCGCCATTTTGGCCGTCGAGCGCGCGCCGAGCGTCTCGAGCGAGCGTGGCATGCCCTCACTCACGACGACCGCCGTCGCGCCTGCGTGGTGGAACGACGACAGCGTGCCCTGCATGTTCTCGCTCGTGAACGACTGACACGCGTCGATCGCCACCGCGTCGCCGCACACCACAGTCGCACGACGCAGCCAGCCGGCGTACGATTCCATGAAGTAGAGCAGCGAGGGACGCGAGATCGCGTGTCGACGCACCAGCTGCTTGGCACTCAAGCGCAAGCGCAGTTCGGCACGTGTGATGTCGTCGCAGTGCTCGAGATGCCGATGCTGCTCGGCGCAGTGCTCGTGTGTGCACCGCGCACGCGGCGTCAGCCACTCGTCGACGGCGGCGATGACGTCGCACTCGTCCATCAACAGCAAACCCGGGTCGACAGCCGCTGCCGCGCGTGCATACTCTAGCCGCTGCTCCTCGTCGCGAGGCTTGCGCTCCGTAGCGCTAAAGTACGCACGCTGAAGCTCGTACACACGCTGCCGCCACGCACGCATGCGCTCGATCTCGTCGACACTACACGCGTTCCAACACGGCGACGCGCATCGTTTGAAGCCGAGACACGTGCTGGCGGCGGTGCGCGGACACGCGCCATCACCCGACGTTGTCGCTTCGACAAGCAGTCGTTCGATGTCGTTGACAGTGCGCACCGAGTCGACATTCTCGCGATCCACCAGGCCAAACGAGCGCAGATAGTCGAGCGACTCGCGCAGCTTGCGTGTCTCGAGCCAGACGAGTGAGCGACGCTCTGCCGTCGGCTTACCCGTGTGATCGTGCGTGCACGCGTCGCGCTCGGCGTCGAGCAGCACCGACGCGCGCAACTCGGCGTCGGACATCGTCAACGGCGGCAGCACTTTCGTCGACATGAACTGCACCGAGTAGCCGGCGCCGTAGCGTTGCGCGACGATCGAGTTGTCGCTGTTGCGCACCGTGCCGTCGCCGGCGATCAACACGCCCTCGGTCGTCTTGCAGACCTTGCGTGTCATGTAGCCGACGGGCGCGGTGCGAATCGCCGTGTTGATCAACGAGTCGCGCGACGCCTCGGCCATCATCCAGAACGTGCGCGGATTGACGCCGTCGAGCAGCGACTCGCCGCCAAAGCCACCGGCGACGGCGCCCGGGTAGACGCCCATCTGGTCGTGTGGCAAGTAGCGTCGCAGCGGCTGCGCGAGCAGGCGCACACTCGTCAGCGGCCCGCCCTCGAGACCGATCACTCGATCGACGAGTCGCGCGCCGTCGATCTCCTGCTGCCCGACGCACGCCATCACCGTGCCGACGTTGGTCTTGTTGCCTTTCGTCTGCGCCTCGATGACGTCGCGCAGGTTGTTGCCGCGCGGCAAATTCTCGTAGGCCATGCGATGCGTCTCGTTGCGCGCCTTGCCGAGCTCCTTGCGAATCTCACCCTCGATCTCGTCGATGCGATTGTCGACGGTGCGATAGCGATGCAGCGCGTGCTCCTTCTTGAACATTGCGCGCTTCTTCTCGACGATCGCCGCCACATCGCTCTCGACACGCGACAAGCGCTTCTCGATCGCGTACTTGGTCGGTCCAATGCGCTGCCAGTGCGCGAGCTCATTGGAGTGTCGCTGCGCATGTGCGGGCAGTGCCAGGCGTGCGTCACCGCCCGCTTGCTCAAACTCTGTCTCGTACGAGTCGACGACGAGCTTCTCGAATCGATCGATCTCGGCGACATCGTCGGCAACGCGCGGGCCGAGGCGTTTCGCCCACGCGCGTTGTTGTCGCGAGATGCCGTCGGCCAGCTCGGGTACACGCGCACGCACTGCGTCCCACGCGGCGAACTTGACAGGTCCGAGGCGACGACGTAGTGCACGATCACACGGGTAGCGCTCAGTGTCGCGTACCGAGTCGGGTACGTTGTGCGTCGAGAAGGTCGGCACACACGTTGTCACCTCCCGACACGCACCGCAGCGCGGCAGCAGCGTCGCGCACTTGTGCAGCGGACAGCGTTTGTCGAGTTTGCCCGCGCCGTAGCACTCGCCGCACGATTGCGTGTTGATGTCGAACGGCTTGCCTTTCGACTGGAAGTGTGCGCGCAGCGCCGCACAGCTCTTGCAGTCGAGTCGACAACGCACACACGAACGCATCGCTCGGCTGCGACTCGGATCGGCAGTGCACGCCTCGCACTTTGGCCGCCCGGCACCGCCACGCAGCGCGACGTCGGTCATCATATCCTCGATGCCCATCGAGCCGCTCCACGTCTCGAGCCACGACTCGGTCAGCTCGCTCACCGCACCGACGTACAGCTTCGTGTTGTTGGTGCACTGCATTGGCGCCTGCCCACGCACATCGTCGGTGGCGACACTCGTCGGCGCAGCTGCCATGTAGATCGCCGCGATGATGCGCGACGACAAGTCCTTGTCGACGATGCCGTAGTGAAACCAGCCACGCACGATGAGCGCCGGCGTTTTCTCGATATCGTCGGTGTGCTGCAGAGTCTTTGAGTCGAGATCGCCACGCGACACCGTCAAGTTCGGCGGCAGGATGAGCGAAATCAGCTGTCGTGCCGTCCACAACTCGCGCGGGCGCACGATGGCCGGTCGTGGGATGCGACTGAACGCATCGCTGCCGGCGGGCAGTGTTGCCATCAGGATGTTGAAGAACTCGCCCTTCTCGATGAATCGTTCCTCCTTCGTCATCAGGTTGAGCGCGAGCAGATGATTCTGACGCGGCATGATCTGCGCACGACCATTCTTCGTGCTGAGCATGTTCTGCTGCACAGCCATCAGCTGCATCGCTTCGACACGCGCTGCCATCGACTGGGGCACGTGCACCGTCATCTCGTCGCCGTCGAAATCGGCGTTGTACGTGCCAACGGCATCGGGATGCAGTCGAATCGCCGGCCCCGTGCGCACCGAGCGGCGAAACGGCGGATCGCAGATCGTCGAGTCGCGGTACGCCTCGTCGGTCGCGCGTCGATCGTCGTGCGACGTCGTCAGCGGCGCGTCGTCGTCGGGCAGCAGGTGCACAAAGTGCGCCATCATCGACGGCTTGTGCAGCGACGGCTGACGATTCATCACGACGATATCGCCCTCGTCGAGTGGCAGCTCGATCCACGAGCCGATGCGCGCCAGCTCACACTCGTACACCGTTTTGTCCGCCGACTCGAGGTAGCGAATCGCCGTCGTGTGCTCCTCGTTGAAGATCATCAACGACGTGGCGAGGCGGCCGCGTGCACGCACGGCGAGGCGCAGCTTCTCGGCCCTACGCAGCACGTGCTCGATGTTGACGGCAAACAGCTGCACGGGCACCGAGAGGCGTTCGGCGGTCTCACGTGTGATGCCGCACGCGTCGATTGGCATGCGCGGATCGGGCACGATCACGGAGCGAAACGAGAAGTCGCACCGCGAGCCCTCCAGGTCCTTGCGCATGAAGCCCTCCTTGCCACCCAGATCGCTGATGAAGCCACGACCCTTGTTCTTCGTGCGTTCGGCGCCCTTGCGTGCCTTGTCGGGCACCTTGATCGCACGATTCTCAGTCGGCAGCCAGAAAGGCGCCTTGGTGGCGCGTGCCATCAGCGCGTAGTAGTACTGCACACGACCGTACAGCTCGGCGACCTGGCCCACCGCGACGGCGTCGCTCGGCGCCTGCCAGTGCCATTTCTTACCCGCCGGGAATCGGAGGATGCCGTTGGTGCGCGCATCCTCGCGCGCTCGTTCCGCCTCGTTGGACGAGAGCTGAGTCGCACGCAGTCGGCCGTCGGCACGCATCAGATCGATGTAGCCAGTCGTCAGCTCGTTCAGCCGCGACTTGGCCAAGCCCGCCGACACGTCGGTCTGTCGCACGACGTTGGGCGCCACGGGCAGCACACGCGGCGCCATCGACTCGAGCCACTCGATCGAGGCGCGAAACGCGGTACGCAGCTGCTGTTGCGAGTAGCGCACATTGTCGACCTCGCCCGTCGCAGCGTTGTGGTACGTGCCGTCGGCAGCCAGCAGCAGCGCGGGCGTGTGACCCATGCGCTCGATGATCACACGCGCTCGCTCGGGCGACATCTCCATCTCGCGCTGCGTGATCGACTCGCGATCGCAGTAGTTGTCGAACAGCTCGGCGTCACGCGCCACCTTAGTCTGCGGCTCGCAGATCTCTTCGCCGTTGATGTCCAGCACACCCGTGCGTCGCACGCCCGCCCAACCTTGGCGCTTCGGCATCTGCCAATGAATCAGGTAGGGGAAGCCGTTGAATGGGCGCCGATGTAGCTTGGTGATCGTCGCGCGGAACTGCGTCGGCGACTCGCACAGCGGGCATTGGCCATTCGCGTCGACCGGGTGCTTGATCGTCACACCGGCGGCGCGCTGCTGTGCGTCGAGGTGGTTGCGCGTCGCGCAGTAGATCGGACAGCGCTGGCAGCGCACGTTGGCGCGCTTCTCCTCGTCCTTGAAACATTGCGCACACGTCAAGCGCTTGCCGTACGTCGTCGACAGCACGGCGAGGCGCTCGGCACGATTCTTCAACCGACCCTGTGCGTCGGGTGTCGACAGTGCGCGCACGACGCGCCTGTTCTGCTCGTCGTCGCCCGGCAGCTCGCCACACTCCCAGCAGAAACAGCGCAGCGCCGACATCAGCACGTCGACCATCTCGGGCTGGAAGAGCGCGCCCGACAGCTCGATGTGCCCGAAATGGCCGTCGCACATGTACCGCTCGCCGCACTGCGCCAGGTACGACGGCGTCTCACGCGAGCCCTCGCACGCCCAGCACACGCGATCGCGCTCGATCGGGCCCATGCGCTCGCTCAGCAGACCGTTCTCGTCGGGCTGCAACGAGCCGTCGCCGAGCTTCTTGAACAGGAACGTCGTGTTGACTAGCGTCACCGAGCGCGCACGAATCTCGGCCTCGGTCATCATGTCGAACTCGACCGTCTGCACGTCGGCGGTCGGCGCATGCTCGCCGCGCGGTGCGTCGGCGTTGTGTGGTGCGAACAGGCGCTCGCCGCGCACGTCGAACGAGAACTCACGCTCCTCATTGACGAGCGTTGCAGCGCCACGCGACAGCTCGCCCACGTCGGCCAGCTCGGCGGCAGTGTCGTCGTTAGCCGCCTCGAGCTCACGCTCGCGCTCGGCGAGGCGTTGCTGCTTGAAGCGCGACATCGGGCGTTGCGAGGGTGTCGACGGTTTCGAGACTGCCGGTCGTGGCGGTGGCGCAGGTGAATGAACTGCCGGCACCGCCGGTGACGATGCTGCAGGTACCGCAACAACCGGCGGCGGCGGCACAGGTGCGGGTGTTTCGATGATGCGCGCAGCAGCAAACTGCTGCCACAGCTCGTCGAGCGCCTTCGAGTCGAGTTGCGGTGCCGAACACACAGGCTCAGCAGCGGGCGCAGCAGCCTCGGCCGGCGCAGGCGTTGGCACAGCAGGCGCAACGCTACGCGCACGCGTGATGCAACATCCAAAAGTGTTTGGATGCGCGCGCGCACCAACCTGGGTAGTTGCACCGGTGTGTGCTCGACGACCTCGTCGACGAGCATGGGCGATTCGTCGATCTCATTCTCACCGTAGTCGGCGACGAAATCTGCCAAATCAAAGTCCATCTTTTCTAGTTTGTGTGAGGGGCGGGCGAGAGTGCGTGTGTTTGTCCACGCAACTTGCACTCGACTGCCAGGTGATGGCACACATTAGCTGTTTTTACTACATTTCGCCTCGTGCAAAGTTTTGATCTGCGCGGCCGATCGGCGGCGGTAGGCTGACAGCAGTCGTGTTGCCATGTCGGCGTACACGACCCAGTGCTTAAACGAGCCACCGAGTTTGGGCGAGAGCCAGCTGAGCAGTTCGACGCACACGTACACCGGCAGCTCAAGCGGCACGAGTACGATCAGCGTGTCGAGAATTACCAGATGCTCGTAGCGTTGTCTGTTCCGCATCGTCAAATCGGTGCTGAGGATGAACTGATTCGGCACCCACACGATCGGCGGATCAAGCAGGAACCAAGTGAAGCTGCGTTTGTGTGCCATGTAGTGATACGCGAGGCTGAGAAAATCCGCATCGCTGGCGCTGCTCAGCACCGTGTCGACGAAGCGAGACGAGAGTGCGTTGGCGTTGAACGCCAGCCGCTCGCAGCGCACCATCGACGCAAACACTCTACTGAACTCGGCCGCGTCGAACGGGTTGGGTGAGAAGAATGCGTTGAACGGCAACTTGTAGGGCGTCTCGCGACACCAGCGCAGGATGAGCGTAAAGTCCGCCGTATTGAACGTGCGATTGCCGAACAGCTTGCCAACCATCGCCGCTGTCGGTCGACGCGCAATGAGCACGTTAATCAGCGTCTCGCCCAGCTCGGTTCGATAGGCCATGCACAGGTGAACGAACGATTTGCACAGCGCCGAGCGCAACGGCGCGCGGCGAAAATTCGCCGAATTGACGAGACGGCGCACAAACGCGGCGAGTTCCGACGGTCGCCATGCGCGAACGTTCAACGATCGGAAGAAGAGTCCGAAGCGATGGAGATGTCGCGCGTTGCGTTCGGCGATCTGCTGTGCCTCGACGAGTGAAGTGCACGAGCGAATCGAAAGAAGCAGTTGCTTCTCACAGATCGCGCGCTGCTCGGCGTCGGTGCGTCGCTTCTGCACCTTTGTTGCCTCGGTTCTCACACGCGCAGCAGCGTTCGCGTTGTGTCGCAACCTGCCAGCCGATTTCACGTTGTTTCCGCCGTCGTTCTCGTCAGCGTCGATCATGCGCTCCCAGTTGACCTCGAGCCACTTGCTGTGCCGGCGCGCGTCAACTCTCTTGATTGTTTGGGTTTTCGCGGCTGCAGTCTGTTTCGCACGCTTCATCGTACGGCGGCGCTTTGGATCTTCGATAGGCTGTGCACGTTTTCTGCCACCAATAGCATTCGCAGAGTGTTGTCGCATTGTTTTCGCTCGGCGGGTACTGCGAAGTTGAGTCATCGTTGACGTTTGTGGATGGGTGTGTGGGTGGTGACTCCGGGCAGCAATCAAAAGAAAATGCTGCTTGAAAAATTAAATAAAGGTGCAATTATTGAATACTTATCTTATTTTTAATTCGAATTTAAAATCGATTGCCAATCGATGAAAAATGCGTGTTTTCTTCCATTGGCAACTCGCAAGCAGCCCCTTTTGGTGGTAGATCAAGTCACTTGTTTC
>Ga0207687_10000303_pt1 | contig 33416 bp, 40 predicted proteins | sample KBSM54metaG_FD_184399 | JGI IMG/M metagenome (GOLD analysis project Ga0207687, IMG submission 184399) | Miscanthus rhizosphere microbial communities from Kellogg Biological Station, Michigan, USA - KBS M5-4 metaG (SPAdes) (version 2) | ecosystem: Host-associated > Plants > Roots > Rhizosphere >...
TGGGTGTCGCCGAACAGGCTGGCCTTCCAGCCGCCGAAGCTGTAGTAGCCGACCGGGACCGGGACGGGCACGTTGATGCCGATCATGCCGACCTGCACTTCGTTCTGGAACCGGCGGGCGGCGCCGCCGTCGTTGGTGAACAGCGCGGTGCCGTTGCCGTAGGGGTTGGAGTTGATCAGGTCCAGGCCCTCGCCGTATCCGTCGACGCGGACCACGGACAGCACCGGCCCGAAGATCTCCTCGGTGTAGATGCTCATGCCGGGAGTAACCCTGTCGAAAAGGGTTGGACCGAGCCAGAAGCCGTCCTTGTCGCCGTCGAAGTGCTGGGCGGGGTTGCTGGCCCGCCCGTCGACGACCAGTTCGGCGCCGGCGTCCACCCCGGCCTGTACGTAGCCGGTGACCTTGTCGCGGTGTTCCCGGGTGACCAGTGGCCCCATGTCGCAGCCCCGGCGGCCGTCACCGGTGCGCAGGGTGGCCATCCGCTCGGTGATCTTGCCGACGAGTTCGTCGGCGACGGAGTCGACCGCGAGCAGCGCGCTGATCGCCATGCAGCGCTCGCCGGCGCTGCCGAAGCCACCGTTCACCGCTGCGTCCGCGGCCAGGTTCAGGTCCGCGTCGGGCAGCACCAGCATGTGGTTCTTCGCGCCGCCCAGGGCCTGCACCCGCTTGCCGTGCGCGGTTCCGGTGGCGTAGACGTACTGCGCGATCGGGGTCGATCCGACGAACGAGATCGCCTTGACCTCAGGTGATTCCAGTAGCGCGTCGACCGCGACCTTGTCGCCGTGCAGGACGTTGAACACCCCGTCCGGCAGGCCCGCTTCCTGCCAGATTCCCGCCAGCCAGTTGGCGGTGCTGGGGTCCTTCTCCGAGGGCTTGAGGACGACGGTGTTGCCGGCCGCGATGGCGATCGGGAAGAACCACATCGGCACCATGGCCGGGAAGTTGAACGGCGAGATGATGCCCACCACGCCCAGCGGCTGCCGGATGGAGGAGACGTCGACCTTGGTGGAGGCGTTCTCGGTCATGCTGCCCTTGAGCAGGTGGGCAAGCCCGCAGGCCAGTTCGACGATCTCCTGGCCGCGGGTGATCTCGCCGAGCGCGTCGGAGAGGACCTTGCCGTGCTCGCTGGTGATGATCGCGGCGGCCTCGTGCTTGCGCTGGTTGAGCAGTTCCCGGAACCGGAACAGCACCTGGGTGCGGCGGGCCAGGGACATGTCGCGCCACGTCGGGAAGGCTGCGGCGGCAGCGGCGATCACGGCGTCCGCGTCGGCCCGGGAGGCCAGGGTGACGTGCTTGGTCACCGCGCCGGTGGCTGGGTCGTAGATCGGTGCGGTGCGGTCGGACGCGCCCGCGAACGGCGCGCCGTCCTTCCAGTGCGGCAGCACACCGCCGGTGGTGGCGGGCTCCGGCGCGGCCGGAACCGCTTCGGGATCGATGATGGTGGTCATAGCTCCGTTGCTTCCTTCTGTGAGGTCTCGGTGGCCGCGCGGATCAACGACCCCCGCGCGGATGAACTCGTTGACTCGGTGCTCTGCTGTCACATTCGGCGAGAGTTGATCCGCGCCGGCGAAGTTGATCCGCGCGACAGGTGCAGTTGTGGGGCCGCGCGTTCGGTGGGGTGGCGGTTAGCGGACCATCGCGGCGGCGGTGTCGACGGCGGCCGCGACGTCGTCATCGGCCGGGTAGAGCAGGGTGCGGCCGACCACCAGACCGCGGACCGCGGGCAGCTGCAGCGCCGCCCGCCAGCCGGCGAAGGTCTCCTCGGGATTGCCGTCCGGGTCCCCGCCGAGCAGCAGGGTCGGGAGGGTGGTGGCGGCCATCACGCGGTCCATGTCGGGCACGACGGGCAGCTTGAGCCAGGTGTGGGCGGTGGTTCGGCCCAGTGCGCTGCTCACCCCGATGGACTTGATCACCGCGTCCGGGGACAGGTCGTTGCGGACCTTGCCGTCGACCCGGGACGACCAGAACGGTTCGACCATCGCGGCCAGCCCGCGTTCGGCGAGTTCGTCGATGGCCCGCGCGGTGCCGGTCAGGGTGTTCAGCGTGCCGGGATCGTCCAGCGCGACCCGGGTGAGGGTCTTGCCGCCGTTGAGGCCCATCTCGGCGATACCTTGGGCGTCGTAGCCGGTGAACGCGTCGTCCAGTTCGAACGCGGCGCCCTGCAGGCCGCCGCGGTTCATCGACCCGAAGACGACCTTGCCCTCCAGGGCACCGAGCAGCAGCAGGTCCTCGATGATGTCCGGGCTGCCGAGCAGGCCGTCGACCCCCGGGCGGGACAGCGCGGTCTGCAGCCGGTCGAGCAGGTCGCCGCGGTTGGCCATGGCCAGCGGCCGGTCGGCGACGCCGTTGGCGCCGCGGGCCGGGTGGTCGCAGGCGATGATCATCAGTCGGCCGTCGGAGGGGACCAGCGGGGCGCGGGTGCGGGCGTCGGCGGCCCGTCTGATTGCTCCGGGGTCGGTGGCGCGGATCTGCGTGAGGCGTTCGTACTTGGACAGGAACGTGGTCACTGGTCAACCTCTTTCAGCAGGGTCCAGACTTCGTCGGTGGTGGGCATCGCGGTCGAGCACTCGCGGCGGGTGGCGACCAGGGCGCCGGCCCCGTTGGCGAAGCGCAGGATCTTCTCCAGGTCCCAGCCCTCGAGCAGCCCGTGGCAGAAGGCGCCACCGAAGCTGTCGCCCGCGCCCAGGCCGTTGATCGGGGTCACCGGGGTCGGCGGCACCTCGACGACCTCGTCCCGGGTCATGCCAAGTACGCCCTTGGGTCCCTGCTTGACGATGGCGATCTGCACGCCGGCGTCCAGCAGCGCCTGCGCGGCCCGGCGGGGGTCCGTCTCGCCGACCGCGACCTCGCATTCCTCTTTGTTGCCGATCGCCACGGTGATGTTCGGCAGCGCGGCCCGGACCTGCTCGCCCGCCTCGGCCTTGTCGGCCCAGAACACGTCGCGGTAGTCCAGGTCCAGGATGGTGTGGGTCTTGCGGTCCCTGGCCTGCCAGGCGGCGTGGTGCGCGGACCTGCTCGGCTCGGCCGACAGCCCGGTCACGGTGGACCAGTAGATCCCGGCGTTTGCGATGGCTGCCAGGTCCAGTTCATCGGGCTTGATGATCAGGTCGGGGGCGGTCGGCAGCCGGTAGAACTGCAGCGGGAAATGGTCCGGCGGGTAGTTCTCGCAGAACGCGAGCGGGGTCAGCAGGCCGGGCACCTCGGACACGAAGGTGTCCAAGACTCCGAACCGGGTCAGTTCCTCGTGCACGAACTGGCCGAATCCGTCAGGTCCGGTCCGGGTGATCACCGCGGTGCGGTGACCGTGCCTGGCCGCGGCGATCGCGACGTTGGTGGGGCTGCCACCAAGTGACTTGGAGAACGTCTGTACGTCCTTGAGGGCGACGTTGTCCTGCAGTGGGTACAGGTCGACGCCTACCCGCCCGATGGTCAGCACATCCAGATGGCTTGTCACGCTGGTCCTTTTCTGCGAGATCGAGTCGGTCGGTTTCAGGAGCCGGTGACGCCGGCGGGCGCGGTGTGCACCAGGTGCGCCGCGTCGTGGGTGCGGAAGTCGTCCTCGAGTTCCTCGAGGGTGCGACCGCGGGTCTCGGGCACGAACTTCTTGACGAAACCGAACGAGACGACGTTGATGGCCGCGAAGAGCGCGAAGGTGACGGTGGCGCCGGCCGCCTCGACCAGCAGCGGGAAGACGAAGGAGATGGCGGCGTTGACGCACCACAGGAAGAACACGGCGATGCCCATCGCGAAGCCGCGGATCGCCATCGGGAAGATCTCCGAGAGCAGCAGCCAGACCAGGGTGCCGATGAAGCCCTGCACGAAGGCGACGAACAGCAGCATCGCACCCAGGATGAGGTAGCTGCGGGCCGTCGACTCGGGAAGCAGGAACGACAGGGCCAGGATGATCTGCGCACCCACGACCCCGGCGAAGCCGGTGAGCAGCAACGGTCGTCGGTTGAACCTGCCCAGCAGGACGATGCCGACGATGGTCATCACGACGGAGGTCACGCCGACCGCGATGGTGGCGGCCAGGGCCGCGCTGGTGCCGAGGCCGGTGGATTCCAGGATGGTCGGGGCGTAGTAGTTCACCGTGTTGATGCCGGTGGCCTGTTGCACGGTGGCCAGCCCGATGCCGATCCACAGGGTCCGGCGCATCCACTTGTAGGTCTTCAGGTCGCGCAGCGCCGCGCCCTTGTCCTCTTTGCTGTCCCGTTTGGCGTGCTCGGCGATGATGGTGAACTCGCCGGTGGCCTCGGCCTCGCCGCGGCTCAGGCTCAGCACGCGCTGGGTCTCGTCGAGTCGGCCGCGGACGGCGTACCAGCGGGGGGAGTCCGGCAGGAACAGCATGCCAACCAACAGCGCAACGGCCGGGACCGCCGCGACCGCGAGCATCCAGCGCCAGACATGCGCGTCGTGGATCAGCTGGTCCAGGACGGCGTTCATGATGAAGGCGAGCATCTGACCGGTGACGATCATCAACTCGTTGATGGTGACCATCCGGCCGCGTCGGTGCGCCGGGGCCATCTCGGCAAGGAACAACGGGCAGGTCGCCGCGGCGGCACCCACCCCGAGCCCCAGGACGACCCGCGCGACCAGCATCACCTCGAAGTTCGGCGCCACGGCGCACCCCAGGGCGCCGACCAGGAACAATCCGGCGCAGACCAGCAGACTTCCCTTGCGGCCCAGCGCATCCGCCAGCTTTCCGCCGAGCAGCGCGCCGAGGGCGGCGCCGGGGAACAGCAGCGCACTGACCACCAGCGCTTCCTGGGTGGTGGTCAGCCCGAGGTCGTCCTTCATGTAGAGCAGGGCGCCGGAGATCACGCCGGTGTCGTAGCCGAACAACAGGCCGCCGAGCGTCGAGATGACGGTCAGCTTGATCAGGAAACGGTTGTGTGCCCGAGTCGGGGTGCCGATCGTGCCGGGACTGGATGAACCCGCCATCGTTCTCTCCTTTGAGAAGGGGACTACTGGACGACGGCCGCCGTCGGTAGCCGGCCGCTCCGGGCCGGATAGGTGCTGTGTCATTCGTGCTTTCAGCGACCCTGGTGCCGGATGAGGGCGGCCAGGCCTTATGAGACACAGCGCTCGCTGTGCCAGATGCTCGATGCGTGGGGACCACGTGGTGCTAGAAGTCGATTGCAGGTGTCGGTGCCCAACACTGTTCAAGCGCTTGAAGTGATACCGCTAAGTTTCGACGATCCGATGGGACTTTGTCAAGACATTAGGACGAAATTCTCCAGCTGCACCTTGGGATGGTGTGCAGCTCTGGTCGCGGTACCGTGCGCAACGCGGCATTCTGTAAACCACGAGCTCGCTTCCGCGCCAGGGCCCGGATCTGGCCGATCTCGACGACCTGCTGGAGCAGCTGGACGAGGTGGAGCACGCGACCCTCGGTGCTGCCGAGAGGATCGACGAGCTGCGTGGCCGGATCGAGATACTCATGGACGAGATCGAGATCGGCCTCGGTATCGAGCCACCCGTGTGGATCATCGCCTGAGCGGCATGGGCCAGGATCCCCTTGCCTGCGACCGACTCCTGGAACGGACTACCACGCCAGCTCGATGAGATCGAGCGTGCCCCCCACGGGATGACCCGAAGTTCGCGGCCAGGCGGTCCCACGAGCGGCGCCGACAGTCGCGGCACGTCGTCCTGACGGAATGGTCCTGCTGGTGGCCGGACCGGCCGGACGCAGGCGGCACAGCTTCTGGGCGTTCATCAGCGCGGCCGGGTTTCTGACCCATGGTCGGCGGTGCCGTGCCCTGCATGAAATCATGCAAAGGCATGTTGTGGACCGAATTCCCAGCCTCACTTCGCAGGAGAGCACGTCCGCGCGGGCCACGGTGCCGTCGTCAACGGCCCCAGTTCGGACCGCAATTCGGCTATCTCCCTGATCATCGCCTCAGGCAGCCGGTGGTCCGGGTCATTCTGGCACCAGGCCGCGAAGGTCATCTCGCGGTCGTGCTCACCCATGATGACCCGCCGTCGGTACATGATGGACGATCCACACGAACACCGTTGGTCATCCAATAGATGCTCATCATGGCTGGGGGTTAATGACACGCTGCACTCCCCTAACAGCGAAGCCGGCCCCGCTATGACCGACGGTAGCCGCCACGACCATCTCGTGTGGCGAGGCAGACCCCCAACATATTGGATCGTTGATTTGCCTGCCGACCGTCGAGGTTGGTCTGGGCTGGCAGATATCGCGGCTAGAGGCGGCCACCGGTGAGCGCAAGAGCGGCCGCGATCACGATCAATCCCGCGATCGCACACCACAGCACCGGCGTCCACAGGAAGGCTCCCACCGCTCCGGTGATGATCAGCGCGAGGCCGGCGACGTACAGCACCGCCGAGACCACCCGCACCCGTGGATCGGCCAGGCCCGGCCGGTCGGTGTCATCCATGCCAAGCAGTCGTTCCCGGGGCACCGACAACCGGCCCCGCAACCATCACCGGCTCGAGAGTTCCCGGATAATGCCAGAGCGGGCGAACCGGGGGAACCCGGCACCGGTCCGCGCCCCCCAGGCCAGGACCGCCTTCGCCAGGCCGAGTTCAGCGGCCTGTTCGATGTTGGTGCGATCCGGTCCCGTTGCATCGCCGGCGGCGGAGTGCGCGAGCGTTCGGGACAGCGGCAGATACCGGCGGAACGCAGCATCCTCCAGGTCGGCCACCAACCGACGGGATCGGCCCGCCCGGGCCTGATAAAGCGCATCCCACAGACGTTCCGCGGCAACGGAATCCGCCGGGTGCGGTGGTACTCGTAGCGCTGTTTCGGTCATGGCATCATCGTCCCAGGCGCAGGCGAACGGAACCTGAACAAGACCCCGGACTGAGAGAACCTTCACATCGCCCTCACGGGCCGGCTCGGATTAGTGCGGTCCCACCGGGTGCCATCGGTGCGGTGGCCAAAGCGCATGCCGCAGCGGGGTCACCGGCCGGTGGGCGCCGCCCACGGGGGCGGCTGCCGGTCCAGCCTCTGCTCGGCCGAGGTGTCAGACCGCCACACCTGGCTGATCTGGTCGAGCCGCTCCACGATCTCCGCCAGGGACACGACCGGCACCTCCTCCACCTGGTCGCGAGTCTAGGAGGCCAGGCCCGCGTCTTGACGATTGAGTCGCCCGCAGCTGCTGAGCCGTGAAAGCCGACTCAACCTGAGCTTGAGCTCGAGACGTGTGGGTCACCTGCGGCGACAGTTCCGGCCGGGTTCCTCTTCGTGGTTCGTCGAGGGGTGCCGGGATAAACAGAGGAGTTCAGAGAGGGGTGACGGCGGTGGCCTGGGGACCTTTGTTGCCTTGGGTGACGGTGTAGCTGACCTTTTGGTTTTCCTCCAACGAGCGGTAGCCACCGGCCTGGATCTCCGAGTAGTGGACGAAGACGTCGGGGCCGCCGCCGTCGGGGGTGATGAAGCCGAAGCCCTTCTCGGCGTTGAACCATTTGACGGTGCCTTGTGCCATGGCTGTTCTCCTGCTTAACAATTGCGGTTGGTGACGGTTGCGGGTGATCAGACGACCTGTGCGGGTCGCAATGGCGGCCAATTTGCACGCGTCGCGTGGGGGAATGCACGGTGCCGTTCGCTGCGCTCGCGATCCAGCTGCCGCGGCGGGTCAGGCCTTGCCGAGGATCCTGTTCATTCTTGTGCCGCAGACCGGGCAGGTGCCCTTGGCCATCCGGCGACCATTCGTCTCAGTGGCCTCACCGTCGAAGTCGCGTTTTTCCTTGCATTTCACGCAGTACCCGTTGTAGCTCTCAGACATTGGTGGTGCCTTTCCATCAGGGGTCTGCCGACGCCGCTCGGCGCTCACCGTACCCCGGGGAAGAGACCGCCATCGGTGGCACGGTGGGGCCGTGACGGCGCGTCGCGGGATCGTGCCGGTGGTGGGCGAACCCGGTGATCACGGCATCCGGCGGTGCGGCGCCCTTGGTCGGCTCGGACACCGCGTCCCTGTTTCAGGTGAAGGACGGGGCACCGTTTGGCAGCGCGCGGATTTGCAGAAACAGGGTTCGTGACTTGTCTTTGACGTCAGCCGCGTAAGGCTGATGCCGAAGCCCTACTCGTCGATGTCCTCGATGGTCGTGGTGGCGGCCTGGGCCCACCTTTGTTGACTCAACCTCAGCTGCACGTTCAGGTTTGAACCGGACAGACCGGCTCGGTGGGTCTTGCGCCTTGCAAGCTTGCGGATTCTCAAGGCAATGACATGCGTCCCGCGCGCCGGCGCGTGACGCCTTACCAACTCTAGGCTGTCGAACATACATTCGAAGAGCCGCCGAGGATCTCGGGCGTGATTCGGCAGGAGGTTGCTAATGGGACCGACAGCCATTGGTACCGCCGTCTGGCAGGGTGTCGACGCCCATCGACGGCGTCCCCGATCCGGCAGCGTGAGCCGGCAGATCGCGCAACAGCCGCGGATACGCCGGTGCGGTGCTGCGAGCACTGGCCCGTACCCATCGGGGTCGGCCGTCGGCGGTGGTGCAGCGGGTCCTCCGGGAGGCACGCTGTTGGGTGTACGGCTGTCCGGCGCCGAACTTCACGAGCTGGCTGCGAGTATCGGCGCCGGGAAGCCGGTCGCCCTGCCGTGAGCAAAGTGGCCGAACAACTGGGCAGACGCAGCGCGCTCGACGCGGATGCGGCCTGCAGGTTCACCGAAACCTGCACCTGGCGCAGGACACCGGACCTGTCTGCCCGGGGGATGTCACTGGAAATCTGTCTAAGCGCCATAAATCCGGCGCATAGATAGGGGTGTCGGTGTGGTCCGCTCTACTCAAGACCACCACCCCGCGCCGAGGGGAACACCGATGATCACCACCACCGACGCGCCACCATGGCTCCGCCGCTCCGACCAGGCCGTCACCTGGGCCTGAACATGCTCACACCCCACCACGCCGTCGTCATCGACTGCGAGACCAACAGACCTGCCGGGGACGGTTAGGGCAAGGTCACCTATTCGAACTTGCCGAATAAGGACCCGAACCGAGTGGGCTCCGCTCGCCAGAAGCTTTGTCAGTAAGAGACTCTCGGTGATTTGCAGGATGTGAACGCGCAGAAAACGGTCACCGTCGGCTGCATGATTCCTGCATCTGATGCGTGATTGGGTTGGCCACGGCGAGACGACCTAAGATCGTGATGGTGGTTCCGACACCAGGACACAAACTATGCAAAAGGTACCAAAAGCCCCACCAGCCCGTTCAGTGCGGCAGTCTTGCCACTGCAGACCGACAGAAGGCGCGGGACCATGGCGGGTCGAAATGCCCCGCGCCGACGCACCTAGCCGGCACCGCCGACAGGAACTATTCAGACCGGAATTGGAGACATGATCGTGGAGAACCATGAGCGGCTGCTCACTCCGGGAGAGGTCGCCTTGATGTTCAGGGTGGATCCGAAGACGGTGACCCGGTGGGCCTCGGCGGGACGCATCGGATCCATCCGCACCCCCGGCGGGCACCGTAGGTTCCGTGAGTCTGAGGTCCATGGTCTCCTCGCCGACCTGACCGTTCGCCCATCACCGGCCCACGTCTGAGCGTCAACCGCGGCGGGCGATCCAGCAGGATTGCACCTGGTGCCGTGGAGGTTGAGGATCCACCGCACATCGCCGGCGATGGGCCCGAAACGCGGCGGCAGTGCGGCTGTAGAAGACCACGCTGCCGGTGGCGCAGGCGTGCTGCATCGGTGCGAGGGGCAGCATCAACGTGGCCGCGGCATCCTGCGCGTCGTCGATGTTCAGGGTGTTGATCACCACCGGATGTTCACCGACCTGCACTGCCACGGTCAGGCCCAGGTATCCGGGGACGGCGGCGATCAGGTCGGCGGTGAGCACGTCGAGCACGGCGTGCAGGTCGACGAGTGGGTCGTCCAAGGGCATCGCCGAGCAGGGTCAAACCCTCGACCGGGTCCCGCGGATCATTCACCGGCACACGCTTTCCGGAGGCCACCCCGACCGGCCTGTTGGGACTTGCCCGGTACCGGGATCCGCGAAGCGGGCACCGTCACCAAAGTTTGCGAAAAGGAAAGTGGGGCGACGGCCCGATCACCAGCAGACTTCGGCGCATTGACCGTACCTCCGCCGCGCCCGGAGCAGGGTCCGGAATCGCGCAACGCCGGAACGTGGCCAGGCGTGCCCGGTCACGTTTCGGCGGAGCGCGTTGTTTGGAACGTCATTCAGGCTTCGCGCAGATCGGTTCTGGTCAGGTAGTTCAGGGTGATCGCCACACCGTCCGGTCCGAATGGGCGGAACGCCACGGTGTAATGCGGTAGGTGGCCGCCTCTCACTTCGAGGATGGATTGGCGGGCCGGTGCCGTTCGGCGCACTCAAGGGTCACCCGACCAGATCGTCGTCTGACTTCGGGCCGGTTAACTGTCACCGACGAGCCGGTATCTGTCCGGCCCGGTGCGCCGGAACAGCGGATGGGAGGAACTCATCCGTCCGGTCGCGGAACTCTCCCGGTACCCGGCGGACAGGAGAGTGCGGATCATCTCGGCGCGGGTCAGGTCCTACCCGGCGGCGCGCGTGACGATCACCAGGTACCGATCCGGTGCAACAGCCGTTGTCGGTGGGTGCCATCGACCGGCCGGGTCCAGGGTGCACTCGACGGCTGTCAACGCGGCGCCGAGGCGCTGTGCGACAGGGGGTTCCGGGCCCGGACGCGCCGGGTGCGGGTGATCGCGGTGGCCAGTGTCGGAAGGTCCAACGGGCCGACCGCGGCGAGCACACGTACCGCGGCCCGGGCGACCGTCACATGCCCGGGCTGCGCCGTGCCCACGGGTGCCGATTCGTCGACCACTGCGGCCGGCGGGGCGGGCAGCCCCAGGGTGGTGGCGATCCGGACCCGGCTCAGATGATCGGCGCCGGGCGCCGACACCCTGGTCGCCTCCACAATCAGCGGCGCCGACAGCGGCAGCCGGGCACCGGCGACCCGGACCGTGGCTGCGTTGTTGGAGACGGTGCGAGAGGTGACATGGTGTCGGGCGGCGATCTGCACCAACGGCCCGGCAGGGTGACCGAGCAGGCCGTGGTAGTCCAACACGATCCGGGTCCGGGCCGGCCGCAGCGGCCCGAACACCCGGTAGGTGAGCTGGGACAGCACCTGCGCCGGGGTGCCGCCCGGTAGCGGTGTCCCGTCACGCATCCGCCGACCGTATCCAATGTCGGACCCGCGGTTTAGGGGCGATGACCTTGAGATGCACGGTGCTGATGACAGCCCGGAGCCGTCGAGGTCATCCCTCCCTGCGGTGCGAATCGCGGAAGAGCCCAGGGCATAGAGGAACGACGCGGATCGTCGGTCTGAACGGACGACGCGCACTGCATGCGACGAGAGGGCTAGGCCTGAGCTACTTCGAATTGGACGATGACGTCGGCCGGAACCCTTCCACGTGTGGTACTTGCGAGCCGGCCGCGGCCGGTCTCCACTTGTTCGATGCCGACCCGCAGGTGTTCCCCGGTCCGGGTCATCGCCTCGTCGGTGTTCGGCCCGGACGTGTCGTATCCCCGGGCCGCGCTGACGTTGCCGCGCTGGCCGTCACTGCGGTCGGTGACCTGCCCGTGCCCGCCTACGGTTTCCCGGTGTGGCCCGGATACGCGTTCGGTGGGGCCTATCGGGCGGCTTGTTGCAGGGTGTCCTTGGATTCCGCTGCCTTGGCCTTGACGTCGGCGGCGGCGGACGCGGCTTCGTCCCGGACGGTGGCGGTGGAGTCGGTGGCGGTGGCCTTGACCTCTTCCAGGGCTTGTTGGGCGGGTTCCTGCAGGTTTCCGGCGATCTCTTTGGCGGTGTCGGTGAGGTCGTCGACCAGCGGCTGGGCGGTGTCCTTCACGGCCTGCGCGGCCTGTTGTTCGGCCCGGCTGGCGGGCAGCATCGAGGACACCAGAAGCCCGGCGCCGAAGGCGATCAGCCCGGCGGCGATCGGGGAGCCCTGCGCCTTGCGGGCGACGGCGGTGGGGGCATCGGACACGGTGTCCCCGATGCTGCCGGCGACGCGTTGCCCGGTGTCCGCGGCATCGGAGGCGCTGCCCAGCACGGCGTCCTTGACCGAGGCGGCGGCGCAGCGGACCCGGCCGACCTGCCGTTTGGCGATGCTGCCAGGGTTCACCTTGTCGCCCAGGGCGTTGACGTTCTCGCTGAGTTCGGTGCGGGTGCGTTCGATCTCGCGGCGGATCTGTTCCGGGTCGTTACTCATTAAAAGGTCCTTATCTATCAGGGTCTGTCGGGCTGACGTCAGGGGTGGTGTGGCGCGCTGAAAACGCGGGGTTTATTTCGTTGCCCTTGAGGGCGTCCGGGATCCGCTTCACGGTGTCCGCGGTTTTCGGCAGGCCACGGATGTCGCGCAACGATTTCCGGCCCATCGCGGCCAGCACGGCGGCGATGATGCCCCAGATTATCGCGACGATGACGGCGGACCAGCCAAGGCCGGTGGCGGCGCCGATGGCCCACCACAGTGCGATGGAGGCGAACAGCAGCACGAAGTACCCGGCGACGGCGGCGCCGCCGAGCATGCCGGCACCCTTACCGGCTCGGGAGGCGGATTGCTGCAGTTCGGCCTTGGCCAGTTCCAGTTCCTGCCGCATCAGGGTCGAAAGGTCCGTTGTGACCTCGGAGATCAGGTCACCCAGCGACCGGTCACCGACCGATCCGAGCGACGCGGGTCCGGTTTCGATGGGGCTGCTCATGGGGCCACGTAACCCCGCGCGCCGCCGGGCGCGCCGATGGTGCCGGGTCCGGCAGCGGGTGGAGTCACCGGGATCAGCGGGTCGGTGATCGGGTCTGTGCGGTAACCCGGTGCGGCACCGGGGAGTTCGACGTCGGTGAGGTCACGCCGCCCGGTGCCGACCTGAGACGTCGAGGTGCCCGGGGCGCCATGGTTACCCGACGTGTCGGGGGTGTGGTTGTCGGTGGGTGCGGTCAGGCCGCGGGTGAGCCGGCCGGCGAGGACCCCGGCGCCGAGCGCGATGGCGAGGTAGGTGCCGGGCTTGTGCCGGGCGAAGGACCTGACCTCGTCGAGCAGGCTGCCCGGGTCACGGTCGGCCAGCCACCCGGCGGCCTGCCGGGCCTTGTCCGCGGCCTGCCGGGCCAGGTCGGTCGCCACCCCGTCCTGTTCGGAGTTCCGGGCCATCCCGGACAGTTCGTCGGCCAGCGCGTGCAGCCCCTCGGAGACCCGTTGCTGGGTGCTCGCCGCCTGCTCGGTCAGTTCCGACTGGGCCTGGGCGAGTAGCTGTTTGGCCTGATGCTTGGCCTCGGCGGTGACCTGCCCGGCCTGTTCCTTCACGGTGTCGGTGACCTGGGCGCTGGCCTGCTTCGCGGTGTCGGCGACGTCGGCGGCCTGCTGTTTGGCGACCTCCGCGGTGGAGGTGTCGCCACCGTTGGAGGAGGGTCCACTCTGCATTGCCGTGGTGGGCGGCATGGCCGGGCGCTCCGTTGGGGCGATGTCCTCACCCATCACCCGTCGCACGGTGTCTACCGCGTCCTGTCGGGCGGCGGCCGGGCCCGCGAATCCTGGGCCGGCGGGTGATGGTGGCGGTGAACGGAAACCTTCGGTCATGACGGCACCTTTCATGTGGTCTTTGCGGCGGGCGGGTCCCCGGCGACGCGTGTGTGGCTAATTCCCGATCGCCACGTTGTTAACCCGATTTGCTCGACCAGGTCTTGACGACCGCTTTAGATCAGACTTAGTCCAGGAATTCCCGGCCAGGGCAGAATTGGCCACGAGCACCCCGTCGCCCCGGGCCGTCGCACGACCTATCCGGTTGACGCACGTAGGGACGTTGATGCCGCGTTGCGTGGCGACATCTGCTTGCCAACAGCCGATACCGGGGGCAACCGGGCTGGTGCCTCGGTTGTCGTGTCCGGACCGGCCGGTAGCTGTCGCAACGCGGTCACACTGGACCGCCCCGGCACCCGGCCGGGTGAAACCGCCGGGTTTCTCTCGGGAATCGGTGTGAATGCATTTCCGGTGGGCATTACTGTTCCGCAACTAATCACCCTGCTCGAGGAAAGGGAACCGCGATGGGCGTGGGAGACAAGATTCAGAACGCCGGCGAGGAAGCCGCCGGCAAGGTCAAGGAGACCACCGGACGGGCGACCGGCAATCAGAGCCTGGAGGCCGAGGGCAAGGCCGATCAGGCGTCCGCGAACATCAAGCAGGCCGGCGAAAAGGCCAAGGACGCCGTCAAGGACGCCCTGGACTGACCCACGACCGATCACCGAGACTTCCCTGACCTCACCCGTGCCCCCAACGGGTGAGACCGGGGATGTGGTGCCGAATTCACGCACGCAGTCGGCGGGATGCCGTGCGAAAATCCGTGCCCCGCGCGCGACACGTGCCCCGCGCGCGACACCAGTAGGGAGAACCATCGTGACGCTGGCAACGGTGCTATGGATCGTGGCGGTCATCCTGGTGGTCGCCGGTATCTTCGCGATCATCCGGAAGCAGGTGATCTGGGGTGTCGTGCTGATCGTGGTCGGGCTCCTGATCGGGCCCGGCGGGGTCAGCATCTTCACCTGACGCCGTCGATTCCTGGGCTGACCCCGATCGGCGATCTGACCCGTCGTTGCCGCGGTGGCGGTCTCGGCGGCGGAACAAACCCGACACCGCGGCAACCCGTTCGGAAGGACGCATCCCATGCCGGCCATGGCGGTCACGATTGCCCCGGGCGGCTGGCTCACCGACGTCGACCTGGGTGATCCGGACCTTCGGGCCGGGCATCTGCGCAGCTTGATCGGGTGCGCGGCGGTGCACCCGATCATGTTGGCCGCCGATCTGGTGATGTGGGTTGCCGATTCGGTCGACGACGTTTCGCTGAACGTCGCGGCGACCGATGTCGTGATGACCACAGCGAGCCTTCCGAACCGGACCATTTACGGGACCGTGGTCTGCACCGGTGGTTCCGTCGACGGCGCTGACATCACGCCCATCCCCGCCGGGTGGGCGCGGTACCTCGCCAGCCACCAGGCCGTCCAGCCGGTCGATGCTCCGGTCCCACCCGATTCGGGCACCGGACCTTCCTGGCCGACCCGTTCGCGGCCTTCCGTTTCGGCCGTTGATCGGTTGGAGGGTGGCCGGAACGGGACGTGCGCCGGGTTGCGCCCCGTAGGTTGCACGTGCGGTATTCACCCGATGGTCGGTCAGCCCACCGGGTTTCGCAGCCCGCGGCGTGGGCCGGCCGCCGAAAACCCAAGGAGATCAACATGACTGAGTCAGCCGCAGCACCGGTCGTACCGGCGGACCTCTACACCGTGACCGACGTTGCCGGGCACGTCCCCGTCGTCCTGGACGACTTCGTCGGAGCAACCACGGTATCGGTGGCCAGCGACGACCGGGAATACCGACTCCGCGGCGCCGGCAGGAGGGACGGCCAGGCCGTGGAATTCTATGAGAAGGAACCGGCCTCTGCGGCCGGCGACGCCCCGGTGTGGAAGATCGTCGAGCTGGGCGTGGGCCACATCGTCGCGGAGCCACCCGCGAGTTGAGCCGGATCATCACGTGGCTTATGGGTGGGTCGCGGGAGTTGCCGACCCCGGAGCGGCAAGGGTGCGTTGGGGGGTGCGATGGGCGCTCGGGAGGAGTTGACCTCGATCCTGCGGGACGCCGCCGAGGCGGCGATCGCCGGGGGGCATCCGGTGCTGACCTATGAGGGTTACGCGGACGCCGCGGTCCGGGCTGGCTGGCGTCCGCCGCGCAGGGTGATCACCGACCCGGCCGAGCTGGGCGGCGTACCGGACGGCACGGTGGTGCTGGACGCGCTGGGCGTGCCGCGGCAGTTGGCCGGCCACCTCTGGGTCGGCACGTCGGGTGGTTCGTTGCCGGCCCAGCAGGTGCCGTTGCCGGGCACCGTGCTGCACATTCCGCAGGGCGGGTCCATCGCCCCGTGACGCAGCCGAGGTAGCTGACCTCGTGGCCCGGCGGCATTCGTCCGGGGTGGGTTTTGGTCGAACGGCGCGGCGACCGAGGTGAACGCCGTCCGGTGAGCAACCGGTGTGCCGGGCTGGCCCCGAGACCCCGAACCGGTCCGTCCCAAGAATAGCGGCCGCCCCGGGGGACCGACACGGTGCCGGGAGCTCGGCCTGCCCACCACGGCTCCGCGTTCGCCCGCATGGATCGAATCCCGATTGCCGTCCGCCTCGCCCGGCCGGTTGAAATGGCGAAGTATCCACAGCGGACGCAGTGCTGTGAAGTTGGGAGGTCGGTACGTGACGGATCGTTGGTATCGGGAGGCGGTGATCTACTGCGTTCAGGTCGACCTGTTCCACGATTCGAACGGCGACGGGTGTGGTGACCTGCGGGGGCTGATCAGCCGGCTGGACTACCTGTCGCATCTGGGGATCACCTGCCTGTGGCTGAACCCGATCCACCCGTCGCCGCTGCGCGATGGGGGGTATGACGTCGCGGACTTCTATGGGGTGCATCCGCGGCTGGGTTCATTGGGGGATTTCGCTGACCTGACGCTGCGGGCCGCACAGCGGGGTGTCCGGATCGTGCTGGATCTGGTGGTCAATCACACCTCCGACCAGCATCCCTGGTTTCAATCCGCGAGATCCAGCCCGGAGTCGCCGTATCGGGATTGGTACGTCTGGTCCGACACGGAGCCCGCCGACCGGCGGCAGGGCATCGTCTTCCCGGGTGAGCAGACCGAGACCTGGACCTATGACGACAAGGCGGAGGCCTGGTACTTCCACCGGTTCTACGATTTCCAGCCGGACCTGAACTGGGCCAATCCCGCGGTCCGGGACGAGATCGGCAAGGTCATGGGCTTCTGGCAGCAGCTGGGGGCATCCGGGTTCCGGGTGGACGCGGCGCCGTTCGTGTTGGAGCAGGTGGCGCCCGACGTTGACCCGGCACCGCAGGATTTCACCATCCTCGACCGCTGGCGGCAGGACCTGCAGTGGCGTACCGCGGATGCAGTGCTGCTCTGCGAGGCGAACGTCCCGGCCACCGATGTGAACAAGTACACCGGTACCAGTGTGGACGGACCCAACGACCGCACCCACATGATGTTCTCGTTCCTGCTGAACGCGAGGCTGTGGCTCGCCCTGGCCCGTCAGGAGGCCGAGACCCTCGTCGAGTCCCTGACCGACCTGCCGCGGCTGCAGCCGCAGGCGCAGTGGGCGACCTTCCTGCGCAACCACGACGAACTGGACCTGAGCCGGCTGACCGACGAACAACGCGAGGACGTCTTCCGGGCCTTCGCACCGCGCGAGGACATGCGGCTCTACGGGCGGGGCGTCCGGCGGCGGCTGGCGCCGATGCTGAACGGGGATCGGCGGCACGTCGAGTTGGCGTACGCCCTGCAGTTCGCGATGCCCGGCACCCCGGTCCTGCGGTACGGCGAGGAGATCGGGATGGGCGAGAACCTGGCATTGCCGGACCGGGACGCGATCCGCACCCCGATGCAATGGTCCGACACCGACAACGCCGGATTCTCCACCGCCCCCAGCGAAGAGCTGGTCGTGCCGGTCAGCAAGACCGGGCGGTTCGGCGCCCGGCGGGTGAATGTGCGGGCGCAGCAACGAGATCCGGACTCGCTGCTGCGGTGGTTTCAACAGTTGATCGGGGTGGTGCGGGAATGCCCGGAGATCGGCATCGGTGACTGTCGGGTGGTGGATGTCCCGGCGCCGCGGTCGGTGTTGATCCACCGCTTCGACAGCCCGACCGGGGCGGTGCTGCTGCTGCACAACCTGGCCGACGTCCCTGTGACGGTGGACGTCGGCAAGGACCAGGCTGGCCCGGACCGGCCCTGGGAGGTGTTCGCCGACAGCGCCTACCGACGACCCACCCGGGCGCTGACCGGCATCGACCTGACCGGGTGGGGGTTCCGCTGGTTCCGGCTCCGGTAACCACGTCGTGCTACCTGTCCGGCGGATCAGCACTGCGGCGACCCTGCAGCAGTTGCCGCCCAGCCAGGCCCCCGGCCAACGAGGCGTTGGGGGTGGCACCGGTCCCGCCCCCGCTCACGAGGTGCCGCCCACCCGCGGCGTGGTCAACGGCGGGCCGCCCTGTACGGCCATGAACGCTCCTCGCTTGGATGCGTACTAGGAGGGCGGGTTTAGGGGGCCGGGCGGGTGGTTCAGGCGGGCGGCGGTTTCCAGGTGCAGGGCGTGCACGAAGGCCTGCGGGAGGTTCCCGCGGAGTTGGTGCTGGTGGACGTCGAACTCTTCGGAGTACAGCTCGGCCGTGCCTGCGCAGGCCCGGGTCCGTTCGTACCAGCGGGCCGCTTCCACGGGCCGGTGTTGTTGCTGCAGGGCAAGGGCGACCAGGAATCCGCACAGGGTGAAGGACCCTTCGGTGTCGGCCAGCGGCCGGCCGTCGTGCCGGAACCGGTAGGCGTACCCGTCGCGGGTGAGGTCGGTCAGGTACCCGGCGAGGGTGGCGGTGCTGCGCGGGTCGTCGGCGGGAACCCCACCTCGCAGTGATGGCAGCAGCAGGGCTGCGTCCAGCGCGGGGTCCTGCGGGGAGCGTTGCCACCGCCCGCTGGGATGCACCGCGGTGGCTGCGGTTTCGGCGGTGATCTTGTCGGCCAGGGCGAGCCACTCCCCGACGGCGGCGCCGGCGTGCGGGAGCCGGGCGACGGCCCGCAGCCCGGCGACGCAGATCAGCCTGCTGTGGGTCCAGGGTTGGTTGTCGATTTCCCAGATCCCGGCGTCGGGTTCGGTCCACCGGGCGGTGATGGCCTCCGCGGCGACCGTCGCGGCTTTCCAGTGGTCGGTGTCCAGCCGGTCGGCCCGGCCGGCCGCGGCGAGCAGCAGCAGGGTTTCACCGAACACGTCGAGCTGGAACTGCCGGTTGACCCAGTTCCCGATCAGGTTCTTCCCGCCGGGGTAGCCGGGTAGGTCCAGGGTCCGTTGGTCCGGGACGGCCGCGCCCTGGGTGGTGTAGGCGGGTTTCAGGTCGGGTCCGTGGTCGAGGAGTCGGGCGGTGACGAACCGGACTGCGTCGTCGAGCAGGGTGGGCGCGCCGGCCGTTGCGGCGGCCTGTCCGGCGTAGCACTGGTCGCGGATCCAGACGTACCGGTAGTCGTAGTTCCGGCCGGCGTCGGCTCGTTCCGGGAGGCTGGTGGTGGCGGCGGCGACCATTCCGCCGCTGGCCGAGGTCAATCCGCGGAGCACCGCGTAGGACCGGCGGGCATCCCGGGGTTCCAGGCAGCCGGGTAGCTCGGGAACGACTGCGGCCCAGGCGGTGTCGGTGGCTTCCCAGGCGGCGTCCGGGTCCGGCGGCCGGTCCGGGAGGGCCTGGTCACTGATCTCCAGGATGAGGTCGTGGTGTCCGCCGGCCGGTACCAGCAGGCTGGCGATCAGTCCGTCGTGTGGGTCGACGGGGCGGGTGCTGGCGGGTGCCCCGGTCCACCGGAGGTGCAGCGGGCCGCTGCGGCCGGTCCAGGTGCCGTCCGCTTCGTGCAGGTGGGTGAGCCCGTGTCGGCCGAAACTGGCCCGCGGGGCCAGGGTGATCCGTACCGCGGCATCGCCTTTGACGGCGATGACGCGGCGCAGCAGGACCGCACGGTGTGGGTCACCGGGGAACGCCAGGGCTTCCCGGCATTCGATGATGCCGTGGTTGGTGACCCAGCGGCTGCGCCAGATCATGCTGCCCTCTTCGTAGAAGCCGCCCCAGACGAACCGGTCCATCGGCGTGACGGAGTACCCGCCCGGTCCGCCGAGCAGCGCGGCGAAGACCGCGTCGCTGTCCCAGCGTGGCGCGCACATCCAGACGATGTCGCCCCGCGGGCCGAGCACTGCGCCGCGTTCACCGTCGGCCAGCAGGGCGTAGTCCCGCAGCACCTGCGGTGGGAACCGGGTCGGATCGGGATCGGGTTCGGGTTGGGGTTGCCCGGTCACCGCGGCGCCCCGCTCAGGACCAGTGCACCGGCAACGGCGGAGGCGGCGGCGACCGCGGCGCTGGTCAGCGCCGCCCGGCGGTAACCGGGCCAGATCAGTGCCGCCGCGACCATGCTGGTCGCGTGCAGGACGTCGACCGCGAGGGCGCCGATGATCAGTGCTGGTGCGGGCCGGATGAGCACCGCGGCGCCCTGCAGCAGTTGCCGCCCACCCAGAACCCTGACCACGGCGGCGTCCGGGGTGGACCCGGTCCCGCTGACCAGCCGGGACACCGCCTGTGGACGGACCATGATCACCGCACCGGCCGTGGCCGTGGCAGCCGCCCAGATCCGCAGGCCCACCCGCGGGGGGCACTGCCGCGGCCTGGTTATCCGCGACATGGTCACCGACGGCGGCCGAGCAGGACCGCGGCCCCGGTGGCGGCAGCGGCTGCGCCGCTTGCGAGTAATCCGTGGTGGTGCGAGGCCCACAGTTGGGGCGCGGTGGTCTTGGCCTTGCTGTCGAAGATGCCGTGGGTGCCGAAGTCCTTGCCGTCGGGTCCGTCGGCCGGTTCCCACAGGTTCGCCGGCGCGTCCGGCGGCTGTTTTTGCTTGGTCTGCTGGGAGGAGAACCCGGTCTTGCCGAGGTACCGGTCCAGCAGGCCCGGGGCGAGGGCGTTGGCGGCCAGGGTGGCGGCGGTGCTCGCGCCGACCCAGTACTCCCGCCGCTTGGGGTGGTCGGCCGCGTACAGGACGCCGCGGGCGGCGACCTCGGGCTGGTAGATCGGCGGCACCGGCTGCGCATGGTGCGGCAGCCGGGACAGCACCCAGGAGAACTGCGGGGTGTTCACCGCGGGCATCTGCACCATTGTCACGTGCACGTTGCTTTTCTCGTGCAGCAGTTCGCAGCGCAGCGCCTCGTGGAAGCCCTGGATGGCGTGTTTCGCGCCGCAGTACGCGGTCTGCAGAGGGATGCCGCGGTAGGCCAGCGCGGAACCGACCTGGACGACGGTGCCCCGGTCGCGGGGTTTCATCTTCCGCAGGGCGGCCATGGTGCCGTAGACGTAGCCGAGGTAACTGACATCGGTGACCCGGCGGTATTCGTCCGGGTGGATCTGCTCGAACGGTGCGAACACGGAGGTGAACGCCACGTTCACCCACACGTCGATGGGTCCGAGTTCGTCCTCGACGCGGTCGGCGGCGGCGAAAACCTGCGCCTGGTCGGCCACATCGGCCGGGATCGGCAGGGCGCTGCCACCACCGGCGCGGACATCCCTGGCGGCGCCGGCCAGTCCTTTCTCGCCGCGGGCCAACAGGGCAACGCGGGCGCCGCGGGCGCCGAACGCAGTTGCGACCGCCCGGCCGATGCCGCCGCTGGCTCCGGTCACCACCACGACCTGTGCAGTCATTTGACACTCCCTTGATCAACGTGGCGTACATGTTCAGCGCACCCGGACGATCCGGGAATCGACGGGCCAGTACCCAATTGGTCAGGGTTCAGCCCGAGCCGGGACCTGTTGTCCCACCGGGGGACTCGGTGATCCAGCCGACCGCCCACAGGTCGGTGTCTTGAGGTTCTCCGCCGGCCTGGGCGAACCTGCCGAGCACGGTGGCCAACTGCGCCCGGTCCTCGGGCGGCATCCGCTGCAGGATCTGCCCGATCGCCGCCCGCCGGCGATCCATCACACCGTCCACCAACTCCCGGCCCGCGGCGGTCAGCGTGAGCAGCAGGTGCCGGCGGTCCGCGGGGTTGTCCCGCCGGTCCAGCAGCCCGGCCGCGACGAGCCGATCGCAGGCGCGGGTGGCATTGGACGGGTGCACCCCCATGTCCTCGGCCAGCGCGGCCAGATGCAGCGGTCCCCGGCTGGCGATGATCACCAGGGCACGGACCTGGGTGAGGGTGACGGTGTCCTCCACCGCGGCCAGCGACCTGGCCGCCACCCCGATCAACACCCGGGACGCCGCCAGCACCGCATCCACCTCCGCCGCGAACGACCGGCTCACAGTCCGCTGGGTCGCCATACGCAGAGTCTTCCGCAACCCTTGCAGTGCCGCAAGGGTTGCGAGTAAACCGGTACGTGAGCGGGTACTCCCCACGGGACAACACCGTCCGGTCGAAGGAGGTCAAGGTGGCGCAACTGGTGGCGGATGTTCTGCTGGCCCGACTGCGGGAATGGGGGGTGCGGCAGGTTTTTGGGTATCCCGGGGACGGGATCAACGGGTTGTTGGCGGCGTGGGGGAGGGCGAAGGACGACCCGCAGTTCGTGCAGGCCCGGCACGAGGAGATGGCCGCGTTTGAGGCGGTCGGGTTCGCGAAGTTCAGCGGCGAGGTGGGGGTGTGCGTGGCGACCAGCGGTCCCGGCGCGATTCATCTGTTGAACGGGTTGTACGACGCGAAGCTCGATCACGTGCCGGTGGTGGCGATCGTGGGGCAGGCGGCGCGGTCGGCGATGGGCGGCTCGTATCAGCAGGAGGTGGACCTGCTGTCGCTGTTCAAGGACGTCTGCAGCGATTACATACAGATGTGCATGGTGCCCGCCCAGTTGCCGAACCTGATCGACCGGGCGATCCGGATCGCCCTGACCGAGCACGCCCCGACCTGCGTGATCGTGCCGTCGGACGTGTTCGACCTGGAGTACGAACCACCCGGGCACGAGTTCAAGCAGGTCCCCTCCAGCGTCGGCACCGCCTGGGCGACCGCCGCCCCGGACCCGGACGCGGTTCAGGCGGCGGCGGACCTGCTCAACGCCGGGAAGAAGGTGGCATTGCTGGTCGGTCAGGGCGCCCGGGACTGCGTCGAGGAGCTGACCGAGGTCGCCGACCTGCTCGGCGCGGGCGCGGCGAAGGCGTTGCTGGGCAAGGATGTGCTGCCCGACACCCTGCCCTGGGTCACCGGTTCCATCGGCCTGCTCGGCACCACCGCCAGCTACCGGCTGATGATGGGCTGCGACACCCTGCTCACCGTCGGGTCGAACTTCCCCTACACCCAGTTCCTACCAGACCTGGGGCAGGCCCGGGCGGTGCAGATCGACCGGTCCGGCAAATGGATCGGCATGCGGTACCCGTACGAGATCAACCTCGTCGGGGACGCGAAAACCACCCTGCGCGCGCTGATCCCGCTGCTCACCCGCAAACCCGACCGCGGCTGGCGGGAACGGGTGGAGGCCGACGTCGCCGACTGGTGGCAGACCGCCGACCGCCGGGCGCTGACCGACGCCGACCCGGTGAATCCGATGCGCATCTTCCACGAACTGTCCCAGCGGCTGCCCGGGAACGCCATCGTGGTCAGCGATTCCGGCAGCGCCGCGAACTGGTACGCCCGGCACCTGCGCTTCCACGGCGAGATCCGCGGGTCGCTGTCCGGGACGCTCGCGACCATGGGCCCCGGGGTGCCCTACGCGATCGGCGCGAAATGGGCGCACCCGGACCGCCCGGTGATCGCCCTGGTCGGCGACGGCGCGATGCAGATGAACGGCCTGGCCGAACTGATCACCATTGCGCATTACTGGTCGCAATGGGCCGACCCCCGGCTGATCGTCGCGATCCTGCACAACAACGACCTCAACCAGGTCACCTGGGAGATGCGGGCCATGTCCGGCGCCCCGAAGTTCGCCGAATCCCAGACCCTGCCGGACGTCGACTACGCCGGCTTCGCCCGCAGCCTCGGCCTGGCCGGGGTGAACATCGACGATCCCGACGAGCTGGGGTCGGCCTGGACGGCCGCGCTGGCCGCGACTCGGCCCACCGTGCTGGACGTGATCTGCGACCCGGACGTGCCGCCGATCCCGCCGCACGCCACCTTCGAGCAGGTCAAGGGCGTCGCCGGGGCGGTGCTGCACGGCGACGAGGACGCCTGGGGGTTCGTCAAGCAGGGCGTGAAACAGAAGGTGCAGCAATACCTTCCCGGTTCGAAGGACGACAAGTCATGAGTGTCCTGAGGCGTGCGGTCAGTGATGTGCGGACCGGCCGGTTCGAACGCAGCCTGTCCGCGGTGACCGCCGCCGGCGCCGCGATCACCGCGGCCGAGATCTACCTGTCCCACGACGGGGCCAGCTTCGGGAACAAGATGATGTGGTGGCCGGTGGTGGTGGTGCCGACCGCGATTCCGGCCGGCGTGGCCGCGGTGTTCTCCGCCCGCGCCGCCCGCACCGTGCTGCCGCTGACCAGCGCGGCCATCGTGATCAACGGGGTGCAGGGCACCTACCTGCATTGGCGGGGCATCGCGCAACGTCCCGGCGGTTGGACCCGGTACAACATGGAGTCAGGGCCGCCGATGTTCGCGCCGCTGCTGGCCTCCCTGGTCGGCGGGATGGGCCTGGTCGCGGCCGTGCTGCGCCGGGAACGGTACGGCCGGCCATGACCTTTCGGCCGCGCCCGCGGCGCGCGGTCACCCCGCAGGGCCGGGGCCGGTTCCCCGGCTTCGACGTCCTGGACCAGTCCGGGGTGTGGGACGACGTCACCGCCGGGGTGGTGCTGGCCCGGCTCGCGCCGCCGAACGACCTGGGGTTCTTCACCCAGGACGAGCGGGCCGTCGCCGAACCGCTGCTGGACCTGCTGCTCGCCCAGGACACCGAACCCCGAGTGCCGGTGCTCGCCCTGATCGACACCCGCCTCGCCATCGGCGAAACCGACGGCTGGCACTACGACGACCTGCCCGAGGACGGAAGGGCGTGGCGCGCCACCCTCCGGTTCCTGGACCGGGACGCCGCGGCACGGCACCACCGTGCGTTCGCCCGGCTGCGGCCGGGCGCGCAGGCGGCGCTGATCCAGGCCGTGCAGGACCTCGCGCACCGCGGCGAGCCGTGGCACGACTACCCCGCCGCGCAGGTGTGGAGCCTGTGGACCCGGTACGCCTGCACCGCGTTCTATTCCCACCCCTGGGCGTGGAACGAGATCGGGTTCCCCGGACCGGCCTACCCGCGTGGGTACCTGAACCCCGGGATCAACGCCCGGGAGCGGTGGGAAACCCGGGACCGGGTCGACGCCGACCCGGTGCCCTTCACCGCCCGCGTCGAACGGGCCCGGCACGCGCACGCCGGCCTCACCGGCCCACCGGGTGACGACCACGAGGAACGGGGGTCGTTGCCGTGAGCTTCGACGGGGACATCAAGGCGCGGAACGAATCCGCCTGGCTGCTGCCCACCGATGGCTCCAGGACCGATCACCGGTTGCGCGCCGACATGCGCCGCTACGCCGACCGCGACGAGGTGGACCTGGTGGTGGTGGGCGCCGGCGCCGGCGGCAGCGTCCTCACTCAGCGGCTGGCCCGCGCCGGGTGGAGCGTCGTCTGCCTGGACGCCGGGCCGTTCTGGGACCCGGACACCGACTGGGTCAGCGACGAACGCGCCTCCCACACCCTGTACTGGACCGACCCGAGGCAGATCGGCGGCAAGGACCCGGTCCCGTTGGGGTCCAACAACTCCGGCCGCGGCGTCGGCGGTTCCATGATCCACTACGCCGGGTACACCCCCCGGTTCCACCCGTCCGATTTCCGCACCCGCACCGCCGACGGGGTCGGCGCCGACTGGCCCATCGGCTACCCCGACCTCAAGCCGCACTACCAGCACCTGGAGGCCGAACTGCCGGTCGCCGGGCAGGACTGGCCCTGGGGTGACCCGCACCGCTACCCGCACCACCCGCACCCGGTGTCCGGCAATGGTGAGATCTTCCTCCGCGGCGCGGCCGCCGCCGGCATCACGGCTAGGGTCGGCCCGGTCGCGATCACCAACGGCCGGTTCGGGAACCGCCCGCACTGCATCTACCGCGGGTTCTGCCTGCAGGGCTGCAAGGTCAACGCCAAGGCCAGCCCGCTGATCACCCACATCCCCGACGCCCTGGCGCACGGCGCGGAGATCCGCCCGGACAGCCACGTCACCCGGGTGCTGATCGACGACCGCACCGGCCGGGTCACCGGTGTCAGCTACCTGCGGGCCGGGGTGGAGCACCGGCAACGGGCCCGGGCGGTCGCCATTGCCGGCTACAGCATCGAAACCCCCCGGCTGCTGCTGCTCTCTGCCACCCCTCGGTACCCGGGCGGGCTGGGCAACGACCACGACCAGGTCGGCCGGTACCTGATGGTGCAGGGCGCCCCGCAGACCGCCGGCCGGTTCGACGACGAGATCCGGATGTACAAGGCACCCCCACCGGAGGTCAGCAGCGAACAGTTCTACGAAACCGACCCGGGCAAGCCCTACCAACGCGGCTGGTCCATCCAAACCGTCAGCCCGCTGCCGATCACCTGGGCCGAACACGTCACCGCGCAAGGACACTGGGGCGAACCCCTGCGGGAATACATGCGGGACTACGTGCACTGGGCCACCCTCGGCGCGCTCTGCGAATTCCTCCCCGACCCCGGCAACCGGGTCACCCTCGCCGAAGAAACCGACCGGCACGGCCTGCCCGTCGCGCACTTCGCCTACACCCAGACCGACAACGACCGGCTACTGATGCGCGCCGCCCGGCAATCCATGGAAGCCATCCTGCGGGCCGCCGGCGCGGCGGAGGTCATCACCATCGACCGGTACGCCCACCTGGTCGGCGGCGCCCGGATGGCCACCCGCCCCGAGGACGGGGTGGTGGACGCCGACCACCGGGTCTTCGGCGTCCCCAACCTGTTCATCGTCGACGGCAGCGTGCTGCCCACCCAGGGCGCCGCCAACCCGGCGCTGACCATCATGGCGCTGGCCGCCCGTGCCGCCCACCGGCTCGCCACCCGGCAGGTCCACGCCGACACACCCTCCCCGGCGGGTGCACCATGAGCACCCGGACACCCATCGACGGGGCCACCGTTGCGGTGTACCGGTTCCCGACCCCGGAAGCGGAGGCCGACGGCACCCTCACCTGGGACGCCACCACCGCCGTCACCGCCACCGTGCACGCCGGGAACCGGCAGGGCCTGGGCTGGACCTACAGCACCGCCGCCGCCGCGGCGGTGATCACCGACCACCTCACCGAGGCGATCACCGGCCGGGACGTCATGGACACCCCCGGCTGCTGGTCCGCGATGCACCGCGCCTGCCGGAACCTCGGCACCCGCGGCCTGGTCATGCAGGCCATCAGCGCCGTCGACATCGCCCTCTGGGACCTCAAGGCACGGGTGCTCGACGTCTCCCTGCCCTCGTTGTTCGGGCGGGCCCGGGACACGGTCCCGGTGTACGGGTCCGGCGGGTTTACCACCCTGACCGACACTGTGCTCGCCGACCAGGTCCACGGGTGGGCGGACGCCGGTTGCACCGCCATGAAGATCAAGATCGGGCAGTCCTGGGGCACCGATGTCGACCGGGACATCGCCCGGGTCAACACCTTCCGTGACCTGGCGGGTCCGGGGGTGGACCTGATGGTCGACGCCAACGGGGGCTACATGACCGGGCAGGCCCGTCGGGTCGGGGCCACCCTGGATCGCCTCGGTGTGGTGTGGTTCGAGGAACCGGTGTCCAGCGACGACCTCACCGGCCTGGCCGCCGTACGGGCGGCGGTGCACTGCGACGTGGCCGCCGGGGAATACGCCGCCGACCTGTATGACGTCGACCGGCTGTGCCCGGTGGTGGACTGCCTGCAACTGGACGTCACCCGCTGCGGCGGGTACACGGGGTGGCTCCGCGGCGCCGCCGTCGCCCAGGCGCACAACCTGCGTGTCTCCGCGCACTGCGCCCCCGCCCTGCACGCGCCGGTGGCCGCGGCCGTGCCGAACCTGCGGCACGTCGAGTGGTTCATCGACCACGCCCGCCTCGAACCGCTCCTCGTCGACGGGACACCCACCGTGTCGCACGGCGCCCTGCAGCCGAATGACGACGAACCCGGGCATGGCATGACCTTCGGCCCGCTGGCAGCTCAGCACTTGGCGGGCAGCACCTAAAACACCATGACTTCGGCCCCCCGGCCGAATGACCGAACGGAGGAACACCATGAACTGCTACGACTGCACCGGCAACGGCCGCACCACCCCGGCGGTGGCCATCTGCACCTCCTGCGGCGCCGCCCTCTGCGGCGACCACACCCGCCTGGAAATCCAGGACCACACCCAGGCGGCCACCCCCGGCAACCCCAGCCACCACCGCACCCGCTCGCTGATCTGCACCAGCTGCGACAGCGTCATGCGCACCGTCGCCGCCTGACCAGGCGCCGGAACCACGCACCGACACTGCGCGCTGCGGGCACCGAAGGCCCGGCAAGAAAGGCACCCAACACCGGCGTACCGCGGGGTGCGCCGCCCGGGGTTGAGGGGACGGATGTCGCGAAACCTGCTGGTAGTCAAAACCTATCACGACCACATGAAAGGACCTGATCCCTGGAATTCTCGATGACGTCGCCATCGAGCGACGGGTCTGCCGTCGCCCGAGCGGCGGCGCCGAAGTCATTGAACACAGCATTTGACGACGTCCGACTGGCATCGCCGCCCGGAAATTCGGGCTTCCCGGGTGGCGATGGCCGGCGGGGCACGATGGAGATGGTCATGATGCAACAAACCATTGCGGGGTACCGCGATCGCGCGGAAGCCGGCGCTGTGCTCACTGAGCATTTGATGAAATACGCCGGCCAGAACGTGGCGGTGTTCGGGGTCGCCGCGGGCGGCGTCGCGGTGGCGGCACCCATCGCGGGCGCGTTGGGTGCCGATCTTGATGTGCTGGCCGTGCGGCGGATCACGATGCCGGGCCAGCCGGATCAGCCGTGGGGAGCCGTCGCGGTGCTCGGTGACTGCGTGCAGGTCGTCGCCGAGCCGGACACCCCGCGGCGGACCGCGGCCGAGCCGGGAGACACCGTGCGGCAACGGGACCTGACCGAGCTGCGGCACCTCGAGGACACCTACCGGGCGGGCCGGCCGCCGGAGCGGATCACCGGCCGGCTGGTCATCGTAGTGGGCGACGGACTCACCGGCCTCGCGGCCATGCGGGCCGCCGCCACCGCCGTGCGCCGGCACCGCCCGGCCCAACTGGTCATTGCGATTCCAGCCGCAACCACCCAGATGAGCCGGGAACTGAGCCGGGTCGCCGATGGGGTGATCTGCCCGATGTCCGCTGGACTGTTTCAGCCCGTCGCGTCGGTGTACAACGATCCCGCCGGCATCAGTGTCGACGACGTCAGGCGCCTGCTGTCCGCCTGATGGGTGGATCCGGCCACCCCCTTGGTCGGTGCCTTGGGTTGGGCTGTCAAGGAGGGAAGTGCTGCGGCGTCGCTGGTTTGGAGCTTGATGGGCGGGCAGCCTATCCGAGCCATCGGCCTCGGCGAATCCGACCCAGAATTCCCGCACCTGCGCCCAAAGTCGCCGTTTTATCAACCCCCGGTGCGCGGCGACGCGGTGTGCTGGCAGCGTCTTGCGCCGGATGGGCACCGCGACCGGTGGCGGTCTGCACGCCGCTGCTACGGCGTTCCGCCGCCACCATCTGAGATATCGGTCAGATCCAACGTTTGAACCCGTACCGGGAGATTGCCGTCCACGACAGGCGGCCGCCCACCTCGGCGTTCGCGGCCCTCCCGGTGACGTCGATCTAGCTCGCCAGAGTAAGGAGATGGTCTGCGTGAAGGACGCCGCCGAGGACAACGAGCTCAGCGACGACGGCTGGAACGAGCGGGCGCGTGATGAGACTCCGATGCAACGGTTGGACAGGAACTGGGCCGATCTGCTCCAGGAACTGCGGGTCGTGCAGACCGGCGTGCAGTTGCTCACCGGCTTCCTGTTGACGTTGCCGTTCCAGGCCCGTTTTGAACAGCTCAGCGCCTACGAGCGGGCGGTCTACCTGATCACGGTTGCCCTGTCGGTTGCCGCCACCGGGTTCCTGATCGCCCCGGTCAGCCTGCACCGCACACTGTTTCGCCGGCACGCCCGGGAACTCATGGTCACTGTGTCGCATCGTCTGGCGATCGTCGGTCTTGCCCTGCTGGGTTCTGCGATCGTCGGTGTGGTGCTGCTGATCTTCGATGTGGTCGCCGGAACCGCGACCGGTATCGTCGCGGCCGTCGCGGCGTTGGTCCTGTTGGCCTCGCTCTGGGTAGGCCTGCCGTGGATCGCCCGTGCCGGCGGCCCTGCCCCGGTCCGTTACGATCCATGATGGCCCCCGAATTGACGGCACGATGGCGGCGACGCCATCCACTCGGGGTTGCCAGTCCCCGCGGCAATGCTGAGAAGGTTGGCATGAGTAATAACCTCAGCACGAAGGACCGCAAGATACCGTTTGCCCTGCCTGGGAAACGGAAGTACCTAATTCCCGACACACTCATGCGCAACCAGTGGCGCAAAGTGAACCACCGGCTGAGCAGAAGAAGGTCAGGGCGGCAATGAAAAGCGTTTCCCGAGCATTGGGCAAGACGAAGAAAAGTAGTGGTGATCACTCGACGGCACGGCGGCCGATGCCGCCTTCATCAAGGGCTGCTAGACAGATTGTCGTTGCATGCCAATGGTCTGTTGGGAACGGGTGCCCGCACCCAACGGGGCGCACACCAAACGCAGGCATCCTGGGCTGTGCTGTCGAGGCACCAGGTACGCATCTGTCGTATCGATGGTCGTCGGCCGTAACTCCTGATGCACCAGGGGCTTCTTTCTAGCCACGCGGATCAGTTCGATCCGGACACTGCACCTTATCCGACACGAGAGTAGTCCGAATGACCGAGGCCTGCGGGCCAAGTTCCGAGGACGACCGGCGCACCCTCCAGGGCCTCGAAACCAATTCCCGCAGAGAGGATCCGGCATTCACGAACAGGGTGTCTGCACAGTCACGCGAGGGATGTTCAGCCGCCGCCGAGGGCGCCGACGGCGCGGGCGATGACCAGCAGTGAGGTGATCAGGGCGGCGGTGGCCTGGATGCCCATCAGGATTTTCACCCTGCTGGTCAGGGGCATGGTGTCGGTGGGGCTGAATGCGCTGGAGTTGGTGGTGGACAGGTAGAGGTAGTCCACGAAGGTGGGGATCCAGTCGGCCTTTTTGCTGGATCCGGCGGCGACTTCGATGACGGTGTCCTGGGTTTCGTCCTGGGTGAACCGGAGATCGGCGAGTGGCAGCTGCTCGCGTGGTTTCTGGGTGCGGGCGACGGGGCCGCCGCGGTCGAGTTCCCAGTAGATCAAGGCGAAGGCGATCACGTTCGTCGCCCAGACCTGCAAGGCGGCGATCAGCAGGCTGGTCCCCGGGGTGTCCTGGTCGGAGACCAGGTCAGCGACCAAAAGGGCCAGGGTGGCCAGGTTGCTGGTCACCACCAGGATGGCCAGCGCCAGGGACGCCCGCCGGGACCACCGGGTCTGCCGGGTCATCCGCCAGGGGTTGGTGGCGATCAACGTCACCAGCAGCGCCAGTTCCAGGCCGGGGATCAGGAACCTGGGGCCGATCAGCAATGGTTCGGGCAGCACCGCGTAGAGGGTGATCGCGACCAGCACCGCGATGGCGGGTGGGATGCGGGCCTCACCCCGTTTGCCTCGGCGGGCGTCGTGTTTGGCGTGTGCGTGGTCCGCGGGTGGTGGATCGGCGATTCCCTGCTCGTCCTGTCCGGGCATCACTGCTGCCTTCCGTCGATCGATCCGGGTCAACACCCATTCCCAGTCGGAGGTTCAGTTCCCCGTGCGGGTTGCCGTCACCCGTGGTGGGCCCTCGTGTGCTGCCCGGTGGGGCGGTCAGGCGCTGAGTCGTTCCCCGGATTCGGCTGGGACGGTTTGACAGGTATCGTCGGTCTCGATGGCGATGGGTGGTGCCGGGTCCGCCGGATTGGTGAGGTGGGCGAGGATCTCGGTGATCTTCCCGTCGGCGGTGAGGTCGGCGATGCCGGGGTCGTTGGTGTGGTCGGTGATGGCTGTGGCGATGTCCCGGAGTTTGATGTTGCTGTGTTGGGAGTGCCAGCGGAGCAACGCGAACGCTTCGTCTTCGTCGAGTCCGTAGGTGATCATCAGGGCACCCTTGGCCTGTTCGATCGTTGCCCGGGTTGCGGCGGACAGCTCGACCGCCATCCGGGTCGCGGCCTCGACGTCACGGTGCAGGGCATCGGTGACATCGATGAGATAGCCGCTGACCTTGATGATCTCCCCGTGCGCGTCGCGGATTCCTTCGCCGATGGTGACGACGGTGTGGATTCGACGCTGTGCGTCCAGGATCCGGTGTCGGGAGCTGAACGGTTTCCCGGCGGTGACCGCGGCGGCGATCAGTTGGGCCGCGCGGGCCCGGTCGTCGGGGTGTTGGTGGGCCAGCATGAGCGCGGTGGTGGGGACGACCTCACCGGGGGCGAAGCCGTACACGGTGTAGAGGCTGGTGGACCACCACCAGGTGTCGGTGGGCACGTCGTAGCTGAACCGGCCGACGGCCTCGGTGGTGGTTCCGGTCAACGCGGTGACGGCTGCCTGCGCTGGATCGGGCATGACGCTGGTCCTTTCACTGGTCCAGCTGGGTCTGGGCATGATCGTGGTGCCGTTCGTGGTGCGCTGTCCGCTGATCGACGGAGTGTGGGTCAGCCGGGTCTGGAAGGTTGGTCGCGGTGCCCGTCGGTGGGCGCGTGCCGCGACGATGCCCGGCGCCGGGCGGGTTCCTTGTCCTGCGCCGACCGTTCCGGGTGGTCAGGGTGCTCCCCCTCGGCTCTGAGCCGGGTGTTGTCGGCTCGTAGTGCGGTGTTGTCGCCGCGGAGCTCGTGGGTGTCCTGTTCCAGGTCGAGGATTTTGCCGATCCCGGTGAGGTTGACCCCGTCGGCGACCAGCTCGGCGATCCGGCGCAACCGGTGCAGGTCGTCCTGGCTGAATCGGCGGGTGCCGCCGGTGGTGCGCGCCGGCGCCAACAGCCCGCGCCGCTCGTACAGCCGCAACGAGCGGATCGTCACCCCGGCCAGCTCTGCGGCCACCGAGATGGTGTACACGCCGGCGGCGGGGTCCGGTTCGCTCATCCCGATCACACTCTCCTTGGATGACCCATGTTCGACACATAGCCTGTCACCCACGCAGCGGAGAATCAACCCTGCCAGTGGCAGATAAGCTACGCTTTCTGCGGCCCGTACTCAAGACCACCACGAGCACCGTCCGCCGCGAGGAATCCCCGATGATCACCACCGCCGACGCACCGCCCTGGCTCCGCCGCTCCGACCAAGCCGTCACCTGGGCCCGCACCATGTTCCAACCCCACCGCGCCGTCGTCATTAACTGCGAAACAACAGACCTGCCGGGGCCTTAGTGGCAAGGTCACCTATTCGAACTTGCCGAATAAGGACCCGAACCGAGTGGGGCTCCGCTCGCCAGAAGCGTGTCAGTAAAGAGACTCTCGGTCGGCGTCCTGACCGGCGGGCCGTTGACGAACGCCCCGATTGAGAGCCTGCCGCCGGGCTGTACGTGCCCGATGATGGCCCCCGGAACGATGTATGAGGCCCGGGTGCGCTGCGGGGTACTGCTGTGTCGGTGGTGCGAGGTCGCCGACCATCTCGACCACGTCGTCGGCATCGGATTGAGGCAGCGGTTACCGGGTGCGCACCGTTTCTACAGCATCCAGTCCTGGAGCTGGGTGGGGTCCAGTTCCATCAACGCTTCGAAGGCGACGACCGGGTGCAGCCGAGCATCGCCGAGGTGTTGATGGCCGACGGGGTCGAGGTTGAAGTCCCGCAGCTGCAGGGTCCATTCGTTGCCGTCGAACTCCACGGTGCTCGGCAGGTCGTCCCGCCCGTAGATCTCCTGCCC
>Ga0207687_10000305_pt1 | contig 33399 bp, 27 predicted proteins | sample KBSM54metaG_FD_184399 | JGI IMG/M metagenome (GOLD analysis project Ga0207687, IMG submission 184399) | Miscanthus rhizosphere microbial communities from Kellogg Biological Station, Michigan, USA - KBS M5-4 metaG (SPAdes) (version 2) | ecosystem: Host-associated > Plants > Roots > Rhizosphere >...
AAACCGGGCCGCGCGAGGTCTCAACCCGGAATGCGCCGTGCTGATCCCTCGCGATGCCATTGACTTCAGTCTTTTTCCACAACGTCGCCCCGTGTTCCACGGCGGAGGCCATAAAGCCGTTCATTACGCTATAGGGATCGACAAAGCCGTCAGTGGAGCAGAAGCTGCCGCCAAGAACGTCATCGGAGCGAAGCTGCGGCAACATGACGCGAATTTCGTCGGCGGAGAGCAGGCGCGCCGTAGTGAGCCCAAGCTTCGTCTGGCGCGCAAAGTTGTCACGCAGGTAAGCAAGATGCGAGTCCTTGGTCGCAAGGAAAAGATAGCCCTGCGGGCGGTAATCGGCGGGATGACCGACAACTTCTTCAAACTTCGCATAGAAGGGAATCGAGTATAGGGACATCTGTATGTTCACGGGCGTGGAAAACTGCGCGCGAACCCCGCCCATACTTTTGCCGGTGGAACCTTTTCCCTGCGAACTCTCACGTTCGATCACGAGCACGCTTTTGCAGCCCGCGTTTGCGAGATGCCAGGCGATGCTGGAGCCAACAATGCCGGCGCCGATAATAACTACCTCTGCCGTCTGCATGCTACTTGCGCTTTAATGCCTCCCATTGCTGAAGGAGTGCCTGCGCCTGAGCCAGAGTTTTTTCAGTAGCCTGCGAGGCTTGCGTTGTGGGAGCAGTGTCCGCGCTGTCGATGTTGGTGATGAGCTGAGCCAGATTGCCAATTACCTGAGCAAATGCGGGCTGTTGAGGTCCTCCTGCCGGTTCAGCCTCGCCACGCCGCCGCCGTGCGCCAGCAAGTTTCTTTTCATCGTCTGTGCTGATCTTGCCCGCTTGCGCTGCAGCATGAATTGCCTCAACTGCCAGGTTTGCTTGCTGCAACGCTTGGACAAGCTTCATTTCCAGAGAAAATTGCTTTTCCAAATCCTGCGGCGTGGTTTTTACCCGCGGATCCATGGTTAGCTTAAAAGGCTGCGTATAAGCCTTGCCATCGACAGACAGCCGGACTTGATAGGAGCCGGGAAGCGCCTGCGGACCAGCTGGCTCGCGCGGCACATCGCGACCCGCCACGGTAAACATGCTGTACCCGGGCTGGGCGATTGGCGGTGCGGAGTAGCGGACATCCCAAAGGAAGCGGTGCATTCCGGCTTCGGGCGAAAGCAGATTTTCTGGTTTGAACCAAGACGCCGGAAATGCGGGCGGTGTTGGCGGCTCAAAAGGTTTATCTTTGCTCGAATACGTGCGAACAACCTGGCCCTTGGAATCCAGCACTTCAAGTTTTACATCACCCTGCGCTGGCGACTTCAAGTAATAGTAGAAGATTGCTCCGGGCGGCGGATTCTCGCCAGCGGGTTCTTCCGGAGGCAAAGGCGTATCACCGTGCGTGCTGGCGCGTATCCGCATCGCCGTTGAGGGCTGGAAAAGATGGGCGGGTTCGGATTTGATTTCGTCTGTGAGTTGGCGCAGCGGAGAAATGTCATCCAGAATCCAGAACGCGCGGCCATGCGTGGCAGCAACCAAATCATTGTCTTTGATCACCAGATCATGCACCGGAGAAGCGGGCAGGTTATTTTGCAACGGCTGCCATGAGTCGCCGTCATTAATCGAGAAAAAGGCACCTAGTTCCGTGCCGGCAAAGAGCAGCCCTTTCTTGACGCGATCTTCGCGGACAGAGCGCACATAAGCGCCGTCGGGAATACCGTTATTGATTCGGGTCCAGCTTTTTCCAAAATCGCGCGTGCGGTAAATGTATGGGCCGATATCGTTGAGCCTATGGCGATCGACGGCGGCGTAAGCCGTGCCTGCAGCAAAATGCGAGGCTTCAATAATGCTGATCTTGCTCCAGTCAGAGAGGCCTGAAGGAGTGACGTTGTTCCACGTCTTGCCGCCATCGCGTGTGAGCTGAACCAATCCGGTGTCAGTGCCAGCCCAGACTTGTCCTGCGCTCAGGGGCGATGGCGCGATGGTATAAACCACCCCGCGACCCCGGGCCTTAGCGTTCTCAACTGTCATTGGTCCTTCCTGCGATGCTTTTGGATCGGCGCCAGTAAGGTCCGGGCTGATCTTCTGCCAGCTGTTGCCGCGATCAGTGCTGCGGAGAACGTATTGCGATCCGAAGTAAAGCGTGTGAGGATCTTGCGGAGAAAATACTATTGGCGATGTCCATGTATAACGATGCTCGGGATGCGCTTCACCGAAATTGCGGATAGCGTCGGGCGCAATTATCTGGGCCTGACCGGTGCGGCGATCGTAGCGGAAGAGTTCGCCATAAGTCCCGCCACCATAGATGATGTTGGAATCGGATGGATCAGGAGCGATGTATCCGCTTTCGCCTGCTCCCGCTGGGTGCCAGTCGCGGAAGGTAATTGCGCCGTCATTACTGCGGCTAAGAATAAAGACACTGCCGCTATCCTGCTGCGCGCCGTACACGTGATAAGGAAAATCGTTATCCACGGCTACGTGGTAGAACTGTGCTGTGGGCTGGTTGTACCAACTGCTCCATGTGTGTCCTGCGTCCACGCTTACGCCCACCCCTTGATCGCTGCCAAAGATCATTCGCTGGGGATTGCTCGGATCGATCCAGAGAGCGTGATAGTCGTCGCCTCCCGGCGCGCCCTTGATCGCGACGAAAGTTTTTCCTGCATCGGTAGAGCGATAGATTGAAACGTTAGGTACGTAAACCGTGTCCGGATTTTTAGGATCCACATAAACTTCGCCAAAATACCAAAGCCGGCCAAGACGTGGATCGGCGCTGGTGCGTACCCAGCTCTGGCCGCCATCATCTGATTTAAATAGTCCGCCCTCTTTCGTATCGATCAGGGCATAGACACGCTGGCCATTGGTGCCGCGCGCGACGGCCAGGCCAACACGGCCCCAATCACCCGCAGGCAATCCACCGCCGGTCACTGGATTCCATGTCGCTCCGCCATCGGTCGATTTGAAAATCGCGCCGTTGGTTGTGACGGGAGGATAAGCGCTCCAGGGCGGACGCTGGTCATGCACCAGGGCTGCCCACACAGTCTTTGGATTGTCAGGATCAAGCCTGATATCGATCGCGCCGGTGTTTTCATCCCTAAAGAGGATTTTCTGCCATGTAGCTCCGCCGTCTGTAGAACGGAAAACGCCGCGCTCCGCTCCCGGGCCATAGGCGCTGCCCATGGCAGCAACGAAAACAACATTTGGATTTTTGGGATCGATGGCAATGCGGCTGATGTGGCGGGAAGCCTTGAGCCCGATGTTCTTCCAGGTATGGCCGGCGTCAGTGGACTTATAAACGCCGTTGCCATAAGTAAGATTGGAGCGGAAGTCGGCCTCGCCGGTACCGACATAAATCACGTCAGGGTTTGAAGGCGCAGCCGCAATCGCCCCGATTGAAGAGATAGGCTGGCCGTCAAAGATTGGTTCCCATGTAACGCCACCGTTCGTGCTCTTCCACACACCTCCGCCCACCGCGCCGAAGTAATATACGTTCGGCTGCCCTTCAACGCCGCTTACGGCGATACTGCGTCCGCCACGGTGCGGGCCGATCATCCGCCAGCGCAAGCCGTTATAAAGATTGGAATCGAGCTGCTGGGAAAATGCGAAGCCGGATAAAAGGGCGAGAAGCGTGCAAAGTGGGATGAAGCGCACGAGAGAAAAGTTTTTCGACATAGGCAAGAGCATTGTACTAAGACACTCTTCCGCGTGCCGGGGCAATCTGGTAAATTCATTGGTACTCCATCCTGCAATTTCAAAAGGGTTCGTATGAAAATCAGGGAAAAAAGTGTGCCCGGCTATGAGCGTGTCCTGTTTGGCTCAGACGATGCCGCAGGCTACCGGGGAATTATTGCGATTCATTCCACAGCACTGGGGCCGGCTGTGGGCGGTACACGTTATTGGAGCTACAAGACGGAAGACGATGCGTTGACTGACGTGCTACGTCTGGCCCGTGGCATGACTTACAAGAATGCGCTGGCCGGTCTGCCGTTTGGCGGCGGAAAATCCATCATCCTGCGCGATGGCAACGCTCCGGATCGCGAGCAGCTTTTCCGAGCGCATGGCCGAATGGTGAATACCCTGGCGGGCAAATACATCACCGCGGAAGATGTGGGTACGAGTCCGGCTGACATGGAGTACATCTTGAAAGAGACTCCTTACGTTGGCGGATTGCAGGACCACGCGGGCGATCCTTCACCGCATACGGCCCGGGGTGTTTTTCGGGCGATGCAGGCGGCGGCAAGACACAAATGGGGAAGCGACGATTTGGCGGGAAAGACCGTCGCTATTCAAGGATGCGGGCACGTGGGATATTTTCTGGCCGGAGAATTGGCGCGCGTCGGGGCAAAACTGATCGTGGCGGATGTGGACGCGGCAAAGGTCAAGCGCGTGGTTGACGATCACCACGCAACGGCTGTTGCGCCGGATGAAATTTATTCCGCAGAAGCCGATATTTTTGCGCCATGTGCTTTGGGCGGCGTGCTGAATGACCAGACCATCCCGCAGCTGAAAGCAAAATTAGTGGCAGGCGCGGCCAATAACCAACTGCTGGAGCCACGTCATGGCGATCTTCTACAACAAGGTGGCGTGCTCTACGCGCCGGACTACGCTGCGAATGCCGGCGGCGTGATCAACGGCTGCTGCCGGGAGATGTTGGGATGGGATGTTCCGAAGACGCTGGCCAAGACCGACGCGATCTATGACACGCTGCTCACGATCTTTGCGATGGCAGATCGAGAGAAGATTCCAACGTATCAGGCGGCGGACCGGCTTGCGGAAGAGCGATGGAGACCGATTCACGCCGAATGACTTATCGCTTGCCTTGTCGCTGCAAGAGGGATAACATGCCCCCGCTAAATTCAAGCGTTTTGAACGGAGGCTTTACTGTGAAACTGAACAAGCTATTTGCCCTTGCTTCTCTGCTGGTGCTTGCATGCTTATGCTGTGCCGCCCAGTCGCCGCAGAGTCCGAGCAGCCAGCCGGACACGACGGGCTCGCCCGACCTGATCGTAAATACTGAACTGCTCTCGCACCAGTGGGTGGTGCGCGATGAACAACTTGATGCCACCGCATGCAGTGTGGAAGAAGGCGGCATCACGCCGGGCCTGCGCAGGATTATCCGCTTCACGGTCGAAACGCCCAATATCGGCGATGCAGACATCGTTGTGGGAGATCCCAACGTCCATGTGGCGAACAATGATGGACTGTTTGAATTCGCCACCTGCCACCACCACTACCACTTCCGCCATTATGCGCTCTATCAATTGATTGATCCGGCTACGGGCTTTGTGTGGAAGGCGGCGAAGAAGGGCTTCTGCATGCTCGATACTGACCCGGTTCCGGCAGCCGATGGCACCGAGCCGCCGCGGAGTTCGCAGTTCAGGAATTGCGGAGCAATCGGCATTCCCGGCAACCAGGGCATCAGCCACGGGTGGGCGGATACCTATCGTTTCTTTTTGAGCGGGCAGTTCTTTGTGTTGGATGGCGGTGATGGCCAGCCGGAAGTGCCGCCCGGAAATTACATTATCCGGATCACGGTGAACCCGCCCTTCACGCCGGTGGCCGGGGAGCCGTGCCGGTTCCTGGAGAAGATTGACGCCAATGGACAACAGATCTGCCACCAGTTGCCGGAATCGAACTATTCCAACAACGTTGGCGAGGTCCTGATTACGATCCCGGCGCACCCAGGCAAGTCAGGGGTTGGGCCGGCGGCAGGCACTGCTGCAAAAGAGGACTTTGACGAGCACGACAACAAGATTCCCAACTAAACTCGCTGCACGATTGTGCACATGATCCGGCCTGAGGGCCGGATCTTTTTGCTTCAAGGATTTTTGGCTTTTTTCTTGATGTAAAGCAGCTTGTCGACCTCCGCCACCACGGCGCCTTCCGCGTCTTTCACCAGTACCTGAAATTGGGGTTCGACTTTGGGTTGAGTTTCCGCGGCGGCGCGGATTTCAGCAATCTTTTCCTCGGTTAGTTCGAAAGTCGCTTTCATCAGGCCTTTGCCGGGCTTCTTGAAGCGGATAGTCGCGGCCTTGTCCCACACGATGTAGTCAGGCCCCAGAATATTGATCAGCATAAGCATGTAAAAAGGGTCGCACATGGAATAGAGCGATCCGCCAAAATGCGTGCCGACATAGTTGCGGTTGTAAAAGCGCAGAGGCATCTCGACTTCTACATGACGGAAATCGTCAGCGACATGCGTCACCCGCACGGCGGCGCCCAGATAAGGAGGGTAAAAATTTATTCTGCGTCGCAGCTGTCTGCTTTTTGTCGCAAGTGCGCGGTTATCAGCCGTGTCTTTGCTCGTCATCGATCTCCTTGCCAGTTGCGTTGTCATGGCGCCTTTTGAGACTGAAGCTGCGGGTCAGGCGGCGTGGAATGGTTCAAATGGACGATGCGCCAAGCACCATTGCTCTTATGGCAAAGAGCTGTTCCTCGAGCAACCATCACGTGCTGTCCCACCATAATTTTGAGATCATACTCCACCCACGCAGCATCACCGATGAGATGGTGTGCGCGCGGGATGGTGGAAAGCTGTGCCGGCGGAGTCTGCTGGAAATAGGCCTTGCGGTAATAGTTCAGGTTTGCCGCGCGCCCGTAAAAATCTCCGGCAGGCGTGAATGTTACAACTTCAGGATCAAGACATTCGCCAAAGGCATGCTCATCGGCCCGGTTGAAAGCGTCTTCACAATGGGAGAGTTGCTGGTGCAATTCCAGCAGAGCGGCCTCTGACGTGGCGGCGTCCGGCGTGAGCCGGGCTGTGTGTTCCTTAAGATTCACAGTAGCGCCAAGGCGAGAAAGCAGGTCCACACCAAGAATTCCATCGATGCGCTTGCCGCAGGTGTTGCCAATGGGTGAAAGGTCCACCGCAGGTAGACGCAGGTCTTTGAGATGGTGCTGGCCAATGATGAGTTCTGCAATGGTAACGGCGCTGGCCCGGGTTTCAATGGTGCCTCGCCATGAAGTGACGGCAATTTTGTTGGGATCACCGGAAGAGAAGGACTTACTGTTCAGGATCGAAGTGGCGGCAGTGTCTACCAGAAAACGCATCTTTGCCTTGGCGCCCGGCACGGCAACTTCTACCACCGGCAAGCCGTCGCACGAATCCAGGTGGACGTCTTCCGCATGGGCTGTTAGCGAAACAAAGAGAATCAGGAGGAAAGCACTGCGCGAAAGAAGATGCAACATGGGGGAGCCCTCCAGCAACGCCAACAGTATGCCATAAAAACGAACGTTCGTGCTATTATATTTCTGGATATATCGTATCCGCATATGCCGGCCGCCCAAACCACAATTACCGAACCTCGGCCCCGCAAAGGGGTGCGCACCCGCGAAAGCATTCTCCGCGTAGCCGTGGACCTGGCGTCGGTGGAGGGGCTGGAGGGGCTGACTATAGGCCGGCTGGCTGAAGAATTGAAAATGAGCAAGAGCGGACTTTTTGCCCATTTCGGATCAAAGGAAGAATTGCAACTGGCGACTATTGAGATGGCGCGAGAGATTTTTGTGGAGCACAATGTCCGGCCGGCTTTGTCTGAGCCGGAAGGGGTGCAGCGGCTTTTACGGCTGTGCCAGGGCTGGCTTAAGCATGTGGAAGGGCACGTGTTCAAGGGCGGCTGTTTTTTTACAGCGGCTTCATTCGAGTTCGACAGCCGCACGGGGCCGGTACGCGACGCCATTGCCGCAGCCATGAAGGCATGGCTGGGCACTCTGGCACGTGCGGTGGACGCGGCAAAAAAATCGAAGCATATCAAGGCATCAGTGGATGCGGAACAGTTCGCCTTTGAGATCTACTCGCTTGCCATGGGAGCAAACTGGGCGCTACAGCTTTTGGACGACAAAACCGCGATGAAAAAAGCGCGGGAGAACATTCTTCAACGGATTCGCGCCGTAGCCACACGATCATGCCCGCCGATCAAGTTGTAAAGAAACGGGTGCGCCGCAGCGCACCCTGGTACGGAATTCCATAGTCCTACTACTTCTTTGTAGCGCTTTTCTTTTTGGCCGCTGGCGTGGCTTGCGTCTTGGAAGGATCGTCAGCGGGATTGACATAGACGAGCTTGAATGGCCCGGTGGAACTGATCTGGACTACGGTTTCACCTTTGGCCATGGCGTAATGGTTGTGGTGCGCCGGGACACTGGCCAATGATTCCGCAGGCAAAGTCGTCATTGAGGTTTCGTCAAACTTATCACCCATACCTACGTGGAACTCGCCGGACATCACCGTGACGTTTTCTGCTGTGGGATGCCAGTGCGGCATAATGCGGTACCCGTCCGGCACCTTCAGACGGACGGTAAAGGGGCCGGGCTTTCCTGGATCACCAGACAGGACCGCCAACTGAGCGCCGGTGGGAAAAACGGCGGGCGCAGGTTCCCATTGGATTTTGTCAGGTGTTACCACCACCGGGGCAGGGCCGGCCGCTTTGGCTTTTGTAGCAGTTTTCTTGGGCGCGGCTGTCTGCGCCAGTGAAATCACGGGGAGCAGAAGCAGGATCGCCAACAATTTACGCATGTAACCTCCAGATGCAAATGTACGCTGATCTTTCTGGCATCAAATTTTACTCCGTCCGGGCCGTGGCTATCATAAAAATGAACTGCAAGAGCCGGATCGAGCATCTCTTACTCCATGGAGGAACCATGACTGCTGATTTATTTTTAGTGAATGCGTTCGCACTAGCCATTGGGCTGGCGGCAGGCGGCAAGAGGATTCGATCAGAACGTACGACGAGCAGCAATTGGCCATTCAGTGATGCTGTGTGGCACGGCAATACGCTTTATCTCTGCGGGCACATTGGACTGGATCCTAAGACTGGGCAGCCACCAGCCACGGCTGAAGAAGAAGCGCGGCTGGTGATGGACGGCGTGAAGCGTACGCTGGAATCCGCCGGATTGACCATGGACAATCTTTTGTCGGTCCAGATTTTTTGCTCGGATGTGTCGCTTTTTGATGCGTTCAACGCCGTCTACAGAACGTATTTCAAAAATGAATTTCCAGCGCGGGCATTTTTAGGCTCTGGCAAGCTGCTGTTCAATGCCCGCTTTGAAGTGCAGGGAATCGCCGGAAAACCATAGTGGGGGCTCGCTTACTCAGCGGTAGTGGGATCGATCGTCGCCTTTATTTCTGAAACTTTATTGGCTGGAAAACCACCCTGGCTCGCGTGCTCGTGCACCATTTTTTCATTCGGCGCGATATAGATGCAGTAAATCTTGTCCTGGGTCACAAAGCTTTCCACCCACTGAATTTGCGGTCCCATGTTGTTCAGTACGCCGCAAGATTTCTGTGAGATGTCGCGCAGTTCCTCCTGTTTCAGGTTACCCACGCCGGGAATCTCGCGTTCGATAACGTATTTAGGCATTAATCTTCTCCTGTTTTTTCAGTATAGAGATTGTCTACGTGCAGAAGCTTTTCGGCAAGTTGCGAAGGGGTAAATCTCACCACGGAGACACGGAAACATGGAGAAACAAAAGCCTTTGAAACACGGAGGAACAGAGGAGGCGGAGGGGTTGGGAAGATTAGGTCATCGGTTCGTAAGGCAATCGGAAATGAAATCTTCACCACGGATGGTTACCGATCATATTTACCAGGAAAAGCAAATCTCACCACGGAGGCGCGGAGAAAAGCTGGAGATACTAAACCGAAAGCCTTTGAGCGTGGAGAATCAAAATCGACGAATTGCCAAAATTGAAAAAGTCAAACCTCGGTCTCCTCCGTTCCTCTGTGTTTCAAAGGTTTGGGGTTTTTGTCTGGTGAATGTTCCAGGGTCAGGCTTTTGCGAGAAAGGCATCCTGGCCATACTCCATCAACTCGCCGATTCGTTCCAGCGTTATGTCCGCCGCAGGATAAGCGGCAACAATTTTAGGATCGAGCGCGTAATGGCCTTGTTTGGGAAACACAGTTGTGACTTTGCTACCCCAGATTTTTTTTACTTCGGTCAGAATGCGAATTTTGTCATCGATCAGGACGTAATGATCGGCAGGGAAGCGGCGTTCCACGTCGTCCAGTTCTTTTTCCTTGTGAATATAGATCAGCACATTGCCATTGACCGATTCATAAATTCCGGAGCGCTCAACCTTGCGCGGCTGGAAGACAACATCGCCGTCAGAAAGAATTGCCGCAGTGCCCCATTGCTTTACGTGCTCAATGGCGTCGAGCGAGTCAGGATAAAGTCGCGTGGCGAATGGATAGTTAATGAGAAAGTGTGAAACCGTGAGCAGGCTGGGATCGCGCGGATACTCCAGTCGATAGCGCTGGAGCGCGCCAAGATAATCGGCGTATCCAAGCTCGGTGCGGATTTGCTCAAAGAAATCCCAGTAGCGCTGCTGGCGTTCGGCGCCAACCTGCTGCTCCAGATGACGCTTGAGATCCGCGGTGACACGATCATTATCGAGCAGCGTGTTATCAACATCGAACAGGAAAACGATTTTGGACATGGCGAATCCGCGAGAATCTATATTAAACGCCGAAGCTAAATAAAAAATAATGGGCTGCCGCAGCAGCCCATTCTGGTGGCTTGAGAAATTTAAACGTTACGCTGACGCTGTGCGAGCCTGGGCCGGGGGCTGGAATGCGGCCTTTACTTCCGGTTTGAGCAGGTACCAGATAATGAAAGCATCGACGGCGACCCGAACATTCCCCAGATCAGAGCAAACATGTTGAAATGGGTGAGGGTTCCCAGTATCCCAAGGAGCTGAAAGACGGCGCTGATTGCATAAAGAACGATGCTGACGATGCGCGCCCATCCCTTAAGCTTCCATAAGCCGAATCCCACAAGAGCGAAGACGCCCCCAATGATGATGATGAACACTCCGGCCGCAGCGCCCAAGCCGGCAAAAATGCCAGCAGCCCCTGCGCTGCCCTGGCCCTGACTGAGCATGGTGGCTATAAAACCGCCACCCAAAATCATGCCAATTCCGCCCAGGAGACAAAAGGCCGCCCCGATAAAGTCGAGAATCGCAAGAATCGTAACGCCGACAGGTCTACCCATACGCATTCCTCCTCTGGAAGTTGTTCTGCTGCCGCGTATTCTACTCACACTTTGCCTCAATCCAGCATAGAAATTTCGTCCCGGAACCAAGGAACGCAGATTGGGTCTTACAGCAGTCTACTGCGGATCATGCGTGGAACTCCGTTTTAGTTGATTTGTGCCGGGAAAAGTCGCTTACGAAACATGGTTTTTGCTGGTGGGCAGCTACCCGAATCAATTTGTCGCGAACCGAAACAAATCTGCGTCGGTTTGACGAAGACGCTTGAGCAGGTCTTCCCACAGGGCATCCAGGATCGGTATCTTTGCCAGCTCCTGCTTGGCGGTGAGCGCGTGCTCTGGAGCAATGGCGTGCGGTGTGTAGCCGGTGACCTGCGCCGCTGATGCAACCGAGATGTTTCGCTGGCATACTCCCTCCAGCAGCATCATGCGAAACAGCGCGGATTGAATGCTTGGGCCGCTGGTGATAGCGCCGTGATTGGGCAGCAGCACCACGGGCTTTTTGCCCAGCGCTTGAGCAAATGGACGCACGCGATCTTCTGATTGCGCCAGGCCAGTGAAATCTTCGTCCACAATTGCGATGTCGTCCGCCAGGAGGCAACTTTCCTGATCAAATGTCTGCGGCAGTTTGCGGAAGGTGGTCCACGTTACCGTGTTGGGCGGATGTGTATGCGCCACCGCAGCGATATGCGGGTTGTAGCGATGAATTACCCCATGAAGTTGGATCGTCTCATTCACGTAGGGCTTGACTGAGGGATCGTGCTCCAGAACGTTGCCATTGAAATCCATAGTGAGGACGTCAGCCGGCGTCATGGTTGCGAAGGATGGCCCAAAGCGGTTCACGAGCATGCGATTTTCATCCACGGTTATGCTCAGATGTCCGGCGTTACCCACACTCAGGCCAAAGCGGAACAGCAGCCGCGCCGCGCAGCAGAGATCGAACTTCAATCCAGCCAAACTCATCAACTTCCCTCCATCACATGTCTGCTTGGACGACCAAACCTTTCGTGTGACTGTTGGCAATCGATTATTTGTCTTCGTCCAGATACTTGACCAGATGCATGTAGTCTTCACAGGCCGGCAGGAAAAAATCCAGGTTCATGACCGGCTCAGTGCCCAGTGGCTCAATATGCACCACGCCGGCAGGAATAACAGAAAAGATCCCGCTCCAACTTGATGGCCAACATCGCCTACATGATAAATGGCGCGCCCGCTCACGATGTACACCATCTGTTCAAACGTGTGGCTGTGCGGATTCAGCTTCATTCCGGGATGGGCTATTGCGGTTCTGCCTTTGAAAACCAGACGCTGCGCCAACGCCTTGATGGCGCCCGCCAGCCCTTCGAATTCATCCTTGTCGAAGCGAAGCTACTACGCACATCCCCGATGGCCGTCACTTGGTCCCGATCAGATTAACGAATATGCCTCTATGGTTGTACTTCAAGTCGGTGAGTTCGTCGGAGAAGTCGGTGAAATTGTAGCCGACGCCGGCCTTCAGGTTCTTGGTGATGTGATGGTAGATTGCGGTCAAGACGCCGCGCCGGCGTTGATTTAGATCCGGAAGGCCAAGCTGTCGCACCTCGGCCAGGCCGTCCCATTGTTTGAGGAATCGATAGTCCACGCGCAGGACGGAGAGCTGCGCGGTATTGTCAAAGAAAGTCGGCTGCACGCGGTTCAGGCTTGCCTCACCCAGCCGGTACGCGTACTTGCCACCCACTGACCAGTTGGCTGTGAGGTCGTAAGTAAGATCGAGCGCAGCGATGTGGCTCTTCTGAAGAAACTCGGTCGCGGTGTTCTGAAACCCCAGTTGATCCGTGGTTGGGACGTTATAGAAATATGTGTATTTGACCAGCGCGTTCAGCCGGTCATTCTTTACCGGCCGGTATGCGTAGCCGACCACGCCCTCGGTGTAGCCGCCGGTATAAAAATCGCCGAGTGAGCTATTACTGATCGAGTGATCCAGTTTGCCAAGCAGTCGCCAGCTGGGCGTCAGCTGGTATTTGAAGTTGTTACGCAAAAGCAACACTGTCTGTACAGCATGAGACAGGTCTGCCAGTTGCGCATCGTCGTGGCGAACCTCGACCGCGCTTGAGAACTGTATCTTGTCCAGGCCATAACCCATGTGGATTCCGGCGGCCTTGCGTTTGGTTTCGGCGCCGGTCTGGGAATCGAACAAGTTGCCAAACTCCCCGCTGCCGCCGAAAGTCCAGCGCTCTTTGGTCACGAGGTTGATTCCGGTGGCGTGCGTGAGGCCGCTCTGTGACGATGCAGTCTGGTAACGCTCCTCGGCGTAGACGCTGGAGCTGTCGCCGAGCCGCGTCTTCACGCCTGATACCAGGCTGCCCCAGCTGCCGCTATGGACGAGCTGATCGTTGTCCGTCCGCTCGTTTTCCAGCGAATAGTTCAGGTAAAGACTGGTCCGCTCAGAATAGAGGAAGCTGGTGCCGATCTTACCGCCGGGACCAAGGTCTCCGTCAGACGCCTCGCCATCGATCCGGAAGCGTTTCGTCAATCGATAGGAACCGCCAACACCGATACGACTGTTGTCTGGACGGCCGCCGGTTGCCGCGACCGTGTCCTGGCCGAAGACGTAAGCGCTCCAGGTGTCACTCGGGCTGTATTTTATCTGCGCGACCGTGTCCGTGCGCTCACCCTGTTCCTGAGTTAATGGCACAACCGGCGAATTGTCCTTGCGCATATCGTCGCGTACGCCGGCGCTGAAGCTCCATCTGTTGGTCACTCTATAGGTCAGATCCAATTCCATTGCGCGCGTGTCGAGCCCCTGGTCCTGGGTCCTCTGATCGGCCTTGGCCATCAAGGTCAGGCGGCTGGTCACTGGCACTTTGAACATGCCACCATATTGCTCCGTGTCTTTGATCGTCAACTGTCCCGGCGCAGAGTAACCGGCATCGAGTCTCTGCGTGTAGAACTGGAAACGACCCTCGTGACCTTTAATGAAGTCACTGAGCCCGAAGCTTACGTCGGCGCGATAGGCCCCAGCTTTTGAGTTGGTGAAGGATGTGTCGTCAGGGCCCTGGAAGCCGAATCCGCCATCATTGGATTGCAACGAAGGCGAGAGAAGACCGGTGGTGCGGCCTGCCTGCAGCTTGACCCAGGAATTGGCACTCTTCCGCAAAGTCAGGTCTGCAGCGCCAAGGTTGCTGGCGCCGTCTCCCTCGTTGGAGTCGGCTGTGAAGCCGAGCTTCATGTAATTGTTTAACCAGTAGCTGCCCTGACCGCCGACGGCGACCTGGTCCAGCTTGTCCAATCCTGGCGTGTACTCATAACGCACCACGAGAAAGGACTGGTCACCGCTCAAGCCGCTGGTACGCACCAGCAGGCTGTCGTTAGCGCTCGCCGCGAGCGGCTCAGAAAGTAGTAGCCGGCCCTGGATGTAATCAATGTCGTAGTCCACGTTGGGCCGCAGGTTCACTACTCCTGTGACGATGTTCGATGCCTTGTCGCGGACTTCAATACGCACGCTCTCTGAGCCTGTGAGGATATCCTGGTGGTGCAGGAAGTAGAGCGATCCGCCGGTTCCGAGGAATTGCTCATAGCTTGCCAACGTTCCCGGCTGGGCCGCGAAACCGTCCGCCATGATCCGTCGCTCGCCGAAGCTTGTGAGTCCGGACCCGAAGTGCGCGTCGGCTCCGTACAGGCCGCGATCCACGTGAGCCAGGTCGTTGCCCACGTAAGCAACCTTGAAGTTGCCCCACATCCCATAATCCTGGCCGTGACTCGCTTTGACGAAAAACTTGCCCAGAGTCGGCGCAGTTTCTTCCACCACACTGTCATCGCCGAATGATGGGTAATAATATTCGGGATTGATGCGCCGGAATAATGAATCGGGTTGCTTATCCAGGAAGTTGCTGAACAGATCTTTTACCGGGCCTTCACGGGTATCCGCGCTGGCTGTCAAATGCCAGCCCTGACTCACCTTGCCGTTCAGGTAGAACGCCAATCGGCCATCGAGCGACGAATCGACGGGCTGCGCAGCATTATCACCCTGCTGAAGTTTTTCCGCCGCGCTCACACTGTTTTTCGATATGGTCATATCGGCAATACCGACAAAGAACAGGTCCCTGCGCTTGAACTCCAGATCACGGAGATATAAAGAGCCGTTGCCGTCTCCATCGAGGACCGCGACTTCGACTGTTTGTGTGCCGTTGGGAAGAACCTCCTCCGCAACGAAGTTGCCCTTCGCGTCAACCGGAACCTCGCGGCCGGCTACCCACACTTTGTGGCCCGCCGGTATGCCGCTGCCCTGCACCTTCACCGAACCGCTGCCGAGCGGAATTTGCTGGCGCGCCAGATCGTTCTCGCCATAGGCGGCCAGCAGAGACTGCGTTGTTGGCTTTTCGGACATCGCGAATTTTCCAGCCGATGCCTGGTGATAAAGCCACAGAGGCCGCGAATCCGTTTCATCGAAATTGCCCTTCGCGTCGTATGCGCGAAGCAGGTACTTGAGTTCACGTGCGGGGCCCTGGAGAATTCCTCCCGTCGGATGCCATTCCGCGAGACCCGCGTCATCGATCGGGATGATTGCGAGCGGCTCAGCTTGCAATGACTGCTGCTCGAATATCCGGATTTCAGCGCGCTTGAGGAAGGCCGCATAGTTGCTGTACATACGGAAATGCACGACCGGTGGATCAAGCTCGCTGACTGGTTCCTTCACCGCCAAGGAGACTGGATCCGCCGCAACTGCGAGCCGCCGCCGCGATTCGAGATTGTCCATGTGGAATTGGATATTGGCGTTGTCGAGCGCGACATCAGTGCAGCGCTGGACGTCAGAAGAGCTGCGTTCCAGGTCATCGATCGGCTTGCCGTCGACGGTGATGTGCATCACGTTCAGCTCGTACGGGCTTTGCGGGCTAAGCTCCTTGGTTAGATGGGTAACGTCCACGCCCTCGTAGTTGTCCGAAGGTAATTTTTCGTCGTATACGGCTTGCACGCGCACAAACGATTCTTCACCTTGAATGAAGCCAAGATTCACGACATCATCAGACTGGACGTAGCCACGCCCCTCGTGTTCGGACCGGGCGCCTGCCAATTGCGGATCCTGCATGAGCAAGTCCATGGCGTGGCGGGCCCGCGCCGCGGAAAGACCAATGTCGTCGTCATATACGGACGCGGTACGGCGGTCGAGTCGCTCGTTCTTGGTGTAACCGATAAACCGCAGGCGCGCGTTGGTGCGATCCGCGATTTCTGTAAGTGCGCGATGCAGATTCGCCGCGTAGTCCGGCGGAACGATGAACTGACCATTCTCGAGCTTGAGGTCCGGGATGCTGCCCCAGGCGGGATCGTACACCCGGGTTACCGTTTCCTCTAGATCGTCCGGGCAAAGTTGCGGCCCGTCCGGTAACTCCTGAAGCGGATCGTCGTACCAGAATTCCACCTCGATGCGACGATTCATTGTCCGTCCCTGCACGGTTGCGTTGGAAGCAAGCGGGTGGGAGGCTCCGCGACCGTCGCTCTCGATTGCCGAAGCTGGCAATCCCAAAAGTTTTTGCATTGCCAGTGCGACACGTTGCGCCCTTGCCTTCGACAGCGACACTTGGTTGCCATAAGCGCTCTCATCGCGGCCGGTCAGCGGCGCGTCATCTGTGTAGCCGATGAACCGGACCGTCACGCCCTGCTTGTCTCGTAAGTTATTGAGCGCCTGCTGGATCTGTTTCGTAAAAGCGTCGGAAAGTGGAACGTTCTCGTCCTGGTACCGCAGAGGCATGACGAGGTTCTTCACGCGTGTCCGCGGCGTCTGGCCTTCCTTGTATCGCATCTTGCAGACGTTCTCTACGCGGCAGACCTTGATGCGCTTGAACTCATCGGTCCGGTTCGAGTCAAGCGACCATTGCTTCATTGTCTGGTCGCTGGACAAATGCCGCTCCACCGGCTGGGCCGGCTTGGCCATGTTGACCTGGCCGATGCCCACCGGAGCCGCCGCGATCAGGAATCCGACAATTAGTAGTAGATGGCGTTGTATGCTCATACCGTTCACCTACTCCCCGGCACACGAAAGTCGGATCGTTTTGGCGGAGCGCCGCGCCGCCAGAAGACTTCAGGCTCAATGGTCAGTACATAGCTGTCTTTTTCCGTATCCCATGCTTCAGTTACTTGCCGCTTCAACGCTTGCATGCGCCGTTCGACGAGTGACGCATCTTCGGTATCGGCAACGTACGACAAGCGCAGGATCGACGGAGCTTTGCGCAATTCGCCCACGAGCACGTCGACGCGCGACTTCCACTGGGTGCGGATTTCCGTTTTGCCCGGCTCGAACGCCTCATCCGAAAGATCGATAGCCACAACGCGATAGATGGAGGCGCCGAAATCAAATTTCAGGGCCTTGCCGGCTGTGGCGTGTTTGATCTGCATCAGGTCAGTGGACATCCGGAAACCGCTGGGCAGGGTCCTGTCGTCGAGCTTCAGCACGAAATTGCTGCCGTGGATCTGGTTCGGCACGATCGCGCAGGTGATGTGGAATCGCCCGTACTGATCCGTCTTTGCTGTCAGGCCTTGTGCCGTCACCACCCTTACTCCCGGCAAGCCTTTCTCGCCAGGATCCTGAAAGCCGTTTCGATTCACGTCGTCAAAAACCTTGCCAAAAACGTCAGTGCAGTCGAACGTCTGATCGGGGACAACACGAACCGTCGCCGTGGCCTCACCGGACAGGGGCTGGCCCGTGCTGCCTTGGATGACCTGCGCGCGGTTGATGAACTCTCCTTCGCCAACACCGGCGCCGACTGCGAGCAACACCATGATCGTGCGATGATCGGCGCTGCCGAAGTTGACACCATTCCACACGAGCTGACCGGCGGCCACCGTGGGCTCTGTGGGCACGCCATCCAGGCGCGCAGATCCTGTGACGTAGCGGAAGCCCGCTGGATAGCGATCCACAATCTGCACACCTTGCAAGGACGCGCCTAGCAGATTGCCGACCGTGATGGTATATGGGACCATCTGCCCGCGAGTGACGTTGAGCAACGGCGTCGTCTTCGTGATCGAAAATGCTCCCGCGAGCTGCGGGTCAACCGGAATATGATTGTTGTAGATCTGGTTTGAGCCGGGCGCAGCCGTGTTATCCAGAGTGAGATTCAGGTAGTACGCAGTCCCAGCGCTGCGCGGGGGCACGGATGATGGCGGCGCGAACTCCGACTGCTGTGCTTCGCAGAACGGGATGGCGGGAAGCGCATCCTGCACACTACCCGGACAGCCAGGTACAGAGAACGCAGCGGTCGCTGCGCCAGAAGTCGCGGGGATGGTCTGCGACTCACCGGCCACGAAGTTTGACGCTGGTGCGCTCACCTTGATGAGGTAGCTGCCACCGCTGGAGCAGGCAGGATCCGTGAAGTTGAGGTCGAAACGGTAATAGCCGCTGGCTTGCGTGATCTGGCCCTGTTGCGCCGGGTCGTCGAAACAAGCAGTCGGCAATGGCGAGCCCGCCCTCAGCATGTTCAGGGTCACACCCGCAATCGGAGTGCGGGTCAACGAGTTGTAGACCACGCCATTCGGCCCGATTGGCAGATTCAGGTTCAGGAGGTTGCTGCCGGAGGGCACGAGGATATCGGTGATCCGCTGCAGACTGTTGGTAAAGACTGAGTCGGCTTTGCCGAGCTTGGCGGTGTTCGGGCCCGCGCCGGGCGCAGTGAACCGCACCTCGTAATGGTCTGGAGTGCCGTCGGTCGGCTGCACGCCGCCAAAGCGATAATTGCCGTTGACATCCGTGAGAACAGACTGCACCTGGACTCCATTACGAAACAGCGCGACCGTCCAGCCCTGCAGACGCGGCTCGTCTACTTCGGCTAGCTTGTTGAAGTTGGCGTCAAGCCAAGCTGTGCCGTTCAAAGTACCGACACCGGGAACTCCTCCGATAGCGACTGAGACGCTGGCGCTCGCCGTCTGTGGAGGGGTGTTCCACGTTACGACCGCGGTGTTCGTGAGAGTCGTGCCGGCGGGAATTCCCGCAGCAATCTGCACCCGGAAGCGCACGTCGATGGATTGTCCGGGCTGCAATGGCCCGTTCACAGCAGAGTAGTTCGCGGTCAACACCGAGCCCACAATGCTGACACCGGCCGTGGAGCCGTTCATCGTTGCTGCTGGGTTCACGAACGTGAGTCGACCTGCACCCGCGCTGCTGATATCGTCGGTGATTACGACCGGGGTGGCCGGGCTCGTCGAGGCATTCGTCACGTGTACCAGGTAGTCAAGTTGTCCCCCGGGCTGCGCAGCGCCGCCGCCTACCACGCTGACTTGTTTGGTAATTGCCAGCGCTGGGGCCACTACCGTGACGGTGTGCGCATCCTGGAAATCGAGGACGCCCGGCGTGCCATCGGTGAGTGTGCGCGTGAAGCTTTGGCGGGCGGGGATGCTGGGATCGGCGTCGAACCACTGGATGGCCCCGGCAACGTTGGTGAGTGTAGCGCCAATTTGACTGTTCGCGTCGAGCCGGGTCTGGTAATTGATGATCAAACGCTGATTCTGGCCGATCGTGGCGGCCGACGTGAGCATGGTTAGCGTGAGTTCGCAGGTGGGCGCGCCGATAAAGTTGATGGAAAAGTCGGTGCCCGGAACCAGAGGCCCCTTGCCCGGAACCGGCGTGATCCCGTTCGCCTGGAAAACCTGCGCGCTAAGTATCTGTGGTGTTGAGGAACACATGCCACCGGTGGGGCTGCTTTTGGGGAGCCGGTCCAGGATTGTGGCGTTCCAGGCATCGCTCACGCCGGTATTCTGGATGTCAAGACCAAACTGCCCTAACTGCGCGGTGCTCATTGCCGCCGGTCCCGTTTTTGTCAGTACAAGGGTGGGCGTGGAGGGTTCTCCAATAGCAATCGACACGCTCGCGCTCGACGTCTCTGTAGGAGTGTTCCAGGTTACGAGCGCAGTGTTCGTGAGGATCGTGCCGGCGGGAATTCCCGCAGCAATCTGCACCCGGAAGCGTATGTCGATCGATTGTCCGGGCTGCAACGGCCCGTTCACAGCAGAGTAATTCGCTGTAAGTACGGTACCCACGACCGTCACACCGGCCGGAGAGCCGTTCATGGTTGGCGCTGGTGGATTAACGAACGTGAGATTACCTCCACCCGCGCTGCTGATATCGTCAGTGATTACGACCGAAGAGGCCTGGAAGTTCGGGGGATTGTTCGTGGGATTGGTCACGTGCACCAGATAGTCAAGCTGCCCGCCTGGCAGCGCAGGGCCACCACCCACCACGCTGACTTGCTTGGTAATTTCCAGCCCTGGGACAACTACTGCGACGATCTTAGTAAGCTGCCCTCCCTCAAGGCTGAAAAACGCGTTACTGTTTGGTGCAATCCCACCGTTGCCGAAATTGACGATCCCACTGTTCGCGTTGAATATTGTGAAGTTAATTCCTGCGGGACCATAACCGTGCGGGTCCGTGGCGATTGCGCAATTGGGATTCGGCCCAAGAGGGCTAAAAATCCATCCCGGGAGGTTACAAACTCCATCGTCCTCGAGACCAAAAATAGGAACTGTTGCGCTGGTGAGCTGCAAGGCGGTGATGACTTTACTGGTGTTATTCACGACACCAATCAGGTTGTCGTCAAGGCCTTGATCGTAAGACGGGGAAGGATTGGGGAACGTTGTTGTTATTGACCCGTCTGCGTTGAGCGTGATCAAGATGGTGCAACCCTCATTGGCGCGTCCGTCTTGATTAGCGAGATAGGTGGGACTAACACCCAGTCCGCCACCGGCATCGCCGCCGGTGATAATGGCGCACGTCTGCGTCTGGGCAAACGCAGAGTTCGATCCCATCAGCAGAATAATGATGCCGAAAACAAGGAAGTAGAAGTGGGGCTTGAGGCGCAGTTTGTCGAGCAGGATTGCGATCCAGCTGCCGCGCTGCTTCGCGTTGTTCGTGTTCGGGGATGTCATCTAATGCCCTCGTTCCACTCACTAAAGTGTTTTCGGGACCGAGGCAGCCACGCTTGTGGACTGAATTTCGGCGGTCCCGCCGTCCTGGGGCTTGCGGCCCGTTAGACCGGTGACTTTGCGTCGCCATCTTTCGATGGTTTTGCCTTTCTCAAAATTGCGTCGAGGGTCGACTAATCAGATTTGCAGCTTCTCTAAACCTCCTGGCCATCCGTGCTTTTAAAGCTTCTGTCGCCGGCATCACGTCGCCGGCAGAAAATCTATCGGGTACGAGATTGTTACGGCCTGCACGCCTTCCTTCGCGCCGAAATTGATCGTCTTGACGCGGTTCACTACCTGAGTAACGAGATCCGGCGAATCCATGTCAGTCGATTGCAGTTGGCACATTGACACGGAGCCGTCCGGCTCAATCGTCAGACGGAGAACCATCTTGCCCTGCAACGTTGGATTGACGCGCAGTGTCCGGTTGTAATCCCGGTAGAAAGCAGACTTGTAACGATCGAAAACAATCTGTATTTCTTCGTCAGTGCGGGAAGCCCCCAAACCGCTGTGGGCCTTGGGTCGGCCATCGCCGCCGCCGATCCCCGCGATGGAACTCTTCGCGCGAGCTACCTGCAGACCGGGTCCGCCCATGCCGCCACCGCCACCGCCTCTGCCGCCACCACCACCCACATTGCGGCTCAGCGAGCCGGCATCAATACCACCACTTGATCCCGGCGTATTGGTCGTCAACAAAGAGTGGGATGATGCCTGGCCCACTTCGTCGGCGGCAGCATAACGCGCATCGCTTCCGAGACGCGGCGCGTTTTGGTCCTGCGCCAGGCTAGCAAACTGTTCTTTGAATGCGAGAATTCCGGCCCGACCTATGTTTGGCTCAGGCGGCGTCGCCTCCGCGGAAAATCCCTTTGCCGGACCTGCTGGCAGTTCCGGTTTGCCTGGCCCTTTTGGAGCTTCTGAAGCCCTGGCTTTTGCTGCCCCCTCTGCTCCTTTTGCCGGAGGAGGCGGGACCGCGGCCGGCGGGACTGGGACCGCCGTTGGACGATAGAAGACGATGTCGATGTCTTTTTTCGTGCGAGCGCCGCTGCGAGCCAGGAATGACGCTCCCACGAGCATCAGCAAGGCCAGCAAGATGGTATGGACAACGATGCTCTCCACCAGGCTGCGGGCGGACGGCCCCCCGGATTCTCTGAACCTGCCTATTTCCATGGTTGTGTCCAAAGCAGCCACCTCAATTGCTCGTAATAAACTCGACCTTCAAATCCTCGACGCCCGACTTCGCGAGATCCAGAATGCGTAGAACTCCCTCGTAGTTCAAACGGTCGTCGGCAGCCAAAAACAGGACGCGCTTTTCCGGGGGACGGCTGCCCAGGATGTCTCCCACGCGCGCGGGCAACTCGGTTGCAGCGATCTTTTGATCGCCCAGCATCACGCGACAATCCGCTGGAAGCCCCTCGCCTGCCGAGGGCTTGACGATGCCGCAGGTGTTGGCGGAGATGATCAGGATCAGCTTCGATTCCTGAGACTGCGCGGGCGTGGCGTTGTTCGAAGTCTTGGGAATATTGACGTCATAGCCCTGCATCAGTAGCGGAACAACGACCATGAAAATGATCAGCAGCACCAGCACTACGTCGACCAGCGGCGTGATGTTAATCTCGGACTGCAGATCAGATCCGGAGCTGCCTCTGTTGAACTCCATAACTTAGTCTCCTTGCGTCCCTGCGTTGCGGCCCTTGGCAATCAACCCCACGCCCCGGAAGCCGGCCTGCTCGACCGCCTGCATGGCCTCTCGGACCTGGCGGAAGTTGAGCTTTGCGTCGCCCCGAATCACGACCTTGGGATCCGTCTCTGCGGCTACTGCAGCGCGGAGTGCGTCGCCGAACTGCGCGGTGGCGACCTGCTTATCGTTTACCCACAGCCCGCCGGCCTCATCGATGGAGACCAGAATCCGGCCTCTCTCGTCGCCCTGTTGAGTCGGCTTCTCCGTTTTTGGCAAACGGACCTCCGGCCCTTTCCGCATCTGCGGCGCCATCACCATGAAGATGATCAGCAGCACCAGCACCACGTCGACGAGCGGCGTGACGTTGATGGACGCGTTCATTTTGGAGCTTTCACCGAGCCGCATGCGCGTTCTCCTTCGAGTCTGCGGACGCCTTGGCGACGCGATCGATCTGCGGCGCCTTGAAGAGGCGGTTCACGACCTGGGTTGAAGCTCGATTCATCTCGATGTGGAAATTTTCAATCCTGCCGGTGAAGTAGTTGAACGCGGCGACGGCCGGGATCGCGACGAAGATGCCCAGCGCCGTCGTGACCAGGGCCTCGGCGATGCCGCCCGAAACCACAGACATACCGCCGGAGCCCGTTGCCGCGATGTTCCGAAAAGCGTTGATGATTCCAGCTACGGTACCGAAGAGGCCGACGAACGGGGCCGTGGAGCCGATCGTAGCCAGGAACCCCAGACCCTGCTTCAATTGGACCAGCGTCTCCGACATGGAGTCTCTGAGTGCGTTGGTGACCTGGTCGAGTGAAGCGGATGGATCCCCTCCGGCCTCGCGTACGCCGTCGTACTCAAGGATGCCCGCCGAGACCACCTGCGCCACGTGGGACTTCTGATGCTGCTGCGCGGCCTCGATCAGTTCCTGGATCTCTCCCCCGTGGGTGAACGTCGCCAGTAAGGGCTTGAAAGTCTGCGTCTCGCGAGCGGCCGCGCGGAAGCGGCGGTACTTATCAACCATCACTGCCACCGAAAAGATGGACAGCAAGGCAAGGCAACACATCACGGCGGCTCCGAATAGGCCGACGTTTCTCAGCAGCTCCGTAAAGGTCATTGCATTCTCCTAAGCGTCGCAACCGCGTGCTGCGCCGCATTCTTTTTGGTCGGCGCGCCGTTAGGACGCTCCGTTTGCGAACTGATCTCGTAGTAACTCAGCATCCGCATGAATACTTCTTGTTAATTGGTCGCCTCAACTCGTCGAGCACCCAGAGGTGCCGAAGGCGTTGCCAAGCTGTGAGACGAGCAGCGGCTCTGCCAGAACCAGAGCGAATACAACCGAATGAATGCACCCGCATATTTCATCTCCCAAATATCCTACGCAGTTCCTGGGCGGAACTCTCTAATCTGGGAAGAGTATTGAGCAGACTGCTCTCGGCAACAACAGTACACGGGTTCTAAGGTCCTCTCTCTAGGGGTGCCAATACCTCCGTCAAGTTAGCAGGAAGGTTCCAATGGGTATCTCAAGCTTCGTCCAGCTGGGCAATGGATGAGCTGGTGTTTACGAATCTGCAATGGCCAAAGGTAACGCCCTCTCACGAGCGCTAGGACACGGCAGGCTGGGCACTGTTCACTGAGACATGGCCACCTGGTGTGGAGACACTAATCATTGTCAGACAGGGAATGCCAGCCGGAGCAGAGCTTTTCCTGTCCGGTGGACGTTTCAGAAGTGAATGCGATGCGACTTGGTGAGCGGGAACAGATGCTTAAGGATTCTCTAAGAGTTTTTATGGGCAGATTCGGATCAGGATGGTGGCTATGAATGGACACGCCATGGAGAATCTCATCTTTGAATGCACGACACGGCAGTGGTACAGTTTGAATTCTTTCGTTTATTCAAATCATTTACAAACCGTCATCTCGAAGGGCGTAAAGCGAGCCCCGCGTTTTCGTCAGCGGGCGAGTAGCCCTGAGAGACCTTGTGTTTTACTGTTAAAAACAAAAGGTCCCTCGACCCTATTCGGTCGCTGAAGACGGCGCGCCCTCATTGACGGGATCTCGGGATGACGACCTGTGTGATAAAGACGGTCATGATTCTTCAAAAGCAATTCAAGCTGCGTCACTACAAAAGACGCGCCTTCACGCAAGCAGAATGCAACTAATCTCTCGATTGTTTACTTCAGCAAAACGCAAAACCGCCAGCTTACGGCTTCTTTTCCGACCTTATTTCGTAATAGCGCAGCTCCCGCATGAATACTTCCTTGTCTACGGGCTGCCTGGAGTCGTCGAGCATCGGTGAAATGCCGGTCGCGCGGCCAACTTCCGAGCTCTTCCATGGCACGATGACCAGCGACGTGGGCGCTTCCTGATTGCCCAGAATGGACATGCCCAGCGCTTTTCCTCCCGGGACGGAGGTCAACTTCGGATCTTGGCTCGTTTGTGCCTGCGGCTCTTCCTCCGGTCCTGCTTCCGTCTTTGCCTGCGCGACCTCAGTCTGTCCCGGTTGCTTTTTCGTTTCCGCCTGTTCTGCGGTTCCTGCCTCAGCTGATTTCGCTTTTGCCGGCGCAGCTTTCTGTGCCTTCACTGCTTCCGTCTTTACATGCTTCTTTGCGGCAGCAGCGGTGGGTTCAGGCTCCGTCTTTTTATCCGGCGTTTTAGCGGTCTGGGCGACACCTGTCGCCACTAGCAACACAAGCAGCAGATATCCCCTCATGACTTCTCCTTTTTGCTCGTGCGTTTGCGAAGGTCGGCAATCCATTTCACGACCTCGGCGTCATCCGGAGCGAGCCGGCTGTATGCCTGGTAATGCTCCAGCGCGCACGCGAAATCCCCCAGATACAGATCGCACAGGATGGCCAGGTTCCTGTGCGCGTAGTGGAAGTCAGGGAACTGCGCCAGCGCCGCTTCATAACTGGCGCGCGCTTTCGCAAACTCTCCCTTGCGCCGTTGCACCAGGCCGAGCTCGTTGTAAGCGGCAAGATGGTGTGGATTCAATTCCAGCGCCTTGCTCAAACTGGCTTCTGCGTGGTCCAGGTCGCCGGTGCGGGCGTATGCAATGCCGAGATTGATGTGCGCTGCCGCTGTTTTGGGCGACTGTTCGGTCACCTTAGCCAGCAAGGCGATAGCGCGATCGTATTGCGCCGCTCCGAGCATGCGCAACGCTTCGTCGTATTCGGCGCGCACTTCGACCGGCACCGGCGCCTCCTGCGTAATCGTGACCCCATTTGCATCCCTCACGAAGTCCGGAAGCGCAGTCGGCGGTGGTGGTGGCGGTGGGGGCAGATTTGTCTTGGCCGACTTAGCGGTCACCGCGCGTTCAGCATCCGGTACGCAGCCCAGGAAGAAGAACAGGGCCAGCAACGGTATGTAGCAGCAAATCGCTTTTAGTGATCGGGTCTTATTGCGGATTGGCATGTTTCACCGCTCCTTGGTTCGCCGCCATCGGTGCCGGGTGCGTTGCGTCCGGCTTGCTGGGCGTTGTGCTGGCGCCCGGCGTCGGTTGCGTCGTCTGGTCCGTATTGCTTGGCGTCGTGCTGGTGTTGCTCGGCGTTGTGCTGGTGTTGTTCGGTGCCGTGCCGCCATTGGTCGACGCTGTGCCGCCGTTGGTTGGCGTTGTGCTGGCATTGCTCGCTGCCGCTGCCTGGATCGCGGCCTGCGCTAACGGCGATTGGTACACGTAACGGTCAATAGCGCCGATGAAGCCGCTGCTCATTTCGTTTTTCGCGTAGCGGCCCGGCACCATCTCGGCGAGCCTGCTGAGACTCTTCTCAGTCCATGCGTTGAAGACGCCGGCGTGCAGTGATTCCATGTTCTTCTCGTGTACTTTGATGGCTTTGTCCTCGAACGGATACGCTGCCTCGTCGAGGTCCGCCTCAAACTTTTCCAGATTCGCGCCCTTCATATCGGCGGGGCGCTCTGACTCCTTCAATGCTCGACTGAAATCGAAATAGGTCTCGGCCATGTAAAACGTGGCGGCTGCCGTCACGTCGGCGATTTGATAATCCACCAGCCCAGTCATGGCTTTGATGGTGGCATCCATGCGCTGTTTTTTCTGCTTCAGACTGGCCTCGAACGGTTGCCGCAGCTTTACGGCCACACAAGCCTGATAGAGCTGCTCCGCCAAGACCAGTGCGGAGCGGCCCGCGATGGTCCGCGTCCGCCCAGTCCTTTCCGATCCGCCCGCTGCGTCAAGACTCACGATATTCATCAGTTCTTTCTGATAACTAGAGTCGTTGTGCGCGGCTTTGTATATTTCGGAAATCTTGAAGCGTGCCTCGAGGGCCGTCTCGAGCGGCTTCGGAAAATCTGTGATGTAGTGTTGGTACGCAGCCAGTGCCTTATCACTAGCATTGGACTGCTGGTAGAGGTCGCCTGCCACAAGCAGCGACTCCCTGCGCACTGCCTCATCTGTGGACTCCGATGCTAGCCGCTCGTACTCTCCGGCGGCGTGCGACAACTCACCGCTCTCGCGGTAGGCGCGTGCGATCAGTCTGGTGGCCTCTCCCGCCATTTTGTGCTTGGGGTAGGTGCTGCGAAAAGCTTCGAGCACACCCGCGGCGGCCTTCCAGTCCTTCAGCTCAATCAGCGCGCCGCCTGCGTCGTACTCAGCCGTTGCGCGAATTGTGGAAGTAGGTGCTGCGGTGCGAATCCTCAGGAAATGGTCCGCGGCGGCACGATAGTCCTTCGCGTCTCTTGCAATTTCACCCTGCTTGTAGATAGAGGCTGCCAGGTTGTCAACAAACTTGGCGTGCGACGCGTCGCTCTCCGGCGTGACAGCCAGCACTTGCGTGTAAGCTTTTTCGGCCTGCGGGTACGCGGCGAGTTCGAACGACCCGTGCGCAACCACAATCCATGCGGAGCGTCTGATGGGCATCTCCGCGCCCGGATATTTATCGATGACGCGCTGGGCGGACGTGACCGCGGCGCGATAGTCCTTCATCTCGTACTGATCATCGGCGGCCGCTCCCAGGACCGCCGCGGCCTGTGCGTGGGTCGGGAACGTGTCAGCGAATTTGATCGAGCTTGCGATCGTATCGTGCTTGACGGTCTCCAGGTTCTCCTTGCCTACGACCTTCAGCTGTTCGCGATATGCGTACACTGCAGCGTAACCCGCGGCTGCCGACTGAGTGTTTGCCGGGTATCCGTAGGCCGTGCGTTCGTACTGTTTGGCCGCTTCGCCGAAATCCTTGTTCTCAAAGAGAAGGTCAGCCATCCGGTAGTTGATTGCCGGCGACTCGCCGTCCTTCGGGAAGGAATTGAGGTAGTCGCCGTACCAGCGGAGAGCTTCGTGATAATTCGTAAGCTTCTCGTTCGCTTCTTGCGAGCTTTGATACTCAGCGTGGTAGTGCGTCGCGAGGTCCTTCAGGTCCGCCTTCAGGTAAGCGATCGCCTCCGGCAACTCTTCCGGCTTGTTGTGCCGCCAGTATTCCGCCTGCAGTCCATACTTGGAGGCAAAGTCCCGCTTCGATTCCAGAACCAGCTTGGGGAATCCGCCCTTGGTGAAAGTTTCCACCACGCGCATGCTAAAGCGTGGAGCAGCAGGGTGGAAAGGATGGAGCGTTATGAAAGCGTTGTATGTCTTTGCGGCGTCGTCGTAGCGCAGTTTCACCAGGTAGTGTTCGCCAAGATTGCTGTAAACGCGGTCTTCATAGGACCGGCTCTTGGTGCTGGTGAAGTACTGCTGCACCGCATCCGGCCCGCCAAGGTTGCTGAAGCTCAGGCTGACGGCTCGAAAAGTATCGGCGACGCGGCGTTCGTCCTCTTTCTCATGCTTCTCATCGAAGTTGTAGCCGCTCGAGACCTTATAGTCGAGCAGCGCCATGTAATTCTGCACGGCTTCTTCGTATAAATCCTGCTTGTAGAACGTCCAGCCGAGCTTGTAGAGAGCAAGCTCATAGTATGAGGAACGGGCGCCCAGGTTGGTGATGGCTGAATAGGCGTTCTCAGCGTCCCGAAATTTTCTGCGCGTGAAGAAGTACTCGCCCCGCCGAAACTGCACCTCATCGAAGTGCACGGAATTCGGATTGGCCTTTATCGCGCGTTCCATGGTCTCCATGGCTTCTTCGGTGCGACCGAGTTCGTCATACGCTCGCGCCATCTGGTAGAGGACCTGGTCGCTATCCTTATATTGTGGGTACTCCTTGAGCAGCTTTTTATAGAGCGCGATTGCTTCAAGAGGACCTTTGGGAGCTGCGTCAGCTCCTGGCACTTCCGTCGGCGTGGCGCCAGTATCGCCGCTTGCCGGGATCTTATTCTCCGCAGTTGTGCGCCGCTCAAACTCCTGATCAGATTCCCCACGGCCCGTGCGGGCAGTTGTAGCAGCCGAATTGGGCTTTTGATCTGGTTTGCTCTTAGGTGCCTTAGCGGACTCTGGAGCGGGCATTGGCTTCGGTTTGGCCTCGCCTGTATGTATGCCGTATTCCTTCTCCAGTTCCAGGTCAGCGAGACGGCGAATTGCCTCGGGCGTCATCGGGGTTTCCGGTGATTCATCGAGGAATTTCCGGTAGTGCTCCATGGCCTGATCGACGCTTTGCTTCGTATCTGCGTCCTTCACGTCCGGAGCCACCTTTTGCAGGTCCGCCAGCGTTCCCTGCGTGCTGGCCGGTTTGTGATGCGCGGTGCAGCCGCCGAGGAAAGCAGACACAACCACGATTGGAATGGCGCGGCGAAGCATCAGCGTCCTCCTGCGCCAGACTCGGCGCGCGAAGCTCGATCGTAGCTATCGGCGACGCCGAAGCGAGCCTGGATCTGCTGCGCCACCAGGCGCTGCCGTCGGGCCTCAAGCTGGTTGATGGCTACGTTCTCGATCATCTCTCCCTGCCGGGCCATCAAGAGATCGACGTTTTTTAACGCGCTGCCAACACGTTTACGGAGCTGTGCAATCTGCGCGTCGTACCCGACATAACTGTGCGTCGCCTCCTGCCTCGTCCTGACAAATGCCTCGTGCTGCTGATTGAGAGCGTCGACTTGGGTATTCAAGTCGTTGAGGTGATCGAATGCCGCAGTGAGCCGCTTCGGGTACTCGGTTTCGACGCGCCACGTGAGTACACCACGCAGGCGCGCCAGGCGCTGCCGAAGCGCGAGTGATTCTGGACTATCAGAGTTGCCGAGCTGCTTTTCAATGTGTGCAATGTGCTCGCTGGCGATCCGCTCATCCGTGGTTGCCAGAAAGTCCGGCCGCGGCGCGGTCAGCATGGCGTGCAAGCGATCGTCGAATTCTTTGCGCTGCTGAAGTCGCACGCGCATCCGTGAATCCAGCTCGCGAAACTTGGCGTCGATCTCCGGCAGCAGCGGCTCATAGTTCTTTTTGCGCAATCGGATGATATCGTCGAAAGATTCAAGGCTGGTTTGATATCCAATGAGCTTCGACCGCAGGTCCTCGAGGTCAAGGTAGTTGTGCAACGCGGTTTGGAAATCGTGAGACGCCATGAGCGCCATCAGGTAGTACGTTTCTGGCGCACCGGGAAGGCCGCGCAAGCGGATGACCCAGGTTTGGTCTTCCCGGCTCTCTTCGCGGACCAGCGCTTTAAGAAACCGCCCTTCTTTGATGCTATTGATGGATGCGTCTATTTTTTCGAGTTGGCCGCTGTACAGCTCGAGCGCGCGACCATAGGTGAGGGCGGCGCGACCGTATAGCTTCAGGTCGGCATACGTGTGCGGTACGGCAAGCAGAGCTTCCTGGACAGCGACGTCCGTCGGCTCACGATCAGCCAAAATATTCCAGGGAACGAGCGCACGGTCAAACTGTTTGGACGAGGTGTCCGCCCAGCCGGCCCGCAGCAGAGCTTCGTTTGAAAACGGTCCATCAAGCCGGACGCGGTCGAGTGACTGTTTTGCCCGCTCAAAGTTGCCTGATTCAAAAAGGATGGAACCAAGAACCAGGTTGGCCTTGTCGCGGATCGCGAGCCCGGATGGATCATTCGCCTGGATTCGTCCTGCCTTGTCCAGTTGCTCCACCGCTTCCTGTTGTTTACCGGCCCGCAGTTGAGCGATACCAAGGTTGTAAGCGACAAACCCCGCGAGGCTCGGATCGTTCTGCAGGTGATTGAGGACTTCTATTGCCTCGTTCGGCTTGTCTGTCGCCATATAGATGTTCGCCCGCAGAAACTCGACATCGTTTTTTATCTTTGCGGGCACGGTACCCTGGATCCTACCGAGGGCCTGCAGCGCATCGTCGAGTTGGTCCTTCTGGAAGTGAATGCGGGCGAGCCTGAACGCGGCTTCATTTCGCACGGCCTCATCCACGGCGCCTTCAAGCACCCTTTTGATGGCGCGCCCCGCTTTGTAGTGCATGCGGTAGTCGAGCTCGAAATCGCCAACCGAGAATTCGGCCTCGCCAATGTTGCGGTGAAGAGTATCGAGTCCGGGCTCGTCCAGCCGATGGTACTGTTCGAGTTCGGTATCGAGCCGCTGGATCGCTTCGAAAAACTGGCCCTGGTAGGCGCGATAGAACGCTTCGTCGAAAAAGAGATCATCCTTCTGGTTCGCAGATGTCTTCTCTTTCTGAGCCGGCTTCTCTTGCACAGCCGGCTTCTGGTCCCCAGCAAAGGAGGGACTGACAACCAAACACAGGACGAGGCCGAGTTCGATTATGCGGCGACTCACTCGCATCAATTACAACTCTCCAAGCGTGATTGGGGTGCTGCCGGCGTCCGGTCCAGCCACTGTCAACTCCACCAGCTTTGGCTTAACTTCCTTATGGAACGTGAAGTGTTCTGTGCGGTTGAAGTCCGAGCCGCTCTTAAGCTTGCCGTCAACAAGCACGTTGAGCTTGTGTTCTCCCGTGGCCACATTGCCGACGTAGATCCGTTGCACGCCACCCTTGCGCAGTGCCTCGAGTTCCTTGGCGCTATAGATGTAATGCGCAACCAGCTGACCATCGATCTGGAGCCGCACGGCATCGAGGCGCAGCTCATCGCCTTTAGCCAATGCGACAAAGATCGCGACCTGTGTCCCTGACGGGTAAAGCAGTTTTTCTTCCAGCTGGTTCAGCTCCGCCGCAATGCTTAGGACGTCTGATTTGGTCTGCTGAACCTGTTCGTCGAGGTCCCTCATCTGCCGCTGGTCAGGAGTAGCAGCGGCGCTTTTCTGTTCCGTTTTCTTCTTGTCAGTCTGTTCGGAGCTCTTGTTTCCCTGCAGCGGTGCAGCATGCAATCCTGAGAAAGCCACAAACGAAAACGCCAGCACCAGCACCAGAGCACTGACAATCGATAAATGCGCTCTATTTTTCATCTCTGTACTCCCACGCAGCCCTTAGACAGTCGTTTCCGACGCACTAAGTATTGGGCAGACTGCCCGGCGGCAACAACAGTACACGGGTGCTAAGGTCCCGTCTGTAAGGGTGTCAATACCTCCGTCCTAAGGAGTACACGGGTGCTAAGTCTTTTCTGTATGGATGCCTGATACCTTTGTGCGAAAGCGCACTTATTGCGAAGACGAGCGCCGTTGGAGTAACCAAAGGCCCCGCCAATACTTTGGAGGTCGGCAAACGGCTGCCGAAAAGCATGAAAGCGGCATCAAGGGCGCAGTCCAATCGGTGGCTGTGCTGCACCCCAAAAATGACACATAGATAGTATTCCCACTAAGAAGGAAAGGAGCGGCGAGTGGCGAATTTAAAAGGTGCCAAGATCAGGTTGCCCTTTTTGGCAGGCCGCGGTGGCGAGGGTACAAGCAGGAGAGAATTTAGCGGAAGTGCATTGGAGTTGGGAGTGGATCGTCGGGGACTGGCGCGGTGGCAGGAGTGGCTGGATCCGGAGATGCTGCGAACGGACCGGCGACGGGAGAAGGCGCTGGCGATGGAAGTGGAGCAGTTGAAGAAGGCGCTAGCCGAGAAGGATCATTCTTCTATTTGCTTTATGGGAGAGTAAAAGTAAGCCCATAAGGTGGCCAGCAAAGCACAAAAACCAACGAATGAAAACATCAATCCGATTCCTCTCCCTGAACCTGTACCTAAGAGTGGCGTTAAAGCCATATATAAATGAGTGCCGGGGTTTACTAAAGGAATGAACACATGGTCGGCCAGGGGCCCGGCTACGGCATAGGCCAGCGGCAGGGTAGACCAGGCAATCATTCGCCTGAAAGCAAATACACGTCCCTGAAATTCAGGTTCGACATTGCGCTGCCAAATTGCCTGCGAGCAACTCATCACAATTGGTGTACAGAACGCGAAAAGAAAAACTGCAGATGCCACAAGCAGGGGGTATGGCCGGGATCCGGCGAGGATGATAGCTATGCCCGTCATGAACTCTGGAACGAGCACTCCCAGAATGGCTTTTTTCGGGCCGCCCCACGCGCTCACAGTCAGGCTACCCAGAATCATGCCTAAACCCGCCACGGAGAGCACCGCACCAAGAACCTGGACTGAAGCAAAGGACAGCACCAAAGGTGTGCTCAAGATCACGACGATGCCTTCCAGGAAGTTGGTAACAGCGAAGAAGATCAGGAGCGCCATTAAAGCCGGCCGGTTGTGAATGTAGTGCCATCCAAATAGCAGCTGATCTCCATGATGTTGCCGGCTTTGTGGCGCTTTCGTCGGGAACAAAATGCGGGGTGGCTGCGATTCCCAGCATAAGAACTGCAAACATGAAACTGGCAACATCGATGAGAATAATTCCCGAGATCCGGATAAACGCGAGCAGGGCTCCGGCCAGCGCGGGCGCAATGAACTGGGCCAGAGCTTCACTGAATTCCACCAATCCGCTGGCCCGGACCAGATGTTGGCGGGGAACAGTTACGGTAGCCAGCGCGGAATAAGCCGGCCACTGAAACGCAGCACAGATGGATTTGATTCCGGCAACGATGTAAATTTGCCACAATTCGGGATGGCCCAACGCTAATAACCAAGCCA
>Ga0207687_10000307_pt1 | contig 33322 bp, 29 predicted proteins | sample KBSM54metaG_FD_184399 | JGI IMG/M metagenome (GOLD analysis project Ga0207687, IMG submission 184399) | Miscanthus rhizosphere microbial communities from Kellogg Biological Station, Michigan, USA - KBS M5-4 metaG (SPAdes) (version 2) | ecosystem: Host-associated > Plants > Roots > Rhizosphere >...
CGCAATCACCGAACACGTAAACAGGTTATCGCCCGCGCGCACATTCGCGTCCCAGTCGGGTCCGGGATTGCCGACGGTCCAGTACAGCGTGTCGGAATCGGCATCGTAGCTGCCGGTGAGCCACGCAGGGCCGCCGCCGTGCTGCCAGCTCTCGCCCTTCCACGTATCGTGTCCGAATTCGCCGGCGACGGGAATCGTGTTGAAGCGCCACAGCCTTTTGCCGGTCGAGGGATCGTAGGCGTCGATGAACCCGTTCGCGCCGAACTCGCCTCCGGTGACGCCGGTGACGATCTTGTCCTTGAGCGCCAGCGGCGGCGACGTGATGCTGTAGCCGAGCATCGTATCGGCGACCTGCGTTTCCCACAGCAGTTGCCCGGTGCGTGCGTCGAGCGCCACCAGCGCGGCGTCGAGCGTCCCTAGGAACAAGCGATTCCCCAGCACCGACACGCCCCGGCTGTAGCGATTGATCTCGCTCGGGTTGACGACCTTCTGTTGACGCTGGTACCGCCATAGCTGCAGGCCCGTCTTGGCGTCGAGCGCGAACACCTGTCCGGGAGCGCCGGAGGTGTACATGATGCCGTCGACCACGATCGGCGTGGCTTCGAGCAGCGAGTTGTTCGGCAGTTGCAGGGCCCAGCGGGCTTGAAGCTCGCGGACGTCGGTCGTGTCGACCTGCTTCAGCCCCGAGTAATGCCGCCCCTGATAATCGCCCCAATAGCTGAGCCAATTCTGCGGCTCGGCGGCAGCGTTGCGAAGGCGATCGTAGGTGACGCCGCCAGGAATGTCGGCACTGAGATTGCGAGCGGTCTGTGCTCGGAGATACGCCACCAAGCTTTGGATTTCAGGCTCGGAGAGTCGCTGGGCGAAATCGGCGGGCATGAGCGATTTCTGCTCGACGGTCGCGCTCGCAAGATCCCGCTTATCAAGTCGCAAGAGTTTGCCGCTGATGTCGGTGATGAGCAGCGAAAACGTATCTTCCGCGCGCCGGATGCCTCGGATCTCCTTACCATCCTTGGTTCGCGCGACCATGGTGCTCGGCCCACCGCGGCCGCCAGGATTCGGATTGGCGCTGGGATCTACGATTTTCTGACGCAACGCGTCCGCTGACAAGCTGCCTGCCATCGACAGATCGGGGCCGACGATGCCGCCACGACCGTTCACCGCATGGCATGATGCACAAGCGGCTTTCCCAAAGAACAAAGCCTCGCCCGATTGCGGAGCCTGCTGCGCGAGAAGCGCGCCCACAATGCAGCCCACGAGCAATAATGGCGAACATCGAATCATTCTGTCCCCTCTTGTGGCGTAGCGAAATCAAGTATAACCAGGTTTTCCATTTGGCTGCCTAAAGCAGCCCGACCAAATCCTGGTATCGTCGCCAAACCGGCAGGTGGGCATCCTTAGCCGGGCACCTCATTCTCTTGAAGGGTAGATCGTCCGTCCGTTAGCAGCGGTAATTCCGGCTAAAGCTCATGTTGGAAGCATGTTGCTCGGTAGTAGATGTATGGTCGGTCCCTTCCACTACCTGTTCGGAGGTGGTGGCACCGCAGCGTCGTTCTTTCGTCACCTGAATATCAGCTTGAAAAGTCAGTCGTCAACAGAAATCGTTCTTGCCATGTTCAATGTGGCACTTCTGACGAATTTGTCGGGTCGCATGTTGGAAGATAGACCTGCCCGACAACAGTTGGCATAGCGCCTTTAACAACTTGGCGTGCAGATGTCGGGAATGCCGGTTTCCGCAGGCGTAGAGAGGCCCTAAGAAATCAGAACAGGACGGAGGGATTTGGTCGGGCTGCCGGGATTTGAACCCGGGACCTCTTGCACCCCAATTGTCCGATTGCGATGAGATCCGCTGCGCACGTTTGCCACAGAATACTACATTCTATTGGCCTTCGGATCAACTGACGCGCAAGACCTAGCAACGGGTCGAAGCTGGTAAAACCCGGTCTTAATCGTGCGGTTGCGTCACAATCCACGTCACACACACCGACCCTTGAATATGCGTTTGTACAGCTCTGGACAGTAAAGCGAAGCGAAAGCGCCAACCCATTCCCCACCACTAAATATAAGGGACGGCGGAATGTCATTACTTCGAAGGCAATGTGCTCAGCCTCTAGGCCTGTAAGTAACTGAGCCTGCTCACGTGCCCGAGCATGGCCCGGAAAGTACATTGTCTATGGTGAAAGTAATGATTCATCAAATCAGCTGATTCTTCAGTGGTATACGACAGATTGGGTGCCTTCGATTCGCAACCCCAGATGTCGGGGTTAGCATGGCCGAGAACGGAATTCTCAGGACCGGTAAGTCTTGAGGGTTTCTTCCCCCCGTAGAAAAAGAGAGAGGCGTCGACCATGGGACAATTAGGGCTGAGTGTTGCTATGAAGCTGAAAGTAACACTCAAAACTCAACCATCTAATCCAAGAATACCGAAGGCGAGCAGCCCACTGAGCCCGCCGTGGGCGGCGCCCACACTGAAGCTCCCCAGGAAGGCTTCTCTATGAGTGCTGTACCGCCTTTCAATACCCGATATCTAACGGAGCTGGAGATCGCTGACCACCTGGGAGTCTCGGTTAGTTGCCTCCGTCGCTGGAGAACCGAGCGCAGGGGTCCACCTTTCACCAAAATTTCCACGTTAGTTCGTTACCCTCTAAATGAGCTAGAAGCCTGGATTGCCACTCTGCCCAAGGGTGGTGAGCAAGAACGGAGACGCACGTAATGACGACTCCTCAGGTTTCCTCTGTCTCGGCCTTGCGCGCTTACCTGGACCAACTATCAGCGTCGCATTTTTGGGGCACGATCACGCTCAAGTTCCAACGCGGCGAGATCATCCACGTAACTCGTGAAGAAAGTATTCGGCCTGCCAAACTTATACCGGAACACCGGAGCGTCGATGAAAACCAAACCGGATACTGATACAAAGTCCGCTCTAATTGATCCCACCCTAAAGAGCGCGTTCAATCTCGCTAGATACGACTCAGTCCCACAGGAGATGAGGAGGCGGCCGCAGTGGGTGGCTTGGCGGGAGAAGAATCGGTCTGGTAATTCGACTAAGGTTCCGGTCAATCCGCACACCGCTGGCTACGCAGATGTCAGCGATCCCGCAACCTGGCGAACGTTTGAGGAGGCCTGTCTCGCCGCCGAGCGTCACGGACTACCAGGCATTGGATTCGTGCTCACTGCTGATACCGGTATCGTCGCCGTGGATCTGGATAACTGTCGCAATCCCGAAACAGGCGAACTGAATCGAATGGAAGAGCTCATCGTGGCGCGGCTCAATAGCTATAGCGAGGTATCGCCTAGTGGATGCGGCATTCACATTTTCGTCAAGGGCAAATCGCCCGGAGGCCGGCAGCGAAGAAAAGGCATTGAAATGTACGGCTCTGGGCGCTACCTGACCGTTACCGGCGAGAATCGCGGGTCGGTGTCCGCAAGACTGGAAGAGCGACAGGACGTCGTCAATGACCTGCACGCTTGGATCGACGGAGATGCTGCCCTGGTCGAGGAGGCCCAGAAGCGAGGCGATCCTCAATTCTCTCTCCTGTGGGAAGGGAAATGGGAGGAGGCCGCCTACAGTTCGCAAAGCGAAGCCGATTTAGCTCTCTGTAATATGCTCGCGGCGAGGACCCGCGATCCGAAATGCCTTGATCGGATCTTCCGATGGTCCGGGCTTATGCGGGACAAGTGGGATGAACCCCGTAACGCCCGGCATGAGACTTACGGGCAAATTACGATTACGAAGGCGCTCGCCTTTGGCTCTCCACCTGAAGAAAGGGGAGTCAGCAAAAATCCTTTGGTAGCTGCTTCGGCTGAGGATTTTCTGAAGCGTATATTTCCACCGAAAGAACCTCTACTCGAAGGGCTACTCTGCAAGCGCGATCTGGTAACGCTAGCAGGACGGCGACGCGAAGGGAAGACCTCTCTCAGTATGAATATCGCCGTCGCGTTAGCTGGAGGAATGTCGGAGTTCCTTGGCTATAAAATCCCGGAGCCTCGAAGAACGCTGCTCATTTTGTTGGAAGATGATGGCGGAGAGGTTCAAGAGAAGCTCAGACGGATCGTCGGCCAAAAGAATTTGGGAGGAAGACTCCGGCTTCTTACCCGAGATGACTTCTTAGACGCCAGCGTGCGTATTGACGTGCGTGAAACACTCTTTAAACAGGCAATCGATGATGCTACGACGCACCACAAACCGGATCTCATCATCATCGATAACCTTGCCCATGTGATCGCCGCGGAGTACAACGACCCGGCCCGAGTGCATGAGCTGATGGAGTTCGGTTACGGATTGGCGAAGAAGCATGGTCCGGCAGTGATTTTCTGCGCGCACCCAAGGAAGGAAGATGCGAAGAATCCTCTCAATCTGGAGACAAGCTCAACATCCTTCTTTGAATCTGTCATGGGAAGCTCCCACTTTGTCAATTCGACCGGCTCACTCTGGGGAATCCAACGTCCCCAGGGACGCGACTACAGCATTTTTCTGGGAGGCCGACAGAGGGTTGAAGGCCAGCAGAGTGTTTCACACATCTCAATGGATGGTGAGGGCTGGTTCCAATTGGAGGACAACTTCACGCACAATCTTCCGTTGATTATGAACACCCCGGCCAGGGTTCAGGCATGGGAGTTACTACCGAACCCGCCCGGCGACTTCTCTCATGGAGAAGCGCAAGATCGCGTCAAAGGTGTCATGAGATCGAGCAGCACCTTCCATCGCTGGTTTACCGAGTGTCGCCGCCTTGGCGTAATCGTCGCGAGGGGGACCAAGTATGCGAAAGCTTCGTCCGGGACAGCCAGTTTGCCGAAAAGCGTCGAGGTAGTCGAGTCAGATGAGGCAGCATGAAGAAAACAAAGCTACTTTTGTTCGTGTTCACCATCGATGTACCGACCGAGGTGCAGCCGAGTCACGCGTGCCGTGAACTCGATTACCTCGAAGCCGCCTCGATGACGAACCTCGAACTGATGATTATGAAAAGAAAAGGAAACTCGATTGCCTCGACGTCGTGCTGCCCCCCAAGTCTTTCTCAGTCACCGAGAACAAATGGGTGGAGGACGTGACCGGCCAATCAGATATTAGGTGTTTCGGAGAGCGGAGGGACAAACTTGATGCTGGGGGTCCCACCAGAGGAGCACTAAAACGCCGTTATCGAGAATACCCCAGACTCTCTCCTTACCTGTCAACCGAAGGGACAAAAGTTCGTCCACGTCAATGTTTCCGTTGAAGAGAACATTCAGGCGGTCGCGAGCGGCCTTGGACAGCTCCCCTATTGCTATCAGATGATTCTGTTTCCTTCCCTGGACAAGAATTTCGTTCCATGTCATGCTCTCGAAATTGACGAGGCCGGAACGCACATAACCTAGGCTCGCAGCATTGAGAGTATGCCATCCAAATGGATCAACAAACTCCATGCGGCGGATTCGCCATGAAGGATTCAGACCGTAGTAGCTCCTGGGCTCGGCCTTTGGCTGCTTTGTCGATGTTGGGAAAAACTCTTTCTTTGGAGTCTTTCCCACGCAAGTTTAGAGACTTCCGTAGTATTCCGCGAGAGCAGCCGGAGTGATTTCTCGGTCGCCGTATTCGCCGGGCGGAATCCCGGTGCGGGCCTCGCGCCACGGATTTTCCTGGTGGGTAAGATCACTCAGCCACTGACTCGGTTTGTCGCCGTAGAACTGAAGGACGTTATCGACCGTTTCTTGCTCGGTTCCAGAAAGAGCGTTAGAGTCGCCCTTGGCAAGCTCCGCGACCGTGAACTGCCCGCGATGAAGCTCGTACAGGTCGCGCACGACAGGCCCATTTGCCCAAGCTTCAATGCGGTTCTCAAATAGAGGTTTTTCGTCCCAAACCAACGACCAAGCTTGCGCATAATATACGAGCTTCTGAAGCTTCATGGCCGGAAGAGCGCCAAGCTTCTTCAGAATGTACTGCGCCACATCAAATACCGTCGCCATTGGACCTCTACTATTAGTCTACATCGGCTCTTATTGCGGAGCGGTCCTTGATGCAGTACTTATCCCACAGCCGCGTGCAGGACGCGAAAAGCGCTTTGGTGCCTGATCGTCATTCTTCTTCGCGCTTTTTCCAACTGCCTGGACCTGACCCACCCTATCTGATTCTTCCTTTTGCCCGAAAGCTGGCGCTATTATATGTGCTTATGAAGGCCGCAATCGTTTTCCTCGCGCTTTGCTTACCAGTATTGGGCGACTTCGCGGAGGGACGGCGGGCATATGACCGAGGTGATTATGCGACAGCCCTCAAGGAGTTCCTGCCTCTGGCCCAAGAGGGAAACGCCGACGCGCAGTTCGAACTCGCCGTAATGTATGCCCTAGGTTTAGGAGTGCCTCAGGTCGATAAGGAGGCTGTGAAATGGCTCAACTTGGCAGCGGAACAGGGACACGCGACAGCGCAATATAACCTCGGCGACATGTATGAGAGAGGTAGAGGTGTTCCTCAGGACTACATTAAGGCGCACATGTGGTTCAATCTGGCTGGTGCAAAAGGCAACGTCCAGGCCGTCAAGAATCGAGACATCATAGCCGCCAAGATGACACCGGCCCAGATTGCCGAAGCGCAGCGCCTCGCTCGCGAATGGAAACCCAAAACGAGCCGGTAGTGTCGATGTCCGTTTGTGAGCCAGGCCCTGGAACCGCCAAAAATCCACTGGTTGAAGCATTTGAAACCTGCTCAATCCCGGCGGTGTTCGAATGAGGCATAATAGTCAACCAACCGGCTGGACACCAATGAAATGGATTTTAGACATCCGGAAACCTTTTTCACTGCCGACCCTTGGTTTGGGCGTTTTCCTAGGGCTTTGTTTGTGGACTCTATTCGTTGGGCTCTCGGTTTGGTTACAGCCTGCAATGGCACAGCAACTGCCTTCGGCAGCAAAGCCTGCTGAGGTGAAACAGCCACCTTCAGTAAGGAAAACTGATACTGGCAAGCAGCTGCCAGTTGACGTCACCATTCCGAGATCGACCGGCGACGACTCCGAAGTCAAGTATGAACGACTTAAGGCGCTAATCGAGTATTCGGAAAAACGTTGGGACAATTTGGAGAGATTGCTCGCAGCGCTCGTAACAGTTGGAACGATTTTTGGATTCGCTCTCGGTCTGAGCGCGTATTCGAATCTCAAAGATACCCAGGAGTATGCGCGAAGGATTCAGGCGGACGCCGATAAAGCGGTCACCAAAATTAGGAAGGATGCTGAAGAGACCCTCGCTGAAATTCGAGCCGAGTTTCCGGCAATCGGACGCATGAATCGTGCGGTTGAGCAGATCCTAATAGAACTCCAACGGCGGGTGCTCCGAGAATGGGATGAGAACAGCTATGCGAAATTGACCGAGGCAGAGAAGCAGGAAGCGATGCTCCTGGAAATGACCTTCAGCGGATTGAGCTTCTTCGAATACCACAAGGTACCGGCTTATCGGCGAACGGTGGCTGAAATCAATCGAGGATTTGGACGTTTTTACGCGGTGCGATACACCAGCGATCCACCAAACAATGTAGCCGCCCTCGAACGAGCGGTTCTATATCTCGTCCGCGCCTTTCAAGACACCCAAGTCGATGTTTGCTCAACGGCTTCCAAAGACCTGGGGGTTCTCTATGCTCTCCAAAGTCATTTTGAGCAGCATCAGCCCCTAAAGAGACTTCTTCGAAAGCAAGCGGAGGAGCAGTTTCGGTTTACGCTGTCTCGGGATAATTTCGAGCCGGGCAGCCTCTTCGGACTCTCTTGGTTAGTTTGGCGGGACGGGAGACGCTCAGAAGCGATCTCTCTACTCTCCACCCTAATTACCAAGAACGAGTGGCGCGAAAATGAACGGAAACGGTATTTAAGAAAGGCCTTTTTCAATCGATCATGCTATACAGCTCTTGAGGGCGAAACCAAGGACGGAGATGATCAGATTCGGGCTTTCAGTAGCTCCTTAAGCGATCTACTTGAAGCGAAGAGGTTGGCTGTTGAGGAAGGTTCTTGGGATGATTGGCTTAGCGGCCTGAACCGGGAACTCAAAACGGGCGGAGACTTGAAGATCTTGAGCGAGAAGTTTCCCGCCGAGTTCCACACTCTCCAAAAACTTAGTCCCAAACCGGGTTAGTGTCAAACATACCTGGCATCATGTTAACACCCCTTCCGGCGCACTTCAACCGAAAAGCACGCTAACAGGAAGTCCCCCCAAGCGTCAACTTCAGATGATCCTAGTCCAACTGCCCTGTTTTACCAGAGGGTATGAGCCTTTTAATAAGCAGCGCAGCGCTAGAGTTAGGCGAACATAAGACGAACATGATATGCTGTCGGGCGTATGGCCGAGCCTGACCGTCCCTTCACCCAGGAGGAGCTGTCGGGCGTTTGGCCGAGCCTGACCGTCCCTTCACCCAGGAGGAGCTAGAGCTGGTTCAGCAGAATCTAGCTCGGCTCCACGAATCTAGCATTAAACAGGTTTATCGTGATGCCTGGAAAGAGTGTGAGATGAGGGGCGACAGGTTGCCTTCGCCCAAGGCTATCCAGCATTTAGTAGTCCAAGCGTGGAAGTGGTTGTGGAGACAGCGTTAGGCTGAAGGGGTGAATATTCCAGATGAGTACACTCCCTACATTCTCACGGCGCTTGAGCATTACACGGCGTACATGAAGGCGACTGCTAGGAATACCGCCACGAGCTAGTTCCGATAAAGATTTTGCGCCCGGCAAGTATGTGGATTCTCGCGGCGAGGTTCTGGCGATCAAACGCCGGAACGTTGTCGAAAAGATTGGCCTGCGAGGGCATCGGTTCTCACGAGCATTATTGCGCGGAAGCGAGCAAGGCGCGGCACCCGCGCTTCAGATCGACGAGAGTGCGCGGACCAAGAGCATCGGCCTGAAGTATAGCTAACCGTATTGTGTCCCGATGCCACGCCGCATCGGTAAGATGTGCAATTTCATCAGGATGGCGTCGCTGAATGCAGATGTGAAACGTTCCCGTCTTTCGCATCACTATGGTCCGACGATCTTGATCTGAAGAGGGATGACGAGGCTAATGATCGATATGGCTTTTATCAAGGAACTCTGCTTCAGGGCTGCCGTTTGTATAGTCTTGACTGGCTGCAATTACGCGTTGGCTCAGACTCCCCACGTGGGACCGCCTGAACTATACCCGAAGGCTACAATCACTCCAGGCAAGGCGGATACGGTAGATCTTGACGATCTTACCGCCGAGTGGGAATGTCCTAGTGGAGACAAGGTTAGCTGCACATACTCACAAGCCCACCGCAGCGTGTCGAAGAAGACCCACGATAAGGTCTACGATAACTATGAAGTGCCGGCGCAGAAGCGCAACATCAAGTCTGGCGAGGTCGATCATTTCGATCCTCTCTGTAACGGGGGTTCAAATGATATACAGAATCTCTGGTATCAACCGGTCAAGAATCGTTGGAACGGGAAGAACTTCGGATACAAGGAAAAGGACAGCCTGGAAAGCTGGATCTGTGTGGAAGTGAAAGCCGGAAGACTCAAGCCGAAGGAGGCTTTTGACAGGCTCGAAGCAGACTGGGTGAAGTTCTACATGGAAGTCAACCCCAAGAAGGTGAAGTTTCACGACTGAGTTGAACGTTACTGTCAGGACCAATCGGAATGGTGGTTGGCGACGGTAATGGAGCGGCCCGCAGACTTCAAGGAGGACGGAAGAATGAAGAAGCAAGTGCATCTCCGAATTGCGCTCGCATGGGCCGCATCAGCGTCTTGGAGTCAGCAGGCGCAGACTCCTCCATCACCGGCGGCAGGTGCCTTTGGCGACAACAAGTTCTGGATAACGCCCCTTCATCGCCGAATCCATCAAGGAGCTCTCGGGCGAGCGGCCGCTAGCTCAAAGCCTGAAAGTCAAGGCTGTGGATATATTCAGAGGCCTGGAGGAGTGAGCGTCGCATTCGATGTGCCAGCGAACGCCAGTGGAGCGGGCTGAATGACCACCACTCCCTGGATAGTGAGTTGGGTTCCATTGGTCAGCATGATGTAGGTGACCTCAGAATCCACTAAAACGCTGTGGATTTGGGTTCCAACTAGGGTCTCGGCGAAATAGCTCATTGGAGCGGCCACTTTTACTGTTGCTGCGTTTCACCCACACCATCGTCGTTTTGACCGTGAATCATTAGACGCTGAATCAGAAGGTCAAGTGCAGCCAGGACCTCGTCAGCCAGGATGAAGGCGTTGGATAAAAGGAAGGGATGGGAGTCGCCCAACAACAATGCATGTTGGGGATCTGCTGTCGGCGGGCTAGTTGGTACCAAGCCGCCACGATAGATTCAGGCGCTCGCGGATTGTTCGCTCTCCCAGACCTCAATTCCCCGTATCTCTAAATCCACAATGAACATCGCCACCGTGCGATCTTCCCATGCGGCGTAGACTATTCCCTTGTCAGGAACCTCTCCGTTTGCGTCGGGGCCCGAAAGGATTTTGACCACGGCATTCGCAGGAAGGCTCACGACTGTTTTTATTCCATCCACGAGATGGATCGCGACAGTCGGCCTTGATAGCCGGAATAGCCTTCCCTTGCGCACACATCCCCCTTTCAAAGGCACGAAGAAAAGGTCCCCGTGTGTGCGTTAGTGCACCGAGCGAACGGCTAAGCTTTCCAAATCGGCGGATCTCATCATGGAACCTAAGGGGACGTTTTGGAACTAGGAGCTACCCCAGTCCTGGCGAGATGCGACCAGTTCACTTGCATGCAGTCAGTACCGACGAGCTGCCCTTTCACGGTTCAAATGACAGTCACCTTGCTGGAAGAGGCGCTATTTGGGCGGGGCCAGCCCAGACGGCCGAAGGAGCGATGCGACTGCACTCTTCCGGAAGGAGAACGTCCAGGAAAGTCAAAACCGCGTGGACAATCGCGGTCTGAGCCATGGCCCCTGCCACTGAAGATACGATGATCGCGTGTTTAGTTACATTCGGCGGCGCGAACGGAACTGGAAATTGCCCTCTAGAAAACCTAAGAATCCAAATCCATTGTCCGCTTCTCGCTGGGGACGGAGATTTAGTCAAACCCGAATGATAGGCCGGTCACTGGCAGTTTATTGGCATGCCACTGCGCGAGCAGGAATGTTGGGTAGTGCTTGAATCGTGCGTTGATCACTGTTTTCGCGCCCGATGGTATCCTGGGTGTGCCAATCCCTGGGTCGCGCAAGCACGCTTCGCTTCTTTCCTATTGGTAGAAATGAGCGCAGCATGACAGACGACCACACCAAATCTCCCGAGGCGTTTTTGAAAAAGATGGATTCGGGTGAGCTAGACCGAAATCTTCACGCTGAGATCAAAAAGCTTTCGCCCGAGCACCTAGAGGAAGTGGCACTCGAACTTATGCGGCGAGATGCCAAAACGCGGGAGCCGAAAAGCTAGGCCAGCAGTTCTGCCAGATCCCATACGTGATCGGCGACCTTGGATTCCATCGCAACCGTTACTCGGATGGTGCACATGTGTTAACCATGCATCAGTTGCAATGCTCTGACGCTTCGCTGTAATCATCATGGTCGTTAACCCAGAATGAAGCGCCCGTCCTCCGTTTAAATCGGGCGCTCTCGTTCCTCGGCCTCGCGCACATCCAGATCGTGTACGAACACTGTGAGCGTTTGGCCGTCCCAGAGAACATCCGCCATTTGACTAGCGTAGCTAGACACGACTTCCACAGTTGATCCCGCTGGAACGATGATGGAGTGCTGCCTACCGTTGTTTGCGATGAACGCCATGATTGCCCGGTCCAGCGTGAACGTTTTCCCCGTCAGCATGGAGGGTTAAGTATACGCGCCGTTTGTGACTAATGCAAGGGTTAACCCTTGACCATCGGAGGTCACCTGGCGATATCACGCCAATAGCCTTTCTGCACATTTCCCTTTAGATTCCGCGAGTAAGCTTTGGATCTCCACCTGCACTTAGTAGTCCGAGGGTTCGGATGTAGGAGCAATCTAATGATTTCCCAGCGCTTCAGAATCGAGACCCCACTGATCGTGCTTCTAGAGATCGACGGTCTTTACACGACTCGGTACGCGGAGATAGGCGACGTAGTGACGGTTAAAAACGGCCCCCTGGACGGCGTCCGCATGGTGGAGGTGCTGTGGCAGGACAAGACTGCCCTCATGTTCACAATGGAACTTCGAGAGCACGCCGAACTAATTTCGGAAGCCGCCAGCGGATCATAAAGAACAATCGTGGTGCGTGGACGCCCATCCTCTGAGCCACGCGCCCCTAGGCGATCAGTCCCGCCAGTTCCGATAGGTGACGGCACCATCAGGAACTAGATGGGGCAAACGGCGGCCCATGGTGAAGACCGCCGCTTGCCTCCGGTACGGAACCATTAGGGACTCCAGGGGGTGGAAGCCCACAACCATCCCGTCCATGGGTCTATAACCCACATTATTTCTATCGACCACTCAGGAGACTTTTGCGGGAGCCGTCAGTATTGGCAAAAGGCTTCCAGGAGTTTTGTACGAGTGGTCGCCACACTCGCCTTTTTGGTTTTGCACTGAAAGCACTGCCATGGAGAATCCCCTACCGGCTAACCGCACGCTTCCTTAAAGTTCCATCGACACGTTCAAAAGGGGGTGCCGCGCTCAAGCCTGAGCTCGCTTAACCACTGACCATATGAACTCTCCTCCTGCTTGAAGAAAAGAGTTACAAGGTAACGTTTGGGCCTCTAGTGGCGGAGCGCCCCCAGCCTCCGAGAAGACCCAGAGCGCTCCTGCATCGCGATCTACGCCGCGTTTACTGAGTTCTCTAATTGCAAGGGAGTCTCCACAAATCAGATGCAGATTCTAAAGAGGCAGAATGGCTGGTGCTCTCGGATGCGTGGCCATCTGACCACTGATGGTCGCACTGCAAACAGCTGTTGAGCCGCCGAAGCATCCTCTGGAAATACATACACGAACGAAGGTTCGCCAATCATCGCTTCTGCCGTAGTGCCCAGAATCTCAGCCATTCGCTGATTAGCATAGGCCGTGTTGCTATTCGCATCAATGATCCAGATGCCGTCTTGGTGCTTTTCCATACCGCCGTGGAAATTGATCGTAGCCGAAGAACATTGGCAGGGCAACCCAACCTGCGGAATTACGCCCTTGCGCTTTTCTCAAACCGGAAACCTTCAGTTCCGGGATCTTTGATCTCGGTCCCTCGCACAGTCAGGTCAAACGCAAACAAGGTCACGACGCGACCTTCTGAGATAACGTCCACCAATCGGTCTCCATCGCTGGTTGGTCCAGCCACGACCTTGACAACGGCACCCCTAGGCAGGGTTATCGCTACGCGCCTGCCGTCAATTACGTCCAGCGCTAGAGTGGGATTCTCCAGCTTGAATCTTCTGCCAGTTAACAAGGGCTTTAGGATAGCTAGTGACGGTCAGGGCTGCAAGTTGCACCCACTAGCGCTGCTTGGAAGCAGAAGAGCGAGAGCTAGAACGAGCGTTGTAACCACTGATCGGCGATATAATTTACTCGCGTGAAGCCGACGGCCGAATTTAAGTTCGGAGCGAGCGTGGCGGGTCATCTTCAGGCCCACTGTAGAAAATGTGGGAATGAAGCTCGCGTCGAATACGCGCCACGCACGATGGTCGTTTCTTGCGAACCCTGCAACATCAGCCACACTTTCAAAACTAGTCTCACCTTTAAGGTTACAAAGCGCCGGTGGTGGCAGGTTTTCCGCCCAAGGTAATTTCAAAGTAGCCACTACCAGTCGATTGGTAGCGGAAGCTTCTCGCCGATCATGGCGCGGGCACTTGGGTTTGCTTGCTCGGGTAGGGATGGTACGATTACGCCACGATGCGGAGCAACTTAGTGAGAGTCTTTACAACTGCCTTGATGGTCGTAGGGCTTTCGCAAGCACAGTCCAAATCTAGAGATCTTTCCGCATATGACGTTATCGGTCCTTTCAATCTACCGATACGTAGTGGTGACGATTCTCCCGAGCAGGGTAGGATACGAGCATTTCTATGGGACCACTGGAGGCAGCAGAGAAGGGGTGTCGTCAGAGTACGTCACCAGTGGGTGGAAGGAATCTCTGACGTTACTTACTTTGTAGAACCAGATAGCCGTGGAAGATGGGCGATTACCCAATCTAGCGGAGGAAGTGAGCGCTCGTGCAATCTAATCGAACGAGTAGAGCCAGATCGTCTTCGTGTTCCAATCATTCCTATACCAGATGACGAGTCAAGGAAGCCAGAGAAGTACCTACTTCATCCGAAGTGTTGGAAGGATGATCCCAACGCTCGGCTTTGGTAGCTGAGCGACCCCCGGTGCAATCTCAAACTGAACCACTACCCTAGGAATTAAAATAACGAGCTGTCAGGATGCCTAACGAGCTTTCGTTGGGTCCCCGTCTTCCGACGGATTGCGTCTCTTAGGACAGCCTGTTCGGTCGCGTTCATCGAGACACGCTGGACACATTGGTACGCCGGCCTCATACAACTCCGTTTCTTGCCCACAACGTTTGCACTGAGCCATTGTTTCGCTCCCTTCATCGCTAAGCAAAAACCGCACAGCCAAGAGAGGTGCAAGCGATGGACCAGCCGATGTAAGCGCAGTTAACTCAATGCGCTAGCACTGGGAATAATTTTCCTGTAGGAATGTAACTTTCCGCTTCCCTCAACGTATTAGATGTACAACGCGGCAATTTACAGCCCGGGCGTCCCTTTCTGATACCCCCCCAACGCTGACGAGAAACGCCCTGGCTGCGCCGCTCGGAACAATGGTGTGGGCCAACGGTGCGGTCCAGTACGGCTGCCTGAACCATTTGCAGTGTTAGAAAACGGCGGAGGGACTGCCGCTTTATAAATTTGCCGTCCGGTGATTCCTAGGGGTACTGTAAGGACGTGGCCATGCACCCCAAAGCTCATCTGCCGCCCTGTGAAGAGAAGCAACGCCTGCGCCTAGTGTGCAAAGAGGCAGCAGAGCGCTATGCTGAAGCCGTCGATAAGGCCAATCAGCATCGTGGCAAAACCTCGAAGGAGCAATCTGAGCGTCTGCGGGCGGTTGTGAATGAGGTTAGAAACGCCCACAATGCAGCCCGCCTAGCGCTTCAACAGCACAAGCAGGAACATGGCTGCTGAGGAATGTAACTAGCTAATCCCGAAGGCTCCACTCTCTCCCGAACTGGTAAGCGTAGCAACGACGCCTACAGCCAGCTTCGTCCATCTGGTGCATCTCAAAGCAGTCGCCGCGAGCGAATCTGACACCCAAAAACTTTTTAGCCCTTCGTTGAAACCGCACAGTACGCTGCTGAATTGCTGTAGGCTTGAAACATGCAAAAGTGGGAATATCGAATTGAGCACGACATCCCTTCTGACGATACTTTGGAAAAACTGAATGCGCTCGGCGAAGAAGGATGGGAGTTGTGCGGCGGAATCTTGACGACGAAAATGATTACGGGAGCGAAAATCGACTATTGCTTCAAACGTCCTAAAGAGTCACCTCCTCAGTCACATCTCCAGGAAGTGGAATCTGAAGGCCTAGAAAGTCGTTAGCCCAGAGCCTGCACTTCTCGGTGTATTCGGCGAAGCTAGAGTGGCTAGTCGGATCCGAGATGTGCGGCAACTCTGTAACGTCTTGCTACTGGGAACTCTTTTAAATTTTTAAACGTTTTCCACAGTGAGCGCCATCTCGCTATCACTTCGGTTTGAGGCGCCCTGCGTGTGACCATCGCTGCGTTCACGAAATGTCCCTCCCTCCCCATATGTTGTCTTAACTACCTCGCTAAGGGAGGATGTTTAGTGAACCGATTTGTAAAACCCTCGCACAGACTTCTCACACCAAGGGGAGCCACGCTGCCGCGCATTGGGCGAGCCGTGTGCAGCCGGTCTGTCAGAGGAAGGCCGATCTACTCGCTCAGAGTGCGAACCCTCATAGCGCGTCCTACGTGCGCGATCTATAGCACTCCATCACAACGCATCTCAACGTAGATACGAGGGTCTCAACGTGGAGCACCCTACTGTGACGCATGGACACATTTAGTCTGTTTTTCGGGAACTTCTCTATGTCTCTCCTATGTGGAGAAAAGGTAAAAAGTGGTTAGAATGCGTCTACGTGTCAGAGTTCGAGTTAAACAACTAGCTAGTTCGCCGCTCGGAAGCCGTCAATCCCCGCTGAAACCGTCGAACGAAGTCAACGACGCCGATTCCTAGGACCTCGCACAGGGCCTGGAGTTCGAGCAGATCTAACCTGCGTTCTCCACTCTCGTAGTTGCTGACGAAGGACTGTGGTTTGCCAAGCTTGACCGCCACATCCGTCTGGCGCAAACCAGCTTCGAGGCGCACCTGGCGTAGCAGGTTCAATAAGACCGCGCGACGCTGTGCCTTGACGTTGGACCTCGCCATGAAAGCCGAGGATAAGCAGGGGTTGACTCATATCCGAAAAGTCGATATTGTGACTAGACCGTGAAATCAGCAGCATTTATTCTGGCGTTACTTTGTGCACTTGCTCCTTCCGTAGCGGCCAAACGGAAACCAAAGACCTTGACGCAAGCTCAAGCGCCGGGGCCTACGCTCCCAGAGACCACCGCCTACATAGTTCAAATCTTGAACGCGGATGGAAAGGCAACTGGATATAGCGGGGGCACTGCGAATGATTCAATTTTCTCTAGTTCTCTTGAGACCTTGAATGCGCGGTCTTCCGGGTGCCAAATCTACTACGAGATGAAAGAAACCTCGTCTCTAATCAGTAAGGGAACTAGTAGCTTTGACACCAAGACATATGGCGTAGCCTTAGATCTCGCTTCAGTAATCGCCGGATCCCTTGAGGGCCCCACTTCTATCCCTGGCTTTCCGATCTTCACAGACATGAACGTCCACATCAGACTGGAGCATCCATTAGTGGTTACTGCTCATCGGCATGAAGATTTGGGAGATCCACCGGCACGCGATTTCGACGAGCAGCAGAACATGAGTAAGCTTACTCTCCCAGCGCGCGACTGGGACACTGGGAGCCGACTGGCTAATGCCTTGCGGCACGCAATTGACTTGTGCGGGGGCGGGAAGGCAGATCCGTTTAGATCTCGCTAGCCTTCGTGAGAAGCGTAGAAAGGACCACGGCCTTGTTCGGAGCCGGGTGTTCGTACGGAACACTTGGGCTTTACAGATCAAGCTTCCCCCCGCTTGCTCGTCAGTTTGGATCCGAGCTCGTTAGGCGGACCAGGAAATCCTGGAACAAAAAATATGCCGAACTCGCCAAAGTGGCAGCCCATTTGGGGAAGTCGCTCGATACTGTCTCGCTGGAGGAAATCTGGACGCGCATTGACTATCACGCGAAGTTTCAGGGTACATTCTCCAAAAGATGGAATACTGCATCTGCTGTCACTGAGCTAAAGTCAGCCCTGTTGCAGCTCTACGGGCGTTCTTGCGACCGACTCGCAACGACACTTCCTCTTTCGAGGGGATACACCCTTGGCCGCATTCTGAAGGAGATGAAATCCGGCGATACGCTGATTTCGCTGAACTATGACACGCTCGTCGAGCGTCTTTTTGGGAAGCGAAACAACCTTCGATTACTACATTGTTGCGGTCCGCCAAGGACCGGAGTGGTTCGGTTGTTGAAACCGCATGGCTCAGCCTCCTGGAACCTTCACGATTTAGGACGAAATATAAACGATGGGGAGCCATCGCTCGAATCGCTAGGCCGTGTCAGCCAGCAAGTGGAACCACTACTCCTCGGAGCAGTTCCCATTAAGAGCGAACTAATCACCGAAGTGCAGTCTCATTGTCGCGCGCCGAGGGTTTTCGAGATCGTACGTAACCACTGGCGTGGCGTTGCCGACTCTATCCGAGATGCTGACCGGTTAGTGGTCGTGGGATACGGCTTTCCTCAAGAGGATTCCTACGGCAGATTCTTTTTTGCTGAAGGCATGCGCGAGCGGAAGAACGGGCATCTTTTGCGAATTGAGTTCTACGAACTGCCGGAACGCGAAGGCATAACACGGTGCTCTATCTATGAGGCCTTTCCGGGGGTTTCAGACGTCCGATATGTGGGACAGGTCAAAGCCGCCCCCGCTCGTTAGCCGAGGCTTCCAAGTTTGCAGTTTTTGTATTTTTTTTTGGAGGGTGCCGCGTCTGACGTGCAGGCGCACGTCACCTGCCAAGCTTGGCGCATCAGAAGGTGGTCAAGGGATCGTGCCACTGGCCTCGACGTTTGGAACCTTCTCTGTGATTTCAATACTAGTGGGCCGTTTCGTACTGGTCACCTGAGCGAAAACCATTCGAGTGATTTGGTAAGTCGTCGCTAGGTAGGCAAGTAGAGCCGGAATAGATCCCCTAGGCTGCCTAAGACCCTCGTTTAGCCGCCAGACGTTTCGCAGTACGCTTCTTTGCTGCTGCGAGCGAGGCCTTCTTAGCGCGCGCGGAGCGCTCAGCGGGTGTCAGGTTCGCGGCTGCCTTCTTTCCCCCGAGGCGTCCATATTGTTGCGATATCGCCGTCATTGCGGCGCGAATCTCAGGCGGAATCTTCACAGCCATAGCTTGATGGTACACCTAACCGGGTTGGGTACTCAAAAAGCGCACGAAATACTGTATTTATTGCTTGCAATCATAGGGGGTAAGGTGTATTCTGGACATGACTTCTGGTGTTCGATTACTAAAGGGAATCGCACATTAGAAGCTAATCGGGACCGCGACAAGTTGGCGCTTGGCACGGCCCCTAAACAACGCGAAAGGTGAGTTTCACGATGTCTACCTCTGACATTACCGCAACCAATCCACGGGACGTTTACGCTCGCGTGACGGACCAAATAGTAACTGCAATCGAACAGAGCTCAGGAACGTGGCGCATGCCCTGGCATACATCAGGCCGGTTTGCCTTCTCGCCGATCAACGTGGCCAGCAAAAAGCCATACAGGGGGATTAATACCGTCTGCCTGTGGGCGGCTGCTCAAGCCAAGGGGTACGAGTCGGGCGAATGGGCAACGTATAACCAATGGCAGGATCGCGGCGCGCAAGTTCGTAAGGGCGAGAAATCGACCCTCGTTGTTTTCTGGAAATTTGCGAACGAATCCCGCGAGTCCCAGGACGATGGCGACCAACCTGCAAATGGCTCCCGCCTATTGTTCACCCGTGGCTATTCCGTCTTCAATGCGGCCCAGGTGGATGGCTATGAACCTAGAGCCGAACGTGAAATACCGATCCCTGAGCGAATCGCACACGCGGACGCGTTCTTCAGCTCTGTGGGAGCAGATCTTCGCCACGGTGGGAATCAGGCTTTCTACTCACCGGCGACTGACTATATCCAGATGCCGCCCTTTGAGGCATTCAGGGATGGGATCTCGTACTATGCGACTCTCGCCCATGAGCATACTCACTGGACGGCCAGCACGGCCCGGTGCAATCGGGAACTGGGAAAGCGATTCGGTGATAACGCGTATGCTGCCGAGGAGCTGATCGCGGAGCTAGGGGCCGCGTTCACCTGTGCGCACCTGGGACTGAGCACTGAACCGCGCGCCGATCATGCCCAGTACATTCAGTCCTGGCTGCGAGTCCTGAAAGCTGACAAGCGGGCCATTTTCACGGCAGCGAGCAAGGCGCAGCAGGCTTGCGACTGGCTGACGCAGCGAGTGGATCTCCCCGTGTGCGCCATGAAGGTCGCAGCATGAGCGACTCCACCGAGATCATTGGACCCATTCAAAATGACAAGGGGACGGACTTAGTTCCGTCCTCCCTTGATAAGGCGCGGGAGTTCGCTCGACACAGCAAAGCCGAGAGTACGCTCAGGGGTTATCGTTCAGACTGGCGGGACTTCTGCTTGTGGTGCGAAGGGAACGGTTCGTGCCCTTTGCCTGCGTCCCCTGAGAGCGTGGCCGCATACATTGCCGAGTGTGCCGGTAGGCTGAAGGTGGGCAGCATCCAACGCCGTCTAAACGCCGTTGCTGAGGCTCACAAAGCCAGAGGCCTGGATTCGCCCACGTCTTCAGGCATGGTGCGGAATACTCTCAAAGGAATCAAGCGCACCCTGGGGACTGCCACAGTTCAGAAGGTTCCAGCACTGACGGCAGATATTCGGGCGATGGTGGATTCCACAGACGAGGGACTGATCGGGCGAAGGGACCGCGCGCTTGTCCTGCTTGGATTCGCGGGCGCATTCCGTCGCGCCGAATTAGTTGCACTCGATGTATCAGACCTGGACTTCAACCGGGACGGGCTAACGGTGACGCTCCGACGCAGCAAGACAGATCAAGAGGGCCAAGGCCGCAAGATTGGGATTCCGTACGGATCGAATCCTGAGACGTGTCCCGTGCGGACGCTGCAAGCGTGGCTTGAAGAAAGCGGAATCACTGGTGGGCCCGTGTTCTGTTCAGTCAATCGCCACGGAAAGGTTCTGTTGGGCGGACTCTCGCCTATTGACGTTGCACGGATCGTGAAGAAGCTGGCTGAGCGCGCGGGTCTGGACCCATCCAAGTACGCGGGTCACTCTCTCAGGGCCGGTCACGCCACTAGCGCAGCCGCGTCAGGGGCCAGTGAGCGCTCCATTATGAATCAAACCGGACATCGTTCGGTTCAGATGGTCAGACGTTACATTCGTGAGGGCAGTCTGTTCCGAGAGAATAGCGCGGGGAAGTTGGGACTCTAGGAAATAAGGGACTGAGACGTTCAATCAACGGTCGTACGTTCAGTACAAACCAAGCTTCCACCCCTCACGACTAGGCGACCGTTGGCAATCAGCACATCCCGTTCTCTATCGATTACTGAGCAGATTTCATCAGTTGCACGACCAAACCCCAGTAGGCGACAAGTCCCACTCGCGACGTCATCTGGAGCGATGCCGTAGCTCTCCTTAACAAGGTGCTCAACCGCAACTCGAATTTCCTCTGGGGCAACGTGCTCGATCTTCTTAGCGGACGGCGGGAGATCCGACCGATCCCTGACCATGGCCTCAATCGCATCTGTTCTCCATAGAAAGCCGTCTCGAATCAGAAACTGGCCCGACCGAGATCCTACCTGGCAAGCACGCTGAAACGAGTCTTGAATTCGACTGCCCAGCCGCTGTACCCCGGCTGCGGATGCCACGCGTCGAACAGCCTCCAGCCAGAAGATCGGGCTCTCGACGGCGACAACATCCTTAAGCCACTGGGAAAGTTGCCGAAGATCAACGAGATGTAGCTCCGTCGACCCAAGGTTGATGTGAAGGTCTGCCGTCTGGTATTTGCTGGAACTGTTGATCGTGCGAGCTCCCGTGTTCGTGGAGGTCCGAGCCTCATGCGGATCGTTTCCTGAAAACTTCGAAGGTAGGTCACTTGCGGCGCGGTGCATGTCACGGGGGTGAAAGGGTCGTTCTTTCGCCCGCTCAATTACCTCAATCAACTTGTTCAGTTCCCGCTCAGGTGTCCGGAACCAGTCTGTTGACCATATCCGGTGAATCTCCCAATTAAGACCCTCAAGGACAGCCTGCCTAAGGCGATCCCGATCACGTGCGGACCTCGCATTGTGGTACGCGGCACCGTCACACTCAATCCCAATTAGGTAGCGACCAGGTCGTTCGTCGTCTACCACTGCGAGGTCCAGGAAGAATCCAACACATCCAACCTGTGGATGCACCGTGTAGCCCTTCTGTCTGAGCGCATGCAACACTTGCTCTTCGAAAACTGAATCCTGCGGCTTGTCACTGGGCAACGGGATATCGATCTTTCCCGTCGCCGCGAAGCTTAGGAAGGTCTTCAGCGCCAGGACACCAGATGAGGTCGTGCGGTTCAGATCTAGATCGTCAGCACTCAACGTGGTAAAAACCTCGCAGCGCTGTTTCGCACGGGTAATGAGGACGTTTAAACGCCGCTCGCCACCGGAGCGGTTCAACGGACCAAAACTCATGGACAAATATCCTTCGGCAGTCCTCCCATAACCTACACTGATGAAGATCACATCTCGTTCATCACCCTGAACGTTTTCGAGGTTTTTCACGAAGAACGGTTCGTGGGTTTGAGACGCGAAGAATTCTTCGCAGGTGGGATTTTGTCGCCTCAGAGCCTCTACATGAGCCAAGATCGCGTCCATCTGAGCCATGCTGAACGCGGCGACACCCAGGCTAAAACGCTCACCTTCTGGCTTGCGAAGTTGTTCCCGCGCGTGATTGATAACTGCTACCGCAACAGCTCTTGCCTCCTCAGGGTTAGTGCGTGTGCGGCTGCGGTCATAAGGTGCGTTTTCAAGATGACGGTAAACCAGTCCGAGCTGGTAACGCTCGCGGTCTGGGCTCGGAAACACGATCAAGCGGTCGTCGTAAAACAAATGATTTGAAACCGTGATCAACGACTCGTGTCGACTTCTGTAGTGCCATCGCAGCATCCGTTGGTGGGCGCCACGGGAGCAGAAAAGACCCAGGATGCTTTCGATATCTGAAGTCGCTAGGTCGTCCTCATCCGATTCAATTTCCTGAGCCACCAATGTGTCAAAGAAGCTGGTGGGTGGCAGTTGTTTGCTGTCACCCACGACAACAGTTTGTCGACCCCTTGCTATGGCACCGAGAGCGTCGGCTGGTTTGACCTGACTAGCTTCATCAAAGATGACCAGGTCGAACTCCAGGGAACCGGGAGGGATGAAGTTGGCGATCGACAACGGACTCATCATGAAAACGGGCTTGATCCCTTGGATGGCGTTTCCAGCCTTGGCCATCAGCTTCCGGAGTGGAAGGAAGCGTCCTTTCTTTTCGAACTCATGCCGCAGCACACCGATCTGACCGTTCGAAGTGTCCGAGGTTGGGACGCGTCGCGAGTGTCGGAGAGCAATGATTAGCCGATTCAGTGCAAGCCCGCGAGCATCCAGCTTCCGAAAGCGATCGACAGCCTGACTGTGTTGTATTCCGTCGAATTGCGCCAGCGCCGGCCGTTCCTGAAATGCCTGCTCCAACAAGCCAGAGAAATAAACGTAGTTGAAGAGGTCAGCTAAATGGCTACCAGCACTATCCCACGTATTCGCAATGTGAACCACAGAATCAAGCAATTCCGAGCGACAATCAGCAGCCGCCTGGTTGTATCCCACCAAAGAATCCAACTCCGCAACTCGCGACGCCAAGGCATTCCGATTCTCAGCGAGGTCTGCAAGAGCCTGCGTTTCGACGGGCGATGTGCCATCGTATTCGAGTATTTCCAAGAACTCATCCGCAACACGCGTTTCGTTTTTGATCGCGAGTTCAAGTGCAGACGTCTTTTCACTAAGCACAACTCGCTCACTACTTTGTCGCAGGGCATCCAGACACCATGGCGCGAGTTCGCCGTTAGATATTCGCTCCACAGCAACAACCATCCACTCAAGTTGCGCACGAAGGACATTCCAATTCGACTTTTCGCCGATGTATGAGTCCCCAAACAAAGCACTTAACGTTGGTGCCATTGAATCGTGCAAAGCTTCGATGCGCGCCGCATCCAAGATGGTGTCCGCGACCTGGATCATACCCGCAACATCGGTGGGACGAGAATTGGTCATAAGCGCGGAGACTTCATTCCGTGCAGATCGCCACCGCCCAGATAGAAAGCGCCACCAGTGGGGCCCTGTTTCTGCAAGAGTCTGTCGGAGAACCGTGACATCTTTGGTCCAAGCGTCAGAACGCAAAAGTGGAGTCCAAAGGCTCCTAATCTCGCGAAGCCGCTGCCCTTCATTGATCGCTACGCTGATCTCTTCGGTACGGGTTGTCCACTCCGAAGCGTGTGTGTTGCCGATCTCGGCGATCGGTGCGGCTAATATTTGGAGGGCTGTTCGAAGAGCTAGCATGCTATCCGCACGTGATATCGGCGGTGAACATCCGCAAAGGGTCGCGACTTCTTGTCCGGCCCGAATCAGGTCCTTTGCTGAAGCGGAAGCCCGCAAGAGAAATTGCCGGACGCGTTCACGCTGGGTTGGTAAGAATACGCGAAGTTGACTTCCCCAGAACGGATGGTTAATTGGCACTCCACAGCGACTAACTCGCTCCTGAAGAGTTGCTACAGAAGCCCGTTTGCGAAGCAGGTCAACCTCCGTCCACTCGCCACTGCCCGGAATACTCAGATGAGGGGCCGCTATGTGGTTCAGCCGCTCCTGAATGGGCAAAAGCTGACCGTAAAGTGAGCACGGCGTCTCAGTCGAGTTCCCGACAGGTGAATTGACTTGGTGGCAGTAAGCATTGAGCCGGATACGCGTATCTTCAAGCGCTGCTAGGTCAGACTCTATGCGCGGAACTTGAGGTTCACGCATCTGTGCGGTGCGTCGCAATTCTTCGATAACGGCCTTCTTGTTAGCTTTATTACTATGAAGCTCCAAACAAGCCGCTCCCAGCCCAGCAGCCTTCATGCGCCGAGCGACTACGTCCAAAGCTGCCATTTTCTCTGCAACAAACAAAACTCTCTTCCCCGTCGCAATCGCCCCCGCAATCGCATTGACTATGGTTTGCGATTTCCCTGTCCCAGGTGGGCCTTGAATGACCAAGCTGTGGCCATCCGCAATATCAAGCAGCGCATTAGTTTGGGAACTATCAGCGTCAACGACCTGAAGCATGTCCTTTTCGCTTGTATGGTTGTCTACAAAATCCAACTCGCCATATTTCGATCCATTACCCGCTAACGTGCCAGTCCCTAGTAAGTTGTTCAGTAAGTCCTGCCCTATGAGCGTCGTTCCATCTGGCCAAGTGGATGGGTCCAGATCGCGATACATGAGAAATTTCGAGAAAGAGAAGAAACCCAGAGCGACAAAGTCTTCGTCGATCGACCAAGTGGGTTGGCCAGATATTGCTTTTCCAACTGCTCGGAAGTAGGCTCCAACATCAAGATCTTCCATGTCCGGAAGTTCTGGAAAATTGATACCAAAACTTTGCCGAAGAAATTCGGCAAGGGATACGTTACCGCCAAGTTCTTCGCCTGTGTACTTAAGGTAAAATCGTTCGCGCGCGTTTGAGCGCTCCAATTCGACTGGGATCAGAATCAGAGGTGCGCGATGCGCTTCTTCGCTCGACTCGGATTCTCGCCAATCCAGCATTCCGAGAGCAAGGAAAAGCGTGTTTACTCCCTGCTCCTCAATCGATGAGCGCGCCGAATAATACGTCGTCAGTAAGCGGGTTTGCAACTGCTTGGAACTCAAAGACGTCTGAAGGTATGTGTCCGTTAAGCGCTTCTCCGAATCGTCAGGAACGAAATCCGCCTCCGTGCCATTCGTCACTTCGTCGAAGCGTTGGGAATAATCTTCTTCCCGACTATCAGATTGCAAGAAGGAGAGGCGGCGTCCTTCAACCACGAGAAGTCGATAGATATCGCCGGGGCGCTCGTCAACAATTTCGAGGCCCCGGGATTTTAGGAGCCGGTAGTTTAGAAGGGGATTTCTTAGGCCCAGGTCCAGCAATTCCTTGCGGACTTCGTTGAGAATTGCGGTGAGCCCCTCCAATTCGGGTTGTGCTGGGGCATCCATGTGTTCTGTGACTAAGACTATGAAGATATCATTTACACGAAGCAGACTCGCTATAGAGCCTAGAATTTCAGCTAGGGAGCCTTGAGCCCTGCCCCCAGGGGCCGCCCACTCGTTTCTCCTGGAGGTTGTCGAATGGGCAAATCTGGCGATCTTCCGTTGACACCTCAGTGTGGGAGCATGGAATCATTCTTGGTCATTTTGGGTAACTTTCGCTATTAGCGCCCGATAGGGAAGAAAGGTAAAAAGTGCCTAAAACGTGTCCATGTGTCCTTCCAGGTTGTGCTTGAGTTTTTTGGGTTGAGCGGGGGAAGAAGTAGCCTGCGTCAGACGTAGTGCGGGCGTCAGCGTTCTGCTTCGGGTTCAATCCCAAGTTGCTTTAAAACGGCTCAACTACATCCGGCCCCTTCTGAGCCCACTCTAACGTGGGTCGGGCATTCAATTCCGCTTCAGACCGGCGGCCCAATTAACCACTACGGTGATGGGCGCGCTAGCGGATTGTCCCACAGGTGCGGGAATCAGGAAGCGGCCGTCCTTGGTGACGTCGAACGTCCCAGCGTTGGCGGGGAGGTCGAAGAGCGGTTTCGCCGGGTCGCTGTCGAATTTGTTACCAACTCCATTTCGCACCGCGATCACCATCAGCTTCCCATTTGCGCCGCGAAAGAAGAGTTCCTTCCCATCCCGGCTCCAAACCGGGCTGATACCGCCGTCGGTCGAAACCTGCCACTTGCCTCCTGGTTTGGGAAAACTCTGCACATAGATTTCGTTCCGCTTGGTCTCATTTGACTCGTAGGCCAGCCACTGACCGTTGGGCGAAACTTTCGGATTTTCCTGGTCGAACTCAGATTCTAGATATGGAAACGGTTTCCGATCGCCAAACAGGGGCAGCACCCAGACCGCCAGTCCTGTCTTCGAGGTGCGGCCGACTTCCTCGATCAAGTACTGGCCATCGCGTGACCAGTCCCGCACGCTCTTGGAACGCGCATCTTTGTCCAGTTCTTCATCCTGGCCCACTCCGCTGGCGGTCCTCTGATACACCCTAGGGGTTCCGCTCCGATTGCTTCCGAAAGCGATCTTGCTGCCATCGGGAGACCAGACCGGGTTAGCATTGCCTCCAGGAGCTGAAGTTAAACGGGAGTCCGTATTACGCGCCAAATCATGCACCCAAATATCGCTGACTCCAACTTGACGATCGATGCGAGTGATGGCCACCGCGCCGCCGTCTGGGGACAGTACCGGCTGGCCCGCAAAATCGACCGGCGGTCCTACCACTCCAAGAGTCTTTCCTTCACGGTCGTACCAGGTAAGCTGTCGATTGTTCGCATCCACGCCGCCCAGGCGATACGCCAGCGTGCCAGTCGCGGAGGCTGAGAAAAACCCGTACGATCCAAGCGTGCCGATTTGTTCGGCTACCGCGACCGGCTCCCCACGCAGCTCGAAGCGCTTCGCATCGAACGGCTGAGCCATAAGGACTCGGTCTTGGAGGAACACCAGGTACCCCGGCCCGGAGCCTGTAGGAGGGATATATATCGAACTCGATTGCTCCGGCAAAATTCGCCTGGAGCCCTGAGCATCGGGCTTGGCGTCCAGCGATCCTAGAAACACCCCGGCGTTCTCCGCGCTTGCGGCGAGCCGCGTGTACAGGAAATGCCGGCCATCCGGCAGCAAGACTGGGAATCCGTGCGCTCTTTCCTGCCGGGAGGCGTCTGTCTTGGTGATTTGGGACGCCTTGCCTTCCGTGGGGGAAACACGCCACACTCCTGGGCCAGCGCCTCGGTTGCCGATCAGCATGGTTCCATCCGGAGCCCAGAAGCCCACACCCGCCCCCGCCGGAAGATCAACTACTGTCTGAACGGGTCCGCCCAGAACATCGATTCTCTTAACCTTAGTTCCGTCCCCAAACGCGATGAAACGGCTGTCCGGCGACCAGAAGGGACTGGCCGCACCCTCGGTACCGGCCAAGGGCCGGGACTCCAGCGAATCGATGTTACGAATCCACAGTCGGCTTCGGCCGTCCGCTCCATCGGCGACGAAGGCGAGCTTCCGACCGTCCGGCGATAACGTCAGGTAGATGTCGAATGAACCCATGGCTGGTGCTGAAATCTGAAAGCGTACGGTCTCAAGGGGAACGTGCGGATTTTGGCGGAGGAGAACGTAGCCCGCCAGCCCGAGCGCGATCAGGAGCACTACGCCAGCCACAGTCGGCCACAGCCACGTCCTTTGCGAGAGCGTTGTAGTCTGCGGAGTGTTCTGCGGAGCGATTTCGAGCAAGGGCATCGCATCGCCGATATCGCGCAGGCGACGGTTCGGGTCCTTCTCCAGGCATCGGCGAAGCAGGAACTGCGCCTGAGGCGGAGCCAGATTCAAGCCCGCTTCTTCCTTGATCACCGAAGCCAGAACCTCGGTCATCGTTTCTCCCTGGAACAGCCGACGCCCTGTGAGCATCTCGTGCAACACCACGCCGAACGCCCAGATGTCGGCGCGCTTGTCCACGGGCTTGCCTTTGGCTTGCTCGGGAGGCATATACGCGGCCGTGCCCAGAATCATTCCGGCCTCGGTCTGGCCCATCGTAAGCGTCGGCGAATCATCAGAGGCAACCGATGGCGTTCCACCAATCTTCGCCAGCCCAAAATCCAGAACTTTGACAGTGCCGTCGGGTTTGATTTTGATGTTGCCGGGCTTCAAGTCGCGATGGACCACGCCTTTTTCATGAGCGGCTTCGAGCGCGGCCGCGATCTGGCGCGCGATGACTGTGGTTTCGTCGAGCGGAATCGCGCCTTGCGAGATGCGTTCGGCCAGCGTCGGCCCCTCGACCAGCTCCATCACCAGGTAATTGGGTCCGACGTCGAACAGCGTACAGATGTTGGGATGATTCAGCGCGGCTACGGCGCGGACTTCGCGGTCGAAGCGCTCGTTGAAGCGCTCGGCGGAAACCTTGATCGCAACGTCGCGGCCCGTGCGCGGGTCGTGTGCCCGGTACACTTCACCCATTCCGCCCTTGCCGATCGAGGAAACGATCTCGTAGGGGCCGAGTTTGTCGCCGACAGAAAGCGGCATATCAGTGATAACGGACAGTTTACCCCATCAGGAATGAGTTAGCGCCTGAATCATGGCGTATCCGCATACTATCCCGGATTCCGGGCCATATATCGGCAACCTGTCCATGGCCGTTGGGAGCCAAACGAGACGCCTTTAAATTAACTACTTAATGTTAACCGTGGCCCGACGCGCCTAGTTCGATTCCCTCCGCACACGAGACGGACAATTTAGCCCGAGTCCCAACCCCTTCCCTTTCGATGAAACCGCTGGTTTGAGGCGCGCGTCTAAAAGTTAGGCCTATGTTATGATAGAACAGATGAGCGTGATAGCAATTCCTCCAGCCGCGATGAAGTTCTTTCGTCTAACCGGCTCCGTCGGCGGTAAGAAGCGGGCGTCCCTGTACACCAAGGAGCAGATCCGCGAGTGGGGAAAACTCGGTGGGCGTCCTCGCAAGGATGCCTCCAAGAATTCCAAGAAAGGCGGTAAGTGATGGTCTACAAACGCGGGTTGCATTGGCACATGGACTCGACGGTCAACGGCGTCAGATATCGTGAAGCACTGGACACCACTGATCGGCGCGAAGCGGCGGCTCTGGAAAAAAAGCGCGTCGGAGAAATCCAACAGGGCAAGGGAGCGTCGAAGGCCGGACGCGAGTTCGCCAGGTTGCCATTTACGGCTGCCGCAGATCTGTTCCTCGAAGAGCGCAAGCCTCACGTTGCTGATCGCACCCTCCAGCTTGAGCGGAACCTGCTTTCACCTTTACGCAAATTCTTTGGCGGGCGGCTTCTCCTTCGCATACGTGCCGAAGACATCGCGGGGTACCAGAGGAGCCGCAGACTAACCGGCATATCTGGGCGGACGCTAAACATGGAGATTTCAGTGCTTCGCCGAATGATGAAACGCGGGAAGGTTTGGAGCGTGATTGCTGAAGACGTTAAGCTTGACCGGGAGAACACAGGTACTATCGGCAGGGTTCTGACTGCGGAAGACAAGAAGACGCTTTTCGAGACGGCTGCGACCAAAGATGAGTGGATGGTTGTATACTGCGCCGCTGTCTTAGCTGTCAGTACGACGTGCCGTGGCATTGAGCTGAAACACCTGCGTTGGGGAGACGTGGATTTGTATGCGCGTTCCATGTCAATAAGGCGGAGTAAGACTCAGGCTGGACATCGAACTATTCCGCTGAACGCTGATGCGGTCGCGGCGCTTGCCCGTCTGCGCGAGCAGGCAGAGTTCCTTGGTTTTGGTGCTGCGGCTCATTACGTATTTCCGTCGTGCGAGAGAAGGCGATTTGATCCAACGCGTCCACAGAAGACTTGGCGTACAGCATGGCGTTCCTTGGTGGAAGCCGCCGCAAACCGCGCAGGGGAGAAAGCTGCAGCGAACGCCGTGAAGCCCGGGGCAGATCCTGAGGAGGCTCGCGCGCTGGCTCGGGAGAGCTTTGTATATCGAAATGGTGCACGACTTCGCTTCCACGACCTCAGGCACCAAGCGATTACCGAGCTGGCCGAGAACGGCGCCTCTGACGCGACCCTGATGGCTTTGGCCGGTCATATGTCGCGTGAGATGATCGAGCACTATTCCCACGTGAGAATGACGGCAAAGCGGGAGGCTTTGGAGGGGCTTTCGAGTGGCTTAATTACGGGACCCCAATCCGACCAGAAACCGGGGTCGGATGCGGTCCAATGAAGGGTTGCGTCACAATCTACGTCACAAACGGCCAGTCTGGTGGCTGGCCGTCTTTGTATGTGGCTGAAAAAGATGGTCGGGCTGCCGGGATTTGAACCCGGGACCTCTTGCACCCCAAGCAAGCGCGCTAGCCAGGCTGCGCCACAGCCCGAAGCTATCAGTCTAGCACCTCGCTGGCGATTCACCTCATTTCTCTCCGCGCTACCATCGGAATATGCAGCGAGACGGAGTCCGGACCTGCGATTCCTGCGGGCAAAGAATCCCGCCGATGTCCAAGCTCGCGACACGTCAGGACGATAAAGACCTGTGCCTCGCCTGCCAGATTCGCCTCGCTCAGATCGAGAAGGGACTCCGGCACTAAACTCATGAAACTTGCTCTCTTGCTCTCCGTTATTGTGCTGACGGCTTCGGCGCAGATGACTGAAGTCTCCGGTGAACGCATCCGCGCGCACGTCAAGTTTCTATCCAGCGACCTGCTCGAAGGGCGCGCTCCAGGCTCACGTGGCGGCGATCTGGCCACCGATTACATCGCCACGCAGTTCGCGCTGCTAGGCCTGAAACCGGCCGGCGACAAGGGCACGTACTTTCAGAAATTCACCCTGGTCGGCGTCGATCCGCAGCCGGATTCTCAACTTTCCCTGGTCCCCAACACCGGCGCCGTAATCTCCCCCAAATGGCTCGACGAATTCGTCGGCGTGACCTATCAGCAGCGCACTGATGCCCAGTTCGACGCGCCCGCGGTATTCGTGGGACACGGCATCGTCGCTCCCGAGTACAAGTGGGACGACTATCAGGGCATCGACGTACGCGGCAAAGTGGTCGTCTTGTTTACCGGCGAGCCGCCCTCGACCGATCCGAAGTTCTTCACTGGACCTGCGCTCACCTACTACGGACGATGGACCTATAAATATGAAGAGGCGACGCGCCACGGAGCCGCCGCAGTGATCATCATCCACACGACGCCCACGGCCAGCTACGGCTGGGAAGTGGTGCGATCATCGTGGGGCCGCGAAGACCAGGAAGTGAAACTCGCTGCGGGTGAGCCGGCGATCGCCTTCGCCGGATGGGTGACCAAAGACGTGGGCGAGAAGATCGCAGCGACCCTCGGCGCAAAAGTGGACGATCTGCTAAAACGCGCGGATACTCCGGGCTTCCGTGCCGTCGAACTCCCGATGCGGATTCGCGGGCGCGTGCCCGCCAAGGTGCGCACCGTCGAAACGAGTAACGTGATCGGCAAGATTGAAGGCAGCGACGCCAGACTGAAAGAAGAAGCCGTCGTCTTCAGCGCGCACTGGGATCACCTGGGCGTCGGGGAGCCGGTCAACGGAGATCGTATCTACAATGGCGCGCTCGATAATGCTTCGGGTTGCGGCATGCTGCTCGAAATCGCACGGGCGTGGGCGGCACTGCCGCAGAAGCCGCGCCGTTCGGCGATCTTTTTGGCCGTGGCGGCGGAAGAAGCCGGCTTGCGCGGGTCTTATTATTACGGCCAGCATCCCGTGGTGCCCGCTGGTAAGACGGCTGCGGGTCTCAATTTCGACATGTTCCTGCCTTACGGCCGCGCGCGCGACGTCACCGTGAACGGCGCGGAACGAACCACGCTCTATCCCATCGTGCAGGAAGCCGCCAAGCGCATGGGGCTTACGATTTCGCCGGATTCGCGCCCCGAGGCCGGACTCTATTATCGCTCGGATCATTTTTCATTTGCGCGCGTGGGGATTCCTTCCTTCTCAGTGGACCCTGGTGAGGACCTGGTGGGTAAGCCGGCGGGGACCGGCCACAGGCTCATCGAAGAGTTTAACGATAAGAACTACCATCAGCCTTCGGATGAGTATCACGAAGACTGGGATTTTGCTGGCATGGAGCAGTACGCGCAATTCGGCTTGCTGATCGGCGTGAATGCCGCGAACGCGCCTAAATTGCCCACCTGGCGCGCCGGCGATGAGTTTTTGCCTGCCCGCCAAAAGAGCGGCGTAAATTAGTAGAATTACGGGGTCATGCCCCTCGAACCTGGCACGCACCTGGGTCCGTATGAAATCCTGAGCCAGCTGGGCGCAGGCGGCATGGGCGAGGTCTACCGGGCACGCGATCCGCGCCTGGGCCGCGACGTCGCCATCAAGGTCTCCGCCCAAAAGTTCAATGAACGCTTCGAACGCGAAGCGAAAGTAGTCGCATCGCTCAACCACCCGAACATCTGCGCGCTCTACGATGTTGGGCCCAACTACATCGTGATGGAGCTGGTGGAGGGCGAAGAGCCCAAGGGGCCGATGCCGCTTGAAGACGCGCTTCAGATTTGCCGGCAGATCGCTGCCGCGCTCGAAGCCGCGCATGAAAAAGGAATCGTACATCGCGATCTGAAGCCCGCCAATATCAAAGTCACTCCAAGCGGCATCGTAAAAGTGCTCGATTTCGGGCTGGCGAAAGTGAATGCCCTTTCTCCCGCCAGCGGCAATCCGGAGGAATCTCCCACCATCAGCATGCACGCCACGCAGATGGGCATGATCCTTGGTACCGCGGGCTATATGGCTCCCGAGCAGGCCAAAGGGAAGACGGCGGACAAGCGCGCCGACATTTGGGCCTTCGGTGTGGTTTTGCACGAGCTGTTAACCGGGCAGCGGCTGTTCATGGGCGAGACGGTCACCGATACGCTGGCGGCTGTGGTCCTCGCGGAACCGAAACTCGAGGACACGCCGGGCCAGGTGCGTCGCCTGCTGAAACGTTGCCTGGAGAAAGATCCGCAGAAACGCCTGCGCGATATTGGCGATGCCATGGCGCTGCTGGAGGAGGCTCCCGCTCCGTCTTCCGCTGCGCTGATTGCGGCTCCTCCTCCGCCTCGGTCGCTGCTGACGCGTTTGGCTTGGCCTGCTGCATTCGGAGTGGCCCTGTTGGCCGCTGCCGCTCTCGCGTTCGTCCACTTCCGAGAGACTCCGCCTGTCGCCGAGACCGTGCGCTTCACGGCGGCGATACCCGAGAACGTGAACTTCACGATCATAGGAACCTTCACCCTCTCTCCGGACGGGCGCAAGCTTGCCTTTTCCGCGACTGGCTCCGACGGCGTTCCGCGGATCTGGATCCGATCCCTGGATTCGTTGACAGCACAGCAGCTGCCGGGCTCCGAATCCTCTCCTACGCTGGCAGCGCTGTTCTGGTCTCCGGACAGCCGCTTTATCGCCTATCAGAGCGACGGAAAGCTTAAGAAGATCGACACGGCCGGCGCAGTGGTGCTATGCGACGCGCCGAACCAGATCGTGGGAGGATCCTGGAA
>Ga0207687_10000308_pt1 | contig 33182 bp, 34 predicted proteins | sample KBSM54metaG_FD_184399 | JGI IMG/M metagenome (GOLD analysis project Ga0207687, IMG submission 184399) | Miscanthus rhizosphere microbial communities from Kellogg Biological Station, Michigan, USA - KBS M5-4 metaG (SPAdes) (version 2) | ecosystem: Host-associated > Plants > Roots > Rhizosphere >...
GGGTCGCCGCCATCTACCAGGGTCTGGCGGACGTGCTGGTGGTGGACGCACAGGACGCGGAGCTGGCAGCGCGTGTCGAGCAGCTGGGCATGCGGGCGGTGGTGGTGGACACCATCATGCGCGACGCCGCGGCGCGGGAGCGGCTGGCGCGCGCGGCGCTGGACGCGGCCGGGATCGCCGCGTGAAGCTCGAGATCCTGCCGCTGGCCGTGCCCGGCGAGATCGAGGCGGGCGCAGATCTGGCAGGGCTGTTGCTGGCCGCTGCGCCGTCGCTGGAGCGGCGCGATGTGGTGGTGGTGTCGCACAAGGCCGTCAGCAAGTCGGAGGGACGGGTGGCCGACCTGCGGGAGGTGACGCCGTCGGCGCGGGCGATCGAGCTGGCCGCGCCGGACGGCGACCCGCGCCTGGCCGAGATGGTGCTCCGCGAGAGCCGGCGGATCGTGCGGCGGCGGGGGTCGCTGCTGATCGCAGAGACGCACCACGGGTTCGTCTGCGCCAGCGCCGGCATCGACCGCTCGAACGCGCCGGGGGTGGAGCAGGTGGTGCTGCTTCCGGTCGACCCGGACGCGTCGGCGCGGGTGCTGCGGGCGGAGCTGGAGCGGCGGAGTGGGGCGCCGCTGGCGGTGGTGGTGGCCGACACGATGGGCCGGCCGCTGCGAAACGGGATCGTGGGCACGGCCATCGGGGTCAGCGGCCTGGAGCCGCTGCGCGGCTACCACGGCCAGGCGGACGCCGCCGGCTACACCCTGCGAACCACGCAGGTAGCGGTGGCCGACGAGCTGGCGGCAGCCGCCGACCTGGTGCTGGGCAAGCTGGAACGGGTGCCGGCCGCACTGGTGCGCGGCTACCGGGCCGGCGGCGAAGGCACCGCTCGCGAGCTGATCCGCGAGTCGGAGCGCGACCTCTTCATCTAGCCGGTGGCGCGGTAGAAGAGCGCGCCGGCGGGCACGTAGAACGCGGCCAGGATCAGGGTCAGGATGACGCTTGCCAGCGGGTTCACGAAGGCCACGGCCAGCACCACGAGGTAGAGCACGATGCCGGGGTCGAAGGCGCGCGAGATCGCATCCAGCTTCGACTGCGGCACCGACTCGGCGATCAGCCGGCGGCCGCGGCGGGCGTAGCGCCACCAGACGTTGTAGAGCACCGCCATCGCCAGCAGGGTCAGATCGTACGCGTAGACGGCGGCGTGCTCACCCGGGTTTTGGAGGTGGTCGGCGACGAGCTTGGTGGGGAAGGGGATGAACGCGACCACCATCAGGAACACGATGTTGATGAACAGCATGGTGCGGTCGACGCGGGCCATGCAGGCGACGCATTCGTGGTGGTTGACCCAGATGATGCCGATGATCAGGAAGCTGGTGGCGTAGGCCAGGTACGAGGGCCAGAGGTCGATCAGGGCGCGGCCGAGGTGTTGGTCGGCACCGGTGCCGACGCCGATCTCGAGCACCAGCAGCGTGGCGGCGATCGCGAACACGCCGTCCGAGAACGTCTCCATGCGCGCGGTGCCGCCGTCCTCCATGCCGCCATCTTCGCCGCGGCCTCGGACGCCGACGGGGTCAGCGCCCGTCCGAACGCCCGTGACCTCAGCGCGGCGCTCCTGTGACGTTTCACCGCGTCACGGGACCGTCACGGCCACCTCACGGCTGGTACGACGGTGCCCGGCACCTCCGTATCACCCGCGGGCGGCGCGTTCGTGGACGCGGGCCGGTTCGCGGCCGAGACCACGCTGCAGGGTGGAACGGGGGTGCCGGGCTACGTCGTCACACGCGTGACGCCGGCGTGACCAGGGCGTTGCAGGTCGTTGTCACGCTGTCAGTGACAGCTTTGCGCGAATTACGTCGTCCGGCGTGTCGACGTCGAGCGCCAGCCCGGGGCGGTCCAGCACGACCGACTCGATGCCGGCCGTCGCCGCCAGCTGAGCATGGACGAGCGCGCTTGCGGCCGAGCCGAAGGCGGGCGTGATCACGTCCGCCGGCCGCACCGCGAGCGCGTTCGTGCCGCCGTCGTGGGCGCGGCCGATCGCGATCCCGCGCTCCGGCGTCGCCGCCACCAGCGCCCGCACGTCGCTCGCGCTCAGAAGCGGCAGGTCGCCGGCCAGGTACAGCACCGCCTCCGGCGCGGGCGAGATCAGCCCGCGCGCGTGATCAAGCCCCTCGTTCCAGGGCAGCTCGCCGTCCGACACCAGCCCCACCCGGTAGGTCCGCGCCAGCGCCGGTGCCAGCGGCTCGCAGCTGGCCAGCGCCACCGGGCCCACGTCCGCCGCCACCGCCTCGCGCGCCACGTGCTCGACCATCGCCAGCATCAGCCGTCGCCGCTCGTCGCGGCCCAGCGCCGGATGCAGCCGCTGCTTCGCACCGGCCAGCCGCTTCAGCGGAATCAGGATCTGGAGGTCCACGAACGGCAGACTAGACTGCCCCGATGCTCGCCCTCGGCTACAAGGCCTCGGCGGAGCAGTTCGGCCCCCGGCAGCTGCTCTCCTACGCGCTCGAGGCGGAGGCGCGCGGCTTCGACAGCGTCGCCGTCTCAGACCACTTCCAGCCCTTCCGCCACACCGGCGGGCATGCCCCGGCCGCGCTGCCGTGGCTGGGCGCGCTGGCGTCGCAGAGCGAACGCATCCGCTTCGGCACCAGCGTCTCCACGCCCACACTGCGCGTGCATCCGTCGATCATGGCCCAGTCGTTTGCGACCATCGCCTCGCTCGCACCCGGCCGTGTCTGGCTGGGCGTCGGCACCGGTGAGTCGATGAACGAGGTGCCTGCGCTGGGCATCGCCTGGCCGCGCTTCGCCGAGCGCCTGGAGCGGCTGGCCGAGGCGGTCGATCTGATGCGCTTGCTCTGGACGGAGGACCGCGTCACCTACGACGGCACCTACTACCGCACCGCCAACGCCACGGTCTACGACAAGCCCGACCGGCCCGTGCCGATCCTGATCGCGGCCGCCGGCGCGAAGGCCGCCCGCTTCGCCGGCGCGAAGGGCGACGGCTACATCACCACCAGCGGCAAGCCGCGCGAGCTCTACACCGAGACGCTGCTGCCCGCGCTGGAGCAGGGTGCTCGCGACGCCGGCCGCGACCCGGCCGCCGAGCGCCTGCTCGAGGTGAAGGTGTCCTACGAGCGCGACTCCGCCCGCGCCGCCGACGAGTGCCGCTTCTGGGCCGCCCTGGCGCTGCCGGCCGAGAGCAAGCAGGGCATCGACGACCCGCTCGAGCTGGAGCGACTGGCCGAGCAGGAGCACGTCCACGCCGAGTCCCGCTTCATCCTGACCGGCGATCCCGATGAGCTCTGCGACCGGGTTGCGCCGTACGTCGACCTGGGCTTCCGCCACCTCGTGTTCCACAGCCCCGCGCCCGACCAGTCGCGGTTCCTGGAGCTGTTCGCGGCCGATGCGCTGCTGCGCCTGCGCGAGCGCTTCGGCTAGTGGTGGAACAGGTAGCGCTCGGGCTCGATCGTGACCTTGACCCGCTCGACGCCCTGCTCAAAGTTGTCGAACGGCTCGCCCGTGTACTTCATCGCCAGCTCATCCGCGTGCGCGCGGGCGCCGTCGCGTGTCATCACGGCGCGGCCGCGGATCTCGACCGACCGGTAGCCACTGGCGTCGATCACCTCGAGCGTGACACGGGGATCGCGCTCGATGTTGCGCCATTTGACCCGCCCTTCGGCCGTGTTGAACACCGGCCGCCCGTCCTCGATGTGCACCCACACGGGTGACACCTGCACGCTGCCGTCGCGGTTGACGGTGCCGAGGTGGCCGAAGTTGCGGCCGGCCAGCAGCTCGGCCGCAAGTGCCTGGGGATCGACGCTCACGCGCGCACTCTACCCACCTGCCAGCACGCGCTCGATGAACACCGTCTTGGCCTCCGTGTAGCCCTCGCGATCGTCTCCGTAGGCGGCCGTGAGCTCGCGCTTGAGCGCCGCGTACTCGCGGGCGGTGCCGGGATTCGCGCGCAGGTGATCGCGCAGCCGCAGGTGCGCCACCAGCGGCCCCGCACCCTCCACGCACAGGTACAGGTGGTGCTCGGGCAGGTGAGGCGGCTGGTCGAAGGCCTCGCGCCCGGGCACGCCGGCATCGCCCTTGTGCGGGTACCCGGCCGCCGCCAGCATCGCGATCGCCTCGGCCACGTCGGCCTCGTCGGCGACCACCACGTCGATGTCGATGATGGGCTTGGCCGCCAGTCCCGGCACCGCCGTGCTACCGACATGTTCGATTGACCGCGCGCACATCCGCAGGCCTGCCGGCAGCGCGTCCCGCAGCTCGCAGAACAGGGCGGGCCAGCGCGGGTCGTACTCGCTGATCACGATCGGCTCGCCCACGGCGCCCGGATTCAAAGCCCGGCCACGCGCGGCGCCAGCTGCTCGCCGATCATCCGCACCGCGTCCAGGTCGCGGTGATCGAGATGCTGCAGCATCGCCCGCTCGAGCCCGGCGGCGGCCACGTCCTCGAGCTGCCCGGCCACCTCATCCAGCGTGCCGCAGACCCAGCCGTCGACCCGTTCGGCCAGCAGCTGCTCGCCGCTGATCCCGTCGAAGTGCAGCGCGCCCAGCCGCCCCGCCCGCTCAAGCAGCTCGTCGCGGGTGCGGCCGATCAGCGTCGTCTCCATGAACGAGAAATGCAGCGGCGGGCGACCGTGCCGCTCGGCGGCCTCGTCCAGGCTCCGCCGCACCGCCCGGCACTCGTCCGGGTCGGCCGAGAGAACGTTGTACTCCTGTGCGAACCGGGCCGCCAGCTCGACGGTGCGGGGCTTGCCGGCGCCGCCCACGATCACGGGCGGATGCGGCCGCTGCAGCGGCTTGGGCAGGGCCTGGCAGCCGTCCAGCTGGTAGTGCGCGCCGTCGAATGAGAACTCCTGCTCGGTCCACTGGCGGGTGACGATCTCGAGCTGCTCCTCGAGCATGTCCATGCGCTCGCGCATTGGCGGGAACGGGAAGCCGAAGCTGCGATGCTCGAGCCGGTACCAGCCCGCTCCCAGCCCCAGCTCCACGCGGCCGCCGGAGATGTGATCGACCGTGGTGACCGCGTTTGCCACCAGCGAGGGGTGGCGGAACGTGACCGGCGAGACCATCGTGCCCAGCCGCAGCCGGCTGGTGCGCGCGGCGATCGCGGCCAGCGTCGTCCAGGCGTCGTGCGAGCCGCGCCCGATCTGGCCGTCGCCGGAGAGGTAGTGGTCCGACCGGAACAGCGCCTCGATGCCGACCGACTCGCAGGTCTCCGCGAGCGCCACCCAGTCGGGCCAGGTCACATCCTCCTGGCCCTCGATCATCAGGCACAATCGCATGCGCGGCACTCTACCCCGCGGCTACAGTCGTCCTCGCTCGCGGGGTGATGATGATGTCCACACTGGCAATGCTCAGCCCTGCTGAGTCCTAAACAGCGTTCTTACCGGCATGGCCCCGTCCGCGTAGCGCCTACCCTGAGGGTGATGCGTGGCTTCGTCGACATCCACAGCCACATGGTTCCGTCAGGCGACGACGGCGTGCGGTCGGTGGACGAGGCGGTCGAGCTGGTGCTGGAAGCGGGGTTGCGCGGTACGGCCGTGCAGTACGCCACGCCACACGCGATGGAACGCCATCCGTTCAGCGACGAGCGGCGCCGGCGCGTGACCGCGGCGCGGGAGCAGATCCGGGCGCGGCTCGAGGGGCGCGTCGACTTCCGGGTGGGATGGGAGATCAGCCCGGAGCGGTGGCTGCTGGACGCCGATCCGCGCATGCTGTCGATGGAGGGACTCGACGCCTGTCTGCTGGAGCTGCCGCTGCCGCACACCGGCCCCCGCAACCTCGATACCTTCATGGCCTGCGGCGAGCACATCGCGGCCGCCGGCCTGGTGCCGATCATGGGCCACCCTGAGCGCTGCGACCTGGTCTACGGCGACCTCAAGCAGGTCACCGAGCTGCGCGGGCGCGGCTGGCTGGCGCAGGTGAACGCCTCCAGCCTGCTGGGGCGCCACGGCCGCGACGTGCAGGACGCCGGCTGGACGCTGGTCGAGACCCGTCGCGCCGACATCATCGCCTCCGACGGGCATCGCGCCAACCGGCCGCCCTGGCTGGACGAGGCGTTTGCAGCCGTGGCCACCCGGATCGGCCGCGAGGCGGCGCTGCCCCTGTTCACCGGCGCCGCGCTTGGCCCGCTGGCCACGCTGCCGCTGCCGCGGGCAGAGCCCGCCTAGGACCGCTCCTATAGTCGCTACGCGCTCTCGATTACCGGCTCCAGCAGCATCTCGCTGCTGACGGTGTTCGCGATGTAGCACTCGCGGTGAGCCAGGTCGACCAGGCGCGTGACCTTCGCGATGTCGGTGCCCTCGGCCACCACGATGTGCGGGCGCAGCGTGATGCGGGTGATGCGCACCGGCAGGTCGTTCTCGGGCATCACCGCCTCGGCCCGGTCGGAGTAGGACAGGACGTCCACCCGCGCCCGCGCCGCCACCGCCAGGAACGACAACAGCTGGCAGGAGCTGGCAGCGGCCAGCAGCATCTGCTCGGGGTTGGTCAGCGCAGGGTCGCCACGGAAGGCGGGGTCGGCGGAGACGGTCAGCGGTTCGGCCGAGGGTGGCAGCGCGATCTCGTGGCGACGGTCGTAGTGCTCGTACCCGGCGCCGGTCGAGCCGGCCCAAGTGACGGTGGTGCGATAGCTGTGCTCGTGGGCCATCCCGGCTACCGCGGCGAGTCGGTCGCTTCCAACGGGCCGACGCTGGCCTCGATCGCGGCCCCGACCTGCGCCACTCGCACGGCCAGCGCCTTCAACTCTTCCTGGGGCGTCATGCCGCTGCGCGCGCTGAGCTGGAGCAGCTGTTGGTGGACGTCGAGCAGCTCTTCGAGCGCTTCCTTGGTCTGCTGGTTCATGGTGCACAGCATAGGGCGGCGCCGTGCGACGGATCGAGGGGCCAGGCGGTGCGCCGGGCCCCTCTGTGGGCTACTCGCCCTCGGCGGGCGACTCGTCCTCGGCCAGCAGCTTGTACAGCCGCCGACGCGTTTCGCGCAGGAGCTCGGCAGCAGCGGTCAGCTGCTGCTCGGATCCCGCGTGCACGACCTGGCGGGTCGCGGCGCGCACCTGGTAGATCAGGTCGCGCAGCTCGACGATGGCCGGCGGCACGTCGGAGGCGACTTCGGCCCAGGGCTCGCTGGGCGCGACCGCCGCCTCGGTGGTGCCGGACTCGGTCAGCGAGAACACGCGCTTGCCGCCCTGCTGCTCGGCCCGGATCAGCTCCTCGTCCTCGAGCTGCGAGAGCGTGGGGTAGACCGACCCTGGGCTGACCCGCCAGGCGCCGCCGGAGCGGTCCCGCAGCTCGCGCATGATCTGATAGCCGTGCATCGGCCGCTCGGCCAGCAGTGCCAGGATGGCCGCGCGGATGTCGCCGCGGCCGGCACGGCCCTGGTAGCCGCGCATGCCGCGGCCGTGGCCATGGTGTCCTCTGCGCCCGTGGCGGGTGCAGCGGTCGATCATCTCGCGGAACTCGCCGCGACGCCCCCTGGCGGGGACGATCACATACTCACTCATGTGGTTCATTCCTTTCTCATGTGATAGGTCAAGTTCTATCACGATATATCGCTATTAGCAAATCCTCGCACCGTTCCCTTGCAGCGTCCGGCAACCATGCCTACAGTCGTGACAGGAGGAAGGCGGTTTCCAGGAGGCGCGTATGCGCGGTTCGATGGCACGGTCGGCAGGGATCACGATGGCGGTGGCCGTGCTCTGCGCCGCCCCCGCCTCGGCGCGCGTGCTCCAGCCCGCCGCGCTGCCGCACGTGGTCGCCGGCTCCGCCTACGTGCGCGTGAACCAGGTCGGCTACTCGACCAGCGCCGCCAAGCGCGCCTACCTGATGTCGAGCGTGAGCGAGGCCGGCGCCACCTTTTCCGTGATGGCCGGAACGACGGCGGTCTTCACCGCCCCGATCGGGCCGCAGCTGGGCTCGTGGAGCGCCAACTTCCCGCACGTCTACGCGCTCGACTTCCCGACCACCGCCGCCGGCACCTACACGATCACGGTCAGCGGTCCGGCCGCGGCCAGGTCGCCGGGCTTCGCGATCGGCGCCGGCTCGGCGGTCTACGCCGGCGCGATCGGAAACGCACTCAGCTTCTACCAGGACGAGCGGGACGGGCCGGACTACGTCCCGTCGCCGCTGCGCACGGCGCCGGCGCACCTGAACGACGAGCACGCGATGACGTATCTGACGCCGAAGGTGGACGCGGACGGCATCTTCCAGGGCAGCCTGACGCCATTGGGGACCCGCGTCAACGCCGCCGGCGGCTGGTGGGACGCGGGCGACTACCTCAAGTTCGTGCAGACGGAGAGCTACACGACCGGCGTGCTGCTGAGCGGCCTGCGCGACTTCCCGGCGCAGATGGGGCCGCACAGCGGGGCCGACTTCACGGCCGAGACCAAGTTCGGGGTGCGCTGGCTGCTGCGGATGTGGAACGACCGCACGAAGACGCTCTACTACCAGGTGGGAGTGGGCGAGGCCAACGACCAGACCACCGGCGACCACGACATCTGGCGGCTGCCGCAGGCCGATGACACCTGGGGCGGGCACAGCAGGGCCGACCGCTATATCCGCCACCGGCCGGTGTTCCGGGCCGGGAAGCCGGGCTCGCCGATCAGCCCCAACCTGGCCGGGCGCGACGCCGCCGCCTTCGCGGAGTGCTACCAGGTGTTCAAGAGCACCGATCCGGGACTGGCGGCTCGCTGCCTGCGCTCGGCCGAGGACATCTTCGCGCTGGCGGACACCAGCCCCCGGGGCCACCTGCTGACGGTGATCCCGTTCGACTTCTACCCGGAGTCGGAGTGGCGCGACGACCTCGAGTGGGGCGCCACGGAGCTGTACCTGGCCACCAAGGGCGGACACCTGCCGCCGGGGCTGCCGCACGCGCGCCCGCGCTTCTACCTGAGGCAGGCCGCGCACTGGGCGCATGCGTACATCACCGGCCGGAACGACGCGGCCGACACGCTCAACCTGTACGACGTGAGTGGTCTCGCCCACTACGACCTGTACCGGGCGATCTCGATGGCGGGCGGGTCGGCCGGCCTGGCCGTGACCCAGCCGGCGCTGCTCGCCGATCTGCGAAGGCAGCTCGACCGCGCGATCGTGCAGGGCCGCAAGGACCCGTTCCGGTTCGGGTTCCCGTGGGCGGCGTTTGACACGACGTCACACGGCTTCGGTCTGTCGGTGATGGCCAGCGAGTACGACCAGCTGACCGGCACCAAGCGCTACAGCAGGCAGGCGGGCCACTGGCTGGGCAACGTGCTGGGCGGAAACGCCTGGGGCGTTTCGCTGGTGGTGGGCGACGGCACCCGCTTCCCGCGCTGCATGCAGCACCAGGTTGCGAACCTGGCGGGCTCGCTGAACGGAGCGCCGCCGGTGCTGGCCGGGGCGGCCGTCGAGGGGCCGAACGTCGTCACGTCGAGCGGCAAGGTGGACGGGATGCGCGACTGCCCGGTGCACCACGTCGACGCCTTCAAGAAGTTCAACAACGCCGCCAAGTTCAAGGACAACGTGCAGTCGTGGTCGACGGTGGAGCCGGCCATCGACCTGGCGGCCACCAGCCCGCTGGCCTTCGCGCGGGCCGCGGCCGGGCTGAACTAACCGGGGGTGGCAAGCCGATATGCTTCGGGACGGCCGAGCGCCTGGTGGCGACGGCCGGCCCGCCCTCTTAGCTCAGTTGGTAGAGCACTTCCATGGTAAGGAAGGGGTCAACGGTTCGAGTCCGTTAGAGGGCTCTTTGTTTGCGGCTTGGTTGGGCCGTTTAGCTCGGGTAACCGAAGCTAGGCGACCACTCTGGGGACACAGTGGGGGCATGCGCCCCGGTTTCCGTCCAGCATCTCTTGGGACGCACGCGCTCGATGCTAGCCGCGGGCGGGCGGTTGCTTAACGATGCTGCCACAGCGGGTGCACGTCCACGTGAGTCTTTCGATGCGTGCGCCTTCAATCTTCGGCAGCCATTTTGCGGCTACGTTAGGCGAGGCGGTCGCGGGACACCCTGGACGAGACGCTTTCTGAGACCGACAAGATCAACCAGAACATCCGAGAGATCCTCGACGTGCAGACCGAAGACTGGGGCGTTGAGGTGACCGTGGTCGAGGTCAAGGACATCCAACTGCCCGAGTCGATGAAAAGGGCGATGGCCCGCCAAGCCGAGGCCGAGCGAGAGAAGCGCGCCAAGATCATCGCCGCCGAGGGCGAAGCGCAGGCCGCGGGTGAACTGGCCCGCGCCTCCGACGTGATGATGGAACACCCGCTCGCGCTCCAGCTACGGAACCTGCAATCGCTGGTCGAGCTAGGTGTGGACAAGAACACAACCGTCGTGTTCCCAGCACCGCTCATGAGCACGATCCAGGAGCTGACGTCATTCCTCGGCCGCGAGAACGCCGCCAGCGCCGCCCATCAACTGACCCCCTCGCATACAAAGGGTGAAGTAACCCAGGAGGCCGCCACCGCCGTCTGACCGAGTGACGGCTGGGGGTGGCGGCCCGCCCCCAGCCGTGGGGTACTGGGCGTGTCCTCGTCGCCGTGTGCTCCTGTGTGGGGCTCCTCGGCCGGAGGATAAGTCTCACGCGGCTTGGTGATTCGGAGCTTGCACATTCGTCAGAGTGCTATCCTTGGGGTGCGTCGACTCCATCTTCCTGGTCGACGGGAGCTCTGGCCCCAACGCCTGGTCGGGCGTTCACGCCGAAGCCTTCGGCACGTGCTTCATAAGGCACGGAGGGTCAAGCGCTCCCGACGACCAAGCCCATGTCCCGATGTCGGGACTGCGGGCTTCTTCCAGGAAGGGAAGTTTGAGATGCGCAAGGCATTCGAAATCGGTGGGCTCGTTGCTGGCCTGGTGCTCGTGGCGTTCGGCATCGTCGTGATTGTGATGGGCGTCAACGGACGCTCGACGGTCACGACCAGCCTCAAGCAACAGCAGATCGTCGGCACCGCTGACATGACGCCAGCCGGGATCACTACCGAGGCGAAGAAGGCCGGGTTGACGAACGTCACGATCCCGACCTGTAACGTCGCCAACCAGGCCGTGACGACAGGCGCCAAGGCGCGCTGTTTCGCGCAGTACATGCAGATCCACGCGCTTGAGGCGACCGGCGGCTTCGTGTACGCCCAGATGGGCCAGTACACCGCCAAGCCGGGGACGCCCGCCAACCAGCTCGCGCCCGGCGGGGGCACCAGCAACACCGACTTCGCCGTGATCGACTCCACCACCAAGCAGCCTGTGTCGAACGGTGCCCGCAACGTGTGGGTGACCGAGACGGCGCTTGCGACCGCGCTTGACAGCTCCTACATGGCGAGCCAGCTGGCGCTGTTTGGGATCGTGGTGGGCGTGGCCCTGCTTCTCTCGGGCCTCGGCTTCATGATCCTCGCGATCGGAGGCGCGTTGCGCAACCCGCAGAACTCGCTGAACTCCCTCTTCGGCACGCGCACGCCGAAGGCCGTCGCGCCGACTGTGGTCCCCACGGCCTAGCCCCCAACGGGGGAGCCGCCACCGGGCGGCTCCCCCGTCACCGCCCAAGCCGCATCAGATACGGAGGTATCGTCGTGAAAGCTCTCGTCTACCACGGCCCCGACCAGCGCAGCTGGGACTCGGTGCCGGATCCCACCATCCAGGAACCGTCCGACATCGTCGTCGAGGTCGAGACGACCACGATCTGCGGCTCCGACCTGCACATCCTCAAGGGCGACGTGCCCGAGACCACGTCCGGCACGGTGCTCGGGCACGAGGCGATCGGCCGGGTGCTCGAGGTCGGCAAGGGTGTCAGCACCGTCGCCATGGGTGACCGCGTGCTGCTTTCGTGCATCAGCTCCTGTGGCCGTTGCCGGTTCTGCAAGGAGGGCCACTACGGCCTCTGCGCCGGTGGTGGTGGTTGGGTCTTCGGGCACACGATCGACGGCGTCCAGGCCGAGTACGCCCGGGTGCCGTTCGCCGACACGTCGGTCTACAAGCTGCCCGAAGACCTCTCTGACGAGCAGGCCTTGTTCCTGTCGGACATCCTGCCCACGGCGTTCGAAGTCGGCGTGCTGAATGGCCGCGTCCAGCCGGGCGACACGGTCGCGGTGATCGGCGCCGGCCCAGTCGGCCTATCGGCGATCATGACGGCGCAGCTGTACACGCCCGCCCGCATCATCGCCATCGACATGGCGGACGCCCGACTCGCCCACGCCCGCGAGTTCGGCGCCGACGAGACGATCAACAACGGCACCACCGACGCGACCGCTGCGGTCATGGAGCTGACCGATGGGGTGGGCGTCGACACCGCCATCGAGGCGGTCGGCGTGCCGGCCACGTTCGAGCTGGCCGCCGAGCTGATCCGCCCAGGTGGCAGGGTGGCCAACGTCGGCGTGCACGGCCGTCCCGCGGCCCTGCACCTGGAGCGGTTGTGGACGCGCGACGTGACCATCACCACCGGCCTCGTCGACACCTCGACCATCCCCCAGCTGCTGCGCCTGATCACCGACGGCCGCCTCGACCCGACCACGCTCGTCACCCACCGCTTCGGGATTGCCGACATGATGCAGGCCTACGACGTCTTCGCCGACGCCGCGAACACGGACGCGCTCAAGGTCGTGCTGACCGGCAGCGCCGTGCCGGCAGCACAACACGCCGAGATGGCCGCGGCGGTGGGTAACGGTGGTGCACCACTACGACGCCTAGTCCACGGCTGACGGAATGCGAAGTCGAGCCATCACCCGTATGACCGCCATCGGAAGCGCGGCAGCCGCGTGCGCCCTGCTCGTGAGGCGCCGCCAACTCGCGTCGGGAGCGACCGACGAGGAGTCGCACGGCCAGCTCGCTGGCGATGAGATGATCGAGACCTCCCACCTCACCGCCACCCGCGCCATCACCATCCGCGCCACGACCGACAACGTCTGGGCGTGGCTCGCCCAGCTGGGACAGGGACGTGGCGGGTTCTACAGCTATGACTCCTCGAGAACCTGGTCGGCTGTGACATCCACAGCGCAGGTCAGATCCTCCAGGAGTGGCAGGACATCGCCGTCGGCTCCGAAGTCAAGCTTCATCCGAACGTTCCGCTCGAGGTGGCGGCGCTCGAGCCGGGGCGGGCTCTCGTTCTGCGCGGCGGGGTTCCGATGGGCGCGACGCCGCCTCCCTACGACTTCACGTGGGCCTTCGTGGTGCGAGAGCAGCTGGAGGGGACGACACGGCTGCTTGTTCGCGAGCGGTATGGGTACAGGCGCTGGTGGGCGTCGCTCGTGGTCGAGCCCGCTTCGGCGATCAGTTTCGTGATGACCCGGAAAATGCTGCGTGGGATACGGGATCGGGCCGAAGCGAGGCAACCACGATGACTACACGCGCGGCGGTCAAGCCCGCCGCGGTTGCAGAAGCTTCCGATCATCTGTCCATGCTGATCGGGCTGGCGGCGGTCGTGTTCTCCGCGCTGTACTTCATCTCCGATCTGATCGAGTTGGCGCAGGGTGGGTTCTCGACGGCGCAACTCGCGCTCACCTACGCGGCGGAGGCCGCGATCCCACTGTTCGTTGTTGGTTTGTATGCGATGCAGCGGCCGCAGATCGGGCGGCTCGGCCTGATCGGCGCAGTCGCATACGCCTACAGCTTCATCTTTTTCACCAGCACGGTGGTGTTCGCGCTCGTCGACGGAACGAAGGATTGGGATGCTCTCAATGCCCATCTGGGCTGGTGGGTGACGATCCACGGTGTCGTGATGGTGATCGCGGGCTTGGCGTTCGGGCTGGCGGTCATCCGCGCGGGAGTGTTCCCGCGTTGGTCGGGAGCCGCGCTGATGGCCGGAGTCGTGCTTGTGGCCGTGTCTTCGGTGCTGCCCGCTCTCGCTCAGGTTGTGTCCGCTGGTGTTCGCGATCTCGCCTTCGCCGGGATGGGTACGTCGTTGCTTCTCGCCGGTCGAAAGCGGAGCCTGCCCAGGATGCAACACTCAACGGTCGTGAGGGACGAAGGCATGCGTCCGGGCACCGTCAGGGTCTAAGGCGATGGCAGATCAGACGCCTCGCGGTGCGGCGGCAGGAGATGCCCGCGAGGTGACCCAGACGGACAATCGAGAACTCACGGCAGATGAACGAGCGGCGGTGGATCTGTACTGGTTGCCGCTGGGAGCGGGTGGCCACTCGGTCCGCTGGAACGGGCGCGCCTTCGAGGCGGTGGCGGCACGGCTTAAGCACCGGTCGGTACGCGACCTCTATCACTCTGCGCTCATCGTGCGGCTCCCAGGAGCGGGACGCTATGTGATCGAGCAAGCTCCGGTCCCTGACGGGCGCGGTAAGGAACGGGGCGTGGTTGCAGAGGGGCCTGTTGGTGCGCGCTGGGCAGGTCGCGCGCGGATCTTCCGCTACGAGGTGCGCCGATGGCGTGACGGCGCCATCCCCGATGTTGCCGAGGCCGTCGAAAGCCCGCTCAGGCTGACCGACGATCCACGTATCGCACAGCGGCTGTGGGACCGCGTGCCCGATCTCCCCACGCCGATCTGGGGGCGCGACGAACTCAACGCCGGCGAGATGTGGAACTCCAACTCGATAGTCTCGTGGCTGGTCGTGCGTAGCGGTCTTCCGATCGAGGCGATCCAGCCGCCAGCCGGTGGACGCGCACCCGGGTGGAACGCAGGCATCGTGGTCGCCGAGCGAGGGCCGCAGGCCGGTAGCGAGCTGCCACTCGGATCGGCGAGATGACGGACGTTGCCCTACGTGCGGAGAGACATCTTGGTCATCGCACCGGCTGGTTGCGAGCGGCCGTGCTGGGCGCGAACGACGGGATCGTGTCGGTGGCGGCGATCATCGTCGGCGTCGCCGCCGCCCAGTCCCGGCGCTCTGCAATCATCACCGCCGGCATCGCCGGACTGGTCGCAGGAGCCGCCTCGATGGCGGCCGGAGAGTACGTCTCCGTAAGCTCGCAGGCCGACGCCGAGCGCGCCGACCTACGGCTCGAGCGGCGCGAACTGCTCGACGACCCGGCCGGCGAGCGCGCGGAGCTTGCCGCGATCTACCGGGCCCGCGGCCTCTCGGCGCACCTGGCGGAGGAGGTCGCGGCTGAACTCAGCACTCGTGACGATGTGCTGGCGGTGCACGCCCGCGACGAACTAGGAATGACCGAGCTGTCGCACGCCCGACCGTTGCAGGCCGCCGCAGCGTCTTCAGCGTCGTTCACCGCAGGTGCCGCGCTGCCCCTGCTGGCGGTGGTGCTTGCCCCCGCCTCGCTCAGGATCGAGATAACGATGGCGGCAACGTTACTGGCACTGGCGCTGACCGGCTGGGCGGGAGCACGCATGGGCGGCGCACCACCCGCCCGCGGAACCTTGCGCGTTGTCCTCTGGGGCATCGCGGCGATGGTGCTAACGATGGTGGTTGGGCGCGCCGTCGGAACCGCGGCGTAGAGGACGGTCGATATTGCGCGAAGGTATGGACGCGGTCATCCGAGGCTGACCGGCATCCAAGGGCGTCGGGAACAGCGACCGGCGCGGCGCTGCTAAACTACAAGTTCAAGGGAATGCCCGCCATTTGGCCGCGCGACAGACCCCACGCCTCCAGGTAGCTCGCGGACCCTCCGCTGACGACGATTATCTCGCCGTCCCACGAGGAGGATTCCATGCCCACAGCGACACCTTTCACCGAACCCGTCGTACTGCGCCCCAGCGACGGATCCGATCCGTCGCTGGGCCCAGAAGAGCCGCTGATGGCTCAGGTCGCACAGAGCACACCCACTCGCCGAACGGACGAGAGCGGCCGGCCGCTGTCCATCTTCGCGGCTCGCCGCCAGCGTGGAAGGGTCGATACGCGCGACGCCAGGCGCCGCGCGGACGAGCTCGAGGCAGCAGTGCGAAGCTGGTCTGCAGCGCGTTCTTGAGCAATTCAAGCGCGGTCGTCCCGGTGCATCGCGACAATGGGCTGAGCGTGGTTGCGGGTGCAGGCATTCGCAAGAATCGACGCGTCCGGAGTGTGCCGTAGCACTTGTGCGTCACGAACCAGTAGTCCGGGTACTCCCTCAGGCTCCCTTGAGCCGCTCCTCGAGGCGGTCGAGGAACGGCACCTGGGCCGCCTTCAACCGTCGCCGGGCCTCGTCCATCCCGAACCACTCGACCCGGTCGATCTCGGGGAACGACTGGATCCGGCCCGATCCCGGCGGCCACTCCATCTCGTAGCTGTTGCTGTACGCGGGCGCCGGGTCGAGGTCTCCCTCGGCCGCCCAGCCGAGCACACGCTTCCCGGACTTCTGACGGATCTCACCGACCTCGAAGAATGGGCCGTCCGGCGACGCGTGACCCGTCTCCTCGGCGAACTCCCGAAGCGCCACCGCCTGGGCCTCCTCCCCGGCTCGATCTCTCGCTTCGGGATCGTCCAGTGGCCGCGATCCTTCTTCACCCAGAACGGTCCCCCCATGTGCGCCAGCAGCCACCTCGAGCTCGCCGTCGTGCAGGCGCCAGAGCAGGATGCCCGCGCTAACACGGCCTGACTTGTGGTCGTCATCCCGCGACCATAGCCCGGGAGCGGGCGGGGCCCAAGACCGCTCGGTCAAGCGATGCGCCCGGCACGCGAACTGGCGGCCGCTTCCTGCATTGTGATTCCGCGCCCACGCGAGCTGCAACACTAGGCAAGCAACTCGGCATCATCGCGCCGTGGCAGGGCCAAGTCAGCCATCGCTCTGGATCACCTCGCTTTGGGCCCTGTGCCTGCTCGAGAGTCTCGATTGGGGGCACCTCGGGGGCACCAGCCGAGAAGTTATCGCCGCAAACGGGCGTGACTCAGGTTGAGATTGGCTCTGTTAAGCTGCTCTGTCCAGCCGTGGCGGCCCAGTCACACCGTTCGCACTCCATGGTAAGGAAGGGGTCAACGGTTCGAGTCCGTTAGAGGCCTTCGCTGTTTTCAGGGCGCCCCGGCGGCGATCGCCGGCAGCGAGATCAGTGGAAGGGCCAGCGTCGTACCCAGGCGGCGATCCTCGCCTGAGACGCGTTCGTAGGCGAGCACGTCCTCGAGCGTGTCATGGAGGCGCACCGTGCCACGGCGTAGCTCGTGGGCCCGAGAATGGGCGCGAGCGTGCGTCTCTGGTAACACTTGTTGCGAATCGAGGGCGAGGGGAGTAGGGTCGCCCGCGCAGGGTCATGAGGCGGCGGGCTCTGCTGCCGGTCGGGCGAGACTTGGGGATGCCGCCGACAAGAAGGGGGTGGTTGCCGCGTGAGCAGCACCGCGGTCCAGCAGGCGCCCGGTCTGTGCGGACGGACGTCCAGGCGCATGATCTGAGCGTGCCGGGTTGGCAGATGATCCAGAACCGGGTGGACGTCGGCGCCGACGCGCCCGTGGTCAGGCACAAGCACCCAGGCGAGGAGGTCATCTGCGTGCTCAAGGGCACGCTGGAGTACCACCTCGACGGGCAGGAACCGATCACGGTCAGTGCGGGTGAGGGCCTCATGGTGCCGGCGGAGACCGTGCACTCGGTCAGGAACACCGGCGACGGCAATGGCGCTGAGCTGGCGACCTATGTGGTCGAGAAGGGCAAGCCGTTCCTGGTCATCGTGGGCTGAGGCACGCCGGCGAAAAGAGATCGGAGGGGACATGAGCAGCACTACAGCAACGGGCGCCGAGATCCGCTCGTTCCAGACTGACATTTCGCAGCAGCGGCTTGACGATCTCCACGGCCGCGTTGTGGGAACGCGCTTGCCGAGCAGGGAGCTCGTCGAGGATCGGTCGCAGGGTGTGCAGCTGGCGACCATCCGGGCGATCGCGGCCTACTGGACGACCCAGTACGACTGGCGCAGGGCGGAGGCGAAGCTGAACGCGCTCGATCAGTTCGTCACCGAGATCGACGGCGTCGACATCCATTTCATCCATGTGCGCTCCCGGCACGAGCAGGCGCTGCCACTGATCATGACCCACGGCTGGCCCGGCTCCGTGATTGAGCTGTTGGAGACTGTCGGCCCGCTGACCGACCCCACCGCACACGGCGGCAGCGCGGATGACGCCTTCCACCTCGTGCTCCCGTCAGTGCCCGGTTACGGCTTCTCGGGCGAGCCGGCCGAGCTCGGCTGGGAGCTGGGCCGGACCGCCCGGGCCTGGGCGGAGCTGATGAACCGCCTCGGCTATGCCCGCTACGTCGCTCAGGGTGGCGACGTGGGCGCTGGCGTGACCGACGCGATGGGGCGTCTGCAGCCAGAAGGCCTGATCGGCATCCACACCAACCTGCTCGTGCCAGCGCTGGGCGGCCCGATGCCGACGAACAACGACGAGGAGCGCGCCGCGGCCGCGCAGATCGCCAGCTTCGGGAAGACCGGAAACGGCTACTTCGTCGAGATGGCCACACGGCCGCAGACGATCGGCTACGCGCTGCTGGACTCGCCGGTCGCGCTCGCCGCCTGGATGATTGACCACGACACCGACGCCTACTACAAGATCGCTCGCGCGTTCGTCGATGGACAGCCGTCCGGCAATCTGACCTGCGACCACATCCTCGACAACATCACGCTGTACTGGTTGACCGGCACGGGCGCCTCCGCCGCCAGGTCGTACTGGGAGGCCTACGGCGCTGATGCTCCCAACGCAGGCCAGAAGCCGCTCCCAGCGTCGACGATCCCATTCGCGTTCACGACGTTCCCAGGCGAGATCTGGCGCACGCCGCGCAGCTGGGTCGAAGCGAGCTATCCCAACGTCGTCTACTTCAACGAAGTTGACAGGGGCGGCCACTTCGCTGCGTGGGAGGAGCCGCAGCTCCTGTCAGAGGAGGTACGGGCGGCCTTCAGATCGTTGCGGTGATCGATCCATCTCGCGAGCTATCGGTCGAAAGCACAACGGTTCACAATTACCTGGGAAGGGAGAAGACGATGGGAACTGACACCTCCAATACGACCCCGCTCTCCGATGCGTACACCAGCTTGATGCCACCCGGGAACGAGATCCGGGAGGGTTATGTGGAGGCCGGCGATGTGACGCTGCACTACGTCGAGGCGGGCGAGGGGCCGCTGGTGATCCTGCTGCACGGATTTCCCGAGTTCTGGTTTGGTTGGCGGCAGCAGATCGCCCCGCTGGCCGCCGCCGGCTTCCGCGTGGTCGCGCCCGATACGCGTGGGTACAACCTATCGTCCAAGCCCGAGGACGTCTCGGCCTACTCGGTGGATCTGCTTGCTGGCGACGTCGCCGACCTTATCCGGGCGCTTGGTGCTGAGTCGGCAAGGGTCGTCGGCCACGACTGGGGCGGCAGCATCGCCTGGACGCTGGCCATGGATCATCAGGATGTCGTCGACCGCCTGGTCATCCTGAACGCGGCGCATCCGCACAAGCTGCAGGAGGGCCTGCATCACCCGAGCCAGTTGCGGAGGTCGTGGTACTTCTTCTTCTTCGCGATCCCGGGGCTGCCGGAGAGCGTCGTGCATGCCAGGGATTGGCATTTCTTCAGGCACTTCCTGGGGGAGGCCAACCCGCCGTATACGCCGGAGGAGATGGATCGGTACATCGAGGCGTGGTCGCAGGACGGGGCGGCGTCCGGGATGATCAACTACTACCGTGACTCGGTGCGCGAGTCAGGGAAGCAGGCGAAGATCGAGCACACGCCGATTTCCGCTCCCACGCTCGTCATCTGGGGCGAGAAGGACAGTTACCTGGGCGAGGAGCTGGCTGAGCCGGATCACGACGACGTGCCCAACCTCGCCCGTATCGAGCGGTTACCGGACGCGTCGCACTGGGTGCATCACGACGAGGCCGATCGCGTCAACCAGTTGTTGATCGAGTTCTTCGCCTGACGCGACGACGGTCGGCAGGCTAGCGGCCACCCCCGCACCCGGCATCCGAATCGAAAGGAGACACCGATGTCCCATGCACGGCACGCCACCGATGCGCCGGCTGTCGTCCTTGTACATGGCGCATTCGCCGACGGTTCCAGCTGGGCCGGCGTGATCGAGCGGCTGCAGCGACGCGGCGTGGCGACGGTCGCCATCCCCAACCCCCTGCGCGGCATATCGGCCGACTCAGCCTACGTTTCGTCCGTTCTTGCGCAGACGCCGGGCCCGGTCGTCCTGGTGGGCCATTCGTATGGCGGCGCCGTCATCAGCAACGCCGCGGCGCAGGCGGATAACGTCGTCGGCCTGGTCTTCGTGGCAGCGTTCGCTCCCGACGAGGGCGAGCGGCTGGGCGAGGTCGAGGACGGGTCGAAGGACAGCGTGCTGAACTCCGCGCTCGTCCCCCTGCAGTACCCGACCGCAGATGGCGGGTCGGCTGTCGAGTTCGCCATCGACCCCGCGAAGGCGCGCGAGGCGTTCGCCGGCGATCTGTCCGACGAGCAGGCGGCGCTGATCGCCGCGGTGCAGCGGCCGGTGGCCCAGCTGGCGTTCACGGAACCCAGCGGCCCACCGGCCTGGAAAGGCCGGCCGTGCTGGGCGGTCGTTGCCACCGGCGACAAGGCGGCCGGGACAGACGTCGTCCGTTCGATGGCCGAGCGGGCGGGAGCGACGATCACGGAGGTCGACGGCTCGCATGTGATCATGCTGTCGCAGCCCGACGTCGTGGCAGAGGTGATCATGGAGGCGGTGGCCGCGGTCGGCGCGCCCGTGGGAGCGGCGGGCTGAGATGTCGGTCGAGACGTCGCGGGCATCCGTCGCACCGGGCAGCACCTTTGGCCCGGTAGCCCAGATTGAGGCGGGAGTGCTCGACGTCGGCTACGTGGACGTCGATCCCAGGGGCGGCTTCGCGGTGCTCCTGCTGCACGGCTGGCCCTACGACATCCACGCCTATGCGAAGGTCGCCCAGATCCTTGTGGCCAACGGCCGTCGGGTGATCGTCCCACATCTGCGTGGCTATGGGTCGACGCGGTTCCTGTCCGACGACACACCGCGTAATGGGGAGCAGGCAGCGCTGGCGGTCGACGCGGTGGCACTGCTCGATGCGCTCGACGTCGATCGGGCCGTCGTCGCCGGGTTCGACTGGGGCGCTCGTACGGCCGACATCCTGGCGGCGCTCTGGCCCGAGCGCTGCAGCGGCCTGGTCCCGGTCAGCGGGTACCTGATCGGAAGCCAGGCTGCGGGTCGGCAGCCGTTGCCGCCGGAGGCCGAGTTGCAGTGGTGGTACCAGTACTACTTCGCGACCGAACGCGGGCGGGACGGCTACGGCGCCAACCGGCGCGAGTTCGCGAAGCTGATCTGGCGGACCGCGTCGCCGCGGTGGGACTTCGACGAGGCCACCTTCGACCGCAGTGCGGCGTCGTTCGACAACCCCGACCACGTCGACGTCGTGATCCACAACTACCGCTGGCGGCTCGGCCTCGCAGACGGCGAACCGCAGTTGCTCGACCTCGAGGCCCGGCTGGCGGCCGGCCCTGCGATCACGGTGCCGACCATCACGATGGAGGGGGACGCCAACGGTGCGCCCCATCCCGAGCCGAGCGCGTACGCCGGGAAGTTCACCGGCCCCTATGCGCACCGGACGATCGATGGGGGGGTCGGCCACAACCTGCCGCAGGAGGCTCCACGGGCGTTCGCCGACGCGATCCTGGAGGTGGCCGAGCTGCAGTGAGTGCGCGCGGGACAACGTTGCCGGTGGAGAGCCGGCTGCCCGGGTTCGACGGCGCCGCCGGCTGGCTCAACTCCGCGCCGCTCACGCCGGCCGGCCTGCGCGGCAGCGTCGTGCTGGTCGACTTCTGGACGTACACGTGCATCAACTGGCTGCGAACGCTCGGCTACGTCCGCGCCTGGGCGGAGCGGTACCGCGACCACGGGCTGGTGGTGGTCGGCGTTCACACGCCGGAGTTCCCGTTTGAGCGCGATCCCGACAACGTGCGCCGGGCCGTGACCGCCATGGACGTTGCTTATCCGGTCGCGCTCGACCCCGAGTACACGGTCTGGGAGGCCTTCGCCAACCACTACTGGCCGGCGGTCTACCTCGCCGACGCCGAGGGGCGGATCCGCTACCACCACTTCGGCGAGGAGGCCTACACGGAGACGGAGCGGGCGGTCCAGCGACTGCTGCGGGACGCGGGCCGCGACGGCATCGGCGACGAGGTCGTCTCCATCGATCCGGGCGGCGTCGAGGCGCAGGCCGACTGGGCCAACCTGGGATCGCCCGAGACCTATCTCGGCTTCCAGCAGGGCGGGAACCTGGTCGCTCCCGACGTGCGGATCGGTGTGCCCGCAACGTTCGCCGTACCGGATGCGCTGCCGCTGAACGGGTGGGCGCTCGGAGGCGCATGGACGATCGAGGAGCGAGCGGCGGTGTCGAACGGGCCGGGCGCACGCATCGCGTTCCGGTTCCACGCGCGGGACGTCAACCTGGTGCTGCGCTCCCGCGAGGGTGCCCCGGTGCCGTTCCGGGTGCTGGTCGACGGCGAGCCGCCCGGGCCGGCCCACGGCCTCGATGTCGACGCCGCCGGCCACGGAACACTGGTCGAACCCCGGCTCTACCAACTCGTCCGCACGCCGGGCAACGTCACCGACCACACCCTCGAGATCGCCTTCGCAGCGGCCGGCGTCGAAGCCTACGTGTTCACCTTCGGTTAGGTTGGGATCAACTAGGCGCTGGCGTGCGCGCACCCAGACTTATGCAGGCATTTCGTAGGCGATAACGGTTATCAACACCGCAGACAAACCGGTCGACCATGGTCTGTTCGGCTGTCGCGCCACTGAGCCGAGTCTGATCGCGCACGAATCTACTTCAGCGCCATCGCAACCGCATCGTCCAGCGTCAGCGCGCCTGCTTCGGTGCGACTGCGTTCGAACTCGGGTCCCGCGAGCTCGAGGATTCGGCCTTTACAGGAGTCCCGGTGGCGCCGCCAGCCACCGAGCGGCGCAAGGGCATCCTGATGATCGGAGCGCTCGCGTTCCGTCTTCGCGTCCGCGATTCCGCCGGATTCCTGCTCGCGGACGCAGCACTTGTCAGCCTCGCGGCCGCGACCGCGATGCTGCGCATCACGAGCTGAGGCGGCGGCACCGACAATGGCTCATCGGGGACCCCCACGGGTGCGCTGGATCACGCCGCAGGAGTCGCCTCGGCCTTTGATTCGCGACTGATCTCCCGTTCCGCCGCGGCCGCTTCGAGTTGTGGGCGGAGCGCGGCTAGACGCGGTGGTCCGGTGAGGGTGTTGAGGAGAGCGTGCGCGCGGCGCCGATCTCCTTGGATAGAGAGGTCTCCGGTTTGTTCGATTTCGGAGGCGCGAGCGCCGAGGATGAGCGCCGCCATTCCGGGGCGGGTCAGCTCGATGGTGGTGTCCGGCAGGCTGTTGGGGGCGGCGTGGATCTGCCCTGCATCGACTGCGACGCGAACGGTTTCGTCTCCCACGCGAACCTCATACACGCCGTTTGCTTTGGGCGGATAGGGCGCGCCGCCCAGGAGCAGCGAGGTGAGCGGGACGCGCGTCGGGATCTCTGCCGGGTTGGCCGGAAGCCTGAGCCGGTCGGCTCCCCAGCGGCCGAGCTCTCTGAGCACCGGGCCCAGCGCCTGACCGGAATCGGTCAGCTCATAGCGTTGGGCGCGGCCTTTGCCGACCCGTCTGACGATGCCCTGCTCCTGGAGGGATCGCAGTCGCGCGGCGAGGATGTCGGTTGGTATGCCGCCCAGGCCCTTGAGCAACTCGGAGTAGCGGCGGGGGCCGAGGAACAGGTCGCGGACGATCAGCAGCGCCCAGCGTTCGCCGACGACGTTCAGGGCTGCACCAACGGGACAGAAGGTCTGATAGCCAACGGGAGACGCCATGCCCTCGATCATAGCCAATTTGACTTGGATAGTCCAAGCTGATATCACTTGGATTTTCCAAGTCAATGGAGGCAGAGATGTTCGAGGCATTCGCATCATTCGTGTATCGAAACAGGCGCCGTGTGCTCGTCGTCGCCCTGGTCGGCGTCGGGGTTGCCGGCGTGTTCGGGGTGGGGGTCGCCAAGCGGTTGAGCCCGTACGGCGACACCGATCCGTCGACACAGTCGGTGCAGGCGACGAACCGCTACCAGGCCGCCACCGGACGCCAGATCGACCCTGGGGTGATCGCGCTCGTCACCACCAGCAACGTCCACAGCGCCGGCGCCGCGCGCCGCGTCCGCCAGGTCGAGGCACGGCTGCGCTCGAGCCGCGACATCGCATCGGTTTCGAGCTACTACGACACACACGACCCGGCCATGCTCTCCCGCGACGGGCATTCGACCTTCGTGCTCGCGAACTTCCATCCGCAGTCGGACTCCAGGATTCAGGACGACGCACAGCGTTTGGAGCGCGAGTTCGCCGGCGAGCACGACGTGAAGCTGGGTGGGTCGGCGGTCGCTAGCGCGCAGGCGAACACGCAGGTGAGCAGCGATCTCGCGCGGGCCGAACTGCTCGCGTTCCCGTTCATCTTCTTGCTCTCGCTGCTGTTCTTCCGCTCGCTGGTCGCCTCGCTGCTGCCGCCGCTGCTTGGGGTGCTGGCGATCCTCGCCACCTTCTTCGCGTTGCGGATCGTCTCGAGCTTCTTCGACCTGTCGGTGTTCGCCCTCAACATCGTCACCGGCCTCGGACTCGGGCTGGCCATCGACTACAGCCTGTTCACGGTCTCCCGCTATCGCGAGGAGTCCGCTCGTACCGGGTTCGGCGTCGAGGCGCTCCGCAGGACGCTCGCAACCGCGGGCCGGACGATCGCGTACAGCTCGTTGACGGTGGCTGCCGCGGTCGCGTCGCTCACCGTGTTCCCACAGAACTTCCTGCGCTCCATGGGAATCGCAGGCGCGCTGGTCGCGCTCATTGCGGCCGCACTTGCGCTGATCGTTCTGCCGGCGATACTGGCACTGCTGGGATCGCGGGTGAACGCCCTCGCGCCGAATCGGCTCCAGCGTGCTGCCGATCGCGACGCCCGCCCGGCTGAATCGGGGTTCTGGTACCGCCTGTCCCAGTTCGTGATCCGGCGCCCCGGCAGGATCGCCCTTCTCACCGCGGCGACGCTGATCGCGCTCGGCATGCCATTCAGGTCGATCGGGTTCCTGCCCGTCGACGCAAACCAGCTGCCCGCGAGCACGAGCGCCTACCAGGTCGACCACGTCCTGCGCACCCAGTTCCCGGTGGGCCGCACCTCGCCGCTCGAGATCGTGGCGGGCGCGCCGGCCGGGTCACCCGAGCTGCGCGCCTTCGCCGACAAGATCAGGGCCCTGCCAGACGTAGCGGCGGTCGCGGCGCCGCAGCCCGCCGGGCTACACCTCTCGCTGCTCGACGTCGCATCGACGGCGCCGACGTATGGCGCGTCCGCCGAACGTCTCGTCGACCGAGTGCGCGCGCAGCCGGCACCCTTTTACGTCGGCGTCGCGGGCGATACCGCGGGATACGTCGACCTCGAGCACAGCCTCGCCGCGCACATCCCCATCGTGCTCGGACTGGTCATCGCCTCGACGATGCTCGTGCTGTTCCTGATGACCGGCTCGGTTGTGCTGGGGGTAAAAGCGGTGCTGATGAACGCGCTCACCCTGAGCGCCGTCTTCGGCCTCCTCGTGTTGATCTTCCAGCAGGGCCACCTGCAGGGCCTGCTCGCATACCACAGCATCGGCGCGCTGGATGCGACCCAGCCGATCCTGCTATTCGCGATCGGTTTCGGGCTCGCCACCGATTACAGCGTCATGCTGCTATCGCGGATCAAAGAGGCACACGACAGCGGCATCCCCAACCATCGAGCAGTGGCCATCGGCCTCGAGCGCACGGGGCGGATCGTCACGGCCGCCGCGCTTCTGTTCGCCGTCGCGATCGGTGCCTTCGCGACCTCGAAGCTGATCTTCATCAAGGAGCTCGGCCTCGGCACCGCGCTCGTGGTGCTGATCGACGCCACCGTTGTCCGCGCCCTGCTCGTGCCCTCGCTGATGGTGCTGCTCGGCGAGTGGAACTGGTGGGCGCCGGGCCCACTGCGGCGGCTTCGCGCGCGCAGCTCAGGCACTCCGACTGATCAGCCGCAACCCGAGGGCGGGATCCCAGAGCGAGCCTCATAGTGGTCGCGTCGCTCCGACACACGTACGTGAGGCAGGGCACAGTCCAGGCGCGCGGCGCGACCATGGCCGGCAGCCTCTCAGCCGTCAGAGCTCGCCTGCGGCTGGCAGTGGCCCTGGCAACGAGTACGCCGTTGTCGGAGGTCTTCCCAGCCGAATGCCACGGCTACACGCATCGCTGGACAACGGGCCAGGTTTCGGCAACCACGCCGCAGTCGCGACTGTTGCCTAAGGAGAAGACGAAGACTTGCGTCCAAGTTGCGTCCAAGTTCTGTCCAGATTACTTCTGCTTTAGCGGTTCTGGACGCGGTCGCTGCTGTCGCATACCCTGGCAGATTCGGCTCAACGAAGCGGCATGGGTCGTCTTCGGTCGAGGGTGGTAGAACCGCCTTGTTTCCATGGTAAGGAAGGGGTCAACGGTTCGAGTCCGTTAGAGGGCTTCTCGCCTGTTCGGGGCGTCGTCCGGTTAAGTCCTGGACGGCTCGACCTCCGACGCGTCGCCGGCGCGCTCGGCGGGGGCTCCGACCAGCGGCCCGACGCAGAAGTACTGCATGTGCTGCTCGGCGAGCTTGCTGTGGTATTCGCCGAACTCCGCCGTGGCGTCCTTGCCGCCGTACATGCGCGCGACGAAAGGCCCGCCCGGGTGGTGGTCCTTCCACTCGGTGAAGTCGTAGACCTTGCCGCGGATCACGACCCAGCAGTCGTCGAACGTCGTGTGCTGTGCGAGCTCCTCCCGCGTGACGGGCCGGTCGCCGGTCCACGGCTTCTCCGGCTTCCAGAGGTTGAGGGCGACCTCCTTGCGGGCCGTCTTGAGTGCCTCGTTCCGATCGCGGAAGTGCCACGGCCCGAGCTTCCTGACCGGCAGCTTGTCGCCGATCTCGCGCGCGTCGAACGCGTAGATCCACGAGTCGTCGCTGCCCGCACGCTCCGTGTGATCGAAGACGGGGTAGTCGCGCTCGTTCACCGCGGCGAGGATCTTCCGGCGCTCGGGCGAGTCCTCCGGCTCGAGGTGCTTGAAGAGGAACTTCGAGGCGAACTGGAAGCGCGTCGCCCGGTAGTAGCGCACGCGCTCGTAATGCAGCAGCGCGCGGTAGACGTCCGTGCCGTGGAGCTCGAAGCACTTGCCCAGCGCCGCGGCGTCCTCGAAGGCCTGCGCCGCACCCTGGCCGAAGGTCGGCAGCATCGGGTGAGCGGCGTCACCCACCAGGCCCACGCGACCCTCCGTCCAGTTCTCGAGCGCGTCACGGTCGTAGAGTCCCCACTTCGTCGGGTTCTCCATCAGGCTGGTAAGTGCGACGACGTCGTCGTGACGGGGGTCGCCCTCGAAGGCCTTGCTCATGTTGCCGACCATCTCGTCGCGGTCGGCGGGGAACCAGTCGGCCTCCGCGCGCTCGAACTCCTCGGCGTTGGGCTCGTAGTAGGCGAGCCACACGTTCAGCAGCTCGCCGCCGCGGACCCAGTAGGTGAGATGCTGCGCCGTCGGGGTCTCGCGGGTGTCCATCGACATCGTTTCGATGGGGTTGAAGTCGAGCGGGCTGCCGTCGGGCTTGCGCGCCGCGGCGACCTTCTCCCTCGGCACCAGACCGCGGTAGACGACGACCTCGGTCCAGCGCCTGGCCGACACGCCCGGCCAGACCGCCTCCAGCACCTGGGAGTCGACGCCGTCGGCACCGATCAGCAGGTCTCCCGTCTCCGTCGTGCCGTCGGAGAACGTCACGGTCACGGAGTCGTCGTCCTGGCTCACGGCCTCCAGGCGCTTGGCGAAGTGAACCTCGATCGGGCAGTCGGCGCCCGTCTCCGGCGCGAACTCGAAGACCCGCTTGAGGAGGCACATCAGCAGATCCATGCGGTGCATGTGGTGGAAGCCGGCGTTGTCGTTGGCCGCCGTGTTGTGGTCGAGCGGCTTCCGCGTGATGTGGCCGTCCTCCCAGACCATCCGCGTCTCGCTGAGGATCGCCGCCCTGCCGCCGTCGACCGCCCCGTGCGGGCCCTTGGGGTCTCCGCCGTCGAGGTCGACGCCCAGCCACCGCGCCAGCCGTGCGGCGTTCGGCGGGATGTTCAGCCCCGCTCCCGCGGTGCTCGGCGTGCGCGTCTGCTCGAAGACGTCGATCGTCGTGAAGACGCCCGACTCCCGCAGCGCCAGAGCGGTCATCAGCCCCGCCATGCCTCCACCTGCGATAAGTGCCCGCATCAAGTCCCTCCAGTTCCTCTCATCGGTAGCGTCCGACCGCGAGGAAGCCTTTCTCTTGCCGCGGCGGTGGGGAGGCCACGTGAACTTCGCGTGTACTGCGGGCCTCGGCCGAGCGCTTGCCGCAAACTGGACACGCGATTGACCACGTGCGACGTTATCGCACACACTGAGGCCTCCCGCAAGTCTCGCGGCGTCCCGCCATGCACTAGCTCGCGGTGCTCGTGACGGAGGCGGCCGAGGTGACGAAGTTTTACGGGCAGCACGAGGTCTTCCGCTGGGCGCCGCACGTGATGCGGTGCGCGACAAGCTGCGCGGCTGCTTGACCTAGCAGCCACGGCTGTTGCCCGCAGTATGGCACTGTGCGATCCCTCGAAGAGGCCGCAGCGTGCTTGACGGCGACGCCGTTGAGTGTGATTGTTTCCATCGTTCCGACTGAGGAGGGTGTCATGTCAGACGTGGGTTCTGCGGGAACCACGGGAGGGCAGCTGGGCGAGCGACGCCTGGGAACGATCCACGCCGTCGCACAGGCTCTCGCGATCGGCCCGATGTTCTCGACGGCGATCGTTCTTGGCTTTGTGTCGGCCCCTGTAACGGGCGCCGGCTTCAATACCGCGCTCTCGGTGCTCGTCGCCGGTCTCGGCGTGCTCGCGATCGCGTACGCAATATCCGTCTTCGCCCGTCAGTACCAGGGCGCCGGCGCGGTCTATGAGTACCTCGTGCGCGGCGCCCACCCTGCGGTGGGCATCCTCACCGCCGGCGTCTTCTTCATGGGCACGCTGTTCCTCGGCGGCGGTGGCATCTACCTGGGCCTCGGCATCCTCACGAACGGCTTCTGGACCGAGCACATCTCCAAGTCCACGGTGCCCTCGTGGTGGTTCCTTGCGCTGCTCTTCATGGCGCTGGTGCTGGTGCTGAACTACATCGGTGTGCGGATTGCGATCGGCGCGATGCTCACCTTCGCCGCGCTGTCGTTCACGCCGATGCTGATCCTCGCGATCGCGATCATCTTCCAGGCAGACAACACGCTCGCCGTCTTCAATCCCTCGACCACGTCGGTGCACACCGTGTTCAACGGCGTGATGCTCGGCATCCTGCTGTTCGTAGGCTTCGAGGCGGCAGCGTCGCTCGGCGAGGAAAGCCACGACCCGGCAAAGTCGATTCCTCGGGCACTGATCGGCACGGTGGGCGCCTCGGCGCTGTTCTACGTGATCATGTCGTACGCGATCTCGATCGGGCTCGGCAAGGCAGCTGTGGACAAGGGCGCCTGGCTCGATCCGAAGGCACTCGACAACCTCGCCACCCAGTACATCGGCTCCTGGTTTGCGACGATCATCGACCTGATTGTCATCCTCGATGCTACGGCGCTCGCGCTCGCGATCTGCGTCACCATCGGCCGCGGCTACTTCGCCCTCGGCCGCGACGGTCTGCTGCCGTCGTTCTTCGCGAAGACGTCGCGGCACAACACGCCGTGGGTCGGCAATCTGGTGATCGTGATCGGCGGCGGCGGCCTGATCCTGCTCGGTCTCTACAGCCACACGCTCGACCGGTTCGGCCTGCCGCGGGAGTTCGCGGCGTTCTTCGTTGCGGCCACCGCCGGCTCGTTCGCAGTCGAGCTGGTCTACCTGATCCTCGCGGTCGCCGCTATCGGACTGCTCGTCCGGACGAACGCCGTCTGGTGGCAGTACCTGATCGTGCTCGTTGCCATCGCGACGCCCGTGCTCGGATTCTGGGGCGCGCTCAACCCCGATCCGCACGACACCACGAACCTCAACTGGCTGGCGCTCTACTGGGCACTCGGCGTGGTGGTGCTCTCGGTGATCTGGTTCGCGGCCGTCAGGCTGATGCGGCCACAGCAGGTCGCCAACGCCGCGTCCTATGCGGCACAGCACCACGGTGTCGCGCCGCTCGACGAGAACCTGGACTTCTCGCCGGCACCGGAGGACACGACGCCGATCTGACGTCTCCACCTCCCCGGTTCCGGCGATACTTCGCGCTGCAGGACAAACGGCGGTGTAGCAACCGAACTGACACGCCGGTGAGGCCCATGGTAAGGAAGAGGTCAACGGTTCAAGAGGGAGAAGCTAGGGTGAGAGCGGCGGTCGATGCAAGCCGACACCCGCCGCCCTCACCCATACGCCATCCCCCCATCAGGCTGGTGGAACCCGGCGCACATCACCGTCGTTCCCAAGGCGCACGGGCGGTAAACGATGCGTATTCGCTCAGCTGAGGCTTCTGCAGTTGTCCCAACGTACCGGCCTTGTTGTCGGTGTGCAGGATGCAAGCGCTAGTCGCGTCCGTAGCCGCCGGTTGCGAGCCAGCCACCACCCGTGTCGCTTGACAGCCGGCCGATGCCGACCAGGTCGAGGAGGTGCTGCGCGGCCGGGCTCGCGGTGACGCTCCACACGGCCTGGTGGGCGTCGAGGCGGAGCAGTGCCGTCATGAGTGACTCCAGTCCGGCTGCGTCGATGGCGTCGACGGCGGATAGGTCGATCAGGATGGCGGACGGGGGCGTCCGTCTGAGGGCTTCTTCCACGACACCCTGAAGGTGCTCCTTGGCGTGGACGTCGATCTGCCCCTGGCAGACGATTCGCAGTGGCCCATCGCCGGTCTCGAAGCGGCGGAGCGTGGCGGTGAAAGGAGCGGTCACGTGCTGTCGGGATGGGCGGCGAGGTCGGAGGAATCCGACTCGCCTTCCAATCGGGTCAAACGGGCGTCTTAGGGTGGCCGTGTACGTCCTCGGCCTGCTCTGGACTTTCCGGTGTACCGTGCTTCGGGCTTACCGACGGCGCCGGTGTTGACGGCTCATCGGCCTTGGGGCGCCGGCGCTCGAGGTCTCGTCGTTCAGGCTCGATCACGGTTGTTGCTCGCGATGGTGAGGCCGAGGAACATGCCGACGATCAGCGCGATCGACCCAGCCCCCATCGTCGCCCAGGTGCCGACATGCGCGGCGGCCTGTGCCTTCTCAAGCGCCTCGATGCGGTTGGCCACTTCGACGGTGTCGGTGGTGCCGTTCTTAGTCATCATGCTCATTGATTCTTCTCCTGGTCGTTACTGTCGCCCAGCAAGGTTGAGCGGACGGTCGTGCGTCAGCGCGCCGCCCACCGACGTGGTGCATTAGCACACCACGTCGGTGAGGGAAGCGCAGAGGTCTAGCTGTTGTCGCGGCCGTCGGCCGAGCCGGACTTGGCGAGTCCGCGGCTAACCATGTAGCCGACCGCGATCGCAGCCACGACCTGCCACACCCAGCGATCATGCCAACTGTGGTTGGCCTGACCGGCGACAATCGTCGCGATGATCACGCCGATCATGGCGTAGAACTCGGTCGTCAGAAATGACGGCTTCGTCTCCGCCCAACTCGTCTTCGGTCGCTCGACGCGACCCCGGGTCAACTCCCGGTCTGCTACCTGTGTAGACATACATACTCCTGCCTCGATGGGACTGAGGAAGGAGCTTCGGCCCAGCAAAGCCATCCCACCTCATGAATCTGGCTTTACTGCACAGCCTTACTTCGTGCCTACCCGCGGCTGCTCGCTCTCAAACTAGGGTGGGTTTTTAGGAATGAACCCCCCAACCCTTGGGAGAAGCACCACCCGCGCTACCCCTGCGACTCGCGTGGGGGCTTCGAGTGGCGGGCGTCGTCGTACTGACAGCGACGACGATTCCCGCAGTCAGACTCCACCGAAACCCCACGCCGCTGTTTACGCAGTCGGGCCGGAAACTCGGCCCACACCGTCTTTCCGCCCGAGGTCGGTTCCAAGCCCCACCTCGTGGCGATCGCGTCGACCATGGCCAGCCCGTGGGGGAGCCTCGCGATCAGCTGGGCATCTGGCTTCGATGCAACCCGCGCTGGTCCGACACGGCGATACGTGCGCCCGAGCCGCGTAACCGCAGGACGACGGAGAACGGCGAGGCGGCGTGGCGGACCGCGTTCGTCGCAAGCTCGGTACGATCAGAGGGGCGTCAGCGACCGTTGTGCCGCGTCCGCCTCGTGCAGCACGGCCACGACGTCACGCCGCGCCTGCACGGCCGAACGAAGATCCGCCGGATAGTCGGCCGCAAACTCCACTGGCTGCGAAACGACGGACGAGTGTAACTGACAGATGCTGTGCAGCCCATCGGCGTGGACCGCGCCTTCCACGGATGCGGTTGGATACGAGCAGTACAGCGAGAACGGAAGCTCACGTCCGAGGTCATTCCACAACGTCTCGAGTTCGATCGCACCGGCGATGTTCCCTTCATCCCAAAGCTGCGCCACCATCTCGCCGTACACGCGAACCGGGCGACCAATGCGCGCAGCCTCGCGCATGACGCCGCCGATCACCTCGTGGAAGGCCTCGCGATCGATCGCTCCACCGGTTTCAAATCTGGACAAGGTCTCGACCGCGTCCATCGACACAAGTCGCCCGGTTGCCCGCGCCCGCACCAGATCGATCCCCGCGGCGCCGAGTTCGAGCTCAAACGACCGGCGGTGCGCCTGCGTCGCGACGATGACCGCCACCTCATCAGCTCGCGCGGCCTCGACGAGATATGAGCCAACCGCCGCGATCAGCTCCGCATCGTCCGCGTAGAACTGGACGACATGCTCGCCACGAGATGCTTCAGTCAGCCCAGCCTGCACGGCCGTCCACACTCCCTTCAACCTCCGTCAACAGTCTGTAGCCCAGGGCGAGGCGGGCAGCCCGAGCATCGCCGAACCCCTGTCTCGTCCGGGGGCACCGCCATCCTCGGCACGCCGACTGAGCCGCTCGGCCGAAGGCCGCGCTGAGTCCCTCGGTCGGGGGATTACCTGCCAGCGCCATCCCTCGGACACTTGAGCCGCTGGCGACTCCCCGTAGCGAAAGGCTCCTAGTCACATGAAGGCTGTTCTCGTACTGCGCAACCCGTCGCAGGTCCTGCGCGCCACCTTCGGGTACCACAGGCATGGGCCGTTGAGCAGCGCGGCTGGTCAGACGTTGCCGCTCGTCGTCCTTTTTATGGGTGTGTTGATTGCGATGTCGGGGTTGGTGATCGACTTGGGTAATAGTTATGTGCAGAAGCGGTCGACGCAGAATGTGGCTGACGCGGCGGCGCTGGCTGGCGCGGCGACGATCCCGCAAGGTACCTGGCAGACAACGGCGCAACAAAACGCAGCGTCGAAT
>Ga0207687_10000311_pt1 | contig 33071 bp, 38 predicted proteins | sample KBSM54metaG_FD_184399 | JGI IMG/M metagenome (GOLD analysis project Ga0207687, IMG submission 184399) | Miscanthus rhizosphere microbial communities from Kellogg Biological Station, Michigan, USA - KBS M5-4 metaG (SPAdes) (version 2) | ecosystem: Host-associated > Plants > Roots > Rhizosphere >...
GACGCGTCCGCCCGCCTCGACGGCCACGTGGGCCGCATCCGTGTGCTGGGCGCGCTGGCTCTGGCGCTCTGCCAGCTGGCCGACGGGCGGCTGGACGGCGTGGCCTCGCTGAAGCCGTCACGATCGGTCGACATCGCCGCCGCGACGCTGATCGTGCGCGAGGCCGGTGCCCACATCGACACCCGCGGGCCGGCGGCGATGCCGCTCGACCTGTCCACGCGCGCACACGTGGTGGCGGCGCGCGACCAGCCGATGGCGGATCGGCTGTCTGCGCTGCTCTGGGGTTAGCGAGGTTCCGCCTCCAGGATCGCCTTCAGCTGCCGCAGGTCCTTGACGTTGGCGCGGCGCATCGAGCGCGCCATCAGCGGCGATGCCACCCCGACGAAGCCTCTGGGGCGGCCGCGGTTACGCAGCGTCATCCCGGTGCCGCCGTCCGGCGTATCGCGCCAGGTGTACGTCGTCTCCATCGGAAACGGCCCCTCGGCGGCAGACATCACCAGCCGCTCGCCGGCCACCAGCTCGACGATGCGATACGTGTAGGTCAGGCTCCGGCCCAGAAAGCGCGCGGTGAACGCGATGTCCGAGCCGATCTCGGCCGGTGGCGATGAGCGCCACTCGACGGCATCGATGCTCGCGTACCACTCGACGGCGTTGTCGGGGTCGGCCGCATACTCCGCCACCCGCTGACGCGGCCGGTCGATCTGGATCTCGGTGACCACGTCGACGTCCACGGCCGGAAACGATCTCACAGCCTCAGCAGCGCCGCCGTGGCGGCGGCTGCGAGCAGCACCACCGGAAACGGCGCCTTCCGCCAGACCAGCACCGCCGCAACGGCCAGCGCCGGCACCCGCGCATCGAGCACCAGCTTGCCACCACCGTCCAGCGTCTGCACCGCCACCAGAGCCGCCACCAGCGGCACGCTCAGGAGCTCCAGCGCCTGCGTCACGTCGGCGGGCAGCTGGCGGTTCCCGACCACGACCGGCCCCACCGCCTTCAGCACGTAGGCGCCGGCCGCCAGCGCCAGCAGCGCGGTCCAGCTCATGCCGCCACCTGCGCGCGGCGCAGCACGATCAGGCCCGGGATCACGCCGAACGCGGAGAACAGAATCGGCACGCCGACCTGGGTGAACGGCACCAGCGCGGTTGCCAGCAGCGCGCCGGAGACGGCCGCGATCGGTGCGCCCGGGCGGCGCAGCTGCGGCGCCAGCAGTGCCAGGAACGCCGCCGGAAACATCGCATCCAGCCCCAGCCGTCGCGGGTCGCCGAGGCCGCTGCCGGCGATCGCGCCGGCCAGCGTGCCCAGGTTCCAGAACAGGAACACACACAGGCCGGTGGCGAGGAACGCATGGTGGGCGGCGGCGGGATCATCCTGCGCGCGCGCCATGGCGGTCGACTCGTCGATCACCAGCTGCGCCTGCAACGCGCGGCTGGCCAGCCGGCCGCGCAGTACCGGCACCAGCGACAGCCCGTACACGCCGTTGCGCGCGGCCAGCAGCAGCGCCGGGGCCAGCGCGGCGGCCGCCGATCCGCCGGCGGCGATCACGCCCACCGTCGCGAACTGCGACGCGCCGGTGAACACGAGTAGCGACATCGCGCAGGTCTGCGCCGGGCTGAGGCCGGCCGCCACCGACAACACACCGAAGGAGATGCCGTAGATGCCCGTCGCGGCGCCGATCGCGAGCGCCCTGCGGGTGATCGCCCGCCGCTCTGGTGCGCTCACCTGATCCAGATCGACCCCGAGCTGTAGTGCCGCAGGCCGAGGTGGAACGTGCCCCACCCGATCAGGGCGAACAGCGCCGCCACGGCCACCATCAGCAACGCCTCGGGCGTGTCGAAGTTGCGCACCAGCCGGGCCGGCACGCCGGTCACGAATGCGGCCGGTACGGCCGTGAACAGCAGCATCTTGGTGGCGCCGCCGAACAGGTCGAGCGGATAGCTGGCGAAGATCAGGATCGCGTTGAAGCCGAGGTCGGCCTGCTCGCCGCGGCCGCCCACGAACAGCGTCAACGACCCGCAGGCCACCAGGAACCCGATCAGCACCACCGAGCCCGCGACCACCCCGAACAGGAACATCGCCGCGCGCTCCGGGCTGGGGTTGCCGGCTAGCAGGAACACCACTGGGCCCAGCAGCAGGTCACCGGTGTTGGCGGCGTCGACGCGGGTGCTGAGCAGGTGCGCGAGCGGCGGCACCGGCAGCGTCAGCGTCTCGTCGAGCGCGCCGTCGGCGGACAGCTGACCGATCTTTCGGCTGTTCGCGCACAGGCCGAGCGCAACGCCGGCGGTGGTCAGCAGGATCGAGAACAGCACGATCACGTCGTGGGCATCCCAGCCGCGGAGGTTGCCGACCTGGTGGAAGAACAGCACCCAGAAGATGATCCAGGTGATGTCGTTGGCCACCATCAGCGACACCTGGAACCAGAACGAGTTGCGGTTGGCGAGGCCGTTGGCGACCGCCGTGCGCAGGGTTGCGGCGACCGCCGTCATCCGCCCATCACCTGCAGCCGCCGCTCGCCGGCCGCGAATACGGCTGCGGCCATCCCCAGCAGCACGGCCAGCCAGCCCAGCTGCCAGAGCAGCAGCAGCGGATCGGGGTGGCCGGCGGCGATCCGTCCCGGCACGTAGGCCATCGTCGCGAACGGCAGCGCGAAGCTGATCAGCTCCAGCGGGCGCGGCAGCAGCTCCAGCGGGATCAGCATGCCGCCGGGCAGGAACACCAGCTTCTGGAAGAAGAACCACGACGCCTTCGCGTCCAGCAGCCAGAACGCGATGCCGCCGAACGCGTGGCAGGATGCGATGTTGGCGGCGCAGCCCAGCACCACCGCCGGCGCCGCCAGCCCCAGCGCCGGCAGCGACGGCGGTGCGCCCACGAACAGCCAGGTGATCAGGGCGCCCACCGTGAACGAGGCGATCAGGCGGGCGCAGGCCTCGCCCATGTCGATCGACATGCGCAGGCCCACCACCGACACCGGCCGCAGCATCTGCACGGCCACGGTGCCGCTGCCGATCTCGTCGCCGATCTCCTCGACCGAGCGCGGCCGCACGCCCAGCACCGCAGTCTGCGCGGCAAACACGTACCAGAGCAGCGACGTGCGGGTGTAGCCGTGCAGGGAGCCGCCGTTGGCGTCGACCGCGGCCGTCCACAGCGCCGTCATCACGACCAGGATGATCGCGAAGAAGCCGATCCGCACCGACATGTCGCCGGGCGAGCGGATGGTGCGCAGGAAGCCGAGCCGCCAGCCTGCCAGGTACGGGTTCACACCGGCCTCGCATAGATGTGGGACACGATCTCCTCGAGCGGAGGGTCGGCCACCGAGATGTCGACCACGTCGTAGCGGTCGAGCAGGTCGTCGAGCACGCTCCGGATCGGCCGCTGCCCGGTGTCGACCACCAGCTTCGCGCCGGCCCCGGTGAGCTTCACCAGCCGCGCGCCCTCCACCTCGACGCTCCCGGGCGGCTGCTCGAAGCGCACGTCCAGCATCTTGGTGCCGAGCAGCGCGCGGCGCATCACCGACACGCGGTCGTCGTAGATCAGCCGTCCGTGGTTGATGACGATCACCCGCCGGGCCACCTGCTCGATGTCGGAGACGTCGTGCGACGTCAGCAGGATGGTGGTGCCCTGCTCCTCGTTGATGCGCACGATCAGGTCGCGGAAGCGCGCCTTCGCCACCAGATCGAGCCCGATGGTGGGCTCGTCCAGGAACAGCACCTCCGGCGCGTGCAGCATGCTGGCCACCAGCTCGCACCGCATCCGCTGTCCCAGCGAGAGGCCGCGTACGGGCTGGTCGAACAGCTGGGTGGCGTCGAGCAGCTCGCCCAGCCGGGCCAGCCGGCGGCGCTCCTCGTCGTCGGGGATCCGGTAGATGCGGCCCAGCAGGCCGAACGTCTGCCGTGGGGTCAGCTGGTACCAGAGCTGCGATCGCTGGCCGAACAGCGTGCCGATCCGCGCGGCCAGCTCGCGGCGCTTCTTCCAGGGGACGATCCCCAGCACCTCCGCGTCGCCGCTGGTGGGGTGGAGGATGCCGGTCAGCATCTTGATCGACGTCGACTTGCCCGCGCCGTTGGGCCCGATGTAGGCCAGCCGTTCGCCCGCCTCCACGGCGAAGCTGATGCCGGCCACGGCCTCGACCGGCGCGCCCCGCCGGACCGGGAAGGTCTTTCGCAGCTCGCGTGCCTCGATCGCGATCATGTCTCACCGTAGCAATCCGGTCGGGGCTACCATCCTGCCATGGTTTCCGAGCAGGATGTGCGGACGGCGCTGGTCGCCGTCATCGATCCCGAGATCCGCCGCAGCGTTGTCGAGCTGGAAATGGTGCGCGCCGTTGCCATCGAGGGCAGCGGCGTCGAGGTGACGATCGCTCTGACGGTTCCGGGTTGCCCGATGAAGGCGAACCTCGAGCAGCAGGTGCGGGAGCACGTCGGTGCGGTCGAGGGGGTCGAGTCCGTGTCCGTGGCGTTCGACGTGATGTCCGCCGAGCAGCGCACCGCCCTGCGGCAGCGGCTGTCCGGGGCGCCCGCCGGCGAGGAGCGCAAGCTGTCGCTGGATCCCGCGACGCGCGTGATCGCCGTCGCCTCCGGCAAGGGCGGTGTCGGCAAGTCGTCGCTGACCGCGAACCTAGCCGCGGCGCTGGCACTGGACGGGGCCGAGGTGGGCGTCGTCGACGCCGACATCTACGGCTACTCGATGCCGCGCATGCTGGGCATCTCGCGGCGGCCGGTGGCGGTCGACCAGATGATGATCCCGCCCGTCAACCACGGACTCAAGATCATGTCGATCGGGTTCTTCGTCGACGGCGACGGCGCGATCCCCTGGCGCGGCCCGATGCTGCACCGCGCACTCGAGCAGTTCCTGTCGGACGTCCACTGGGGCGCGCTCGACTACCTGGTGGTGGACATGCCTCCCGGCACGGGCGACATCTCGATCTCGCTGGGGCAGCTGCTGCCGGAGCCCGATCTGCTGATCGTGACCACGCCGCAGGCGGCGGCTCAGAAGGTGGCGCGCAGGGCGGCGGACGTGGCGTCCAAGACGGGCATGCGGGTGGCCGGCGTGATCGAGAACATGAGCCATCTGGTCTGCGCCTGCTGCGGCGAGGTCACGCACCCGTTCGGCCAGGGCGGCGGCCAGGAGCTGGCCGACGAGCTGGGCGTGCCGCTGCTGGGCCAGGTGCCGCTGGACGAGCGGCTGCGCGTGACCGCCGACGAGGGCGTCCCGCTGGTGGTCGCCGAGCCCGAGAATGCCACCGCCAAGGCCGTGCGCGAGCTGGCCGTGGCGGTGCCCGCTGTGCTGCGCCCGCGCAGCGGTGCGGAGCGCATCAAGAAGCCGCTCGCAGTCATCTAGCCGCGTTCCAAGCTACCCGCGCAGAATCTCCAGCACCGCCGGATCGATGCGGCTCCCGTCCGGCCACATCCGTTCCTCCAGGTTCTCGACGCCGGCGTAGGCATCGAGCGAGTCGAAGCCGCGATCCGCGAGCAGGCGCGACACCTCGTCGGCCAGCGCCCCCTCCAGCGGCAGGAACTCCTCGGCCGGGGTCTTGCCGAACAGCAGCTGGTGGATGCCGAGGATGCGGATCATCTCGGGCACCGGATCGGCGTGGTCGTCCACGCGCAGATCGATCAGGATGTCGTTGTTCCCCCCGTACCCAGCGCCGGTCTGGCGCACGACCAGCGCCGCCGCCTGGCGCCCTCGCCGATCGCCGCCCGCCCGGTCGGCGGCAAGCAGCGCGGCGGCCATCCGGTCGGCCAGCGATCCGCCGGTCGCGGCAAAGGTGTCGACCAGCGCGTCGACCACCTGCCGGCCGGCCAGGATGTTGCCCTGGGCGGCAAAGCCCGGACCCGATCGGCCGCCGGCCCAGTCCATGCAGTGCGCGCCGGTGTGCGTCGCGCTGCCGCCCTGCGCGTCGACGATGCCGAGCTGCCGCTCGTCGGTTCCCTCGTCCGCTCCGGTCAACGCGTCCAGCGCGGCCTGCGCGCTGCTGCCCGCGGCCAGCCGCTCCAGCCCGTCCGGGCCGTAGCTGACGTTGGCGGCCGCCTGCGTGGCGATGGCACCCACGTCGCCACGCACCCACGGCACGACCGCCCCCACGCACGGGAACTTCGAGGCCACCGCCACGCCCCACTGCCGGGCCTCGAGGTCGCACGCGACCAGCGAGAAGGTCATTCGACCGTGCCGCCCGGAGCCACGTCCAGCACCTCCAGCCCGGACACGTCGGCCGCCTCGCGGCGCAGCTGGTCGGGCGTGCCGTGCAGCGCGGGGAACGTCCCGAAGTGGGTCGGCACGACCTTCTTCACGCCCAGCAGCCGGATCGCCTCGGCAGCCTCGAACGGGCCCATCGTGAAGAAGTCGCCGATCGGAAGAATCGCCACGTCGGGCTTGTACAGCCGGCCGATCAGGGCCATGTCCCCGAACACGGAGGTGTCGCCGGCCACGTACACGCGCCGCCCGTCCTCCAGCGTGACGATGTAGCCGTTCGGGTCGCCCGTGTGCAGGATCGTGCCGTCCGGCAAGGTGAAGCTGGACGAGTGGCGGGCGTCGACCATCGTGAACTTGAGGCCCTCGGCCTCGGCCGTGCCGCCCTTGTTGTATCCGATCACGTGCTGGACGCCGTTGGCCTCGAGGTAGTCGCCCAGCTCGATCATCGCCAGAACGGCCTTGGGCGAGTGCCTGGTCGCCAGGTCGACGGCGTCGCCGGTGTGGTCGTTGTGCCCGTGCGTGAGCAGCAGCACGTCGAACGGGCCGGGATCCTTCAGCTCGTCCGGCACGACCGGGTTGCCGGTCACCCAGGGATCGATCAGCACGCGCTTGCCGCCGGGCGTCTCCATGATCCAGGTGGCGTGTCCAACCCACGTCAGCCGCAGTCCGTTCCCAAGCCCCATCGTCGTCACTCCCTTGCGTTCGAGTTCCGGCCGCAGACTACCGAGGGAGCAGGATCCGCCGCCACCTGCGCGAACTGAACGGGCATGACCATCACATCAGCACCACGCACCGCGACCGCCGGTGCGCTGCTGGCGGTCGCCGCCGGCCTGATCGCACCCAACAACCTGATCGCCTTCTACCTGACCGCGCTGGCAGCCGCGCTGCTGCTGTTCGCGGCGTTTCTCGCGTACCTCGACGCCGCGGAACAGCTGGATGCGCGCAGCGGCCTGGCTGTCGCGACGGCCGGCCTCGGCGCGGCGCTGGTGATGGCCGACGCCGCCATCCGCTTTCCGGCAGTGCTCGACCCGAGCGCACCCCAGGGAGCCAGCGCGCTGGCGGTGGTCGCGCTGCTGGTCGTGATGACCGGCGTGGTCGGCGAGCTGGTGTGGATCCAGGCCGGCGATACGGCCCCGCTGAGCGAGCGGCTGCGCCCGGTGCGGCAGCTGCTGCACCGGTAGTGCGCAGATCAGGGCGTCAGACTGCCACGCCCAGCGCCACGTGCCTGTCCGCGACCTCGAATCCGAGCTTACGGTAGAGCGCCGGCGCCGACGGCATGCCGTCGACCTCGGTCGCACAGACGACGGCCGTGTCGGCTCCGTTGGCGCCGAGCGCTCGCAGTGCCGAGGTGCACACCGCCAGCCCGAGACCGCGCCGCCAGTGGTTGGGGTCGGTGCCGACGGGCTCCAGCTCGCCGACTGCGTTGTCCCGATCGAGCCAGGCCAGGCACGACGCTACGAACCCGCCGTCCGGGCCCTCCACAACCCAGTCCAGCTCCGGTCTGTACGGCCACGCAGCCATCACGTTGCGATAGCTCTCCTCTGTGACACGTGACGGCTTGTGCACTGACCACGCCGCGCGGTGAACGGCGACGCGCCGGGCCAGGTCTCGCTCGCTTGCCACGTGCCGTACCAGGTAGCCGTCCGGCAAGGACGCATCCGCGAGATCGTCGTCGATCGGCCGCATCATCACCAGCGACGGTTGATCGTCCGTCGCCGACAGGCCCGCGGCGAGCAGCGCGTCCGTTGTCAGCGCGTCCTGTTCGAGGGCGGTGACCAGCAGGCGCGGGGCACCGGCCGCCGCAGCCTCACCGGCCAGCCAATCGACCATCTCCGGGATCAACGCAGCGCGGCAGCCGGGGAGCGCCATCAGTTCCGAGTCATCCGGCAACAGCATCCACGCCCAGCCGACCGGCTCGCCGGCGGGATCGAACCACAGTCGGATGCGCCATTCGGCCTCACGCCCCGCATGCTGATAGCGGCGCCAGGGGAGGTCACCGATGTGCGCCTGGACGGGCGGGGTCTCCGTCGCCCAGCAACCGGACACCACCTGCTGCATCAAGCGCAGGTCGCTCTCGTTGGCGAAGTCGCGGCTGGTCAGCGTAGGGTTACTTGACCCAGACGGGAGTGCCGATCGGGGTCCGCTTGTACATCCACCTGGCCTCCGGCGCCGGCATGCGGATGCAGCCGTGCGAGGCCGGGTAGCCGGGCACGCTCGCGAACGAGTGCATCGCGATCCCGCCGACGATGTAGCTGGCCCACGGCAACCATACGTGGAACGGGATCGACCACGACATCCGCGACTTCGAATAGACGTGCCAGTGTCCGGTGGGCGTGACGTGCCCCGGCGCTGCCGTCGACACGTGGATCGCGCGCCGCACCTTGCCCAGCTTGCCGATCAGGAGCAGCACCTGCCTGCCCTTGTGCACCTCGACGTGGGCGAAGTGGCGGTGGCCCGTCCACGGCCGCGGCGTCACGGCCTTCTTGAGACGAGCCTGGGTGGTTGGTCCCGCCACGCCGTCGCGCGTCAGCCGGGCCCAGCCCTGGTAGGCCATCACGGCCTGCATGGTGCGGTAGTCGTAGCACCCCGGTGTGTAGCTCGCAGGCAGGTACTTGTGCAGGCCCAGCTCGTGCTGGAGATGGTGGACGTCCGACCCGCACATGCCCTGAGAGAGGGTGCGGGCGCTGGCCGTCGCCGGGAACAGCACCACGATTGCCAACGTACCAACCGCCACCGCTGCCAGTCGCTTCATCGTCATCTCCCGATCAGTGATGCACTTGCCGTCTGCGCGAGATCGAGGAGCGGCCCGGGAATGATCCCGAGCACCATCACCGCGACCGCCGTTGCCAATACGGTAGCCGATGTTAGGGCGAACGCCGGACGATATGGCGACTCCGGAATCGGCACATCCCGGTCGACCAGCGCGAACGGGATCTTCAGGTAGTAGCCGAGGCCGACCAGAGTCGCGGCCACGCCCACGACGGCAAGGTACGTCTGCCCGACGTCGACGGCGCTGCTCCAGATCGTGATCTTGGCGATGAACCCGCCCATCGGCGGCAGCCCGGCCAGCGACAGCATGAACACCACCATCGAGAGCGCCAGCAGCGGCCGCCGGTAGGCGTAGCCGCGGAAGTCATCGATCACCACAGGGCGTCCCAGCTCGCGCTCGCGGATCGCCACCAGCGCGAAGGCGCCGATGTTCATCAACGAGTAGATGGCCAGGTAGTAGAACATGGCGCGAGCGGCCGCCTGGGTGTGCACGGCCACCGCCGTGAACAGGAAGCCGGTGTGGCCGATCGTGGAGTAGGCCAGCATCCGCTTCACGTTCGCCTGACGCAGCGCCGCCAGGTTGCCGACCGCGAACGACACGACCGCGAGCGCTCCGATCGCGTCCTGCCAGATGGCCGAGTCCTCGCCGAAGGCCGCCACCAGCACGCGGAACGCCAGTACCAGCGCCACGGTCTTGGTGGCCGCCGACATGAACGCGGTCACCGGTGTGGGCGCTCCCTCGTACGCGTCAGGCGTCCACATGTGGAACGGCGCCGAGTTGGCCTTGAACCCCAGCCCGACGATGATCATCGCGATGCCCAGCAGCAACACGCCGCCGTGGGCGTCGCCGTGGCGGATCGACTGGGCGATCAGGTCGAACTCGAACTGCCCGGTCGCGCCGTAGACCAGCGCCGATCCGTACAGCAGGAAGGCCGCGCCCACCGAGCCCACGACCAGGTACTTGAGCGCGCCCTCCAGGCCCGGCAGCGCATCCACGTCGATCGCCACCAGTACGTACAGCGCGATCGAGAACAGCTCCAGCGCGATGAACGCGATCACCAGGCTGTTCGACACCGCCAGCAGCGACATGCCGGCGGCGGCGGCCAGCAGCAGCGCGTGGTACTCGACTGCCCGGTCGGCGAGATGCGGCATGCCCCACGCCACGATCACGGCCAGCAGGCCGGCCGCGAAGATCAGCATCCGAGCGCCGTTGCCGAAGGCGTCGATCCGCAACGTGTCGTCGAACGCGGTGCGGGGCGCGTCGTGCCACTGCGCGATCGGCGCCACCATGGCGCCGGCGAAGGCGCCCACCGCCACCGCCGCTCCCACGGGATGGGCCAGCCGCTGCGGCAGGAAGATCGCGCAGGTGAGGAGCACGCAGGCGCAGCTCAAGAGCACGATCTCGGGCGCGAGCGCTGACCACGAGACGGGGACGGTGGTGACCGTGAGCGCGATCAACCGAGCCGCTCCATCACGCCGAACGGCCAGGCCGAGAGCACCAGCAGGATCAGCAGCAGCGGCACCGCCACCGCAAGCTCGGAGAGCCGCAGGTCGGGCGTGGTCGCGTCGACCCGCTCCCCGTCGCCCTCGTGCGCGATCGCCGAGTACCAGCGCAGCATGTACATGGCGGCCAGCACGATCCCGAGCGAGGCGGCGGCGCCCAGCAGCGGCTGCTCACCGAACGCGCCGATCAGGATGTAGAGCTCCGAGATGAACACGCTCGAGCCGGGCACCGCCAGCGCGAACAGCGCGGCCAGCAGGAACACGGTCGAGGCCACCGGCCGCCGGTTGGCGAGCCCGCCCAGCGACTTCAGCGCGTCGGTGCCCGTGCGCAGCTCGACCAGCCCGATCAGGAGGAACGCCGCCAGCGAGACGACGCCGTGGTTGACCATCTGGAAGGTGGCGCCGGTGAGGCCGTTGTCGCTGAAGACGCCGCCCGGCCCGAGCACGAAGATGCCGATGATGATCAGGTTCATCTGGCCGACACTGGAGTAGGCCACCACGCCGCGCGCGTCAGGCTGGCGGAACGCGACCAGCGATGCGTACAGCAGCCCGGCCAGGCCCAGGCCCAGGAACAGCCAGCGCCAGTGGTAGGCGGTGGCCGGGAACAGCGGCACGGCGAACCGGATCAGACCGTAGGCGCCGGCCTTGGAGATGACGCCGGAGAGCAGCGCCGTCACCTCGGGCGTCGACTGGCGGTAGGCGTCCGGCAGCCAGCCGTGCAGCGGGAACATCGGCGCCTTGATGCAGAAGGCCAGCGCGAATGCGCCGAACATCCACCACGAGTCGCGTCCCTGCGCCGCCAGCACACCCAGGTCGAACGAGTGCCCCTCAACCGCCAGCCCGGCGATGGCGACCAGCATCAGCAGCGAGCCGGCCAGCGAGTAGATGATGAACTGGAGCGTGGCGAAGCGGCGCCGCGCGCCGCCCCAGACGCCCATCAGCACGAACAGGGCGATCATCATGACCTCCCAGCCCGTGTAGAACAGCACCAGGTCGCGGGCCGTGAACAGCGTCACCAGCGATGCCTCGAGCAGCAGCAAGAGGCCGAGGTACAGGCCGAGGCGGTCGCGGCCGGCGCGTATAGCCGTCCAGACTGCGCTGGCCACACCCACGGCGGTGAGGGCGACCATGAACATCGACAGCCCGTCCATGGCCACGTGAAAGTGCACGTCGGCGCCGCCGATCAGGTTGGGGATCCACACCCTGTCGGTGACGAACTGGCTGCCGCCGCCGACGTTGAAGGTGACGATCGCGACCGCCGCCAGCACCAGCTCGGCGAGCACCGCAGCCAATCCCAGCGCCGCGGAGACGCGCCGGTCGAGCGGCAGGAAGCCGATCAGCACGGCGCAGGCCAGCGGCAGCGCGATCAGGGCGACGGTCACAGGTTCGCCTTCCCGAGGAAGAACACGGCCACCAGCGCCGCGCCGCCCGCCAGCACGGTCACGTACTGCCGCACGATCCCCGACTGGGCCAGCGCGGTGGCCCTGGCCACGGTCGCCACCGTGGTGCGCGCCAGCCACAGCGAGCCGCCGATGATCCAGCGCTCACCGACGCTGTCGAACGTGACGGCCAGCCACACCGCCGGGCGGTAGCCGATGTTGTAGTAGAGCTCGTCCCAGCCGAACTTGGCCTCGGCGATGATGGCCATCGTCTGGAACCGGGTGCGCACGGCGGCCACCCGCGCCGGATCGTCGTATAGCCGCCACACGTACAGCGCGCCGGCTCCGCCCAGGCCCCAGGCCAGCGCCGTCGTCAGGATGTCCTGCGGGACGGTGCCCTCGATCGTGGGCGCGGTCTGCGCGAGGAAGTCGCCGAAGAAGTTGGTGGTGCCAAACCCGATCGACAGGAACCCGACCAGCACCGCACCGGCCGCCAGCACCGCCACCGGCAGGAACATCGTCCAGGGCGCCTCGCCGTGACCGGTGTGCAGGTGCTCCTTCGCGAATTCGCTCATCTCGCCGTAGAACACGAGCCGCATCAGCCGGGTGGCGTAGATGCCGGTGAAGAGGGCTCCCACCAGGCCGCCCACGTACACGATCCAGCCGGCGGTGCCGCCTCCGTGCAGCGCGCCCTCCAGGATCCCGTCCTTGGACAGCGGCCAGAACCCGATCAGCGCGATGGTGCCCACCCACATCAGCGCGGTCGTGCGCGGCATCACCTTGGAGAGGCCGCCCATCCGGCGCACGTCCTGCTCGTTGGCGAGCGCGTGGATGACGATGCCGGCGCCCAGGAACAGCAGCGCCTTGAAGAAGGCGTGGCTGAGCAGGTGAAACATGCCGGCAGAGTCGTCGGCCACGCCCACGGCCGCGAACATGTAGCCGATCTGGCTCATGGTCGAGTAGGCGATGATGCGTTTGATGTCGGTCTGCACGAGCGCGATCACGCCCGCCATCAGCAGCGTGGCCACGCCGATCACCGCCACCAGCGTGCGCACGTTGGGCGCGTTGGCGAACAGCACGTGGCAGCGCGCGATCAGGTAGACGCCGGCCGTCACCATGGTGGCCGCGTGGATCAGGGCGCTGACCGGAGTGGGGCCCTCCATGGCGTCCGGAAGCCAGGTGTGCAGCGGGATCTGGGCTGATTTGGCGACGGCGCCCAACAGCAGCAGCAGCGCCACCCAGTTGGCGTCGGAGCTGCCCTTCGGCCACACGTCGTGCGCCCGCGTGAACACCTCCTGGTAGTTGGTGGTGCCGATGTCGCGCACCATGAAGAAGATCGCGATGGCGATGCCGACGTCGCCGATCGCGTTCATCACGAACGCCTTCTTGGCGGCGGCGACCGGCGCCTCCTGTTCGTGCCAGAACCCGATCAGCAGGTAGGACGAGAGGCCGACCATGCCCCAGCCGGCCAGCAGCAGCACGAAGTTGCCGGCCATCACCAGCAGCAGCATCGAGAACAGGAACAGATTCATGTAGGCAAAGAAGCGCCGCTGCTTGGGGTCGCCGTGCATGTAGCCGATCGAGTACATGACGATCAGGGCGCCCACGCCGGACACGATCAGCATCTCGACCACCGACAGCTGGTCGATCTGGATCGACAGCGGCACGTGGAGCACGTGGACGTTGTGCGCCCCGGCCCACGTGTAGAGCGTGTAGACGTGGCTGCGCGAGCTCTCGCCCTCGCCCAGGATCGAGAAGAACACCGCGGCGGCGCAGATGAACGAGGCGAAGGCGATGGCCGTGGCCAGCCACGAGGCGGGCTCGCGCCCGATCCGGTTGCCCGCCAGTGCCAGCACGACCACGCCGGCCAGCGGCAGGAACAGACACAGCCAGGAGAGCGTTTCCATCAGTGCCGAAGCGCCGTCAGCCGGTCGACGTCAAGCTCGGCCTTGCGGCGCGCCACGGCCACAACCAGCCCCAGGCCGACAACGACCTCGGAGGCCGCGATGCCCATCACGATCAGCGCGAACACCTGGCCGCTCTGCTCACCCCAGTAGCGCGAGAACGCGATCAGCGTGAGGTTGCAGGAGTTCAGCATCAGCTCCACCGACAGCAGCAGGATCAGCGGGCTGCGGCGCGTGAATACGCCGAACATGCCGATCCCGAACACGATCGCCGACACCGACACGAAGTACTCGACGCCGATGTGCATCAGCTGTCGTCCTCGTCCTTGCGGGGCACGTGGTGCACGGGGAACGCCGTCTCGGCCCCCATCACGGCGGCCTGCAGCTCCAGCTCGGGCTGCGTCCGCGGAGCCGGGAATGCGTCAGGCTCGTCGACCCGCGGGCTGGGCCGCTTGGAGCCCAGCACGACGGCGCCCACCGCCGCCACCAGCAGCAGGATCGAGGTGGCCTCGAATCCCAGCAGGTAGCGCGAGAAGAAGCTGTTGGCGACGAGGCTGGGGTTGCCGAACTGATCGGTGACCGTGGCGCCGGGGCCGAACGCCTGGCTCGCGACCGCCACCACGATCTCGATCACGACCGCCGAGCCCGCCACCACCGCCGCTCCCAGCTGCCACAGGGGGATATCGCGCGTGGGCTCGTCGGCGCGGTTGCCGAGGTAGGCGATCACGAACAGGAACATGATCATCACCGCCCCGGCGTAGACGATCACCTGCGCGGCGGCCAGGAAGTCGGCCTGCAGCAGCAGGTACATGGTGGCCAGCGAGACCAGGTGCATGATCAGCGACAGGGCCGAGTAGAACGGGTTCACCGACAGCACCACGCCCAGTGCCGAGGCGATCGCCAGCGCCGATGCCGCGACGAACACGATGTCGTAGGTCACGCCGCGCCGTCCTCCTGGGCCGGGATGTCGTACGGGTCGACCGGTGCCACCGGCGTGCGCCGGGCCTCCGGGCCGGGCTCCAGCAGCATCTGCTTGGTGTAGACCAGCGCGTCGCGCGACATCTCCGCCAGCTCGTAGTCGTGGCCGAGCGTGATCGCGTCGAACGGGCAGGCCAGCTCGCAGTAGCCGCAGAAGATGCAGCGGCTCATGTTGATCTCGTAGATGCGCGCGTAGCGCTCGCCCGCCGAGTAGCGCTCCTCGGGCGTGTTCTCGGCGGCCACAACGCGGATGCAGTCGGCCGGGCAGGCCGCCGCGCAGAGCGAGCATCCGACGCACTTCTCGAGGCCGTTCTCATGCCGGTGCAGCCGGTGCCGTCCCCGGAAGCGCGGGTAGACCGGGCGCTTGTAGTCGGGGAACTGCTGGGTCACCGGCTTTCGGAACAGATGCCGGAAGGTGACGCTGAAGCCCTTGAGGTTGTCGGTGACTGGCATCAGCAAACCCTCATGCTCGGTAGGCCACGATCGCGGAGGTGACCAGCAGGTTGATCGTTGCCAATGGCAGCAACACCTTCCAGCCGATCGTCATCAGCCGGTCGTAACGCACGCGCGGAAGCGTCGAGCGCACCCAGATCGACAGGAACAGGAAGATGAACATCTTGATCAGCATCCACAGCGGGCCCGGCAGCACCGGCCCGTCGTAGCCGCCCAGGAACAGGATCGATGCCAGGGCCGAGAACGCGATCAGGGCGATGTACTCGGCGTTCTGGAACATCGCCCAGCGCATGCCGCCGTACTCGGTGTGGTAGCCGGCCACCAGCTCGCCCTCGGCCTCCGGCAGGTCGAACGGGATGCGGCTGACCTCGGCCGTGGACGCCAGCAGGTAGATCACGAAGCCGACGAACTGCGGCACGATGTACCAGACCCCGTCGCGCTGCTGGGCGTCGACGATGCCTGTCAGAGACAGCGTCTGCGACATCATCACGACGCCGATCACGGCCAGCGCGAGGCTCACCTCGTAGCTGACCAGCTGGGAGACGGCGCGCATCGAGCCGTACAGCGAGTACTTGGAGCTGGACGACCAGCCGCCCACCAGGAACCCGTAGAAGCTGAACGAGCCGAGCGCGAACACCAGCAGCAGGGCGACGTTGGGATCGGCGATCCAGAGGTAGATCTGGTAGTCGGTGCCGGGGATCGTGGCCTGGCCGCCGAACGGCACCACCGAGAACACCATCAGCGCGCTGAACAGCGAGATCACCGGCGCCACCAGGTACAGGAAGGCGCTCGAGCCGACCGGGATCAGGCTCTCCTTCTGGATCAGCTTGCCCAGGTCGGCGATCGGCTGCAGCAGGCCGAACGGCCCCACGCGGTTGGGGCCCAGCCGCACCTGGAAGCGACCGATCAGCCGCCGCTCGAACCAGGTCATGAACGCGAACATCACCATCACCAGGTTGACCAGCACGAACGACTTGATGGCGGTGACGATGAACCCGTCAGGCATCGGGCTTCTCCTCCGGCGCGGCCCGCAGCTCGCCCGCCCCGACGTACGGCACCGCCGTCGCCAGCCGCACGACGCCCCGTCGCAGCCGCCGCTGCACCAGCGCGGCACCCGTCACTGAGCTGCCGTCGAAGCTGACCTCGACCCGGTCGCCGGTGGCGACGCCGATCTCCTGGGCGTCGTCGTGTGAGATCTCTATGCCGTTGCGGCGCTGGAAGTGCAGCGCCGGGGCGCCCTCCACGGTCGGCCCGCTCATCAGCTGGCGGTAGCCGACCACGATCGTCCCCTCCGGTTCGCCCTCGGCGACGTGCGGCGCGGCCGGCGCCCGGCCGGTGCCGGGGGCCGGCTCGGGGCGCTCGCCGCGCTCGCCGATCCCGGCCCAGGTGAGGCCGGCGAATGCCGCGCGCGAGCCGGCCATGTCGGCGAACACCGCGGGCGGCTGGTCGGGCAGGTCGAGGCCCAGCCGCCGGCCCAGCTCGGCCGCCAGCACGATCCCGTCGAGCACGCCCGGCGGCGGCGGCACGGCTGCCCGCAGGCGCTGCACGCGTCCCTCGATGTTGGTGAACGTGCCCTCCTTCTCGAGCGGCATCGGCGACGGCACGATCGTCGTCGCCCAGCCGCTGGAGCCGGTCTGGAACGGGCCCACCTGCAGCGCGAAGAAGGCGCGCTCCATCAGCCCCCGCCAGCGGTCGCCGTCGGGCCAGCCTCCCACCGGGTCGGCGCCGAGCAGCACCACGGCTTTCACGCGTCCCTGCTCGACCGCCTCCAGTGTCTCGGCCGGCGTGTGCGTTCCCAGGCCCGCGGCCTGGCAGCCGAGCTCGTTTGCGGCCAGCGGAGTGGGCAGCACGCGGCAGCCGCTGCCGTGTGCGAGGTGAGCCAGCACGGCCGCCACCGGCGCGCTCATGCGACCGTTCCAGAGGATCACCGACCGGTCGCTGAGGCCCTTCAGCGCCACGCCCTGGGACGCGGCCAGCAGTGCACCGTGGGTGGTGCCGGGCGCCGCCGAGATGTGCTCGGCCGCGCGCAGCGTGTCCAGGCGTGTGGCGCCGGCGCCGATCGTCACGACGCGCGCGCCGCGCTCGACGGCGCGGCGGATGCGCAGCTCCAGGATCGGCGCGCGGTGCACCAGGTCGGTGGCTCCGGCGACGACGATCAGGTCGGCGTCGTCCAGGTCGGCGATCGTGGCCGCATGCTGGGCCAGCTCGCCCCAGCCGGCGCCGCCCTCCGGGCCGCACACGATCGGGCCGCCGCCGAGCGCCTGCTCCTGGATGCGCGCCCACAGGTGGGCCTCCTCGCTGGTCTGGTCGCCGGAGGCGACGATCGCCACCGAGCCGGGGCCGAACCGCTCGACCGCCGCCCGCAGCCGGTCGGCGATGTGGTCGAGGGCGGTGGAGCCGTCCACCGGCTCCAACCCGCGGCCGCCGCGGATCAGGGGCGTGGTGATGCGCTGCTCGGACTCCAGGCTGGGGAACGTGTAGCGGCCCCTGTCGCAGAGCCAGCCGTCGTCCACCGCCGGGTTGTTGCGCGACAGCACCCGCGCCACCCGGCCCTCGCGGATGGTCGCGTACGTGTTGCAGCCGATCGGGCACTCTCCGCAGATGGTGGGGATGTTCTGGATCTCCCACGGCCGGCCGCGGAACCGGTAGGACGTGGACGTGAGCGCGCCCACGGGGCACAGCTCGGTGACGTTGCCGGAGAACTCGCCATCGTACGGCCGGCCCTCGAAGGTGGTGATGATCGAGTTCGCGCCGCGATGCTCCGTCACCAGCTGCATGTCGCCGGACACGTTCTCGCTGAACCGCGTGCAGCGGTAGCAGAGGATGCAGCGCTCGCGGTCGAGCTTGATCAGCGGCGAGATCGGCACCGGCTTGGTGTTGGTGCGCTTGGGCAGCGTCATGCGGGTGCTGCCGGGGCCGTAGCGGAAGGTCAGATCCTGCAGCGGGCACTCACCGCCCTTGTCGCAGACCGGGCAGTCGAGCGGGTGGTTGATCAGGAGGAACTCGAGCACGGCGTCCTGGCCCTCGCGGGCGCGGTCGGAGTGCGAGTGCACGACCATGCCGTCGGTGACCGGCGTGGTGCAAGCGGTCTGCAGCTTGGGGATGCCCTCGATCTCGACCAGGCACATGCGGCAGGCGCCGACGGCCGCGCCCAGGCGCGGCTCGTAGCAGAACACCGGCACCTCGATGCCGGCCTCGGCCGCCGCCTCGACCAGCGACATGCCCTTGGGCACCGTCACCTCACGGTCGTTGATGGACAGCGTGACGGTGTCGGTCTCGACGGTCGCCATCAGTCCGCCTCGTCCTCGTCGTCGTCCTCGCCTTCGTCCCACAGCGCCTCGGCCAGCTCGATCTCCTCGGGGGCCTCGGCCGCGGCGATCACCTCGGGCACCACCAGCTCGGGATCCTCGCCGTTCTCCAGCCGCCGGCGGGCGCGCAGGAATGCCTCGCGGAACTCGCTCACGACACGGCCGCCGGCTCGTGGTAGAGGCCCGAGATCGGGCTGTGCTCCGTGAACGGGCAGCCGCCCTCGTCGATATGGCGCTGGAACTCGTCGCGGAAGTGGGTCACGTAGCTCGCCACCGGCATCGCCATCGCGTCGCCCAGCGGGCACAGGCAGTTGCCGAGGATGCGGTCGCACACGTTCAGCAGCAGGTCGAGCTCGCCCTGGCGCGCCTCGCCCATCTCGATGCGGCGGATGATGTCCACGCCCCAACGCGTGCCCTCGCGACAGGGCGTGCACTTGCCACAGCTCTCGTGCTTGTAGAACTCCGACACGCGCAGCGCCAGCTGCACCATGCAGGTGCGATCGTCGATCACGATGATCGCGCCCGAGCCGGCCATCGAGCCTGCGGCCGCGATCGACTCGAAGTCGATGTGGGTGTCGATCTGGTCGGGCATCAGGATCGGAGCGGACGAGCCGCCCGGGATGATCGCCTTCATCGTGCGGCCGTCCGGTGTGCCGCCGCCGTGTCCCTCGATCAGCTCACGCAGGGTGCCCGTCAGCGGCATCTCGTAGTTGCCCGGCCGCTTGACGTTGCCCGACAGCGAGAACACGCGGGTGCCTTTCGACCGCTCCGTGCCGATGTCTGCGTAGGCCGCGCCGCCCATCTCCAGGATGTAGGGCACCGACGCCAGCGTCTCCACGTTGTTGACCAGCGTGGGGGCGGCGTAGAGGCCTGCCACGGCCGGGAACGGCGGCTTGCTGCGCGGCTGTCCCCGCTCGCCCTCGAGCGATGACAGGAGCGCGGTCTCCTCGCCGCAGATGTAGGCGCCCGCGCCGCGGTGCAGGACGACGGTGGCGTCGTAGCCCGATCCCAGCACATCTGCGCCGACGAAGCCGCGCTCGCGCGCCTGCTGAAGCGCCGTCATCAGCACCTCGAACTCGGCGCGGTACTCGCCGCGGATGTAGATGAAGGCCGACGTGGCGCCGATCCCGAAGCTCATCGTGATAACGCCCTCGATCAGCGCGTGGGGGTTGCGCAGCATGATCTCGCGGTCCTTGAACGTGCCGGGCTCCGACTCGTCGGCGTTCACGCACAGGTAGGCGGGCTTGCGGTCCTTGGGCAGGAACGAGGCCTTGCGCCCGGTCGGGAACCCGGCCCCGCCGCGGCCGCGGATGCCGGAGCTGTCGACCGCGGCGATGACGTCCTCGGGCGCTCCCGCCAGGGCCTTCGTCAGCTGCCGGTAGCCGCCGGCCTGCTCGTAGGCGCCGATGTCGCGCCTGTCGCCGTCGAAGTCCAGCAGGATGCGCAGGTCAGTGGTCATGCCGCCCCCTGATCCGCGTCGGCGCGCAGCTGGGCGATCAACCCCGGCACCTGCTCGGCCGGGAGCGGCTCGTGGTAGCGCTCGTTCACCGACACCACCGGGCCCCAACCGCAGCCGCCGTAGCACTCCACCGTCTTCAGCGTGAACAGGCCATCCTCGCTGGTCTGGCCGGGGTGGATGCCGAGCTCGCGCTCGAAGGCGCGCATCGTGCCGGCGGCGCCGACCAGCGCGCAGGAGACGTTCGTGCAGACGCAGATCTCGTAGCGCCCGGTCGGCGTCAGCCGGAACATGTCGTAGAACGAGGCCACGCTCTTGCAGAACGCGGGCGTGAAGCCGGTCGCATCGGCCACCTCGTCGAACGCCTGCTCTGACAGCCAGCCGTACTCGTCCTGTGCCAGGCGCAGAGCCGGGACCACCGCCGACTTGCGCTCCGGGTAGAGCGCGATCACGTCCTGGATGCGGTCGTAGAGCGGCCGCGTGTCGTCGCTGGGGGGCAGCGGCGCCGGCCACGTGGGGCGCGTCTCGCGGGCGCCGGCGAGGGTCTGGGCGTCCGACGGTTCCACTACCTGTCCGCCTCCCCCATCACGCCGTCCAGCGATCCCACGACCACGATCAGGTCGGCGATGTAGCGGTTGACCGCCATCATCGCGGTCGACTGCAGGCTCACGAAGCTGGGCGCCCGGAAGTGGATCCGCCACGGCTTGGGGCCGCCGTCGGATACCAGGAAGCAGCCGAACTCGCCGCGCGGCGACTCCACCGTGTAGTAGATCTGGTTCGCCTTCACCCGGAAGCCCTCGGTCACCAGCTTGAAGTGGTGGATCAGCGACTCCATCGACGTCTGCAGCTCGTGGCGGGGCGGCAGCACGTGCTTGCGATCGTCGGCCATGACAGGCCCGGACGGCATGCCCTCGAGGCACTGGTCGATGATCTTGACCGACTCGTACATCTCCTTGGTGCGGCACATGAGACGGTCGAAGGCGTCGCCGCGCTCGCCGGTGACGATGTCGAAGTCCATCTTGTCGTACGCCAGGTACGGCTCGGCGCGCCGCAGGTCGAAGGGCACGCCGCTGGCGCGCAAGTTCGGCCCCGAAAGACCCATCGCGATCGCCGTGTCGGCGTCGATCGTGCCGATGCCGCGGTAGCGGTCGCGCCACACCGAGTTGCCGGCCACCAGGTCGAGGTACTCGTCGATCCGCAGCGGCACGTCGTGGCAGAAGCGCTTAGCCTCGGCGTAGAAGCCCTTGGGCAGGTCCTCGGCAACGCCGCCGAACTGCGGGTAGCGGTCGTGCATGCGCACGCCGGTCACCATCTCGAACAAGTCGAGCACGCGGTCGCGCTCGCGCAGGCAGTAGAAGAACAGCGAGATGGCGCCCAGCTCGACGCCGCTGGTGCCGAGGAAGATGAGGTGGCTGTGGATCCGGTTCAGCTCGGCGAACAGGGTGCGGATCCACTGCGCCCGCTCCGGCACCTCGATCTCGATCAGCCGCTCGACCGCCCCCACGTAGGCCAGCTCGTTCGCGAAGAAGGCCAGGTAGTCCATCCGCGGCGCGTACGGGATGCCCTTCCAGTAGGTCTTCTGCTCGAAGTTCTTCTCAAAGCCGGTGTGGACGTATCCGATGTCGGCGTCCAGGCCCACCACCACCTCGCCGTCCAGCGTCACGATCAGGCGCAGCACGCCGTGGGTGGACGGGTGGTTCGGCCCGAAGTTGACGGTGATCAGATCCTCGCCCTCCGGCGGGTCGATCTTGCTGGGCGTGGGGCTGGGCACCTGCGCCGGCTGCCACAACGGCACGACGGGGGCGGATGCGTGCTCGGTCGCCGACATCAGACCGCGTCCGTGAACTGGACCGGCTCGCCGCCGATCGGGTAGTCCTTGCGCAGCGGATGGCCGTCCCAGTCGGACGGCATGATCAGCCGCCGCAGGTTGGGATGTCCGTCGAACTGGATCCCCATCAGGTCGTACTGCTCGCGCTCGTGCCAGTCGGCCGTGGGCCACACCGAAACGACGCTCGGCACCCGGCCCTCCTCCGTCAGCACCTGCAGGCGCACCCGGTCGGTGGGGCCCTCGCCGATGTGCGCCAGGTGATAGACGACCGCGAAGCGGGCGGCCGGCGGCGTCACCGTCTCGGGCGTGCCCCAGCTGCCGGTGCGGTTGATGTCGCGGCCGCGCTCGCTGCCGAAGTAGCCTGCCACCTCTTCCCCGTAGCCCAGGTAGTCAACGCCGGAGACCGCCGACAGGAAGTTCTTGCCCTGCTGGTCGCGCAGGTAGGTGCAGACGGCGATCAGGTGCTCGCCGGCGATCGTCAGCGACGGCATGTCGAGGTCGTCGGCGTGCGCCCGCACCGACCCGGGCACGGCCTGCTCGACCACCGCTGCGAGCTGCTCGGCGGTCACGCCTTCGACTTCTCCAGGTCGTAGGCGGGCGCGATGCCGGAGCGGATCTTCTTCTGGATCAGCAGCAGGCCGTCCACGACCGCCTCCGGCCGCGGCGGGCAGCCCGGCACGTGCACGTCCACCGGCACCACCTTGTCGACGCCCTGCAGGATCGCGTAGTTGGCGAACATGCCGCCCGAGCTGGAGCAGGCGCCCATCGCCATCACCCACTTGGGCAGCAGCATCTGGTCGTAGACCTGGCGCAGCGGCGCCACCATCTTGTGGGACACCCGGCCGGACACGATCATCAGGTCGGCCTGGCGCGGCGAGGAGCGGAACACCTCGGATCCGAAGCGGGCGATGTCGTAGCGGGGCGAGGGCAGCGACATCATCTCGATCGCGCAGCAGGCCAGGCCAAAGCCGGCCGGCCAGATCGAGTTGGACGAGGTCCAGGCCATCGCCTTCTCGAGGGTCGTCAGCATCACGTACTGCTCCAGGTCGCCCGCGCGCACCGCCTTGGAGATGCTGACCGGCGTCACCGCCATTCCAGGGCGCCCTTCCTCCACACGTACACGTAGGCCACCGCCAGCAGCACGATGAAGACCGCCATCTCGGCGAACCCGAACATGCCCAGCGCGTGCATGCGCAGGGCCAGCGGGTAGAGGAACACGATCTCGATATCGAACACGATGAACAGCATCGCGGTCAGGTAGTACGAGATCGTGAAGCGGTGGGCGTGGAACTCGTTCGCGGAGACGCCCGACTCGAACGGGATGCGCTTGTCGCCGGCCCGTCGTTTCGAGCGCGTGTCGAGGGCAAATGTCGCGAACAGGAGCGACAGCGGAATCGCCATAGCGATCACTGCGAACACCAGCACGGCTGCCCAGTCGCCCAACACGCGAGGCGACTATAGCACCGGCCTGAAACGGTGTGACGATCTCGCCACCGGGAGGGCCGCAAACCGCTTGTTGACAGCGGTATCCTGTGTTACAAAGTCAGGGTGGTTTGCGCGTCTGCTCATGTTCCGAGGGCTTCGCTACGATATGAGTAGCACGGCAGCAAATTGCCGGCTCTGAAGGAGGCAGCGAGACAGCATGATCATGATCACCGAACGCGCGGCCGAGAAGGTCAAGGAGCTGATGGCCGCAGAAGGTGATCCGTCGCTGAGCGCCCTTCGCGTCGCGGTCGAGGGCGGAGGCTGCTCGGGCTTCCAGTACGCGCTCGGCTTCGACTCCGCGCCCGAGGCCAACGACGAGGCCTGGGAGCACCACGGCGTGCGGGTGATCGTCGACCGCTTCAGCCTTCCCTACCTGGAGGGCGCCAGCGTCGACTACATCGACGGCCTGACCGGCGCCGGATTTCAGATCGAGAACCCCAACGTGGTCGCGGCTTGCGGCTGCGGCAGCTCGTTCCAGGCCAAGGACGAGGTGCCCGCCGCGGCGCTTCCGGACGCCGATGACGGCTGCGGCACCGGCTGCGGCTGCTCCCACTAGCGGCTGTCAGCGGCGGGCCGCCGGGCTAGGCTGCTGCATCCTGACCGTGCGGTCAACCGGTAGAGTTTGGATCCAAACTCGAAGCGGCCTGGAGGTTTTGGCGTCGTGAGCGCAGAGCAGATCACCGACATCACCATCATCGGCGGAGGCCCCACCGGCCTCGCCGCCGCCTACTACGGCGGCCATCGCGATGCCTCCGTGCGGATCGTCGAGAGCCTGGAACAGCTGGGCGGGCAGGTCTCGGCCGTCTACCCCGAGAAGCACATCTTCGACGTGGCCGGCTTCCCCAAGGTGAACGGCCAGGAGCTGATCGACCGCCTGATCGAGCAGGCCCAGCAGTACGGGCCGGAGGTGCGCCTGGGCGAGGTGGTGGAGCGCATCGAGCACCGCGACGACCAGGTGATCGAGCTGCACACGGCGGCCGGCGAGACGCTGCTAACGCGCACCATGATCATCACCGCCGGGCACGGCGCGTTCAACCCGCGCACCCTGGGGCTGCCCGAGCTGGAGACGTTCGCGGGCAGCGGCCTGCACTACTACGTCAAGGAGAAGGCCCACTTCAGCGGCAAGCGGGTGGCGCTGGTGGGCGGCGGCGACTCGGCGCTGGACTGGGCCATGAACCTGCAGGACACGGCCGAGCTCCCGATCACGCTGATCCACCGCCGTGACCGGTTCCGCGGCCTCGAGTCGTCGGTGAACGAGGTGCAGCGGCTGGCCGGCGAGGGCCACGTCCGGATCCTGACGCCGCACGAGGTGCGCGGCGCCGAGGGCAACGGGCGCCTGCAGGCCATCACCGTCGAGAACACCGAGACCGGCGAGTTCGAGCGGATCGAGGTCGACGCCGTGGTCACGCTGCTGGGCTTCATCTCCCACCTCGGCCCGATCGCCGAGTGGGGCCTCGAGTTCGAGAACAAGCGCCAGATCAAGGTCGCCCCCAGCATGGAGACGAACCTGCCTGGGGTCTATGCCGCGGGCGACGTCGCCGGCTACGAGGGCAAGATCACGCTGATCACGGTCGGCTTCTCGGAGGCGGCGATCGCGGCGAACCACTGCGTCGCCCGCATCCGCGGCGAGAAGGTGCAGCCGAAGTACTCGACCGAGTAGGCGTCTGCGAGGATGCGGGTATGAGCGGCCGCCTGGCGGACATCCTCGCCCCCGACCTGCGCTGCGTGTTCGTCGGCATCAACCCCGGTCTCAAGTCGGCCGAGGCCGGGTTCCACTTCGCCAACCCGCGCAACGACTTCTGGCGGCTGCTGGCCGACGCCGGCCTCACGTCACGGCTGCTCGAGCCCTCGCAGCAGGACGAGCTGCTGGCCAACGGCCTGGGGCTGACCAACGCCGCGCGGCGCGTCACCCGCGGCAGCGGCGAGCTGCGTCGCACCGACTTCGCAGACGCCGCCCGGCGGCTGGGTGCGGTCGCCCGCGACCTGCACCCGGGTGCGTTCGCGTTCGTGGGTAAGCAGGCATACGCGGGCGCGTTCGGCGAGCGCCCCGACCACGGACTCCAGGCGCGCGAGCTGGAGGGGCGGCCGCTGTTCGTGCTGCCGTCCACCTCTCCGGCCAATGCGGCGGTGCCCTACCCCGAGAAGCTGCGGTGGTTCCGGGAGCTGGCCGAGCTGCTGGATCGGCCCCGGGGCTGACGGATCTAAGCTGAATCCTGAAACCGAACGAGAGACGAGGAGCGCAGGCGAGATGGCAGAGCTTTGGGGCGGGGAGACTCGCAAGGCGGTCGACAACTTCCCGGTCTCAGGCGAGACGATCCCGGTTGCGGTGGTGCGCTGGCTGGGCCGGATCAAGGGTGCCGCCGCGCGGGTGAACGCATCGCTGGGGCTGCTCGACGAGGGCCTGGCCGAGCGGATCGCGGCCGCCGCCGACGAGATCGCCGCCGGAGAGCACGACGACCAGTTCCCGATCGACGTGTTCCAGACCGGCTCCGGCACCTCCTCGAACATGAACGCCAACGAGGTGATCGCGACCCTGGCCGGTGAGGGCGTGCACGCCAACGACCACGTCAACATGGGCCAGTCCTCGAACGACGTGTTTCCGTCGGCCGTGCACCTGGCGGCGCTTGATCGCATGACCAACGAGTTGCTGCCGGCGGTGGCGCAGCTGGGCGATTCGCTCGCGCGCAAAGCGGAGGAGTTCGCCGACGTGGCCAAGGCCGGCCGCACGCACCTGATGGACGCCGTCCCGGTCACCCTCGGCCAGGAGTTCGGCGGCTACGCGGCGCAGGTGCGCGAGGGGCAGGCGCGGATCGAGGCGACGCTCGAGCGGCTGGGCAAGATCCCGCTGGGCGGCACCGCGGTCGGCACCGGGCTGAACACGCATCCCCGGTTCGCGGCGGAGGTGCGCGACCGGCTGTCGGCCGACACCGGCCTCGAGATCCTGCCGCCGGCCGACCCGTTCGAGGCGCAGGCCAACCGCGACGGGCTGATCGAGGCGTCGGCGGCGCTGAAGGGTCTCGCCGTGTCGCTGACGAAGATCGCGAACGACCTGCGCTGGATGGGATCGGGGCCGCGGGCGGGGCTGGCCGAGATCTTCATCCCGGAGCTGCAGAAGGGCAGCTCGATCATGCCCGGCAAGGTCAACCCGGTGATCCCCGAGGTGGTGTGCCAGGTGTCGGCGCAGGTGATCGGAAACGACACGGCGATCACGGTGGGCGGGCTGCAGGGCAGCTTCGAGCTGAACGTGCAGATCCCGCTGATGGCGCGGAACCTGCTCCAGTCGATCGCGTTGCTCAGCTCGACGTGCCGGCTGTTCGCGGAGAAGTGCGTGGACGGGATCGAGGCCAACCGCGAGGTCTGCGAGCGCCACGGCGAGGCCTCTCTGGCGATGGCGACGGCGCTCAATCCCTACATCGGCTACGACCGCGCCACGGCGATCGTGAAGGACGCAGCGGCCTCGGGCCGCACGTTGCGCGAGGTGGCACTCGAGCACGGGGTGGACGCGGCGACGCTGGACAAGGCGCTGGATCTGCGGGCGATGGCGCGCGGGTCGTCAGAGGGCTGAGGGCCAGACCCTCACCTAGCGAACCAGCGCGTACACGATCACGCCGACCAGCACCACCATCAGCACCGCCAGCGGCATCGCCAGGCTGCCGCTGCGCACGTCCTGCACGCCCTCGCCCGGCTCGGGCGGCGGGTACATCGGCAGCTCGCCGATGGCGATCCGGTGCGCCACCGCCTGCGCCTCGTCGGCCCGCACCAGCTCGGTCACGATCTCGGGGTCGAGCTCCATCTCCGCCGCGATCTCGTCGTCATCCGTGCCCGCGTCGCGTAGCGCCATGAACCGCCGCACCTGATCGTCGCCGAGCGCGAAGTCGCTTGCGTCCTGCGCCGCCGAGCGCAGCGCCAGCAGGCGGTTATCGGGGGGTGGCGACTGCGACATCGAGCCACCGCTCGAACATCTGGCGCGCGACCAGCTGCATGCCGGCTGCGGCGCGGTCGAACTCGTCAAACAGGCCCGGCGCAGCCCCCGCCCCGAGCGTCTGCTCGAGCGATCTCACGTAGGCCGGCACCGTCGCCCACTCCCGCGCCATGTCCCCCGTCACCTCGACGTGGAACTGCACGCCGTACGCGGCCCTGCCGTAGCGAAAGGCCTGGTGCGGGTAGGCCGGAGACTCCGCCAGCAGCACCGCTCCCTCCGGCAGGTCGAACGTGTCGCCGTGCCACTGCAGGGTTGCCAGCTCGCGCGGAAGCCCCGCGAACACCGGGTCGGACGCGCCCTCGTCGGTCAACGTCACCGCCAGCACACCCACCTCCGGCTGCGGCCCCGCGTAGACGCGCGCGCCCAGGCTGGAGGCCAGCAGCTGCACGCCCAGGCAGGCGCCCCAGTAGCCGACCCCGGCCTGCACGGCCTCACGGATCAGCCGTTTCTCCGCCACCAGCCAGGGGTGCTCGGAGTCGTCGTTCACGCTCATCGGGCCACCCATCGCCACGATCAGATCGAAGTCGCGCCAGTCGGGCAGCTGCCCGCCCTCGTCCAGCTCGACGCGGGTGATGGCCGCGCCGCGCTCGATCAGGACGTCCTCGAACACCCCGGGCGGCTCGCATGCGATGTGCTGGAGCACGAGCGTCTTCATGGAAAGACAGCTTACGCGGTGCGGTCCTTGGCCACCAGAAAGTCGCGCACAAGCGCGCTGGTCTCGGCCATTGCATCCCACAGCACCACGTGGCCGCCGGGCACCTCCTCGACGCGCAACCTGCGAACCGCGTCGAAGGCGGCCTCGACGTCTCCGTCGGTCAGCCATCGCGACTCGTGGCCGTGGATCAGCATGGTCGGGCACAGCACGTCTGCGAGCCGCGTTTCGGGGTGGGCCGCCGCCTCCAGGGCCGCCGCCGCCGCCTCACGGCTGTAGCGGTAGCGATAGCGGCCGTCGTCGTCGGCGACCAGGTGCTCGGCCATCTCCTCCTCGAGCAGACCGCGCGGCGTGTGCAGCAGCCCGTCCTCCTGCCGGCGCCGGTCGATCGCCTCGTCCACGCCGGCGTACCCGCCGCCGTCGCGCTCGACGCGGGCCGCCTCGAGCATCGCCTCCGGCGACGGCGCCAGCGGCGGCTCCAGCAGGGTCAGCGAGTTGATCCGCTCCTGGTTTCGCACCGCGTAGGCGATCGCCACGCGTGCGCCGAAGCCGTCGCCGATCAGGCCCGCCTGATCGATTCCGCAAGCAACCAGCACCTCGTGCAGGTCGTCGGCGTGCTGTTCGATCGTGTGCGGGCCCGACCAGGGCGAGCGGCCGTGGCCGCGCAGGTCGTAGGCCACGACCAGCCGGCCCCGCTCGAGCATCCGCGCCACCCGCTCGAACCGGCGGGCGTGGCCGCGCACGTCATGCAGGCAGACGGCCGGGGGCAGCTCGTCGGAGCCCCACCGCAGAATCCGAAACGCCGTCATCGACGCAGATTCTACGGGTCAACCGTCGGTCAGCAATCCCTCGGGGACGGGGCCCGGTGTCGTCTCGGGGACATCTGCGTAGGCCACCTTGCCGGTGGTCGCCTGCTCACTGACGCCCGCCCCGTGGCTGAGCGCGAGCTCCGAGACCGGGTAGACCAGCCCCTCGCCGCCGTTTCGGGCGCCGACGCCGACGAACACGCAGGGGCCGTCCCCGGCGCCCACGAAGACGTGCTCTGTGAACGGCGGGCAGTGCACGAAGTCCCACGCGCGCAGCCGGCGCTCCTGTCCCTCGATCAGCACCAGGCACTCGCCGCTCACGACCAGGAAGTCCTCCTGGCCCTCCTCGGCGTGGTAGTAGCAGTTGGGCTGGCCCGGCCACACGACCTGGACGTTGATGCCGAAGTGCGGGAACTGCTGAGGGCCCTCGAACAGGACCCCGGCTCCGAACTTCTCGTTGTGGATCCAGGGCGTCTCGCGGGCGTTGACGATGAACCACCCGTCGCCGGCAGGCTTCCTGCCGTCGGGGCCGTCCTCCATCGGGGCTTCCGGAACCATTGCATGTCCTCCCGTGGTCAGTGCGCGGCGACGCGCGAGTCGCCGCTCGCGGCCAGGCGCTGCTCGTCTGCACGGTAGCTCGATCGCACCAGCGGCCCCGCGAACACGGAAGCGAACCCGATCGCCTCGCCCTGCTCGCGCATCCAGCGGAACTGGGCGGGCGTCACCCAGCGGTCGAGCGGCAGGTGCCGGTCGCTCGGCTGCAGGTACTGGCCGATCGTGACCACGTCGACGCGGTGATCGCGCAGATCTCGCATGATCGCGGCCACGTCCTGGTCGGTCTCGCCCATCCCCACGATGATGCCGCTCTTGGTCAGCAGCGGCGGCGCCCCCGGAAACAGCTCGGCCCACACGTCCTTGGCGCGGTCGAGCAGACCCAGCGCCTTGCGGTAGTCGCCGCGCGGCCGCACCCGCCGGTAGAACCGCTCGGCCGTCTCGATGTTGTGATTGAACACATCCGGCCGTGCGGCCAGCACCGTTCGCAGCGCCTGCTCGCGGAAGCCCAGGAAGTCGGGCACCAGCACCTCGACGCCGCACTCGGGTGCGCGACGGCGGATGGCGCGGATGGTGGCGGCGAAGTGGCCGGCTCCGCGGTCGGGCAGATCGTCCCGGTCGACGGAGGTGACGACCACGTGGCGCAGCCCCATCCTGCGAACCGCCGTCGCGACGCGCAGCGGCTCCAGCGGCTCGGGTGCGCCCTCGGGACGGCCCGAGGTGACAGCGCAGTAGCGGCAGGCGCGCGTGCAGACGTCGCCCATGATCTGGAAGGTGGCGGTGCCGCGTCCCCAGCACTCGCCGATGTTTGGGCAGCGCGCCTCCTCGCAGACCGTGTGCAGGCCGCCGTCGCGCATGATCCCCTGCAGCTCGGCAAAGCGGGTGTTGCCCGACGGGGCGCGCACCTTCATCCAGGCGGGCCGTTCGCGGGCGAGCTCGGAGTAGGCCATCAGACGGCGGCGGGGAGCGGGTCGAATGCGATCTGGAACCGCTCCTGGAAGGCATCGCGCAGGGCCGGGCGGAGGTCGTCCACCGTCACGGCACGGCGGGCCTCGACCGACACCGATGTGAAGTCGGCGCCGCGCAAGCCGCAGGCGTCGAACAGCTCGTAGACGCCGAGATCGAGATCGGCGTTGATCGAGAGGCCGTGTGTGGTCACCCAGCGCGCGCAGCGCACCCCGATCGACGCCACCTTGCGGTCCTCCACCCACACGCCGCTGGCGTGGTCACCCTCGACCACGCGGCCCTCGACGTCGAACACGGCCAGGGTGTCGATCACCACCTGCTCGAGGTCGGCCACGTACCGGTGCAGGTCCTTGCCGCGGCCGTGCAGGTCGAGCACGGGATAGCAGACGACCTGCCCGGGGCCGTGGTACGTCGAGCGCCCCCCGCGGCTGACCTCGACCACCTCGATGCCGCGGCGCGTGTACTCGACTGCCGCCATCAGCAGCTCCTCTCCGCGCACCGCCCGTGACCCGAGTGTGATCACCGGCTCGTGCTCCAGCAGCATCACCGTGTCGGGGATGGCGCCCTGGCTGCGGGCGGCCGCCAGGTCGGTCATCGTCTCGAGCGCGTCCCGGTAGGGGGTGACGCCGAGCTCGTACAGGTACGCGCCGGTCACAACCCGAACGCCTGCTCGTCCCAGCTCTCGAGGCTGGCCTTGATCTGGGCCATGAACTGCGCAGCGTAGGCGCCGTCCACCAGCCGGTGGTCGTAGGAGAGGCACAGGAACATCATGTGGCGGATCGCGATCGAGTCATTGCCGTGGCGGTCGCTGACCACCACCGGCCGCTTCACGATCGCCTCCACATCGAGGATCGCGACCTGGCCCTCGGGGATGATGGGCGTGCCCATCAGCGCGCCGAACACGCCGGGGTTGGTGATCGTGAACGAGCCGCCGGCCATCTCGTCGGGCGACAGCGTCTTGGTGCGTGCCTTCTCGGCCATCTCGATCACGGCCCGCGACAGACCCACCAGGTTCATCTCCTCGGCGTGGTGGATGACCGGCACCATCAGGCCCTTGGAGTCGTCCACGGCCACGGCCATGCCCAGGTTGACGTACTTCTTGATCAGCGCCGTCTCGCCCTGCACCTCGGCGTTCACCCACGGCCAGCTGCCGATCGCGTCGATCGTGGCGCGGGCGATGAACGGGATGTAGGTGAGGTTGACGCCGTAGCGCTTCTGGTACTCCGGCTTCCACTTCTTGCGCAGGTTGACGACGCCGGTCATGTCGACCTCGATCACGGTGGTAACGTGCGCCGCCGTGTCCAGCGAGTGCCGCATGTGCCGCGCGATCACCTTGCGGATCGTGTTGAACTGGTAGAGCTCCTCGTCGCCGCCGCTTGCGACCAGCGCCTGCTGGGTGGCGGGAGGCGGCGGCGGAGCAGCGGCCGCGGCGGGGGCGGGCGCCGGTGCGGCGGGTGGCGGCGGCGCCGGCTCGTCAGGCGCCGGCGCAGGCTGGCTGACGACGGGCGGCTCCTCGGCGGGAGGCGCGAAGTGCGGCACGTCGTGGATCACCGGCTCGGCCTGGGCGCCGCCCGAGTCGATGAACGCCTGCACGTCCTTCTTGGTCACGCGCCCGCCGCGTCCGCTGCCGGTGATCTGGTTCACGTCCAGTCGGTGCTCGGCCAGCATCCGCGCCACCACCGGCGAGATGAACGTGCGGCCGGAGTCGTCGTCGTCCTCACCGTTGCTGCCGTTGGCGGCATGCGGCTCGGGGGCGGGCTGCGACGACATCGTCTGCGACGTCTCCGGGGTGGCCGGCGTCTCCTCGGGGTTGTCGGTGGCGGCCGGGGGCGGCGCCGTGTCCGCGGGCGCATCCCCGTCGCCGGCGTCTCCCACGGCGATCACCGCGATGCGCGTGTTCACCGGCACCGTGTCGCCGTCGTTGGCCAGGATCTCGCGCACGATCCCGGACGCGGGCGACGGCACCTCGGTGTCGACCTTGTCGGTCGAGATCTCGACGATCGTCTCGTCGGCCTCGATGTGCTCGCCGACCTGCTTCATCCAGCGGGTGATCGTGCCCTCCGACACGCTCACGCCCATCTGCGGCATTACGACATCGACGACGGTTCCTGTGGCCATGCGGCGGCTCCTGGTTCTAATAGGCGGCGAGGCGCTCGATGCCGGCCAGCACGTCTCCGGGCTGGGGCAGGTACGCCTTCTCGAGAGGGGGTGAGAACGGCACCGGGGTGTCCGGGGCGGTGATGCGCATGACGGGAGCGTCCAGCGTCTCGAACGCCTCCTCGGCGATGGTCGCCGCGATCTCGGCGCCGAAGCCGCTGGTGTGGGTGTCCTCGTGCAGCACGATCACCTTGCTGGTCTTCGCCACGGATGCGAGCACCGCCTCCCGGTCCCACGGCGTGATCGTGCGCAGGTCGATGATCTCGACCGAGGTGCCGTCCTGCTCGGCCGCGGCCTTGGCAGCCTCCTCCGCCGTGTAGACCATCGCCCCGTAGGTGATGATCGACAGGTCGCTGCCCTCCTGGTGCACGCGCGCCTTGCCGAACTCGACGGCGGTGTCGCCGTCGGGCACCTCGCCCTTGATGCGGCGGTAGAGGTGCTTGTGCTCGAAGTAGAGCACCGGGTTTGGGTCGCGGATGGCCGACAGGATCAGCCCCTTGGCGTCGGCCGGCGTGGCCGGGCATGCGATCTTGAGGCCCGGGCAGTGGGCGAAGAACCCCTCCGGGTTCTGGCTGTGGAAGGGGCCGCCGGAGAAGCCGCCGCCGGAGGGCAGGCGCACCACGATCGGCACGGGAGTGCCCACGCGGTAGTGCTGCTTGGCCGCGACCGTGACCAGCTGGTCGAAGGCGCAGGACACGAAGTCCGAG